>Ga0206127_1002436_pt1 | contig 18512 bp, 15 predicted proteins | sample Helgoland_Spring_6_FD_148646 | JGI IMG/M metagenome (GOLD analysis project Ga0206127, IMG submission 148646) | Pelagic subsurface seawater microbial communities from Kabeltonne, Helgoland, North Sea - Helgoland_Spring_Bloom_20160419_1 | ecosystem: Environmental > Aquatic > Marine > Epipelagic ...
TGCCTGCACCGTTCATATGAACGGTGAAGCGGTCAAATCCTGTCAAGTCGCAGCAGAAGATATTGATGGAGAACTCGTTACAATTGAAGGGCTTGGCACGCCTGATGCGATGCACGCAGTGCAATCTGCATGGCTTGAACATCAGGTCGCACAATGTGGGTACTGCCAGTCCGGTCAAATGATGACAGCGGCTGCATTTGTGCTGGAAACACCAGCACCCACTGACGATGAAATTGACGAAGGAATGAGCAGCAACCTTTGCCGTTGTGGTACTTATCCCCGTATCCGTGCTGCTGTGAAAACAGCCGCCAAAAACCTAAGCGAGGCCTAAGTCGATGGGAAAGCTCAAAACAATCGCCCGCCGCTCGTTTCTAATTGGTTCCGCCGCCATCGTCGGCGGTGTTGCATTCGGGGTTTACCGCTACAAAACACCTTATGCGAACCCGTTGCTAAATGATCTGTCAGAGGGCGAAGCCGCGCTAACAGCCTATGTAAAAATCGATGCGTCTGGCATCACTTTAATCACGCCACGCGCGGACAGCGGGCAGGGCGCGTATTCAGTCCAAGCCATTCTTATCGCTGAAGAATTAGATGTTGAGTTGGATCAGATTAATGTTGATCCGGGCATGCCAGACAAGGCTTATTATAACACAGCCCTTGGGGCAGATGGGGCACCCTTTGCCCCAACAGATGATAGCTTTGGGGCGAACACGACCCGTACGGTTATGGATTCATTGATGAAATTCATGGGTATGCAGATTACTGGTGGCTCAACAACCGTTCCAGATTCATACGAGAAATTGCGTGTCGCTGGGGCTGTCGCCCGTGAAACTCTTAAAATGGCGGCAGCTGAAAAGACAGGCATCGCCGTTGCTGATCTGACGACAAAAGCCGGCAAGGTGATCACACCAGATGGCACTGAAATCCGCTATGAAGACTTGGCCGCGATTGCTGCGACGTTAGACCCAGTGGAAGACGTGATTTTGCGTGATCCAAGCACATGGCGCATTTTGGGAAAACAACACCAACGCTTTGATACAGTTTCGAAATCTACGGGCACCCAAGCTTACGGTATCGATTTCAAACGCGACGGTATGGTGCATGCAATGGTGCGCACAAACCCACGTCGTGGCGGAGAAATGATCAGCTTTGATGACACCGACGCAAAAGCGATGCGCGGCGTTCAAAAGGTGCTCCCGATCACGGGTGGCATTGCCGTTGTGGCCGACAACACCTGGCGTGCAATTCAAGCCGTGAATGCTGTTGAAATCGAGTGGGGAACCGCGCCGTACCCCGCCGAAATGGATGCGCATTGGCAGGCTCTGTCCGATAGCTTTAACGAGGATCAACAAGACAGCCGCCAACGCGATGACGGCGATGTTGCGGCCGCAATGGACGGCGCAGATGTGATCGAGGCCGAGTACCGCGCACCCTATTTGGCTCACGCACCGCTTGAGCCAATCAGTGCTGTGGTTGAGGTGTCTGAGGATCGTGTGGACGTATGGACCGGTACGCAAATACCGCGATTCGTTCAGACCAATGTGTCAAAGATGACAGGCGTCGATTTTGATGATGTGCACGTGCACGTTTTGATGATGGGTGGCAGTTTTGGCCACCGTCTTGAAGACCGCGTAGTGAAGGAAGCTACTGAAATTGCGATGCAAATGCCGGGTGTTGCGGTTAAGCTGACCTATTCACGTGAAGAAGATATGGCGCACAACGACACCCGCCAAATCGCTATGGCACGCGGGCGCGGCACTGTTAAAAATGGTCAGGTTGAAACGATGGATTTAGGCATCGCGATGCCGTCAGTGGTTGCCAGTCAAATGGGCCGTCAGGGTCTATCCCTTCCGGGGCCAGATACGCAGATTGTTGCGGGCGCATGGGAACAACCACTGAGCATTCCAAACTACCGGATCACAGGTTATCGCGCGCCAGAGCTTGCGCCGATCTCAAGCTGGCGTTCCGTTGGGGCCTCCACAAATGGATTTTTCCACGACGTGTTTTTGGATGAACTGATCCATGCAGCTGGTGCTGACCAGATGGAAGAACGCTTGCGTCTGTGCTGGCATGAACCATCCCGTAAGGTATTGGAAAAGGTCGCTGAAATGTCCAGTTGGGGCGCCCCTTTGGTACCCAACAAAGGGCGCGGCGTTGGTTTCTGTATGTCCTTTGGTGTGGCCGTGGCTGAGGTTGTTGATGTGACTAATACCGAGGATGGTATTAAGCTAGACAAGGTTTGGGTTGCGGCAGAAGTTGGCAAAGTTGTGGACCCGAACATGTTTGAAAACATGGTACAGGGCGGCGTTAACTGGGCCTTGGGGCATGCGATTATGTCTGAGATTACTTATTCCGATGGTATGACCGAGCAGGAGAACTTTGATACGTTTGAATCTTTGCGGATGTATCAATCGCCAAAGATTGAGGTAGCAGGTTTGGAAAACGGCGATCACGTGCGTGGCATCGGCGAACCCATGGTTCCACCCGCCGCCGCTGCATTGTCCAATGCGATCTTTGCGGCAACGGGCCAACGTATTCGCGAAATGCCGATGAACAAGTTTATTGATTTCGTATAAAAAACTGCAGTGGCCTTATTGGGATAGGGCCACTGCGTTGCATGATCCACGAACGACCTGTTGGGGGCGTAAAATCACTTGACGCTTGGTTTAAATCATCGTCGTTTGACGCATGGACATTTTTGAAAACACCCCCCGTACACATGTATCTGGCTTGGACGATGTTCCCGTGCCCAGCATCGATCACCAATCCGTTGCAGACCTGATCCAACGTTGCCCTGAGGCAGCAGAAACTCCGCTTCATGATGTGGTCAGTTTGGCCAATGATTTGGGCGTTGCCTCCGTTTGGATCAAAGACGAACGCAATCGCATGGGGCTGGGCAGTTTTAAGGCACTGGGCGCTGCATATGTGATCGCACATGATGCCAAAGCAGGACGCGCTAAGGGTCGTACATATGTGACCGCAAGTGCTGGCAACCACGGTATGTCGGTCGCGGCGGGCGCTTCGGCCTTTGGTGCATCTGCCGTTGTCTATATTGCGGAATCGGTGCCAGAAGTTTTTGCTGATCGTTTGCGCGGCTTGGGTGCGCAGGTTGTGCGCGAAGGTGCGATTTATGAGGACAGCATGGCGGCGGCGTTGAAGGCTGCCGATGACAATGGCTGGGATATCCTGTCGGACACATCATGGCCGGGGTATTACGAGCGCCCACATCGTTTGATGGAGGGCTATTTGATGCTGATGCGCGAGGCGATTGCACAGGTGCCAGAGGTTCCCACCCACATCTTTTTGCAAGCAGGTGTGGGCGGTTTGGCCGGATCATGTGCCGCGCTGGTGCGTGACGCGTGGGGTTCTGCGCCAACAATTGTGGTTGTTGAACCTGAGCTGGCACCAGCCTTGGTGGCCTCTGTTAAGGCGGGTAAATTTGTGACTGCGGAAGGTCCAGTTTCAAACATGGGTCGTTTGGATTGTAAGGAACCATCGTTGATCGCGCTTAAAGGGTTGGCGCGTGACGCAGATGTGTTCATCACGTTGACCGAGGATGAGGGCACTGCGGGCGAGGATTTGACACAGGCGCATGGATACCCATCCAGTACGTCAGGAGCCGCTGGTTTGGCAGGTCTGATCTCAACGAAGGAAGCTTTAGCCATCGGGAATGATGCGCTTGTGCTTTGTATTCTTAGCGAAGGTCCCGCATGAGCGCGGCCCCAAAACGTGGATTTGGCGAGGCCGAATATCGTCATCGTTTGAGCCGTGCACAAACGATGATGGCGAAAGCAGGCTTAGCTTGTTTGTTGCTAAGCACTGAACCCGAAGTGCGTTATTTCACGGGTTATTTGACCCGTTTTTGGGAAAGCCCGGCGCGTCCGTGGTTTTTGATTGTTCCTGCGGTTGGCGATCCGATTGCTGTGATCCCATCCATTGGCGTGGCTTTGATGTCGCGCAGTTGGATCAAGGATATCCGCAGCTGGCGGTCCCCTGATTTGCAAGATGATGGCGTCAGCTTGCTACGCGATACTTTGTGCGAAGTGGCAGGGACTGATGGAAAAATTGGTGTGCCGAGCGGGTTAGAAACCCATGTGCGTATGCCTATGCACAGCTGGAACGCGCTGCAACAGGACCTTTCGATTGTGGACGATGCCGAAATCGTGGTGCGTTTGCGCAAGATCAAATCACAGGCTGAAATTGCCAAAATTGCGCAGGCAGGTGCAATTGCAACCCTTGCCTTTGCGCGTGTGCCTGAAATTGCGCAGGCAGGTGTGCCGTTGGAAAAGGTGTTCCGTCATTTTCAAATGTCACTGCTAGAGGAAGGGGCCGATTGGGTGCCTTATCTGGCAGGAGCGGCGGGTCAGGACGGGTATTACGACGTGATTTCTCCTGCGACTGAGGCGCCATTGGTGCAGGGCGATATCCTGATGTTAGATACTGGCGCTGTATGGGACGGATACTTCTGTGATTTCGATCGCAACTTTGCGGTTGGGGCACCGTCTGCTATTGCCCAGTCGGGCCATAGCAATTTGATTGAGGCTGTTGATGCTGGGATGGCAGCTGCAAAGCCTGGTGTGATGATGTGTGATTTGTTCCATGCAATGGCAGTGGTGGTTGCTGGTGACAGTGACGCGGTGGCGAATGCAGGGCGTTTGGGTCATGGATTAGGGATGCAGTTGACGGAATGGCCGTCGATTATACCTACGGACCGAACAGTGTTGGAAGCAGGTATGGTGCTGACGCTTGAGCCATCGGTGGAAACCGTTGATGGGCGTATCATGGTGCATGAAGAAAACATTGCGATCACCGAAACGGGAGCGGTGTTCTTGAACGCGCGTTCAGGACGTTCGTTGGTCAGCGTATGATTGATTACAGCTACACTCTAGCCCCCAATGATGGGCCGCCCGTCGGGTTGATCGTGTTGCAAACAGACGAGACCATTGAACGCGATATGCGCCGTCTGTTGGGGGATGCGCCGCTGTACGTGACGCGGGTACCCAGTGCGCCGGTGGTGACCTCTGAAACGTTGCAACAGATGGCCAATGAGATATCGGGGGCGGCATCATTGCTGCCACAAGCGGCTGAATTCAGCGCGATTGGTTATGGTTGTACCTCTGGAACCGCGCAGATTGGCCCCAATCAAATTTCTGATTTGGTCAAGGCAGGGACTGCGACAAAAGGCGTGACAGAGCCTGTCAGCGCATTGATCGCAGCCTGCAATCATCTGGGTATTAAACGATTGGCATTTTTGTCGCCTTATATCGCTGAGGTATCGGGGCGTCTGCGTAACGTATTGGCGGATGCTGATGTTCAAACGCCTGTTTTTGGCAGCTTTGCCGAAGAGGTTGAGGAAAAAGTTGTGCGTATTGATGGGGCATCCATCATCAATGCAGCGCGCGATTTATGTGCAGATGCGCGGGTGGACGGGTTGTTTTTATCCTGTACGAATTTGCGGACATTGGATGTGATTGTGCCGCTTGAGGCTGAGCTGGACATACCTGTGCTCAGCAGCAATTTGGTTCTTGGCTGGCACATGGCACAACTTGCCGGGATATCGTTTTCGGGGCTGGGGAGATTACGCTAAGGCTTAATCGGGTCCCTGAAAGAACTCCAGATCTTCAACACGGTTTAGGGTCATGCGCTCAAGACAGATATATTCAAGGAGCGGCTGGATTGACCCACCCCGTGTGATGGTGCTTTCGGCCAAACACGCTTGGTCGCGGTATTTGACTCAAGTGCGCTGCGCTGTGCGCAACATATCCTCGCTGGGGATATCGCCAACTTCTTGGTAGATATCGCAATTGTGGCGTAGCGGATTGAGATTTTCCATGTGTGCATTCATCAATGCATCTGCAGAGTCATGGGCGCGTGAGGCGCAGTCATTCAAGTCCATCTGCGTTTGGACTGCTGAGCAATCTGATAATTGTGCAAAACCTGTTATCGGAAGAAGGACGGCAACTGATTTCAAGATGAGGGTTTTCATGAAGTGATCTCCTTAAGCTTCGGTGACAGGATTGGCTTGCCATTGTGCTTCGATCATCTGCGAATTTTGTGACCATTAGAGGGTATAATCTGCACCATAGCATCTTGACCCTCCTTGGGCTTTGACGTACCCCGTCACACAGCGCGGGTATGGTGAAATGGTATCATAAGAGCCTTCCAAGCTTAAGGCGCGGGTTCGATTCCCGCTACCCGCTCCAAAATTCTCCACAATAGACGTGCGCGATCAAGCAGATGCGTTTTCTGGGTTCTTGACCTACGTACTATAGGTTGCCAAAAGCGCTGTAGTTGCACAAAGGAAATTCCATGGCTGACTCATCACCACATACCAATGTCGCACGTTCCCCTGTCGGTACAAGCGTTACAGATGAGCGTGAAAAATCAAATAAAATCAGAGGTTTAAGTTCGCTTTGGCCGTTCATGTTGCCCTACCGCTTGCTTATGGCTGCTGCGATCTTTGCACTTGTTTTGACAGCAATGATTTCGCTGGCTTTGCCACTGGCCGTGCGCCGTGTAATCGATAATTTTGGGACCGCCGATGGGACTATTCTGGATCAGTATTTTTTAGTTGCTATCGCTATTGCAGCCTTGTTGGCGCTTGGTACTGGTCTGCGCTACGCCTTGGTGACCCGATTGGGCGAACGGGTTGTAGCAGATATTCGAAAAGCAGTTTTTGACCGTGTGATTGGCATGTCGCCCTCATTTTACGAAAACATCATGACGGGTGAGGTTCTAAGTCGGATCACCACGGATACTACGTTGATCCTTAGTGTCATTGGATCTTCGGTATCGATTGCGCTGCGCAATTTGCTGATTTTTGTGGGAGGGTTGGTTTTGATGATGCTAACCTCTTCAAAGCTGACAGGACTGGTCTTGTTGATTGTGCCCGCCGTTATCATTCCTATACTTGTACTTGGCCGCCGTCTGCGGGTGATCAGTCGCGAGAACCAAGACTGGATTGCCGCATCTTCTGGCAGTGCATCTGAGGCGCTGACTGCAGTGCAGACAGTACAGGCATTCACGCATGAAAAGATCAGCCGTCGTCAATTTTCTGATGTAACTGATCAAAGTTATGATGCCGCCAAACGCCGGATTGCGACCCGCGCGGCGATGACGATGATTGTTATCTTTCTTATTTTCACAGGGGTTTTGGGTGTTCTGTGGATTGGTGCGAACGATGTCCGTACTGATGTCATGAGTTCGGGTGCGTTGATCCAGTTTGTCATTTACGCTGTGATGGTTGCGGGGGCAGTTGCGGCGCTTTCTGAAATTTGGGGCGAACTACAGCGTGCAGCAGGTGCGACCGAGCGATTGATCGAGTTGCTGCAAACGGTTGATAGTGTTCAGGATCAGGAGGATCCGCTCTCGTTGGCCAAGCCTGTGCGTGGGCGCATCCAGTTTGAGAACGTGACCTTTTCATATCCTGCGCGTCCTGCAGTTAAGGCGCTGGACGAGGTTGATTTGATGATTGAGCCTGGTGAAACTGTTGCATTTGTTGGTCCGTCTGGTGCGGGCAAGACCACGATTATTCAGATGATCCTACGTTTTTATGATCCTCAAACGGGTCGTATACTGTTGGATGGTCACTCGCTATCTGATCTTGGGCGCGACGCTTTTCGCGAACATATCGCGTTGGTTCCTCAAGACCCAGTTATCTTCGCAATTTCTGCACGCGAAAATATTCGCTTTGGTCGTCCTGACGCTACAGACGCGCAAATCGAAACCGCTGCAAAAGCTGCCGCTGCGCACGAGTTTATTCAAAGCTTGTCTGAAGGGTATGAAAGTCCATTGGGCGAACGTGGTGTGATGCTGTCAGGTGGCCAAAAACAACGCATTGCAATTGCTCGTGCAATCCTGCGCGATGCCCCGGTTTTACTTTTAGACGAAGCCACGTCGGCCCTAGATGCTGAAAGTGAAGTTTTGGTGCAGGCTGCTGTTGATAGCCTAAGTGCGGATCGCACGACCTTGATCGTAGCGCACCGTTTGGCGACCGTAAAAAAGGCGGACCGTATCGTTGTTTTGGATGCCGGACGCATTGTTGCCACTGGCAAACATGATGAGTTGGTTGCTGAGGATGGTCTGTACGCACGCCTTGCACGATTGCAGTTTACGGATGGCCATGCCGCAGACTGATTTCGATAATTATTCCCCTTCCAGTTAAGGGTCGTCCAGTACAGTAATAATTCATAAATTTAATATGATAGATTTTCGATGGGTTTGTGTAGCTTTGCTAAAGGCAGTGGCAAGAAACTATTTGGTGGCGGCGATGAGCCAACGCTAGACGGTGGTGCGTTGCAAGCCGAAATTAAAGAGTTGGGTCTCGTCGCGACTGGCATGGAGATCACCATTGTTGGTGACACAGTCAAAGTGTCCGGCTAAGCCGTTAGCCAAGAAATGAAAGAAAAAGTTATTTTGGCGGTTGGCAACGTCAGCGGTGTTGCGTCTGTTTAAGACAGTGTGCCCAGTGCAGGCGAGCCTGTGTTTCACACTGTCAAAAAGGGCGATACGCTTTGGGCAATCTCTTCTAAGACACTCGGCAACGGCGCGCACTACGAAGAAATGCTTGAAGCAAATAAGCCAATACTAAGTCACCTAGACAAAATCTACCCAGGCTAAGTTTTGCTTATCCCGCAGGCCTAATTCGGTCTGGTTTCTGGGGTGAACCCTCGGGCGGCTAACGCATAGAATACAATGGGGGCCCATAATTGGATCGTCCTTTTTAGTTGTGAGCCCTAACCTAACTTAACTTAACTTGACGTGGCGTTTACCGGCGCTGAATTCCTCCTCTAATCCTTGCGTATTTTTCTATTCCACCGCATCTTATTTTCAGGGAATTTATCACCCCCGTCAGAGGGGTGGATTTGGGAGGAATAAACATGGCTTACGAAGGCATGACTGATCGCAACCGTATCGAAGCTGAGATGCCATGGGAGGTGCGCGACCTGCCGGTCACGCTTTATGGTCTTATCAGTCGAACAACTGAAAAGTTCCCGCAAAATAATGCGGTGAGTTATCAAATTTTTTCTGGCCCAAAAGACAAGGCTGAGACATTTAACTGGACCCAGTTAAAAGACAAAACGACCCAAGCCGCGAACCTATTCCGTTCGCTTGATATTGGGCCAAAAGATGTTGTCGCGTACATTCTTCCAAACTGTAACGAAGCGGTTCTTAGCCTTTTAGGTGGCGGTGTTGCAGGGATCGCAAACCCGATTAATCCGTTGCTGGATGAAGAGCAAATTGGTGCGATCTTGCGTGAGACAGGTGCCAAGGTTGTCGTAACTTTACGTGCATTCCCAAAGACTGATGTTGCTGAGAAAACAGCCGCTGCAGTTGCTTTGGCCCCGAATGTGAAGACAGTCTTGGAAGTCGACCTGTTGCGTTATGTGACCCCGCCAAAAAGCTGGATCATCCCTTTGATCCGCCCAAAGATGATGCAAGCACCGGGCGTGGAGTACAAAAATTTTAACACAGAGCTTAATAAACAAAAGACGACGCTTGATTTCGACGACGTTCAGGAAGATCGCGTCGCCTTCTATTTCCACACTGGTGGTACGACAGGCATGCCAAAGGTTGCGCAGCACCTTTATTCTGGCACGATTTACAACGGTTGGGTTGGCGCAGAAATATTGCTGGATGAAAACGACGTTATGTTGTGTCCATTGCCATTGTTCCACGTGATGGCCTGTCAGGTCATGTTGCTGGGTGCACTGGCCAGTGGGGCACATGTCGTGTTCCCAACGCCGCAAGGGTACCGCGGCGAAGGCGTTCTGGATAATATCTGGAAGCTGACAGAGCGCTGGAAAGTGACCTTTATCGTCTCGGTTCCAACGGCGTTGGCTGCAATGATGCAGCGTGCAGTGGATGCAGATATCAGCACGGTTAAGACTGCATTCTCTGGCTCTGCGCCTTTGCCTGTGGAGTTGTTCAAACGCTTTGAGGAAACAACAGGCGTTACCATCGTTGAGGGTTATGGTATGACAGAGGCAACTTGCCTTGTGTCTGGTAACCCAGTGGACGGTGAGAAGAAAATTGGCAGTATTGGGATCCCGTTCCCATACACCGACATCAAAATTATCAAAGCCACAGACAACGGCCCAATCGATGCCGAGGTCGATGAAGTTGGTGAGATTTGTGTTTCTAACCCCGGTGTTTATGTAGGGCACACCTATACTGAAGCTGAAAAGAACAAAGACCTTTATTATAACGAAAAATACCTGCGCACTGGCGACTTGGGCCGTGTGGATGAAGATGGGTATTTGTGGATCACTGGCCGTGCCAAAGATCTTATCATTCGTGGGGGCCACAACATTGATCCTGCCGAAATCGAAGAGGCGCTTTTGGGGCATCCTGCCGTTAGCTTCGCTGGTGCAATCGGCCAACCCGATGCCCATGCTGGCGAATTGCCCTGTGCTTTTGTTGAGCTGATCGACGGGGCAACCGTCACTCCAGAAGAGCTAATCGCACACTGCATAACACATGTGAAAGAGCGTGCTGCGCAGCCAAAACACATCAAGATTATGGATGAATTGCCAAAGACTGCAGTTGGGAAAATCTTTAAACCAGACCTACGTAAAGACGCGATTACACGTGTGTATAATGAGGCACTGGAGACCAATGGATTGGAAGCACGCACTGTGAGTATCATCGACGACAAAAAACGCGGTCTCGTGGCACAAATTGAAGCGAATGGTGTTTCTGATATTGCGATCCAAACCATCCTTGGTGGGTTCATTGGTAAATGGGAACATGCGGAAATTGAAAACTAATGGCTGACTATAGTGCGCTTTTGGACGATGAGGTTTGGGCTTTTTTGAACGAAAGTGCACGTCACTATCCCGGTGATGCGGTGGGCCTAAGCATCGAAAATCAACGGGAGCTTTATAACAAGATGTGTGTGGCCTTTGATCAGGGCCGCCCAGCAAATGTTACTGTCAAAGATGTGCCTTTGGGCGGCGTCCCTTGCCGCATTTATTCGCCGGCAGCCCCTGCAACCGCGACGGTATTCTTTTGTCATGGCGGTGGCTTTGTTGTTGGTGGTCTGGATAGCCATGACAGCATCTGTGCAGAGTTTTGTTCGATTACAGGACTGCGTGTTGTCGCTGTGGATTACCGCCTGTCGCCAGAACACCCCCATCCAAATGATTTTGACGACGCTTGGGCAGCATTTGAGGCGTCTTGTGCAGCCTTTGAGGGCGCTATTGTCATGTGTGGTGACAGTGCTGGTGGTAACCTTGTTGCCGCTGTGACGCACCATGCGCGTGGCCGTTTTGATGGCCGCATTACAGGGCAAATGTTGATCTATCCGGGGCTAGGCGGGGATCATAGCAAAGGCAGCTATATCACGCATGCACATGCACCGGGATTGACCACGCAGGATATGGAATTCTATATGAACATCCGATCTGCAGGTCAGGACAAGTACGGCGATCCGACCTATGCACCCTTGCACGACAAGGATTTTACGAACCTTCCAGCAACAGTAATTATCACTGCGGAATGTGATCCATTGTCAGGCGATGGGAAGGATTACCGCGATGCTATATTAGCTGCTGGAGGGCAGGCTGTTTGGATCAACGAAACGGGATTGGTCCACGCCTATCTTCGCGCGCGGGTTATGTCGGCGAAGGCAGGCGCAAGTTTCGAACGTATGATGCAGTCATTAAGTGCATTGGCTAAAGCTGAGCTGCCAAAGTTTTAAGATAAAAAGGGCTTGGCTTTCATGCTGTCTGGAATAGACGCACCCAATCGGGATAGGATCGTTGGAGCCAATTGAAGCTGATCAATGACGGTGTCTTCATCTGGACCTTCAGCATCTCCAAAATAGTACAACGCAGCCTCTTGCTGTAATGCACCACGTCCACCGTGGTGACCACGTTCATCCTGTCCGTGATCTGCAGTCACAATCACCTCATATCCCGCATCGCGCCACTTGGTGATGAAAGGGGCCAGCATCTCGTCCATGACGAAACAGGCATGATCCATCTCATGGCTTTCATGCTGAAAACGGTGGCCCATGCTGTCGAGCGTACAAGTGTGCAACATCCCGTAGTTCAGGCCAAACCGCAGGCAAAGATTGGTCAAAGATCCAAATAAATCAATGTCGCTTGGTGTCATCTGATTCGTGTGCCCATAGCCCGTCATGGTGTGGAACCTACCATGATTGATCGTGTCGCTTTCGGGTTCGTCGTATTCGACATCGCGCACAAAATCATAGGGGTGGCGGTTGAAGAATTCAGACCAAAAGGAATGAGCAACCGCACCTGTTGTGCCACCTGCCAGTCGTGTTTGTGAGAAAACATCCGGTTGGGACAGGCGGAATACGTTGCCGTTGCCCGTGCAGCCGTGCTCTGCGGGCGTCACGCCTGTATGGATGGAGGCATAGCAACTGGCAGAGATTGACGGGAGGACCGATTTGATCTTCCAAACCCGCGCATCACCGGAATCCACCCAGCCCTCAAGGTTGCCAAACAGACGGCGCCAATTATGATAAGGGACACCATCTAAGATGATAAGCAGCAGTTTGTTTTCCATGTACGTCTCTTCGTCGCGGTGTGATTGGGTTATCTAATTTCCACCACTTTGCATTTTGCGATTTGCTATCACGTCCTCAAGCCAGCCCAGTTTCATTTCTGGAACAGAGGACAGCAGCAGATCAGTGTAATCGTCAAACGGTGGTGAAAGCACTGCGGTCTTGCCGCCATAGCGCGCAACCTCGCCTTGATACATCACGGCAATGCTATCGGCGATGGCGCGGACCGTTGCGATGTCGTGGGTAACGAACAAGTAAGCGACGTCTTCAACTTTTTGTAAATCAAGCAAGAGCTTGAGAATACCATCAGCGACCAATGGATCAAGGGCAGATGTGACTTCGTCGCAAATGATCAGTTTGGGCTTCGCGGCGAGGGCGCGTGCAATGCAGACCCTTTGTTTTTGCCCACCTGATAACTCAGCCGGATAACGGTCAATAAAGCCGTCACCCATTTCGATCTCGTCCAAGAGTTCCTTGATCCGCTTTTGCTTCTTTGCGCCCTCTAGGCCAAAGTAAAACTCAAGTGGACGCCCAATGATTGTGCCCACCGTCTGGCGCGGGTTCATTGCTGTGTCAGCCATTTGGTAGATCATTTGCAATTCACGCAGATCATCTTGGCTACGATTAGCCAACTCTGGGGACAGTTCACGCCCATTGAAGTTCACAACACCTTTGCGTGCAGGCAAAAGGCCCGTGATCACACGTGCCAGTGTTGATTTGCCAGAACCGGATTCACCCACGACTGCTAATGTTTGACCGGCGTGTAGATCAACGTTGATGTCCTTCAGAACATCGTACTTTGTGCCACGATAACGGGCCGTGATGTTTTGAACCCGCAGCAATGGCTCAATGCTTGGCGATTTCTCTTTGTGGTTAATGGACCTGACGGAAACCAACGCTTTCGTATATTCCTCAACCGGTGCGTTGATGATTTGATCGGCGGTGCCGTATTCGATCATTTCGCCCTGACGTAGGACCATGATGTGGTCAGACACTTGGGCGACGACGGCTAAATCATGCGTGATATAAAGAGCGGCAACACCAGTGTCGCGGATTGCCTCTTTGATTGCTTTTAGCACGTCTATTTGGGTGGTTACATCTAGCGCAGTTGTTGGTTCGTCAAAGACCACTAAATCCGGTTCAGGACAAAGCGCGAGAGCAGTCATGCAGCGTTGTAACTGACCACCTGATACCTGATGTGGGAAACGATCGCCAATAGTTTCAGGCTCTGGAAGGTCGAGTTTGCGAAACAACTCAACAGCGCGTGTTTGTGCATCGGCCTTAGAGAACTTGTTTTGAGAAACTGCAGCTTCGATCACTTGCTCCATGATCCGTTTGGCGGGATTGAACGATGCTGCGGCTGACTGAGAAACGTAGGTAACTTCGGCGCCGCGCAGGTTGCGCACGTCACGACGATCTGACTGCAGAACATCACGGCCATTTACGAAAATTGTGCCACCTGTCAGCTTCACGCCACCACGGCCATAGGCCATGGTCGCAAGGCCAATAGTTGACTTGCCTGCACCGGATTCACCGATAAGTCCAAGAACCTTACCCGCCTCAACGTCAAAATCGACGCCGTGCACAATTTCGATGTCATGTGGTTTGGCATCTGGAGGATAGATGGTTGCGCCAATTTCAAGGCCACGAACTGATAGCAATGGAGTGCTCATTAGCCACGCCCCCCTTTAAGTGAGGTTGTGCGATTCAACACCCAGTCTGCGACCAAGTTGACCGAAATTGCCAATGTTGCGATGGCGACAGCAGGGTAGAGGGCCGCGCCGATACCAAAGTTAATACCGTCTTTGTTTTCTTTCACGATCCCGCCCCAATCAGCCAAGGGTGGCTGAACGCCAATACCAAGGAAGGATAGGGTTGAGATGAACAACACCATAAAGATAAAACGTAAACCCATCTCAGCAACAAGCGGCGACAATGCGTTTGGCAGAATTTCGCGGAAGATAATCCATGCTATTTTCTCACCACGTAGACGGGCGGCTTCCACGAATTCCATGACTGAAATATCTACGGCTACCGCGCGAGCAAGGCGGAATACACGAGTGGAGTCCAATAGGCCCATGAGGACAATCAATGTCACAACAGTCACGTCGATCGCGGATAGGATTACGAGTGCTAGGATCAATGATGGAATCGACATCACGAGGTCTACAAATCGCGATAGGGCCTGATCAACCCAGCCACCAGAAACAGCCGCAAAGAACCCAAGAACGGAACCCGTGGTAAAACTGAGAAGCGTAGCGGCAGTTGCAATAAGAATGGTCGTTTGGCCACCGTAGATCATGCGGGTCAACAGATCGCGACCAATTTGGTCTGTCCCAAGCCAGTATTGGGCGTCAATAGTGCCTGCCGGGGCCGTGCCGAGTAGGAACCCGAGGCGGGAGGGTTCCCATACTTCGCCAACTGTTTCGGCCATGCCGTAGGGGGCAACCCATGAGGCGAAGATGGCGCAGAAAAAATAGACGCCTGTTATGAATAGGCCTACAATGGCGGAAAGTGGTATACGCATCAATAAATCCCCGCACTGGTATTAGGATGTGCTAAATGAAGGGCGCTGGTAAACAACTTGGCTGGAAACAGCGATGACATCACGCTCATTTTGGGTGCCTCAGTCTCGGATTGGACAGGATCGATACGATGTCTGCGATCATGTTCAGGATGATATAGACTGCGGAAAAGATAATACCCGACGTCAGAACAACCGGCACGTCGCGTTTCACCACGGCATCAACCAAATACTGGCCCATGCCTGGGTAGGCAAAGACAGCCTCAACCACGACAACGCCCACAACGAGGTAGGCAAGGTTGATCATGACGACGTTCACTATTGGTGCAACAGCGTTTGGAAAGGCATGTTTGCGAATGACCTCAAAGCTGGACAGCCCTTTTAGTTCTGCAGTCTCGATATAGGCAGACTGCATCACGTTCAAGATTGCGGCGCGGGTCATGCGCATCATGTGTGCCAGTACAACCATTGTAAGAACGGCAATTGGCAGGGCAATCGAATGTAGTTTTTCTAGCAGCGGCATGTCGGGTGGGACATTGGCGAAAGATGGTGCCCAGCCCAATTTCACCGCAAAAACGAAAATTAAAATATAGGCTATCATGAATTCTGGCAACGAAATCGCCGCCAGCGTTGAGCCAGAGATCACCTTGTCAGGCCATCTATTGAGGTAACGCACAGCGACTAACCCAAGCAAGATAGCAACAGGGACAGAGATGAGAGCGGCCCAGAAGGCCAAGAACATCGTTGCGCCCAATCGTTTCCCGATTTGTTCGCCGATAGGCAATTTGTTGGAAAGGGCGTTACCCATGTCGCCTGTTAAAATACCGCCGATCCATTCTGCATAACGCGTCAGAGCAGGCCGATTTAGGCCCATTTCTTCGCGAAGGTTTGCAAGATTCTCAGGCGTGGCTGATTGGCCCAACTGCGCCTGTGCGGCGTCACCAGGCAAAATTTCTGTCAAGCCAAAGAGAAGCGCAGAGGCGGCGAAGAGCAAGAGGATGCCCAGCGATAAACGCTGGGCAACCAATTTAACAATGGGGTGCATAAGTCTGGCTTACGCTTTCCAAGTCTTTGCAAATGCATACCAGTACATTTGTGGTCCTGATGGATTGGTTTCCCAACCTTGGATCTCAGTAGAGAGCCCATCTACAAAGTCGTTGAACATTGGGACCATAACGCCGCCCTCTTCGTTCAACATGCGACCCATTTTTGAATAGATCTCTTTGCGCTTGCCTTCGTCTAGTTCGGCACGTGCTTCTAGGAGCATCGCGTCAAACTCTGGACGTTTCCAACGTGTGTCGTTCCAGTCAGCTGACGATAGATACGCTGTTGAGTACATCTGATCTTGGACCGGACGACCGCCCCAGTAAGATGCGCAATATGGTTGAACGTTCCAAACTTCAGACCAGTAACCGTCATTTGGCTCACGCTTGATTTCGAGGGGGATACCTGCTGCTTGGCAAGTTTGTTGGAACAATGCTGCTGCATCAACGGCACCAGGGAACGCACCATCTGCTGTGCGCAGAATGATTGGCGAGCCGTCGTGGCCAGATGCCTTGTAGTGTGCTGCTGCTTTTTCGAGATCGAATGAACGCTGAGGGATAGTTTCATCGAATAATGGGTATGCCTCATTGATTGGCATGTCGTTGCCAACCGAGCCATAACCTTGAAGGATTTTGTCGACCATTTCTTGGCGGTTCATTGCGTGCTTCAGCGCAAGACGTAGTTCATTGTTGTCAAACGGTGCTGTGTCAACGTGTGCAATGAATACGTAGTGGCCACGACCAGAAGTCGTTTTCACGTCAATTGTAGGTGCACGGCCCAATAGTTTGGCGATTTTTGGTTCAACACGGTTGACTGTATCGACCTGACCAGACTGCAATGCTGCAGTACGTGCTGTTGCATCATTTAACACAATCAATTCGACCGCATCGTAGTGTCCCATTTCGTCTGCAGCCCAGTGGTTCGGGTTCTTTTTGAACGTCATGCGAACGCCAGGCTCGTCTGTTTCTAGCGTGTACAGACCAGTACCGATTGCAGCGGATGGATCATCAAAACCGCCATTTGGCTGGATGATCAAGTGGTAGTCGGCCATCAAGTATGGAAGGTCGGCGTTGCCAATTGCGAGGGTTAGTTCAAACACATCGCCATCAGCGCGCATCGATTCGATACCCTTCATGATGCCCAAAGCACCTGATTTTGAGTCTTCATTCGAGTGACGCTGCATAGTCGCTAAAACGTCTTCGGCTGTTACTGCTGTACCGTCAGAGAATGTAATACCTTTGCGGACCTTGAAACGCCAAGTTTTTGCGGCGTTGGAGCCCTCCCAGCTTTCCGCAACTCTTGGTTCGAGACCATTTGGACCAGGGTAAACAAGAGCTTCGCCCCAGATGAAGCCACCAGCAAGAGGCGCGTCGGAAGCCCATGTTGCAGGGTCTTGTGAATTTGTTGACTCACCGCCTGAAACTCCCATGCGGAAAGTTCCACCTTTGACGGGGCCCGCTGCATAAGCGGCGTCAGCCAATATCGTTGAAGCGACAGCAGCCGTCACACCCAGTGCAGCAGCTTTGCTCATAAATTCGCGACGCGTCATCGTGCCGGCGGTAACTTTCGTGGACAGTAGTTTGAGTTCATTACTCATATTGTTATCTCCCAATTGGTTAATCTGTGGCGTCTGATGCGCTCATTCTTGATTGGTGTGAGCTGAGGTTTGCGCATTATCCAACTACTCGCAAGAGCTAATACTTTTTAATGGCGTTTGTGTCAGATACTATTGCGCAAAATTTCATCGTTTAGGTCACGTTGATAGATGAGTTGATCATTTTTTCAAACGCTTCGATTTTAGCCGAAAGGTAAAAAGTGTCCTTGTCAGACCACATTTCACAGCGTGCTTCTGTGCGCAATCTAATGTTTTTGCGCTCTAGCTCGTCTGTCCAGTGGCAGCTGCCTTTGGCTGATAACGGATCGTTGGGATGGATTTGCCAATGTTCGCGTGCAGTGGAACCATTGATCAGGCCGTGGTTCTCATCGCGTACTTTGCCGAAATCATCTACGATATGGAGGTGAACAATGCCGGTGTTTAGGTCGGTTTCTTGACGACGACTGTTTGTGTTTTCGCGGATTGTGGTTGTTTCCCAGGGATCGGCCGCCTCTGGCGGTGGAAAGGTGACAGTGCTGCCTTCGACCTCGTTCAAGAATGGTAGGTTTATAGAACCGTTGTGAATTTGCAGGCGTGTCGCTTCGGGCGACGGCCATAACAATGGCCAGTAGGCGTTGGAAATAGAAACGCGGACACGGTGCCCAGCTGGGACAGTGTAGGCGCATTGATCAAGGTTTAGCGTAACGTTGATGGGCTGATTGATGGGTAGCGGTTTGGATTGCTCATGCCCGTCACGATGACACAGGTTTATCACACCATATGTGATCCGTGTGCTGGCCCCGTCGGGATGAATGTGG
>Ga0206127_1002437_pt1 | contig 18488 bp, 44 predicted proteins | sample Helgoland_Spring_6_FD_148646 | JGI IMG/M metagenome (GOLD analysis project Ga0206127, IMG submission 148646) | Pelagic subsurface seawater microbial communities from Kabeltonne, Helgoland, North Sea - Helgoland_Spring_Bloom_20160419_1 | ecosystem: Environmental > Aquatic > Marine > Epipelagic ...
TTTCAAGCCACTCCTCGAAGTCATCATGTTCAATGTTGATATTAACTGAGGCAGCTCCACGACGGACACTCCCTTGATTAGTTGCAAGAATTGTTGAGTCATATATCTTGCAGAAAGGTACGACTCCGTCTGATGTTCCATTACCTGTTATTCTAGCGCCAGCGGGTCTGATTTGATTTATACCGATACCAACTCCACCGCCGTGCTTAGCGAGTAGCATCATCTCTAAATTTTTACTACCTATGTCTTGTATAGAGTCAGCAACGTCGATACCAAAGCAACTAATAGGAAGACCACGATCTGTACCAGTATTGGAAAGGACAGGAGAAGCAAGGCAAAGCCAACCATTCCAAATATAGTTAAAAAATGTTTCAGCCATTTCCGGCTTATAAAGTCTACGAGCAACTGTTTTAGCGACTCTTTGGTATGCCTCTCTAGGCGTTTCTCCGTCAAATAAATATCCCCCGGATATTGTCTTCTTGTATACGTCCGTATTACCCCACGCAGGGTAATCTTCTCCTTTTTTCCATTCATTGTTCCACATTATAATATTGAGTGTGTTAACCAGGCTATAAGCCCATTCATATTTAAAGCTACAAGATTCCATTGTTTTCTTGAAGCCGTTTGTACCATAACTAATATAAATCCTATTATATATAATTTAGGATCTATAGTCCATTGAGCAGCGATTAAAAAACCACTGCCCATATAACCTACTCTAGTAGCTAGTCTTTTTCCAGGTGTTAATCTTTTTTGTCTAACTAATTTACTAAGTATATCTTTCATATAATTGTTCTATAATTTCACTGTTACTTACAGAAATTTTACCACATATCATCGAAGTCTTCTCCTTCGTTAGCTTTCGAATAATCTGTTGACCTAATAGCAAAGAAATCAGTATGAGTGACGCCCCCGGTAAGATGGTAAAACCAATCAAGATTACTCGCTGCTTTAGTGTCATACGCAAAATAGTTGCCCAAGTCGACGTAACCAAGCTCCACAAGTTTTTCATTTGTTCTTTTCTTTATAAAGTGTTTTAAATCATTAGCTGAGATACCTTCGATGTCACCCATCTCAAACATTTTATCTATATATTTAATCTCAAGATCAACCATAGTTTCAGCAGCTTTTATTACATCTTCTCGACATAAATTTAATAATTGGTTATCTTCTTCGCACATGTGGCGAAATAAAGCACAACCCATTTTACTGTGTAATGATTCATCTCTTACAGACCATTTCATTTGCTGTCCAATACCCTTAAGCAAATTCCTAAGCTGAAAAGAATAAAGTACTGCAAAGGCAGAATATAAAGAAACTCCCTCGGCAAATGCAGAAAATACAGCAAGAGACTTAGCAATACCAACTGTATTGTTGCCATTGTAAGATACAAGATTATCAAATCTTTCTGCCGTAGCAGGCTCGTGTAAAAATGCTTCATAGTCTTCTAATTTTAATGTTTCGTTTAAGTAACTATAAGCAACTGCATGTATAGTTTCTTGAGAACCAAACATCATTGCCATTTGTTGGATCTCGTGTTTCGGAAACCATCCAACAACTTTTTGAGTCCAATAATCGGAAACTGCGCATTCTGTTTGAGCGAACCCAAGTAAAATATTTCCGACGAGGTGTTTTTCTTTTTCATTAAGTTTTTCATTCCAATCTTTTATGTCGCTTTGCATTGAGATTTCAGTGTGTAACCAAAATGCTTGAGCTTGTTTTAACCAACCTTCAGTGTAGTATTCAGGGTACTCAAAAGGTTTGTAGGCTATTCTTTTATCAAATAATCCCATTATGTATTTGTAAATTGTTTAATTGTTTCTAATTCGTTCTTCCAGGCATCTATATGAGCCAATATAACAGGTTTTGTTGTAGTTTTAGATACATTCTTCATATCATATAATACGTTGTCTATAAACAAGCGTACTGAAGCTACTACTGTTTTAAGATCTTCGTCCATTATTTAAATATTTTTAAAGCTATATCTAAAAATGGTAAATACAAAACGTGTATAGCAAGATCTTCCTCTATATAAGATCTAAATCCTAATAACACGCCTGGATAAAAACCTAATTCTATAACCCATGCTGTTTCGTTTTCGTTTTCTTTCATGTACATATTATTCCATGTCTTTTATGTAATTGTTCTATATCTATTGATCTAACTTTCCCTTTTGCTTCCCAGCTCCATTTAACAAACTTGTCAATCTGACGCTCAGCATACTTTTGTCTTGCTATCCTTTTTGCTTCAAAAGGATTAACCTTACTGTCTCGTCGCATTCTTTTTGATTTTGTGGTTTGTACAATGTTACATTTGGGAATTGCCTAACTATAAGTTGTTTGAACAACTTCCATCTCATAGGAAATGACTCATTTGCTCTACCTTTGGTTTCAATTATAAAATCTTCGCCAATAAAATCAGGTGTATACTTGATAGGTAAAATACGTTTGCATCCTCTATTTTTATACTCACCCTTACCATTAGCTTGTCTTTCATAAACTTCATTTTCAAAATGAAAACCATTTAACAGAACAAATGTCTCTCCTTCGTACTTAGCTTTTATTTTTGCTTTTCTTAAAGCTATGTACATATATTTCTCAAGACCTGAAGCAAAGTTGATACCATCGTATGATACCTTCTTTGCTCTTACTGGTCCACGCTTTCCGCTTTTTCTTTTAAATAACTTTTTCATAATCTACATCTAAATCGCTTAGCAAATCTTCTTGAAGATCAGTAGTATAAACTTCTTTAGCTTTTTGTAAATACAATACAGCATCCATAAGCTCTTCTTGTAAATGATTTAGCCATTGAAACATTTCAGATGGGTCTTGTTCTAGGGTTACACCGTACTTAGCAAAACCTACATCTGATCTTGATACAAACTTATCTACAACGCGTCTTACAACTGGATCTCTAAACTCTATTTCTTTTTTCATTATAATGTTTGTTTTACAAATGTTCCGCTAATCATTTCACCCTGTCTAGATTTAATAACATCGTAAGCTGAAGTTATACAATCTTCAATATTATAGCCTCTAAGCTTTGCTAGGTTTGTTAATACTACAACCATATCGCCAATAGCATCGATAACCTCAGGCTCGTCGTTTTTTAATATAGCTTGAGCTAACTCTCCCGCTTCTTCCATCAGTTTTACAAATTGAGTTTTAGCGTCACCTGATTTATATATACCTCTATCGCTAGCCCATTCTCTTATTAATTCAAATTGACCTTTATTATAATTTAACTTTTCCGGGTATGTAGAATTGCTTGTATCTATAGATTCATTAAGATATCTATTAAAAGCTTTATTGTATATGTAGCATCTATTATTATTATACATAGATGTTTTAACATTTAATAATATCCAAGGTATATTTTCTTTAGTTATTTCAAATTTATAACCTTGAGGTGTCTCCCATTTTAAGCCTATATTATCCATTAAGTTACCTCTAAGTTTAGATACAGGAACTGGAAATGTAGTTGTTTGGTCTGTAGGGTTTAATTTCATTCGATTTGATTTTTTAGTTAAAAAATTATATTTTTGTCTATCGACTTTATACCCATAAGACTTTTGAAGTTCTATTTCCTTGTCAGATATATAATCTATATCATCGCTAGTAAGTAGAACTTCGTATTCGTCTGCGGTATAACCTTGTTGCCGCGTAACTCTATCTTTAAGATTACGTGTTATTCCTATTTTTTTACCTGGAATATGGTATAAATAATATGTCATATTGTTTTTATTTACCAACACTCAGCTCTGCTTTGATCGCAGGGTAAGGATTGTAGTTGTTTAATTTTATATCACTTGATTCGGGTATATATAAATGCCTTTCAGTATCTATGAATATACCATACTCAATGTTTAAATCAGGAAGTAATCGCTTTGATCTTCTTCTATAGACTCCTGCTTGTTCTAAATGATTATTATATAAATGACAATCACCAAGTTGACCAATAAGTTGACCAGCTTTTAAGCCTGCGCCTTTAGCTAACAATTCTAGTAGTAAACCATACATTGTAATATCGTAAGGTAAACCTAAAAATACATCAGCAGATCTTTGTTGCCACATCAAATCCATAACACCGTTGTTAATATAAACTTGAAAAGCATAATGACACGGAGGAAGCACCATATCTTTCATCTCATGTGGAGCCCATGCACTAACTATAAGACGTCTTGAGTCGGGGTTTGTTATAATGCTATACACAAGATTTTTTAATTGATCTACGCCGTTAAAATTACGCCACTGTTTTCCGTACACAGGACCTAATGTTTCATCTGTTCTGCCTGAGCGTTCGTAATCCGGTCTCCAGTATTTAACACCGTTATCTTCTAAATACTTAAGATCAGTTCTACCTTGCAATATCCAAAGTAATTCTGTTCTTGCTGCATTAAAACTTATCTTTTTTCCTGTAAGGATAGGGAAGCCCAGTGACATATCGTGTCTAATCGTTCTTCCGAAGACAGACTTCGTCCCAGTCCCTGTTCGATCTGATTTATCCACTCCTCTGTCGAGTATTTCTGATAATAATCTTTTGTATTCATTTTCTATGTTTATCATAATAATATTTTGAGTATTCAAATATTTTTGTCCATATATCGTTTTTACCATAAGTCTCAGGACTTGTATGGGTTTTGCCATTGTTAACTATATCTATATACCATTCAGTATTGTTTTTAGCTTTAGCTGATATACATATATTATTTCTAACACACCATCTATATGCTTCCCATTGCTCATTATTATGAGGGGGATTGCCCATATTAACTGCTTTCTTTTTATTACCACTACCCATTATTCCCAAGGCATTTTCTCACCGCCTATATCTAATGGCTCGTGAGGTATAAAGCAACCAGACTTTGGTTCCCATTTAAAATTTGCTTCAGCACCATTCTCTCCTAAGTTTTGAAACTTAACTTTAAGAACTTTACACTTAACAGTCTTAGCTTCATAATCCCTATGAACTAACAATCCGTGATAAGAAGCATCGTACCATTCACCACCACCTTTAATGTTATACATTGTAGGCTCTTCAATTTTACCGTCTTTGTCCTTATACATTTTAGTAGGATGTGCTACAATAAATACAAGTACATCAAACTTTTTAGCAAAGATTTCTATCTTGCTTAAGTATTCCATAGTGTATCTATTAACATCTTCTGTCTTACAATCTACATCTCTAACCTTATTAAAAGGATCTATTACTAAGCATTTAATACCTTTTCGCTTAACAAGTTCAGCTGCTTTCTTTAAAACAGATTCTAATGTGTAGCGTTCCATATCTATATGAAAGTAATTACTATTACAGTGATCAGCTATTTGATTCCACTTGTCGCCACCGATATCGTCTCTTGTTGGCATACCTTGCCAAGTCTTACGCATTAATTTGTGAGCGTGCAGATAGGTAGGTACATTTTCAGGCGAAGCGAAAGCTGTTTTCCAGCCATAGTTCGCATTATATCCGACAACCATTTGGTCGACAAAATCACTTTTACCGGAAGAAGGAATACCAGTGACAGTAATGAATTGACCAGTATAAGTTGAAAAGATATCATCAAAGTTCGGAAGACCAACTTGAAACCCTTTTTTGAAACCATTTCTAACAAAGTCGGTAATTTCGTCTTCGATGTCCCTGAAAGTAGTAACATTTTCAAGCGGTACTGGTTTTGCTCCTGTGATTCTTTCTGTAAGTTTTTCTTTGCCATATTTTTGTAAGTATTCGTTTGCGTCTTTACAATCTTCAAAGGTTGATAGAAAACAAACTTCAGATCCAAGCCTTCTAATTAACTCTGTTTGTAGTGCTTGTCCAGCTTCGTCAGAGTCTACAGCTAATATAATCTTTTCTTTATCTTCAAAATAATCAATACAACTATCTAAGTAGTCTAAGTTATTGGAGTTGAGTGTTGCTCCATTTGGAACTGATATAGCGTTTGTAATACCTGCTTCATGTAATGCTAGTACATCCATCTCGCCTTCTACTATAACACAATATTCATATCCTACAATACTATCTATATTATAAAATACTTTTTCAGCACCCTTATATAATTTAAAGTTCTTTCTTCCATCTCGGTATTTAACATTAGTTAATTCGCCGCCCATAAAATAATTGAACTTTATTACATTCTCGGTTTTACCGGTCTGTGGCATCCACTCAGGACCCTCACTGATTTGTAGATCAGTAAGAGTCTGAGATGATATACCTCTTGTTTGAAACCATTCAACAACCTTATCACTAACAAACTCTGGATATTCAGTAGCGTTAGGTGGTCCTGAAGGTTTAACATACGTTTTTTCAGCTTTACCTTTACGTTTGTAAGTGTGTAGTTGAAATGATGTATTACAATTGTGACAAGTACCGAGACCCCGTTCCCAATCATAAGAAGCACACTTTGCTTTCTTATTCGCAGGTTTTCTAGTATGAGAACAAACAGGGCATACACCCTGCTTCTTCCCTTGCTCTAGACCATGCTGATTGAACGTGTCAATCGCAAATCCATTGATCTCTGTTGTCTCTATTTGCATAGGTTATTTAATTTAATTTAATTATTCTTCGTCTCTACAATGAGGGCATATATCACAAAATTCAAATTCCTCTGTACTCATACCAGCATGACATATTTGACACGCTATCTCTCCGTTATTTCTATACATTAGAACGGTAGATCATCTTCTTGAGAAGCAAACGATTGAGCAGGTGCCGCTTGCTGAGGTTGATCTGTTCTAGGAGCTGCTGCAACGTTATCGCCATTAGTCCATACGACTTTGACATTACCTAAATAAACTTTAGCTACTTTTGCTTCGCGCTCTTCTTTTGATTGTTCTACTACTACAGGGCCTTGATTACCAAACTGATCCACTTCATCGTTGATAGTGATTGTAATTGGTAAATAAGATCCTTTTTTCCCTTTGTATATTTTATCCTTAGGGATCTCGTTCAAATTAATATTTGCTTTGATAATACTAGCCATAATTTTAGTATGTATTTAATTGATTAAACATTCTTGTTAATTGTTCTTTGTTTGCACCAGTTGTTCTCCGTAGATTATCTACTGCTTTTACATGTGTTTGGTTTCTGTAAAAGTTTGATTCATTAGTGTTCATACCTGTTACTGTGCATACTCTTTTTTTACTTCTTGCCATTTGATTAAAGTGTTTGATTAATAAAATAATTTTTTGGATCGAAATCCGGATTGTCGTAAAACAATTTCCATTGCTCTACTGCTTGTTGTACTTTTTCCTTACCGCTTTCATAGAAAGATTCAGAACAATCGAAGATACCTAGCTGTCTTGTTTTTTTATCTATTGCAATAAATACCAAGTCGTAGCCGAATAACTTACGATATATGTACGCTTGACTGTCGTAATTGTAACGAAAAGCTGAGCTTCTAAATTTTGTTATGTCACCTGTTGTTTTCAAATCAATTACTAATTGATCGTCGTGATTAACAATATCTGCTTTACCTTTCCACCATAATCCTTCAATCTTTTTAATTCCAGGTTGTTCGTATTCAACATTGACACCGTTTATTAAACTTTTACAAACATCATTTGAGTTCATAGTATCGATTAATAATTCTAAGTTGTCTACTTCATGTTGCAACAAACACATTTCTCCACCTGAAATCTCTCTGTACGCTTTTGTATTTCTAGTTGTTGATTCAATTATTCTATACTTTTTAAGCTTCTCTGGCTCAAGTATTGCTGTGTGAAAATAACCACCAATCAAGAAATTAATATTTGGTTTTTGTGGAGCGCCTAGCGCAAGAGGATTTGTTAACAACGTTGAGATATCTGAATTACTTCTAAACTGTTTTCCAAAGTCACCGTAGTAATCTTCGTCGCTTTTAAGTCTTTCTAATACCTCATTCTTGTTAAAATCTTCCATACTATAGTGTTGTTAATTTTGCTTCTATCTCCGATGAGATATTGTATTTAGCTTTTATAGCATCTAACTTACCCCCTTTTTTAATAAAATCAACCGCTTTTGGATAAGCTGGATCTTTCTCTGAGGTTAATGTGTTTTTTGCTTTTGGTGCTTTACCGTGTGCATTTGTAGCATCGCTGTCTGCTGTATCATCAATTAAGAATAAATTACCTAACGAGTATTTTTTTCCATAACTAGATGAGCTACCGAATTTTTGTGGCATTTGCATACCTTTTTGATCAAGGTCAACGCCTACAACAGCAGTTGCATGTATAGCATCAGTTCCGTCTGTTATCGTTGCTTTCGATTCCATTATTGGAAAAGGATCGGTAGCTATCAACGATTCATTAACCGTTACTGATACACCTAATTCTAATAGAAAAGGCTTAGTAGCTTCTAATATATCTTCAGCAGATCTAAAATTGTATCTACCAAAAGAATTGAACCTACTCTTTTTTGATTTAAACCGCGTTTGAATTGACGCTAGTTTTTGGTTTAATGTTTGTGTTTCCATATTAATATAATTACGTATTTAGTATTCTTTTTACTTTACCTTATTGACTTAAATTAAAGGTAATCAAGCACTTGCGAGTGATCTACGTTCTCTATAAGTGTTTGTACAGCTTGCTTCTTTAACTCAGAAACAGTCACATAATAGCGCTTACCTTTAATATCTAATATCTCTGCAATTTCTTTTGCTGAGTGTTTGTTGCAATCTAAGCCATAAGACAATCTTAGTACTTCATATTCTCTTTCATCTAAATATTTTTTCATTAGACTTTTTAAATAAGCATTCATTAAATGAATGTTATAAGGTTCTGACTTATCAGGTATAGATTCACTCCATGACTCACCTTCGTCTTCATCGCTTCTAGTTGTGTCTATACTTAAAAACACTGAGTTGAAAAATAAAGCAACCGCTTTTTTATCATCAGGATTTTTACGTATCTCGTTTAGCTTATGTTCTGGTATTCTAATGTTACCTCTACATATATCTATACGTCTTCTAATAGCTCCTTTGATTCGTTTGCTTAGAAATGACTTCAATGTTTTTTCAACGTCTTCAGACTCATGTAAAACAGTCCAGTCTAATCTATCAACAGCTTTAACTAATCCTTCACAACCGCATTGTATAAGATCATTGATGCTTAATACACCTGATGCTTGATCAGATGTAGAAAACTTTCTAGCTAAGTTCTCAACTAATGGTATAAATTTTATTATAAGTTGATCTCTTGTATATTCATCCCAAAACAAACCTTCAGGCATAGATCTTTTTAGATCTTCTTTATACCTTATATAGTTTTGTATATTGTATTTTTTCATATCATATATATTATCGTGCACTCATCGTGTCCGTTCTGTAATTTTAAAATTCTTTGTTTAAAAGTGATTTTTCTTTTTTAAGTTCATTATTCATATTTCTGTGTATAGTTCTTGTAGAACAATTTAAAGACTCAGCTAACTTGTTTATAGTTATTTTTTGATTATCATGGTTTATTAATAGCATAGCGTCATATATTTCATTTGAAGAAATTTTATTTCTACCTATCATTTGGCCTACTATAGTAAGCTTTTGTCGCATATCTAAACCTGAACTATCTTTAAATATTATTTTACGTAGTTTATTAGGAGGTGGTTTTTCCAAATCCATAAGTGAAACATCGTATAACATAGTTTGTAATAGTTGCTCAGATACATTAAATGTTACGAAGCCTTTGGTTTTGTCACATATATACTCAATCAATGCACTAAACGAGTCTTGATCCAATTGTGGGTTCAAGTACCATAAAACATACATGTGCCACTTAAGACTTTTATATGTGTTTATTTTAGCTTTAGAGTTAAACAAAGTATAACATTCATGCGTTCCATTCTCATAAAACTTACCCCAATCAAAAGTTTCTGTAGGTAAATCATTTACTGGATCACGTCTGTATATTATACGATGCAACTCTAAATATCTTGTATTTCTTTCGTACTGTGACATTAGCCTCTTACTATTATTATATACTAGCTATCGTCACACTAGTACACTATTAATTTTAATCTTCTGTTATATTTTTTTAAAAGCTTTGCTTTATTTTCTATGTTGCCTCCTAGAATAGTTATGTTTTTATTAAAACTGTACTCACCTTTAAAAGATTCAGCAATTATTTCACTGTGTAGCTCTGCTATTTTTAAGTGAAGAAACTTCACGTGTTTTGCTTTTCTTCTGTTCTTTTTGAATTTTTGTATTAATGTTCGCATAATTCGTTGATGTTGTGTGGACGTATAATTTTCTGCTCATTTTTGTTTTTTACTGTGTGTTTTTCGTTTTCGTAATAATTCCAGTAGCCAAGTACGCTGTTGCCGTTAACTTTATATTCATCAGGCATACATTGCGGTGGCTGCTCGAAAGCTTTATCAGATATACCGTTAGGCAAAGTGTATAGCACATCGCGGCATTTAGCGATTGTAAGATGTTCTTTACCGTAACGTCTTGTATATTCTTTACCAAGAGCTAACATGTGTTCATATGCCCACATATATGCTTCAGCAGAGGATCTAACCCATATAGCTGACGGATGATTTTTATGTGTAGCTTTATATGGTATATCAATATTAGTACCTAACTCGTGATGAGCTGTGCATAATAGTTGTGCGGTTTCAAGTATCATTTTTACAACGTGCTTATTGTATTGGTACTTAGCTGCTTGCACGGGATCGTGAGATAGATAAAATATATTCATTACTTTAGTTTTTTATTTAGGTTAATAATTTTATTATTTATTTTACTTGCTAACGTGAAGTCCTCGGCTTCAACTGCTTTGTCTAACTCTTGCTGTAGTTCGTCTATTTGCATTGTTATTATTTCTTGCTCAGACATCATACGCATATTACCAAAGCCGTCTTGTTTAATATTCTCCATTGACACTTGGAAGTCTTGATTCCATTCGTCTTGCTTTGCTTCTAAATGATCTATAATAATTTTAGCAGTTAGCTCGGCTATTTTAGTAATATCTTTCTCTGTCATTTACTGTCTTTTATTGAATTTAAATAATCTTTTAATATTAGTGTTAATAAATTTACCTTTAGATTCAGCGTCTAATAATCCTCGCCAATAAAATAATGGTACGTCTTCGTATTCATATATGCCGCCGTTTGTATATATCAATACAAGAGTTTTATCTTCAGCATAGTATCTACCTGTTGAAATTGTTGACGAATTGTCACTTCTAAATTTTTCTAAATTGTTCATAAGTTTTTTTGTTTTAAGTTTATTATATTATCTTTATTTGATCGTGTTCAGTCTGTAATATCTTCTATAACTAATAGTATTGTTAAACATAAAAGATAAGATATTGTCCATATTGCTATTGCTATCATTAATGAAATTATAATCCTGATTTTTTAAGGAAGTAATTATATACTTCTGGTATATGTTTCTTATAATAAGGCTGCTCTTGTGCCACCCAACGTTTAAGACTTTGCTTGTCGTGAAACGGAGCGCACATATTAAATATAGGTTCTATATCATTAATGAAATCACCTACTGTCCAGCCTTCCCATATATGTTTATCTCTATTCATATTATTTTTTAATTTAGTGAAATACTAATCCTACTTTTATTGTGTTGTTAAACCATCTTGTAGCATGTAAGTCAATAGAAGACGCATCAGTATAGCCAGCGCTATTAAGGTCAGCGTTACTTTTAAATATTTTGGTATGTCTGTGTTTTCTTTCATCTATTAAATGTTTTTGTTTCCCTGAGTCAGAGAAGATTATATCGTAATTGTTTGGTAATGAGGTTTTTAACATCATATCTACCATGTTGGTGTAACTGTAAAACCGTACGTTAGGATTGCTATTAGCAATGTCGATCCACTTTTTTAGATATGCGCGAGAGTAATAATCGCCGCTATCATGGACTCTGACGTAATCAGGTTTCTTCTTACGTATTTCAGCGTTCATAGCTTCAACAAACTTGTCAGTCTTGCTGAGTTGATAACGCTTTTCAAACGCAGGTTTTACGTTACTCCAGATGTAGGCTCCTTTCTTGGCATAACAGAATTTAACACAACTGTCAGCCATGGGGCACGTCAGTTTCCCGCTAGCAGATTTGTAGGCAGGAATACCGAAGTTAAAGACCCGGAGCCCGAGTTCTTTCGAAGTTTTTTTAAGTTTAGAATTTTGTGTTAATAAGTTCATAATTTTTGTTTATTATATTATCAATTAGCGATCGTGTTTAGTTTGTATTAATCAAGCAACACCATATAAGCTTCTACATTATTTTTACGAAACCAGTTCAACGCTTTTTGAAAGTCATTAACCTGCTTTTCAGTAACCGATTTAGGTGCCATTTCAAACACTCGCTGAGATCCCATTATAAAATCGTATATTGAAAGCTCGAGAGCATTCAGTGTATAGCATTCGCCGCTAAAAGGGTTTTGTACCTCTTCACCACTACTGTAGATCATACCTTTAAACCATTTAGGTACTGTTTGTTCTTTAGTTTTCATTTATTTCTATTATTAATTTTTCTATTGTATTAGCAAATAAGATCGGTGCATCGCAATCGACAAGGTTAGTTGCTTCGAAATACCCCCAACGATTATCTTCAGTATCTATATCATAGTTTTTATACACCATCTTTTAATTTATTAAAGTGAAGTACTCCTTTTACCGCAGTAGTAATAGTTAGTCCATAGTGATTAGCTACAACTTCATATCTACTTTTATCTTTAATTATTTGAGTAGCGTGATTTAACCACTTATACTCATGATCAACAGTAATGTTAATAAAACCATCGTATATTTCTTTTGCACTAGTAAACTGATCATCTTGAGAGATCATCTCTATGTATTGCAGTGCATTTATAGGAGTAACTATTTTATGGTTATAACCTTCGTCTAATAGCTCATCTACAACTTCTTCTTCTATTCTAAACAGTAGATCTTCATAGTGCCTAGTAATAGCATCTTCAACAAAGTCATAGTTGTCACAGTATATATTGTTATAGTCTGGTATAGCTTCATAGAGAATATCTCCAAGATCGCTTTCATAATAGTATACGTCTTCACTAACGTTTATACTTTTATCATCAGCAGTAGCAATCCATACAGAATAACCATCAGCTGTTGACTCTTCATATATACTGAAGTCAGGGTTTTGCCATTGATCAGTTATCTCACACTCATAATGTGCAAATACTTGATTTCTAGCATGCTCATCATCACAGCCTTCAATCCAACCTTTGGATTCCATTCTTTTAGTTATTAACTCGTCTGTTATAAATTTATTCTTCATCTGTTTCTATTAATTTAGTGATGTATTGCCACACCTTTAATTCTATTTTATTACTATTTAATACTATATTCATCTCGGTAGATGTAACACCACCGTAGTTTTTAGATCGTATGTCTTCTTTGTTTTGCTCGATTGTAATCAAGAGCATAGACATTTTAGCGAAAGCTTTATCGCTGGCTCGTTGTTTTAGTTCTTGTTTAGTCATCGCCGTCAATTAGAATGTTATCGCCGAACCTGTAATCCCATGCTGATACTCTGAGTGCATTTATGTTACACATATCGTATATATCTCTGATTTCTGATATAGTTAGATCACCGTAAAACTTTGAGCTTTCTAATTTAGCAAGGATTTTTGTTGACGTAAACTTGTAGTTACTTTCGTTAATAAGTTTAATGTACTTAGGTTTGATGGATTGTAGTAAGTTATTCATGTTATTTGTATTTTAAATTCATATATATTATCAATCGGTGATCGTATTTAATTTGTAATTAGTCTTGATATTTTTTAAGTGTCATACTGTTTACCTTATCAATGATATCATTACCTACCATAGTGAAATAACCAGGTGCATAAATAGATCTTTTACCGTCAGCTTCAGCGGCTAATACATCTTCTTCTGCTTGTTCGATAGCGTGTTTCAACGCTGTTTGGATGAAATACTTTTCAAATCCGTTAAATTTTGTTTTACTCATTTTATTTAATTTTAATTAGGTGCGCAGGAAGGATTCGAACCTTCGACCTCGAGTTTATGAGACTCGCGAGATAACCAACTTCTCCACCGCGCCATTTGTAACTAGTGAGGATTCGAACCTCATAACCGTCGTTAGCCTAAGCGCGGTGCACCACTGTCTTTCAACCGGTGCGCGTCTTACCTGACCTAGTTCCACCCAGACATTTCCTAACCGCTCTCCGGTACCTTAATTAGTTACACTCAACCAGTACGCAGGTTTGTTATTTATTCGCTGGGGTCGGTTTTCATATTTAGATAGAGCTATATACCGTAAAACTCTAAACACATTGGAGGATCTTCGTTAGCTTAACCACGTCAATTGCCGCAGCCGTACTAAGCCCTCTACCGTGTATTACATTCTTTTATATAGTATGCCATCAACCTCAATAACATCTTGCACTGAATCTAGATCATAATTTTTTATTAAGTATTTTTCTAAATACACTAGTCTAGCTAAGCCATTAGTTATTCCTACTCTTTGTTTACCTTCGTAACTCTTTACATTTAACTCGCTATTGTCACTAAGAGTAACGTAGTATCTAGTATTTGTTCTTTGAGGATTTAGTTGGTAACAAGACAGCTCGCCAAACCTAGTTCTAATAATTTTACGCACCATACCTGATTTATATGTAGCAAATCTACATAAACCATACTTTTTATGATTAAGCTCAAACATTCTAGTACCGTTTTTATGCTGTGTATCAGTAGTTACATCAGTTAGTAATGGATATTTAGCGAGCATTAGCTCTACATATTTGTCTTCTAGCTCTTTTCGGCGAGCTAACCATTGTGTTCCGTAATTCATATTATCTTCGTTTTTGTGATTTATGCACAAGCGCACTTAGCTCTTGACTTACTATTTGAATTGTATTACCTGTTTTGTGGTAAGTAATTGGAACATAAGAATGTTTTTTTACTTCAGAACAAGGAGGACATGTTTTATATCCTAAGTTTAATCGGTAAGGGTGGACTTCATCGCCGCATTTACAGTACATAGTTTGTTATTTTTTTGTTACATATATATTATCTAAGGTAAATCGTATTAGTTTTGTAACTAATTATGCTCGTAATACTTTCTCTTTGTAGACATATATAACTTCTCAATAGCTAAGAACATAACCATTTCATGTAGTTCGCTATACTCGTCACCTTCGACAGGTTGGTCCGCTATTTGCCAATCAATACTGTCTTCCATGAGTTCTTTAGTTACGTCAGCAATACTTTGCGCTATTTCGTCTATTTCTTTTGTCTTACTCATTACTTTTGATTTAAAATTGTTACTTCAACCCAGCCTTTTTCACTGTGACCAGCGTCACATTTGACACCTTCACTTGTTAATTGTCTTTCTAGCTCTAATGCTGCACGCCATAGACTAGGTTCAGGAATCTCGTCATGGTCATCGTCGTAGAACACATCACCTCTGCACTGAAAAAATCTATCGTCGTAGTCATTTTCTACGTATTCAAAATCCCATCCGTTAATTCTTGTATCTTGTTTCATCCACTCTTTCATATCTATTCTTGATTTATTAGTTCATCTATTTCACAGAAAAGCATGTCATCTATGTCTGCTCTGCTGTATACATCTTTATACTCTTCATAGGCTAAATCCCATGGACTTTTAACTATTTGTTTGCTCATATATTCTAGTTTTTAACTCGTTAATTTTATCTTTTAAATACCAATCCTCTTCATAGTTGAGGTTAGCGTACATTGATAGCTCTTGTAATAGATCTGCCGTTGATTTCATGTATATATTATCTTACTTTTTTCGTATTAGTTTTGAACGACACTCCTGAGTTATGGTAAGTCCACAGCTTGGTATGAGCGTACTTCCTGCCTTTAGAACTTGATCCTTTAGACCTCGTTTTCACCTTTTTGTGCTCTTTTTCAGTAAAAGGTTTACAAAAGTCACCTTTAGTTACAGTAGTACGATGGTGTATAGCATCAGCTTTTCTTTTCTGATCTACGTATGCACACATTTCTTTCATTGTCATCATAGTATTCTTTTTAGTTCTTTTTTGATTGCTAGTATATCCTCGTCGCTCACCTCTATATCTTCGTCAGCGTGCATTTCTCTTTCCCACACTACATTGTATATAGCGTCATTAAATCTGCTACTTATAGCCTCATCTAGTTGATCTGCTATTGCACTTATTTCACTTTTTGTTAACTTCATATTATTTAAATTTACTTGCTACTTCATGTATTTCTTCTTTATCACTGCTGTCTAAACCACTAGTTTGACTCGCATACATTCTTAGTACATAGTGCACAAAGGTACAATCACTCTCACTTAATTCTATTTTTCTCATATTACTTGTATATTACATTAATTAAATCTTGTACTAACATTTCTTCAGTCTCTTCCTCTGCAGGAATACAGTCTGTCTCCACAAATAACTCGATCTTGCGAATAGTTTGTTCTTTTGTTAAATAACTACTTATGAATTTGAAGTAGTTTATAGTTTCTTCTGACCAGTAAAATAAACTCATAATTACGCCCATGGATTATCAAGTTTTTCTACATAAGTTAGACCTTTGTGGTTAAACCAATGAATAATACCTTCTTTATCTTGCTCCTCGTTGTATATAAAGGCGAACTTATTTGGTAATTTACCGATTAAATAACCTTTGTAATCTACACCGTTTAATCTCGCTATTGGCGCTTGATTCTTTTTGTCTTTGAAAAATTTAATAGTATTCTGCATAGTTATTATTTATTTACATTAATATTATCTTACTCTATTTGTATTTAGTTTGTTACTATAATTAATTCCTTATAGCGAACGCAGCGGCGCTACCTAGCTCTGTTAATACTTTATTCACTCGTTTTAATACTAATACTACTTTGTGTGAAAAATTTCTCATTTGTTTGTTTCTTTGTAGAATTCTATTCTGTCTAATACTTGTTTTCTAGTTACTTTACCTTCTATTTGATCTAAGATGTCACTAGATAGATCTATTATTTTACCGTTATCGCATGTTAATATTACTTGCATAGTATTACTTTTTATTATAGTTATTTATTGTCACATAGATATTATCTATAGTGATTTGTATTAGTTTTGAATACTAGTTGAAGAGGTGTACTATTATTTATTCCATGAAATAGTATGGGAAGTTTTATACTACACCTCTCTGTACAAGATACTACTCTGTTATAAGTAGTTCTCTTGTTATTACAGGCATTGAAGTACTTGAAGTGTAGGATTTATACTTTTCCCAACACGCCATCGCCTCTAATTTTGACTTCATCACTTTGAATACCTCATCGTGGTTATACTTTGCGACTTTACCATTTTTGAATGTTACTTCAATGATTTGATTTTTACCAATAAGTGACTTTCTTACTACAAACCTTTTACTTTTTAATACTTCTGACATAATTTATTTATTTAAGTTAATATTTATTTTCATGTATATTATCTGAACTGATCTGTATAAAGTTTGTACAAGTGCTCTACGGCGGCAAAGCGAAGCGGCGGGCGAGGTGCTATACATTATGCTATACACTTTAGAGCGAGGGGGTTTTACTTAAGTGTCGCGTAGGGCGGAGTCTACTCTTCCGATCTTATTTCAGGATCAGGCCAAGAAAGTGTGACATTAGCCTATTAGGTTAAGATAGTAACAGGCTATTGTCATAGTTTTTATTTGCAAGTATTAGTCTGTGATTAACACAGATCTAACACTCACTGGAATACTTGTACTACTTGTATAACTCTTGTACTTTTCCCAACAGTTCATTTTCTCAAGTTTCTCTTTCATACACTTGAAGGCATCGTCATGATTATACTTTGCGATCTTACCACTTTTGAAAGTAACCTCTATTACTTGGTTCTTACCGATCAATGACTTTCTTACTACGAATCTTTTACTTTTCATTACTGACATAATTATTTATTATTTAAGTTAATATTAGTTTGGAAATATTTAAATTTTAATTTCAAATATATTATCTTAGTAAGTCAGTATAAAGTTTGTTTAAAAATAGTACATATGGAAAAAAAGTCAAAAACTCTACCGAAAATGATCACAAAAAGTCAAAAAATTTCGCGTGACTCTCAAAAAAAAGGGGGCCCTGGGGGTTTGAAAACGCAAAAGGGAATTTGCGTACACCGTTTGTAGAAGGCATAACACCTCTGCCCTATATTTGTAATAACTTTTTAAAACGACACTATGACATTAGCTATTTATATTAGATAGTAATAGGCTATTGTCACACTATGCAAGTATATACTACTATATTTGTAAAAATAAGCGTTTTCGAGTAAGTATATAGAGTATACGAAAACAGTATTATGGCAAAACCAAGAAGAAAAGGCGGACCGAAGCAAAAATTAAGTCCAGCAGCAGCGAAGGCTAAGGCAATCAGGGACAAGAAGTACGCTATGACCGATAGAAGAAGAAGATTTAAGGCTGAAAGCCAAAGAAAGGATTGTCCTAAAGGGCACGATTATGACCATAATACTAAAAGATGTGTTACATCGTCTCATAACAGAGGAGGAACACAGAGTAAAAGTAAAAAAGACGGTA
>Ga0206127_1002446_pt1 | contig 18419 bp, 16 predicted proteins | sample Helgoland_Spring_6_FD_148646 | JGI IMG/M metagenome (GOLD analysis project Ga0206127, IMG submission 148646) | Pelagic subsurface seawater microbial communities from Kabeltonne, Helgoland, North Sea - Helgoland_Spring_Bloom_20160419_1 | ecosystem: Environmental > Aquatic > Marine > Epipelagic ...
TATTGATACTTTATTTAGCTATTGAATTGACTTCATATGCTAGCTATTTGCTGACCGGCTTCCATTTCAATGAAAAAGGCAGTGAAGCCGCGATGAAATATTTATTATTTGGAGGCGTAAGTTCTGCCGTGATGTTATTTGGAATTTCACTTTTGTATGGGGCACATGATTCGCTCTATTTTGATACCCTAGAATTTTCATTACTGGGCGCAACGGGATTGTTTTTTTTCTTATCTGGTTTATTTTTCAAAACTTCTATTGTCCCCTTTCATATTTGGGTACCGGCGACTTATGAAGGCGCGCCAACGGATGCAGTCGCATTTTTTTCCACAGTACCTAAAATTGCGGGTTTTGCTGCACTTTATCATGTCTTCAAGTGGACCAATGGATTATTTAATCCCCTTTTAGAGCAGCTTATTTTGATCTTGGCCATTTTGACTATTGTTTGGGGTACTTTGGCTGCTTTAAGGCAAACAGATGTTAAAAGAATGCTGTCCTTCGGGGCAGTAGCACATTCAGGATTCATACTTCCATTGTGCTTGGTTATGGATACTTATTCCATATTTAAATATTACGTCATTATTTATGCGGTCATGAATATTTTGGCCTTTCTTTTTGTCCAGCTTCATGAAAAAAAAGGGGAGAACTTATCTTTAAGTGATGTGTCTGGTTTAGGCATAAAATTCCCATTATTAGGCGTGATAAGTGTGATCTGGGCTGTTGCTTTGGTGGGACTTCCACCGACAGGCGGATTTATGGCTAAATTATTTCTTTTTTCTACTGCATGGCAGCATTATGAATCTATGGACTCGATATACTGGTTGACTTTTATTTTTGTGGGTGTTTTGAGTTCGGCGGCTTCTCTTTATTTCTATTTAAGGGTCCCTTATTTTTATTTTTTTAAAGAGGATCAAAACAAAAAAATAAATATAAACAAGAGGGATTTTCTCATTTTAACTTTGTTGGCATTTACTTTAATTCTTTTGTTTATTCAACCCAATATTTTTGATAGATTTGCACCAATGATAAACCCATGAGTGACGCCATCAAACACGAATGCGGCATAGTCCTTCTTAGATTGAGGAAGCCGCTACAGTATTATATAGATAAGTACAAAACACCAAGTTATGCGGTAAACAAGATGTACTTGCTCATGCAAAAACAGCTCAATCGAGGTCAGGATGGAGTAGGGGTTGCTAACATTAAGATTGATATGAAGCCTGGCTATCGCTACATTAGTCGATATAGAACCATCGATTCTCAACCTATCGAAACACTTTTTCAAAAAATTGGGAGGAAATATCAAAAAGCGCTGAGGGAGGGGGAAGAAAAATATATGGATGGTGCATGGCTCAAACAAAATGTAGCTTTTTCAGGAGAAGTCTGGATGGGACATTTACGCTATGGTACGCATGGAAAAAACAATATTGAGAATTGTCATCCCTTTCTAAGGCAAAATAACTGGCGGAGTCGTAATTTGGTTGTGGCAGGTAATTTTAATATGACCAATGTAGATGATCTTTTTGAAAAATTAATTGAATTGGGTCAGCACCCCAAGGAAAAAGTGGATACCGTGACGGCTATGGAGAAAATAGGACATTTTCTTGATGAAGAAAATGAACTTATTTTTCGAAAGCACAAAAAAATACATAGTAAAGCAGATCTCACGCAGCTGATAGAGGATAAAATAGATTTGCAAAGGGTTTTGAATAGATCTTGTAAAGATTTTGATGGTGGATATGCCATTACGGGTATGGTAGGTTACGGAGCTGCTTTCGTTGCAAGAGATCCAGTAGGAATACGGCCGGCTTATTATTATGCCGATGACGAGGTGATCGTAGTGGCTTCAGAAAAGCCAGCCATAAAAACAGCATTTGAATGTAATTATGATGATATTAAGGAAGTCAGTCCAGGCCATGCTTTAATCATTGATAAGCAGGGTAATTATGAACACAAACAGTTCCTTGAGCCCCAAGAGAAAAAGGCCTGTAGTTTTGAGCGCATTTATTTTTCTAGGGGAACAGACCCAGATATTTATCGCGAGCGCAAAGAACTAGGTAGGTTGATGGTTCCTCAAGTCTTGAAATCGATCAATTTTGATTTAAAAAACACTGTTTTTTCTTATATACCCAATACCGCCGAAATTTCATTTTTGGGCATGATGTCAGGAGTGGAAGATTACTTAATAAGTAAGCGGAAGGAGATCATCATCGATCATAAGCCCACTGCGGACTCATTGGAAGATTTATTGACATTCAAGCCAAGAATAGAAAAATTAGTATTGAAAGATGCCAAGTTAAGAACTTTCATAGCGGATGCTTCACACAGGGATGAATTGGTAGCCCATGTCTATGATACCACTTTTGAAGTCATCCAAAAGGATAGAGATTCATTGGTTATTATTGATGATAGTATTGTCCGGGGTACCACGCTCGAGAAAAGTATCTTGACCTTACTGGACAACTTGAATCCTAAAAAAATTGTGATCATTTCATCTGCTCCACAGATTAGATTTCCTGATTGTTATGGTATTGATATGAGTAAAATGAAGGATTTTGTAGCCTTTAGGGCGGTATTGGCCTTACTCATTGATGAGGGGAAAGAATATTTATTGGAAGACGTATTAGAAAAATGTTTAGCGGTCAGAGATAAGGTAAACGAGGTCAATTATGTGAAGGAACTCTATGCACCTTTTTCTTATGATCAAGTATCTCAAAAGATTGGAGAGATTGTTAAACCTAAAAAAATGAAAGCCGTACTTGAAGTGGTTTTCCAAACGGTCGAGGGTCTGCACAAAGCATGTCCTGATCATCTTGGAGATTGGTACTTTACAGGTGATTATCCTACCAAAGGAGGAAATAGCGTTGTAAATATGGCCTTTATTAATTTCATGAAGGGAGTAGAGGTCAGGGCTTATTAAAAGTGCTGAATGGTAAAGTGATCTTAAGATCTCAGATTGAGAAACTTTCTCCACATCCGCAGGTGCGGCTTGCATTGGGATTTACAAATTGAAAACCTTTACCATTCAATCCATCAGAAAATTCAAGGGTGGTACCTAATAGGTATAGAAGACTTTTTCTATCGACGATGACTTTGACTCCTTGATCTTCAAAAACATCATCTCGTTCTGTAACCGTATCGTCGAAAGCAATGTCATACATAAGACCAGAACAACCACCACCTTTTACTGAAACACGCAAGTTGTGCGCTTCACTGTAGCCTTCAGTGGCCCGTAAAACGCTTATTTGATCTTTGGCTTTGTCACTCACATTAATCATATACGTAAAACTAGTGTATAATCTGTCATTAAAAATTATAAAACTGAGAAAAGTTCTTGTTTCTTTGTGAGAATAAATACTTGGATTAAGATGATAAAAGTAGAACACATAGGCATCGCAGTAAAAAATATTGAGCAAGTAAATGCACTTTATACCAAGCTATTTAATCAAGGGCCATATAAGGAGGAGGGAGTGGATCAGGAATCTGTTGACACCTCTTTTTTTCAGGTGGGACAAACAAAAATTGAATTTTTGGCATCTGAAAACCCTGAAAGTACCATTGGAAAGTATGTAAAAAAAAATGGGACAGGTATTCATCATATTGCTTTTGAAGTGGATGACATACAATCAGAAATCATTCGATTGGAAGCAGAAGGATTTGATATGATATATAATCCAGCACGAAGTGGCGCGGACAATAAACTGGTGACCTTTATCCACCCAAAAGGCACAGATGGAATACTTATTGAGCTTTGCCAAGAAATTCATAACACCAAATGATCTTCTTAAAATAGCTACTCCTATCTTCACTCACTAGTTATAGCGTACGTATAAGCTACTATCACTAGTGAGTAATTTGACTAAAAATAGTCATTCAGAATAGACAGAATCATTTCTAAGTTTGCAATAGTATTACAAACCAAAAATAACATGAATTTATTAAAATATATATTTATTTACGGCGGAATCGCAAGCCTAATTTTTCTTCTTAGTTGTGAGGAAGAAACAGTAACTGTAACTGAAGAAGTTATTGTTACAGATACTGTTACTATCACAGAAACAGATACTTTAACCATTACAGAGACCGATACTGTAACAGTAACCGATACTGTTTTAATTGGTTTTGCGATCCCGGCAACATATCTCTTCACTCGTGATGGAGACACAACGGTGTCGTATTCAGGTCAAACCACAAGATTAAAAATGGCCAAAGAAATGGTAAGTGCTCTTAAAGATGAGACAACGACAATAGCTAAATTGTTAGCAATGTTTGATCATCAGGAAGGAGCGAGCGATTTTAGTGATGCTGATCTGAACGCATCTTCTAAGCAAGTAAAGAACAAAACAGGAAATAACGGAACGGCTACTAATGCTGCAGCGATAAGAGTAGATTTAGAGGCTTGGATGACAAATCAAGTTGATTCTGTATTTCCGGCGTGGACTGATGAAGCTTCAAAAGGCTTAGCAGGGTACATTCAAGAGGCTGGTGGAGGATCTACTCGGTACGTAAATCAGAACGGATTGGAGAATAACCAAGCTGTTAACAAAGCGCTGATTGGTGCCCTAGTTGCTGATCAAGTTTTAAATGGTTATTTAACACCAGCGAAACTTAATAGTGGTACAAATGAGGCAGATCAAGCCGTACAAACAAAAGTTGATGGGAAAAGCTATACGAATATGGAACATTATTGGGATGAAGGCTATGGTTACATATACGGATTAGCGACGGATGGTATAGATCCCGTTACTACTCCCGGAAGTAATGATATATTTATGTTGAAATATATAGGTAAGGTCGATAGTGATCCTGACTTTTCCGGGACTGCAGGTGAGTTGCATCGTGCGTTTAGAGAAGGTAGAGCTGCAGTTGTCGAGGCAGAGTTTGAGGCACGGGATGCCGCTGCACATCACATCGCAAAGACAGCTTCTTTGGTAATAGGCGTTAGAGCGGCACACTACTTGAAAGCAGGTCAAATAGGGTTAGCAGCAGCGAGCCCCGATATGGCTGGCGTTTTTCATGATCTTTCAGAAGGTTTCGGATTTGTTTATAGTATTCAATTTACTTTAAATCCAGAAACAGGTGCCCCGTATTTTTCAAGAGAAGAAGTAATGGAAATGTTGAGTAAAATTTATCCAACTACTGGTGGTATGCGAGGCTTTTGGGATGTCACCCAATCTGATTTACAAGAAGCAGCAACAACAATTGCAACAGCTTTTGGTTTTACTTATGAAAATGCTTAATTACAGAACTAACAAATACTATTTTCTGTTAGAAAAAGGGGACTTTTCAGTAGAGAAGTCCTCTTTTAATAAAAAATTAAAATGAAAAACAATATATCAACTCTTTGCTGTTTTGCTGCTCTATTTATGTCAGTTCTTTTTCTTTCCTGTTCGGAAGATGATAATGTTCAGTTGGATGAAGCCAGTCAAGTAGACCAAAATAATTCTACTGATGATCAAATCGATGGAGATACTTCCGATTCTGTTGATACAACTGCCAGTGATACTGGAGCAGGAGAAGAGTTTACGAGAGTTACAATGCTTGCTAATTGGGCTGATAATATAATTATACCTGCTTTTGAATCTTTAGTAGACAATATGGATTCACTTTCTTTAGCAGCTAATGAATTTACAGATATACCGAACCAAGAAAACCTGATCAATTTGAAGCAATCTTGGTTAAATGCTTATCTCGCATGGCAAACTGTAGATATGTTTGATATAGGAAAGGCAGAAGAAATTACTTTAAGGAATTTTATAAATGTATATCCTTTAGATGCACAGGGAATGACAACTACGCTCTTGGCAGGTGACTATGATTTGACCTCCGTCAATAGGCAAGATGAGCAAGGTTTTTCAGCCTTAGATTACCTTTTACATGGATTAGGAAATTCAGATGAAGAAATAATAGCTTTTTATACAGATGATACGAATAGATTGAAATACAAGACTTTCTTAAATGATGTTGTAAATAGAATGCTTTCATTAACCTCAATTGTTTTGGAAGATTGGAAAGAGAGTTATCGAGATGAGTTTATCGAACGCGACGGAAATGCTGCTACGGAGTCTGTTAACTCAATGGTTAATGATTATATATATTATTATGAAAAGTTTTTGCGAGCAGGAAAAGTAGGAATACCGGCAGGTGTATTTTCAAATTCTTCCTTAAGTGATCGAGTTGAAGCTAGATATCATGGAGATGTTTCAAAAGAATTATTAATAAAAGCATTAAATTCAGCTCAAGATTTCTTCAATGGAGTTCATTTTAGTCAAGAAGATTCAGGTATGAGTCTTAAAGGATGGATCAATTACATCGAAGCTTCGGGATCGACTAATAACCTTGATTCACTCATCAATAATCAATTCGGATTGATACATTTACAGTTAGAAAATTTGAATTCGGATTTAGGCCAACAAGTGGAAATTGATAATATTAAAATGCTTGAGACTTATGATATCTTACAAAAAAACGTAGTTTTTATGAAAGTAGACATGCTCCAATTATTAGATATTACAGTCGATTACGTGGACGCCGATGGTGACTAATGTTGATCAAGGTCTCATATTTTTCAAAAACGACATCCAGTGCACCTCTAGCCATTTTTAGAATTTTTTTTGGCCTTTTAATGTTTATCAGCATCATCAGGTTTTGGGCATTGGGTTGGATAGATAAGCTATATATTCAGCCTCACTTCTTTTTCTCATATTACGGGTTTGAATGGATTAAGCCCTTGGGTGATCTCACTTATGTATTATTTTTTATTTGTGGTTTATCTGCATTATTTGTTGCCCTAGGCTTAAAGTATACATGGGCGATCATTACTTTTTTTCTTTCCTTCACTTATATCGAGCTGATGGACAAAACAACTTATCTCAACCATTATTATTTTGTTAGTGTACTAAGTTTTTTATTAATTTTTTTACCTGCCGGTAACTATTTTTCTTGGGATACCTTCAGAAATTCTAGGTTATCATTTCCTCAGATTCCTCAGTGGAACATCGACGTCATTAAATTGTTGCTTTGTATTGTCTATTTATATGCAGGATTGGCTAAATTAAATCCAGAATGGTTGCTGCAAGGGATGCCACTAAAAATTTGGTTGCCTACCAAAGACGACCTACCAATGATTGGATTTTTATTTCGCTATAATTGGATGATTTATTTGTTTGCATGGGGGGGAGCGTTGTATGATTTACTTGTTCCTTTTTTACTCTTAAACAGAAAAACTAGAGGTCTTGGGTTTATGATGGTTGTTTTTTTTCATTTATTAACAGCGATTCTTTTTCCTATTGGGATGTTTCCTTACCTCATGATCTTTAGTGCGTTAATTTTTTTTAATCACCAATTTCATCAAAAAATCATTGATATATTGCATCAGGTGTTTAGGATTAAATATCATAAAACCTATCAAATTCAAAATTCACTTTTTCAAGATTCACTGATAAATAAGCTTAAAATAGGCTTTTTAGTATTGTTTTTTTTAATTCAAATAGGATTACCTTTTCGGCATATGCTTTATCCAGGTAATCTTTTTTGGACTGAGGAAGGATACCGGTGGTCTTGGAGAGTAATGCTTATGGAGAAGGCGGGTAACGCACAGTTTAAGATTGTTGATAATGCATCTGGAAGTTGGTTTTATGTCAATAATGAAGATTTTTTAACTTCCTTTCAAGAGAAGCAAATGGCAACACAGCCAGATTTCATACTTCAATATGCCCAATTTCTAAATGCACATTTTTCTCAACAGGGCATGACGAATCTTAGCATATTTGTGGATTGCTTTGTAGCTTTAAATGGTAGAATAAGTACCAGATACATAGATCCCAAATTTGATTTAACGGAAGGATACGAGTCTTTTGCACACAAGTCATGGATATTGCCTTTCAATGAATAGTTTTCTGCGTATTAAGTTGATATTTTTTTTATGTTGCGTGGGTCATTTCAGTTGGTCACAAATAACAGTTTCCGGTACCATATATGATGAAAAAGAGAATCCCAAAGAAGCGGTAGAAATACAAATTGAAGACACTAATTTGAACGAAAGGACCGATGCTTCAGGTCGGTATAAACTGGAGGTCACTGAAAAGGGAATCTACAAGTTGATAGCTTTTGCTTATGGTTATCAAATCTTTGAAAAAGTAATACAAATTTCTCGTGATACCCTTATTGATATCTCACTGGTTAAATTAAGTCGAGACTTGTCCGAGGTAGTAATTTTGGATCAAAAACAACGCGTATTCAATTTGGGTAGATTAAATACCGTTGAGGGTACCCGAATTTATGCGGGTAAAAAGAATGAAGTTATTTTGGTCGATCAAATTGTAGGAAATAAGGCAAGCAATAATGCCAGACAAGTTTATTCACAAATTGTAGGACTCAATATATATGAAAGTGGCGATGGTGGATTACAATTGAGTATCGGTGGACGTGGTTTAGATCCTAATCGGTCTGCGAATTTTAATACCCGACAGAATGGATATGACATCAGCCCAGATGTACTGGGATATCCTGAGAGTTATTATACGCCGCCTGCAGAGGCTTTGTCACAAATTCAAGTAGTTCGAGGAGCCGCAGCCCTACAGTATGGGACTCAGTTCGGGGGATTGATTAATTTCAAAATGCATCAACCCGTCCCTGATAAAAAAATAGAACTTATCGCCCGTCAGTCCGTGGGGAGCTTTAATTTTTTCTCTTCTTTCAACAGTTTGAGTGGTACCGTAGGTAAGCTAAGCTATTATACCTATTATCATCATAAGCAGAGCGATGGATTCAGACCCAATTCGGGTTACAATTCAAATAATACTTTCACTTATTTGAACTACCAATTTAATCCGGAAACTAGCTTATCTTTTGAGTATACCTACCTCAATTATTTGGCCCAGCAGTCAGGAGGATTGACAGATACGCAGTTTGACTTAGATCCGATCTACAGTAATCGTACTAGAAATTGGTTCGAAATAGATTGGAATTTAGCCGCGCTCAATTTTAATCATAATTTTTCTTCAAAAACGAAGTTATCTGCGATGATTTTTGGTTTGGTCGCTGAGAGAAATTCACTAGGCTACAGAGGAAATCCCATCAACTTGAATAGCAGCCCAGTGGCTGAAGATGATTATAAAGACCAAAATGGAGATTTTATTTATAACAGGGACTTGATTGCAGGAGTTTTTCGGAATTACGGTACCGAACTTAGATTGTTATCTAGATACAAATTAAAAGGAACGGCGGGTGTTTTTTTATTAGGAACCAAATTTTATAAATCGCGAAATACGGCAAAACAAGGTCCCGGAAGTATAGGGATTGATGCTGATTTTAATTTCAATTATGAACGTTATCCAGACTATCCCAATCAATCGGACTTTACTTTTCCCAATCTTAATTTTTCATTATTTGGTGAAAATATATTTTTCATTAATGAGAAATTTGCGGTCACACCTGGGTTTAGATTTGAACATATCTTCACTGAGAGTAAAGGTGTTTACAGTGAAGTTCTTTTTGATATTGCCCAGAATCCCATAAGTAATGTTGAGCAAATAGACGATCGCTCTTTCAACCGCTCTTTTATGCTTTTTGGCTTGGGATTAAGCTATACTATAGGACCTAAAGCTGAAGGGTATGCCAATATTTCTCAAAATTACAGATCGGTTACTTTCAGTGATATACGCACGGTAAGTCCCACATTTATTGTGGATCCCGACATCACCGATGAGCAAGGCTATACCGTAGATCTTGGCATTAGGAGTTTGACTACAAAGACGCTTAATTTCGATGTCAGTATTTTTGGATTGTTGTATGATGATCGAATTGGAATTATTTTGGATGATCGTGCCAATAGAGTTAGAAAAAATATTGGAGAAGCTTTTATTTATGGGATTGAAATCTTTGGAGATATTAATTTGGTCAGTTCCCTCAATAAAGATTGGAAAGAGGTTAAATGGAATGTTTTTATCAATACGGCATTTACTGAATCAAGTTATCTAGCTTCTGAGGAAAACAATGTGAAAGGTAAAAAAGTCGAGTTCATCCCCATGCTTAACTTTAAAACTGGTGTAAATTTCGGTTTCCGAAATTTGATGGGGAGTTTGCAATGGATTTATCTCAGTGAGCAATTTACGGATGTCGAAAATTCTACCATTGCTGTGGATGGAGATAATAGAAATGGACTCATTGGTGAAATACCGAGCTACCATGTCATGGACCTTTCCTTTGCCTATAGTTTTAAAAATTTCAAAATAGAATCAGGAATCAATAACCTCATGAATACCTTTTATTTTACTCGAAGGGCTACTTCTTATCCAGGTCCAGGTATCATTCCTTCGGAGTCCCGAAGTTTTTATACAACCCTCCAAGTTAAATTTTAAGTATTCTTTTATGCGATAAGGGGGGAGTAGGGACCTATAATGCCTTAGTGAGTACCCAATTGGTATTAAAAATGTCATTTGATAGGTGTTTTGCTAGGCGATTCCATTGCTCACTTTGCGTTCTGCAGCCCAAGCCTAGGAGTCAATTATAGCATAACCCTATACTCTTAGCGTTACAGGTTTTTGCTTTTTAAGTGTCATTCTTTACTTTACTCATATAAAAAATACGCTACTATTATTTGATGTCTTTATCTTCCTTTACTTTCCAAAGTTGTCAAAAGATTTGAAGTACTATTTTCATTGAGATCTATAGTCAGGAATGTAGCTATGCTTTAATCAATTTCTAGTGCCTTAAGTTCTGCGATGTGTCTTTGTTGCGAAATTGATGTTGACGATGTTTCAAAAGAGTTATGGTATTATCAAGGATTTCTATCCACCTCAAATACGAGTCTATTTGACGTTATTTTTTCTCATTATTTTTTCGTTTAAATAATATTTACTGTCCTAAATATTCATGAGAAACTATTATTTGGACACATTTGTTAGTGAAGTATATAGGTTAGGTAAAGTTTATGAAGTTATTTAAAACAATTCTTCTTTTGTGCCATTTATGGGTGATGGCCATTTTTCTAAACTGTAGCGAAAGTGAATTAAATCCTGATATAGACTTTAATACGACTGAGACCCCAGTATATCTATCAGCAAATGAAGTTACCATCAAAGCGTCTGATGCTGCCGTTGTTGGACAAACTTACCTGTTAAATAACGTTAGTTATGTCGTGGTGGATTCAGTTATGCTCTATGGTATGGTCAAAAAACATATTGATAGCATTATACCTGTTACGACTTTTATTACAAATATGAGCCAACTCTTTATCAGCGAAGAAAGATTACTAGCTAATGAGTTTCCAATAATGGATGTCAGCTCATGGGACGTGAGCAATGTAACCGATATGTCTTTTATGTTTTCTGGCGTTGGTCTTAATAGTTTTGATGGAGATATCAACGATTGGAATGTTAGTGGTGTTGCTAATATGTCGTTCATGTTTGATGATAATGAAAAATTTAATCAAGACATTAGCAAATGGAATGTTTATAATGTAACCAACATGCAAAGAATGTTCAGTCAAGCCAATGCCTTTAATCAAGATATTAGCAAATGGAATGTCAGCAAAGTAATAAATATGGAAAGCATGTTTAAAAGAGCTACTTCTTTTAATCAAAATCTTAATCCATGGGAGGTCGGAAATGTAATTGAATGTAATAATTTCAGCTTACATGCCGATAAATGGATAGGAAAGAAGCCAAGGTTTATCAACTGCTTAGAATAAATTACATGATAAAAATATTTATTTGAATTAGTATCTACATTCGCCTAGTTTATATCTGAAAGTGTCCACTTTTATTTGACGACATACAATTCAATATATTTATGATTCCATATTATCCTTGTTATTTTTGCTTTTTAGATCACACAAACTTAAACGAGAAAGTTGCAGTTTATGCGCTAACACACAATGATGATGTTCCCTAAAAAGGAGTGTGATAGGACAACTACCAATCAAAAATAATAATATTATGGATACACCAAAGCGTACAGAAATCGGAGCCATAGGAGAGTTTGGACTTATAGATAAAATTAATCAGCGTGTAGTCCTTCAACATGCTTCAACACTAAAAGGCATTGGAGATGATGCTGCGGTTCTTGATGGTGGATCTGATCATAAGAAATTGATCAGTACCGATATGCTATTGGAGGGCGTCCATTTTGATTTGAGCTATATACCATTGACACATCTTGGATATAAGGCGGTAACTGTGAACGTTTCGGATATTGCTGCTATGAACGGAATACCCAAACAAATGACGATCAGTCTTGGCTTGAGTAATCGTATGTCTGTGGAGGCTGTGGAAGCTCTTTATGAGGGGATTCATGCAGCAGCAAAAGACTATCAGATTGATATAGTAGGAGGAGATACCACCTCTTCGAGATCTGGTTTGGTCATTTCGATCACTCTCATCGGTGAATCGGCACCAGACAACATTGTCTATAGAAATGGTGCCAAAGAGGGAGATATATTATGCCTTTCAGGAGATATTGGCAGTGCCTATATGGGTTTGCAAATTTTAGAACGTGAAAAAGAAGTTTTTAAAGTAGATCCAAACATGCAACCCCAATTAGACAAATATTCCTATATAGTGGGTCGGCAATTGCGTCCAAAAGCTCGGATGGATGTCATTCATGAATTACGAGACTTGGGTATTTTACCTACTTCAATGATTGATATTTCGGATGGACTTGCCTCTGAAATCTTCCATTTATGCAAGCAATCCCAAAAAGGAGCTTGTATTTATGAAGACAAGTTACCCATTGAAAAGCAAACCTTTGAAACCGCTGCTGAGTTCAGTATGGATCCTAACACCGCAGCGCTTAATGGGGGTGAAGATTATGAACTCCTTTTCACCATCGATCAAAAGGATTTTGAGAAAATGAAAAATCACGATGACATCACGACGATTGGTTACATGCATGCGCCCGATTTAGGTAAGGTTATGGTTACCAACAATAAAAACACCATTGAATTGACTGCGCAAGGCTGGATTCATTTCTAAGCGCCTTTTTTTAATATTTTCTGGAGTGTTGATACATAGAGAAGTGAGAACCGCTCAGTATTGATAAGATTCTGTTCAATGAAAGGCATTTATTAGGTATTTAATTTTGAATAGAGGGGTGATAGCTGTGTTTTTATCTCCTTGGATTTCATGGGGAAAAAGACTCTTTTACTGAGTAAATGCTATAAATATATTCAATATTCTAGTAATAGGAATCTATTTGAGTGTAGGCAAAAAATAAGCGGTTGACTTTTTGATCAACCGCTTAACAATTCTAAAGATATGTAAACATCCCTTTCAAATAGACCCTCTTTTAAATTTAGTTCTGGGTAATCACAGAGATGGCCACTTTTATTTCATCATAAATCAATTTATCACCTAAGCCCATGAAAAAACTTCCTGATCGATGCTTTACTTCATATTCTGAACGGTCAAAAGTGAAGTTGGCCGATGCTTTATAACTATTACCACTAGGTGTTAAGGTAGCATCAAATTCAATAGATTTTGTAATATCCCTAACGGTAAAATCAGCGATGATTCGGTATAAGTTTTCTTTTTCTTCCGTAGCTTTCACAATAATCAACTGTGCGGTTGGAAATGCATCGGCATCAAAGAAATCTTCAGATTTAAGATGATTTTCTAATTTACCGCGATAGGCCTCTGAAACATCTAAATTAGTGATGGATGTCATATCAACTTCAAAAGTACCCCCAGTCAATTTTCCATCCGAGATCTCTAGATTACCAGATTTTAAAGAGATAAGTCCATTGTGAGTGGTAGTAGCACTGCCCCCTTCCCATTCAATAGTACTTTTTTGAGTATTTACAGGCACCGTTTCAAGTGGAGATAGATTTAAGGCCAGTATGGATAAAATAAATGTAAAGGGCATAAGATATTTTTTTAAGTAATGATAAATTATTTTTTTATTGGAGCAAAGTAATTGATAAGTTCTGATTTCTAGGTTAATCGAAATTAATAAATAACTAATAAATTTTTATTTCGTGGTTAGTTTTTTTGGAGAGCAGTAGGTTTTAGAGCTACCTTAAGGTTCTATGCGATCAGATTAATGTTTAGATTTTCAATTCTTTATATCGTCTTTAAGTACCCCTATAATACGACTATAAGCCAAAATTCAAAACAGTTGAAGGTTATTGAGGCTTATTGGTTAATTTTAATGTTTTAATGTACTAAGCATGATCATAATAGACAAAACCGTAATTTCTTCAGATATTTATGAAGAACAGTTCATCTGTGACTTAGACAAATGTAAAGGAGCTTGTTGTGTGGAAGGAGACTTTGGAGCTCCTTTGGAACTAGATGAGCTGCCGCTGATTGAAGGTGCTTTCAAAGAAGCAAAAACTTATTTATCCCAAGAATCGAAAGGCATATTGGATAAAGAAGGCGCCTATATCCTAGATGAAGAGGGGGATTTCTCCACAACGACCCTCAAGGGTAAAGAATGTAGTTTTGCCTTTTATGATGATGAAAAAACTTTAAAATGCAGTCTTGAACAGGCATGGATTGAGGGTAAATCAAACTTTCGAAAGCCCATAAGTTGCCATTTATACCCCATAAGGATTGCCCAATTGCAAGAATATGAAACCCTCAATTATGATCGCTGGAGTATTTGTGAATGTGCCAGGATCTTAGGTAAAAACAAAGGCGTAGCGATTTATAAATTTTTAAAGGAAGCACTCATTAGGAAATACGGCGAGGATTGGTATCAAAAGTTGTGTGATGAAATCGAGTTACTGAAGTCGGATACGCCCAAGGCCTAAAAATAAAGAGAGGTGAGTGGAGCTCAAGGAATAGGATAGATCAAATAGTAAACTTTTTGGGGTCAAATTAAACCCTAGCCATGGGTAAACAGCTCTATTTACAGATCATCATAGCGACGTCACAAGCATAGAAATGGATGCGGTGATGCAATTATGGGCCGGTGTAGATATACGGGTGTTTATGGCATTCATCTCATCCAAGATCCTGTGTCAGGTTTTGGACTGCAATAGGGACGTTTTTTCTGATTCATCAGAGAATAAAAAGGTGAAATTAGTGCCTATGGAGGTAAATTTCTCACAAATCCAGGGCAAAAAACTAGTCATTTACTATGATTTTTTCGAAAGTATGTTTGGAAATATGATCATTGGATCTTCCAGTAAAGGCGTTTGTCATTTGATGTTTTACCAGGACATTCATGAAGCCTTAAGAGGCTTGCAACAACAATTTCCAAATGCCCAAATTATAGCAAGGCAAGATAGGTATCAAGATCAGGTTAAAAACTTTTTGGCCGGTACTAAAGGGCACAAGGAAGGACTTACCTTACATTTACAGGGAACACCTTTTCAATTCCAAGTATGGCAGGCGCTGTTGAATATACAGAGCGGGGTACTGAGTACCTATCGGGCCATCGCCAAATATCTGAAGAATCCTTTGGCCTCCAGGGCAGTAGGTACTGCCGTCGGAGCTAATCCTATTGCCGTATTGATACCTTGTCATTGGGTATTGGGTGCCTCAGGATCGATGGGTCAATACAGATGGGGTACGATTCGGAAAATGGCGTTGATAGGCTGGGAAGCCATGAAAATCCACACTCAAAAATCGGAAAAGCTACTTAAATTTGTCTAATGAAATTCATAAGTACCAAATGAAAACTATTCTACATAAAGCTAGCAGCAGGGGTCATGCCCAGCATGGATGGTTAGACTCTTATCATTCTTTTAGCTTCGCTGATTACCACCACCCGGATAGAATGAATTTCGGGGCACTCAGAGTGCTCAATGATGATTGTGTGGCACCTGGTAATGGATTTGGTACCAATCCCCATAGCAATATGGAGATTATTTCCATTCCGCTAGCCGGCGATCTGGAACACAAGGACAGTATGGGAAATGTGGCTATTATACGAGAAGGTGATGTGCAAGCCTTAAGTGCGGGCACCGGCATTCATCATAGTGAATACAATAAAAACAAGGATCAAGAAGTCCGGTTTCTTCAGATTTGGATTTCCCCAAAGTTGAAGCAAGTAGCGCCTCGCTATGATCACATTTCCTTAACATCGATAGAGAAAAAAAATCAATTTTATCAAATTTTATCACCCAATCCAGCAGATCAAGGTGTTTGGATTCATCAGGATGCTTGGTTTCATTTGGGGAAGTTTCAAAAGGGTACCGGTGATACGTATCGGCTCAAACAAGCAGGAAATGGTGTCTATGCCTTTGTTTTGGAGGGTAGCATTGTTTTAGGAGGTCAGGTTCTGGACAAAAGAGATGGTTTTGGACTTTGGGATGCAGATTCTTTTGAGATGACGACTATTACAGATAGCAAAGTACTCCTCATGGAAGTGCCAATGGCCCTTTGATATTAATTAAAGTCAATTTAGGAGGATATCAAATCACTCAAAAGGTGGGATAGTATATTGAGTAAATTTCTATAAAAAATAACTAGATAAGGACCAACTATTTGCTGATTCCCAATTGAAGAAGCTTTTTTTGACTAAAATCAATGTTTTCAGTGAATTCCATAGAGGTTCTTTTCGATTTTAAATTTATTCCAGTCAAACGATGTATCTTGATAATAATCAAGGTCCCTTTGGCTCATTTGATGGCAAGCCATGCAAGAAATAGAAGTATTGACAAGTATGGCGTTTTTGAGTTCTATTTTTGCACCATTTTCGATGTTTTTTCTAAAATTCATTACATTCTCTTTGGCGGATGAAATGCGAACGTCCAGAACATCTTTAAATGCCCACGTATCATATTGCGGGACTTGCTTTGCGAGATTATATACTTGAATTCCTTTTTTCCAGTCACCACTTTTCACTAGCATATCTCCCATATTGAGATAATAGCCTTCCACATTATGGGGAGCAATCCAGCTATTCCAGCAGGCACGTTTACGTTTCAGGTTTTCATCTGATTGTTCAAGTACTAAATAGGGTGAGAGATCCGGATTTTCACGATCAAATTTGTCATAGTAGCATTCATCTAAGGTTTTCCATTGCCATGCTAAGCCTTTTTTGAATTGCCAAGAGTCATAAGCAAGTGCACTAAAGACGTATCCAATGGAGAAATAGTTAAATTCAGGCCATTGACGTATGCTTTTTTTCCATTGAAATATCCTTCCCGGATAAGATCATCGTCATCCGAAATGCTGCCAACCGTCATTTTTAGATCAGCTAAAAAGGCCAAAACGCGTGGGTCGTGAGGATTCATTTGAAAAGATTCACCAAAATATTTTAGAGAAAGTGTGCCATGGTCGATAATATTAGGGGGTATGCTTGTTAATTTCTGTCGTTCACTCAGTGCCCATACATGGACCCATCCTAAATGATTAACCGTTTCCAAGTGATTGGGGTTTTCGGAATAGGCAGTACTCAAGAAATAACTGATACTATCAATTTTCTCATAATGGCCTTGATGGAATTGTTGCCAAAAATACGAATTAGCAAACTGGCTCAGGTCGGTTTCCTGATTATTCATGATCTTTTCTCTATTTAAAGTTCTTACCATTGGAGAACAGCTTAGGAGGAGGCAGCTGAAGATCATTAAAATATATAGTTTCATAATTTCTGAAATCAGATTAATCAAAGTTTAAAACTAGTGGTATATACCATATTTTTCGGCGTCCTGTGGTAAATGGGATACTTTTTGCAGGTGAATTGGATTTTTTGTGGTAGTAGTGAGTGGTTTGAGATGGCTGGGATACCTTAGCTATAAAGGTTCTCTATCGGAAAACTTCTAGAAACAGGTGCGGGCTCTTGGTGATCTTTTAAATGGAGAAGGTAGGATCGAGTGTTGCCAGAGATTTTAGTGATGTATTCTTTGTTTACAACGTATGATCGATGACATCTGACAATTGATGGAAAAACTTCCAATTATTGAGCTAGACTTTTAAGAGAAATTCTGAGTAATTGGGAGGTTAATTTTTGATCGTTGAAATAATGTATCAAGGTATAATTATCTTCGGATTTAGCGAATAAAAAACCATTCTTACAAATAACCAAACTTTCATTTTTAAGATCAGTGTTTAAAGTGAGGAGTTGGTTATTTCCTACTTGATTATTTTTCCTTTTTAACATCTCTTTATTAAGTTCGATGGCAGATTCTTGGGTTACTTTTTTTAAGTAAATACTCATGATAAAAACCAAAAATGTGATCGGAATGAGTGCCACAGAAAAAGTAATAAATATAAAATTCAATAGTTGGGTGTTTGGATGTGGATTGCGCTCAGGAAGCGATGGCTATACTCATAATTGATTCCAGCGATCACCAATGTATTGATTAATAGGAGTAAGATTTGCTTGACTACGTTCCATTTTTGGTTTTCGAAGAATTGGGGAAGAATAAGTGGTAATACGACCAAACTTATGATGAGGATGAGGGTGGTGATCAAACCAAATCCGGCAAGATAAAGAAGCTTATTTGGGTAGACTTCGGAGATTCCAAA
>Ga0206127_1002454_pt1 | contig 18387 bp, 25 predicted proteins | sample Helgoland_Spring_6_FD_148646 | JGI IMG/M metagenome (GOLD analysis project Ga0206127, IMG submission 148646) | Pelagic subsurface seawater microbial communities from Kabeltonne, Helgoland, North Sea - Helgoland_Spring_Bloom_20160419_1 | ecosystem: Environmental > Aquatic > Marine > Epipelagic ...
ATCTACAAAATGCTTTCGAAGAGATATGAAACTTCTCTCCAATTCTTGGTGGTTCATTCTCTTTTTTTGTTTTCTATTTGTATCATTCTAACTATCCAATCTTAACACCCCTATTTTATAATTTAAATTGTGTTTATTTTCTTTATCTACTTCTTCGTAGAAATAAGGTTTGCTGCCAGCAATCTGAAGATTTTCTAAACTTTTCACAATTTCTTCAGCATGCTCCTTTCCCTTATCATCTAACTCATCAATGGAAATTTTTACTTCTTCGCCTTCCCAATCATATTCTAATTCTGGCGATTGCCTACCACAATAATCTTCTAATATTTCTTCAAAATCTTGATAAAGTGTATCAAATGACCTTTCATCTGTTAATTCTGTCATAATAGTTCTCCTTGTAATTGAAGTAACATAATAATTATAACATATTGTCATAAAATTGTCAATAGTAGATATATTTATAGGAAAATCCCAGAAAATGGGTATAAAATTGGAAATTTTAAGGTCTTTTAGATAATATTAGTTACCTAATGGGTTACTAACTTTTAATTTCAACTCAGCCATTCTAGCATCTATTACATCAATTGTTTTTCTTAACACTTCATTTGATGTTTCTAAGTCAGCAACTCTTGCTTGAAGTTTTTCTACAGCGTCGCTACCTTGACTTTTTTCTATGCCATCCAGTCTTGCGTTGAATTGTCCCCAAGCCATGAAACCACCACCTAATGTAATGACTACCCCGATTATAACGGCATACTTTGAAAAGTTGTCTGATATTTTTGATACGTCCATTTCTAATTACCTACCTCTTTTGTGTTTGTAAAATATAAAGCTCTCGCTCTAATTGTTGTCTTTTGTTTACGGCATTATTTAGTTCCGTTTGATACTTCAACATACCATCTTCGCCACTCATTGCTACAAGAACAGTATTTTCTTTTTCGTAAATGCTGTGGTTATATTCACCTAACATAACATTATTATTTTGATACACATCTGATTGGTTTTTATACAATTGACGATTATCAAAAAAACGACCATTTATATTCTTATACGCTTCAGTTATATTTGGTTGATTCTTTACCATCACTTGTGATACAATATAATTTACAGCAACTAATTGTTTATTTACATCTGCAACCTTTTCTTCAATCTTTGCAGTAAGTTTATCAACATCTAATTTTAGTTCAACTTTTTGTTGTTTTTGTTCTTCTGTTTTTGAAATTGTTGTTTTTGTTTTTGTTTTATCTATTACTTTTACTTTACTTGTTGTAGTATCAGATTTTTTATCTTTTGGTTTATCTTCTTCTTCATCAGATTCTTTTTTAGATATAAGAGTTGACTTTTCTTCTTTTTCCTCAGTTGGAGAATCTACTTCTTCTTCAACACTATCTGATTTTGCAATTGGTTCTGATTCAATTGATTCTTCTGTAGTTTCAGTAGGCATTTCTTCAGTTACTTCATCTGCTTCTGCAATTAAATTATCTTCTGTTGTTGTAGGTTTTTCTTCAACTACTTCTTCTTCATTTGTCATACTTGTAAATGTTTGTGTAGTAGGTTTTTCTTCTACCATAGGTTCTTCACTCATTTCTTCTGATGCATCTGAAACTAAATCTTCTGTTTCAACTGATTCATTGCTATCAAATTCTTCTGATTCATTAGAAGCAACATTGCTTTCAAATGTCATCGTAGATGGTTGTTCGTCCATGTCCATTTCCATTTCATCATCACCAACACTACTTTCAAATGTCATAGTAGATGGTTGTTCATCCATGTCCATATCCATTTCTGTTTCCATATCCATTCCTGTTTCCATATCTGGTTTCTCACCGATAACTTGAAATGTTGTCGTTTGTGTTTCATCAATATCCATATCCACTTCTGTTTCTATCATTGCTGGTGGTGGTGGTAGTTCTTCATACATGTCCACTTCCATATCCATTTCTGTTTCCATCATTGGTGGTGGTGGTAACGCTTCAAACATGTCCATTGGCATATCTAATTCTTCATATAGTTCAGTTGACATTTCTTCAAATTCTTCCATCATTGGTGGTTCTTCAAATCCCATGTCAGTAAATGTTTCTTCTTCTATATTCAAATCATCTACACTTCCCATATCATTATCTGTTTCAAAAAAATCAAAGATATCACCCATTTCCATTCCATCAAAAACACCAGCAAACATATCTTCAATATCTTCTTCGACTATACTTGTTTCAAATGTTTCTTCAAAATCTTCATCTTCTAATACATAAACTTCTTCTTCAAAAAATTCTATTTCTGTATCAACGTATACATCTTCTTCTTCAAATCTTTCCTCAATTGAATCTTCAACTGTTTCAAGGTCTTCAAATATATCATCAGTTATATCAGTTATGCCTTCATCGGGACAAGTTGATGGTGTTTGTTCCCAGCAAAATACAACTGCTGTGCTAACTGATTCTGTTATAACTGTACTTGATGTTGTAACAGGGGCAACCCATTGAGTAGTAATCTCATTGTATTCTATATCTAATTCTATATCATCAATATCTGGGCCATAATGCCCACCATTATAACCTGTACCGGCATTAAAAACAGTTACTTTAATAGTATAATCTGTTTCTGTATTTCCAGTATTAATATAAGTATCAGTATAATTAACAAAAGCATTACCAGTATTGCTAGCATTTTTCCCAGATAGTATTCTTTCTTGTGTCGTTACATTTCCACTAGCACCTGTTATAGTTTGTGTCATTGTAGTAGTATTACTTCCAAAATTATGCCAATACCATATGTCTGCTGATAATTCAGATTTAAATCCATTATTAATTTCTGCTTGAGTTAATTCACCATCATCTTTAACAGATATACTTTGTTCTATTTTGGAATCAAGTCCAGTAGCCCAAGAACCGCCTGGTGCATTACCACCACCAGCACTTGCCACTTCTGCGCCATGATGATAATCATAACCAGTAATCGTCCAACCGTCATCTGAATATGTGTTCCCTGTACCAAAAGTAGAGTTCGTTAAAACATCTCCTGTTTTTGTTGTTTGTTCTGAAACAACATTTTGATTATAACCGGGTACAGTTGTTGTAGTTGTAGTGTTTGTGGTAGTAGTTGTGACAGTTGAGATATCACCTTGTTGTGGTGTATTTTGTTGAATAACATCTACTGATGTTGAAGTAACTGTAACATTTGCTCGAGTTATTCCAGTCCAAAACCAGAAAATTATAAAAACTATGAAAAGATACTTTAATATAGTTTTAACGTATTTGAACAAAATATTCTCCAATAATTAGTTCGTATGTGGAAGTTTAACTCCACCAACACTTTGGTGTCCAGAAAAGTCAACAGGTTTAGAGTCTAAATGTTCAATTTTAAAATCCAAGTTAAACCAAGAACTCTTTTCTTTCTTTGGAATATTAGCTTTTTCTTCTTTTTTAATTTCCTCTTGTAATTTTTCTAGTTCTTTCATTTTTCTTTTAGTTTCAATTTCTGCTTTCTTTTGTTCTGCTTTTTTAATCGCATCAATTTTCTTTTGTGCTTCTTTACTTAATTTTTGGTTGATATATTCTCTCTTTTTAAGTTTGTCTGTGTATCTATCATAATCTGGTCTTTCTATATCATATTTTTTCCATTGTGCATTAGCTGCACTACCAATATTTCCTTCGAATGGACATGGTGTACCTGCATGTTCCATAGCAGAAAATACTCTATCATCTTGACAAAGAATTGCTATTGATGCAACTCTCATTTGATAATCATAAAGAAGTTTTGATAATTTCATTCGTTCACAATTCTGGTCGGTAAAATATGTTCCACCTGATACACCAAGACCAAGTGTTTGCATACCAAAACCTACACCAACTGTACAAAGGTCTTGTGAGTAACTTGACATAGAAGGCGCACTTGCATTTCCAACAGGTATGGATTTTTGATTTGTTGTTGATGAATTGCTTGTGGTGCTAGTTGTATTATTAACTTGTCCGTCATTGTTGTTTGTAGTTGTACTAGTATACCCACCACTTATAGAAGTGTTACTGCCACTTGCATTAGTTTGATTAGACGTGGAATTGTCTGTTGCAAAAACAGGATTTAATGGAGTGAATATAATCACCAATATCAGGAAAAGAAATAAAAATTTATGCATATGAAACCTCTAAAATACTCTATTTTGTAGTCACATATATTTATAAATTTATACAATTTTATCTAACAAAATTGTTAAAATAATTGGGTATTATTGTTGTTTGCCTAAAGTAAAATCAATCAATTTTTGTTGATTTCTTCGTCCTCGTTCTTCTTGTGCTTGTCCTTTCCAATTAAAAATAATTTCACCTAAATCATTATCAAGTAATTCTTTAAGTTCGTCCTCAGAGAATTCTCCAAAAACTTGTTCCACTTGAGTTTCTAATTGTGATAAAAGTTTATTTATTTTTGTAGTAATAAAATCATTATTATTAATTTTGTTCTTGCTCATATTGTTTCCCATATTTACAAATAAAATAAGCATCAACTATATCAGTCAAAGGGTTTGATATAGAAGAATTCAAAATATTTTGTAAATCAATTTTGGTTTCATTATAGAATGCTTCATACATTAATTCTTTATCAGCATTTCCTTTTCCAGTAGCATATTTTTTTATAATGCTTGGTGGTAATAAGATAATAGGATTGCCTTGTAGATAAAGATTATATTTTAAGATGCCAGTATTTTCTGCTATGTTAAAAACTCTGCCTTTACTTCCAAAAGAATAGTCTTCGAGATATACCTTTACAGAATTATCCAGATTCAGATGCACCATTATCCAATTCGAAAGTGCGTGAAATCTTTCTTGTTGAGATGTCCAATCTTTATAGAGAGATTGTCCCATAATTTTATCTTCAGCAAAATGTCCAAGATATTTGTTCTTATCGGTTAAATAAAAAATCTTACAAGTAGACCAAGATACATCTTCGTTATATGATAAACATATCGCAGGACTGCTCATCGAGTAATCAATTCCAACCTTTTTTAATCCACTACCATATAAATTTACATTTTTTATCATTTCAAATCAATCATTTTAAGTCGTTTTAAGGGGTAGGATACAAACACCTTTGGCGCTATCTACAGCGCCCAAATGCCCCTCTAAAATCGCTCTGGCAACATATATTTCCCTATGATATACCAGCGATTCCCGTTGGAGTAGTAAAGGTTACATCACAACCCTCTGGCCCACTACACGCTAATTCTTGACTAGCGATAGTCTGGTCAGATAGTTCATATTTACTTAGTAATCCCCAGTCCACATCTTTCGGCATCTTCTTTACAAATTCGTTGTACTCCTTCTCGGTACAATCTTGATATGGAGCTTGTTTATAGATATGGTCACTATGAGGTAGAAAAGAAACACCAGACATATAATCAAAATTCTCATAAACCCAAGCACCAACTGCCATCCACTCATCTTCTTTTACAGAAATAGTTACAGATGGTTTATGTTCACACCAATTTACTTGATATATTTTCCAAATTGCTAGTTGTTCTATTGCACTCATATCAGTTCTAAAAACGGAATCTTTATCTGCTTTTTGTGGAAAAGAAAAAACAATACTATGTTTATTCATATAATCTTCTTCATAAGGAAATCCAGCATCAATCATTAATTGTGTTAATGGGTCTTTCGCATCTCCACGCACAGTCCTAATATAAAATGGATTATGTCTTGTATGAATACCAGACGCAGAATCTACTAATTGAGAAACTGTACCAGATGGTTTAACACAGGTGGTTGCAACTGATTGATTAATACCAATATCTTTTGCATACTTTTTATTTGTATCAATTGCAATTTGTTTTAATTCTTGTAATCTTTTTTCTAAACCACTTTCTTTACCATTTGTAAAACGACATTCCATAATACCTGTAAGTGAAACTCCAAGAAGTCTTTCTTCTTTACAATTCTTGTTCCATTCTTTAGCAATATATTTAAAATTAACTAATGTAGATTGAAAAGTTCCTAAAATGGTTGCAAGTTTTACTTTTTCTTTTAAAGTTTCCATAGTATCTTCTGCTCTTACCACGACTTCTGATAAATTACAGAATTCTCTTGAACGTAAAATGATTTCAGAACAAGGATTAGTTCCAAATTCTATTCCATCAGTTTGTCTTCTACCATTTTCAGAAGCAACCCTAACGGCAGCATCACGATTAAAAATTCCTCTTTCACCAGATTTAGAATCATACAACGACCTCCATTCTTTTAAGAATATTCCCATATCTGGAGTTTCAGTATATATCGCAGAATTATTTGCAAGTGCTCTTTGTGGTTCTGTTTCCCACCATCTTCCAGTTTTTGCTGCTCTCATTCTATCATCAGATAAATTAGAAAGAGAAATTAATGCAGAACGTCTTACACCACCGACAACAACAACCTCTGCAATCTTACAAATAATATCATGACATTCAAGAGAAGTAAGTTTTCTACCAGCGGCACTACGCATTACCTTAACAGAAAATTTAAATAAATCATCTAATGGTTCTGGCCCAGATGCACGACCACCAAAAGTTTTTAATGGTGCTCCTGCTGGTCTTACTTTACTTAAATCCCATTTTGGAACTTGTCCATGATATAACATCGCAAGAAGTTCTTTGAATGCTTTTGCCCAACCAAGTTTTGAATCTGCGACAATTATTTTTGTATCACTAGGATGAAATTCTTCTGCGACATCTGGAAGATTATTAACCGATTGTCTATCAACAGAAAATCCTACTCCAGTTCCATTCATTAAAATGTAAAGAATTTCGTCAAATGCTTGTGGTCTATCTACTGCAACATACGAACAATTATATCCTGCTATGTTTTCTTTTTCAAGTGCTTCACCAGCAGTCATAAGACATCTCATAGATGGCATAATTTTTAAATCTAAAATATACTCTTTTAATTGTTTCTGTAACTTATCTGTCATTTTATATTTGTGCATTTTTTGTAAATAAGATTCAAAAAAAGTAAAATATCTTGATACTGTTTCTTCCCATGTTTCTCGTCTATTTTCCTCAGGCATCCATCTTGAATATCTTGATAAATGAATAAATTGTTGATATTGAGTAGGTAAGTTTTTTTGCATTTGTTTATATCTCCTTAAATTTTCTTCCAGTTTATGAGTCTAGTTTTAGCATGTAAATTAGAAAAAGTATTCTTACTTATAATTCTATGAATTTCAACAGAAGTTTTCCCAGAAAGTATCATATCATTAATATCCTTTTCTTCAATATTGTCAGGCCAAATTACAATTGATTGATTTTGTTCAATTGATTTTTCCATTCTTTTTATTATCTCTACATTTCTTGGTTCGTTATCATAGATAACCGTATAATCTTTTTCATCCATATCTAATTTAAAATCTGCACCAGCAACAGCAAGACAATTATCAAGAAACAGACTATCAATCGGCCCTTCAACAACAAAAATATGTTGGTTAGAATTAATTCTATCAAGACCAAATATTTTATTTTTTTCTTTTAACATTATAGTAATATATTTTGGATTTTCTTTTCCAAATGCTCTGCCTTGATAACCAAAGAAAACATTTTCCTTATCAAAAAAAGGAATAATTAATCTTGGGTGGTCTCCATTAAGTGATGGAAACTTATTAGGTAAAAGTGTATTCGTAAATTTAAAAAATTCGGGTGCAAAATATAATTGAGAATAATATTTTTGTGGAATTTTTCTTTCTTCTACAAATTTTACTGCTGGGTGTGATGAAGTTTTTAAATCATCAAAAGTTTTAAGTTGATATAAAAAATCTTCAAATATAAGTTGGTCGTGTGTATTGAATTCTGGTGGTTTAAAATCAAATGTTGGTTTTTCAGAAGAATGAACGCCAGATGTATATCTTGCCATTACATACTCTTTGTGCAAATCTGCATCAACATATTTTATTAAATTAGACAATGTTTTTCCCACCGAACAATTATGACATTTGTAAAAGAAATCATTCTTTTTTTGAAAAACATATCCTCTGGCTTTCACTTTACTTGTTTTGGAATCGCCACAATAAGGACATCTAAAATTAAAAAGATGATTTCCCTTTTCTTTAAATTGTTCTAATTGAGGAGCTAATCTCCTCATGAATTCTATATCAATATGGTTGTACATAACAAATCGTTTCTTATAATACTACACGAAAAAAAAGAAAATGTCAAGATTAAAATTTTATAAATTTATTTAATATGAATCCCACTACAACTGCACCACCAATGATTAACCATCTCCATTTTTCCAAAAGACTAACTCTATCATTTAAGTTAACCTTTAAACTTTCAATATGTTGTTTTAGTTGTTGTTGAATTTTCTGGTTTTCATTTATAATATGTTGTTCAGTATTAGTAATCCTTTCATATAAGTCTCTATTAATTGTACTAATTCTACTATGAAGTTCTTTAATATCGGTTGCTAATTCTTTTCTTTTGTTTTCTATTTGTGCTGAATTATCACTAAGAATTTCATCTTGTCGTTCAATCTTTTCTTCATGAACTGCTAACATGATATGAATAGAATTTGATACATCTATAATCTTCGTAATTGCTTTGTCTAATCTGATATGAATATTTTGCATATCTGCAACGTCTCGTTGCAAAAATTCAATTGCTGTTTCTAAATTCTTTTTGTCTGATGATACATTAGTACCATTTCCTTTAATCATTTCTGACATGTTAGCAGTTCTCCTTAATTAATTTAGTCTTCTTTAGTTATCAAAGTCCATGCACCATAAATTATAGCGCCATATGCACATAACTTAGCAATGGGACTAAAAAAAACAACAACAACACCAAATCCAATTAATGTTGCGCCATCCCATGATGTTCTTTCTTTAAGTCTATTGTTTATCCAGTTCATAAAATTACTCCTTTTTAATTTACTTAATTTTAGCATTGACTTTACGATGTTTATTCCACGCCATAAAACCACCTAGTCTTAATGACCAGTATGCTAAGTAATTCATAATAAAGAAACCGTTTACTTCTATACCAATATCTCTAAAGATTTCGTCTGCTCTTTTTTGAGTTATGATACCCATAGTTTGTTTCTTTAAACCAGTCTTTGGTGGTCGTATTAATAGGGTTTGATACTTATAAGCATAATCATGTACAAGTCCCCCCATTAATAATACACCAATTGGGGATAAAAATGTATGAAGAAACTTCGGAATTGAAGCTCCATCAAATTCAAATCCTTTAGGTATGATATATTTTTTACCTTCAAGTTCGAAAGTAAAATCTTTTGCAATCTCCCAATGTCTTACACCAAGTAACCACATTAGGATACCTTTCCAGAAACCTTTACCTTTTGTCTTTATAGGTAATGGTTTCATATGAGGCATTTCTGTATATTTAAAATTGACTCTATTGTCGTTATTTTTATCAAATAGGTTAACAACACAACCTAATATTACTAAAGCAATCACTATTGTCCATTGCCAAAATTTCATCGCTAATGCTATTATATCTAGTTCCATTTTATTCTTCCTCTTTTTTTATTTTTTCTTTCTTTGTGCCTTCTGCTACTATTTCATAATATATAATAATTTCCTTTTGTTGTTTGATGTATCGTTTTACATCTTGAACATTAAATGCAAGATTTTCGTAATCTCTTACAGACATCGCAATGAATACTAATTCTGAATTTTTCTTTAAAAATCTTTGTTTAAAATCTTCTAAATTCTTTTCTGTTACTACATAAAAATGTATTCCATTCATTGATATTGGTTTCGGCCAAGGTTGAATAGGAATATTTCTATCAACTTGAATAGTTTTTATATTTAAATCTTTTGTTCCACCTAACCATGAACAACCGCTTACTCCAAAAATTAATCCCAATATTAATAATGCTGATTTTATTTCCATAATGTATTACCTCGTTGGTCTTTTAGTTAAATCTTCTATAGATTCATGTTCCTTTTTAGTCGCTTTGTTTATTACCTTCTCTATTAATGCTGGCTTTCTTAATGCTAATCTTGTTAAATCATGTCTTTGTAATTTTTTATATAATGCGTCTTTCTCCTTTTCAGCATTATCTAAATTAATTTGCAATCGTTGATTTAATTTATTAAACTTCTCTGCATCTTGTTGTAGAGTATCTATCGCTGTTTGTTGAGTTTGAACTGCTGATTCTAATTTAGCATTATTCTTTGCTAATATTTGAATACGATTTTGCGTATCCTTATAATAAAAATAAAATCCACCTGCCATAGTCGCCATTAAGACACCCATAATAATCATTACTTTAAATCCCATTCTATTTCAAACTCCTTTTACTTATGCACAGTATAAAGATACCATACTGATATCATAATACACATTGCTATTGCATAACTATTCATAGTATTATCTATTTATATTATCTCTTATCTGGAATTATTTGGTTTCTTTGCTTTATCAAGTTTATGAACTGTGTCCAACAATTCATTAAATTCTTGAAAGTTTTTAAAATTCTCTACTCTTAGTACTGGATTACTTGTTTTAAAATCTTTTTTTCTCATTACAGTTTTAGCTATCAAATCTAATTCATTATTTTTTTTATCTATAGTTAATACAAATGGTATATTAACATCACTATTCATATCAGCAATGACTGCTTGTGCTTTTGCACCCATATCTTTTATTTTAGTGCCATATTTTTGTCGTGATTTTTTAAATAAACTAAGTAATTCGTTAGTAGTTATCTGTTCTTTGTTTCTTGCATCATTTAATCTTTCAAGAAAATGTTTAGAAAATTCTATATCAATCTTTAAAGACCTAAAAATTTTATCTGCATACTTTTCAACTTGGTCTAGTTGAGATTTAGATACTAATTTTCTTTTTTGACCTGTTACCATTGGTTTATATGTGTCGAAATAACTAGCACCACTAGAACCATATGCATTGAGAGTAGATGCATTTAAATCGGATTCGGGTTTAAATGAATCAATAGGAAGATAAGGATAACTATATTCCTTAAAAGTTTTTTTCATTTTTTAACTAACCTGTCTTTGTTTTTTTGCTTCTTCTCTTTTTGCTCTTAATGTCATGATACGTTCAACAAATTTTTTAGCTTCTCTCATTCTACCGTCCATTTGAATAAACTTTTTTTTCTTTTTCGGTGGAACTGGAACAGTAGAACTATCATCACCTGTTCCTGATACTGCTGTACCAGTTGCGTTTGTTGGTACTTCTTCTGGCAATTCAGTTTTAGGTTTTTCGAGTCCTAATGTTTCATCAGTATAATATCGTTTCATTATTTCAGCAAATTTTGGTTTCTTATTCATCTCTCTTTTATATCCTCTAAGCTTATATATATTGTTTCTTTTGATTTTTCATGAATAACAGAAAAGATTTCTACACCCAAAATAGTATCTGTAGGAGAAGTATCTTGTGTCGCAAAAACTTTATCACCTTTTTTAGCAACTATATCTTCTGACTGTTTACTTAAAATATCACTTTGAAGTATATACTCTCCTTTAGGTAATATCTCTCCAAATCCAATGACTTCTTCAGATATACTATCATCTATTTCATAATTTTCTTTTAAATATTCCAAAAATGTTTTTTCTATAAATCTTGGGTCTTCAAAATTCTCTTTAAATGTATCTTTAAGTAAAAATAATGCAGCAGCATATGTACCTACTTTTGTTTTTACGCCAGGCACTTTCGCAAATATTTTTTTAATATTAAAAACAAGTTTATGTAAAATAGTATATGCGTTTTTTAATTCGGAAGTGTTTAATGGAACAGCAGGTTTTGTTGATTTTTCTTTTTTAATTCTATTACCTTTATCGTCTATGATACCTAATTTAAATGCATCTGTTTTTTCAAAAGGGGTTGTAAGAATCCTTATAAAACGATATGCGACAAATAAATCAATTGCTGAACCCATTTCTATTTTCCTTTATCTTATGTACGTGTTTTACCTTTTAATTTTTTGATTACATCTTTTAATTGTTTGAGTGATTTATCTATTGCACTTTCATTTGCAGATATTGGTAGATATGTATATGCTTGTATTTTTTTTATAAGTTCCGACTCAGCCTTTTTAACTTCTGGTTTATATCCTTCTTCAATTGATTCTTTAAAAGAATTGATAAGCATACTCGATTTATTTCCTTTCTTAACTGCATATTCAAGACTTTCTTTATCACTTTTATTTGATTGATTCATTTTATTAACAAATAAATCTAAAAGTTCTTTTGGTGCGCTTCCACCTCGTACAAGCATTTTTTCAGCAGATATTCTTGTCCATGATGGTTTTCTTGGCGCTGTATCCTTATCTCTGGCATAAAGTGAATGGTCATATTTGAATGGATTTCTAGTTTCTGTTAATACATCTTCTTTAAATGATTCTGATATCTTTTGTTCTAATTTTTCTGTAAAGGAATTTAAAAGGTCTTTATCCTTACCACCATATTCTTTATACTTCTTTTTAAGAATAGTAAGAAATTGTCTTAATTGTTTTGGAGTTTGTCTAATTGGAACTATTTTTTCGGCATCAGACATAGCTTTTTTTAAATTTGAGTCACCGCCAAGTTTTTTATACCTTTGTAGACTATCACTACCTTTTTTCATTATACTTTTTGGAAACTTAGTAGTTTCAGGTCGTGAATAAGTAAATTCTTTAAATGTTGTAACTTTTTTTTCCATTTTTATAACTCTTTTAATTCTTTTAAAAGCACCTCATCAGTTTCTACATCAAGTAATTCATCTGGTCTTAATATATTTAAAAATAACATAAATGCTTTTAATGCACCCCAATATTTTCTATCTATTTTAAACAATAACAAAGTTGCAGATACTTCTCCACCAAACACATTAATCAAAAGTGTAATATGATTCAATAACAAGGTCTTTTTTAAATTACCTGTTTCATAATATTTGCGAAGAAGTCGTTTAATGTATTTAAATTTCTTTAAATCATCTTTAAACTCTTGTTCGCCTTCACATTCTGGATTATTGTAATGCTTAATAGCAAACATCATCCAGTTATCCTGTGTTATCTTCTCATACATAATAAAACCACAACTTGTTAAAGTCTAAATCTACTATTCACCAAGTCTTGCAGTCAACAAAGTTGAACCAGCAGGACTTAAATCGTGTGTAAAATGAATCTTAATTGGATTTTCTCTCATGTGTGCTTGTCCAGTTGGGTCATTTGTTATTTCGTCTGGTGCTTCTTCTCCAGTTTTTCCAAATTTACCACCATGAACAATCAACACTTCAGATATTTCACCATTGTCGCCTGAAAAAGTAGGTACATTAAAATCAATACCCACAGAATTCAATGCTTCACGTAATTTTTTGATTGCATGGTATGGATTTAAATATTCTCCACTAATCGAACCAACATATGAGTTCAATTCTTTTACAACCATATCATTACTAAGGTCTGCAAGATTCATATTGTCACCAATCATTTCGCCACCAAAGCCTGGATTAACTCCAACACTAGATGCTGGCAAATCTGAACGTGATTCTTCTGTTACAAAACTTTTAAATCTTTTCATTTTTATTTTCCTTGTCATCATTAGAATCTTCTAATTTTATATTAGGAGATTCATCAGATATTACTTCAGTTAAAACTTTCTTTTTCTTTCTACCTGTCTTTTTAGTAGATGTAACTTCAGGAACTTCGGGAGAAACCTCAATCAATGTTTGTTTTTCATCAACCATAGGTTTTCCGCCAGCACCATATTTAATCAGTTTTTCCGTCATAATTCAATTCCTCTTATGCAAGAGTACAACCTTGATTTGTCTCCTATAAACCCGTAAGAACTACTTTTTATTTTTCTTATCGGGAATGCTACTGTCGGCATTATTGCCGGCATCACTTTCGCTATCTAATTGTTGAAGAAATTGGTCACATTGTTGAATTGCACCAGATAAAGCTGTTATTCTTGTAAGTGCATTGTTTCGCTCTTTATCAAGTTTTTCAATAAGGTTTGCCATTGTTTCAGTATCCTTTTCCAATGTAACCTTTCGTTCTTCAATTTTTTTTCTATCAATCATATTGTTATATCACCTCACTTAAAATATTTTATCCTATAGAGGAGAATTGAATCTCCTCTACGAATATTTACCATATCTCTTATGATACAGCGGTTGTTAATTACTCTTAAGCAATCTTAACCTATTGTTGGGCCTGCGCCAGGTGTTCCTGGTCCATAAGCACCAATTACTGCCCATCCTGAAGATAGGAACATTAGAATCGCAGCATCGCCAGCGTCAGCAAATGTAAGCGTAGTTCCGTCATTCATATTTGCTGGTGTCAAAGTAGCGTCACCACCATCTGTAATGAAAACAATAATTTTAATTTGCCCAATAGCACCATCTGCAAGTGTTAATGCAATTGCACCACTTGAAGCAACAGTAGTAACAGGTGTAGTAACATTTACTGCACCAGCAGCAGTCATTGCCTGTGGTGTAGAGTCGAATGCTAACCACGTTGGAAAGTTGTTAAACAAATTAGCAATACTAATCTTTTTATTAACAGGTGTACCAGATGGGTCGTCTATAACATGAAGTAAATCTTCAGCGGCAACTCCAGTACCTAAATCTGTTAATGCTGTAATTTTTTTATCAGCCATTTTTTGTCTCCTTTTTTTTAAATTACCCCTTATGTATTCGGGGAATCTTAGCCCATGTATCGAGTTATTGAATTTTCTCTAACAAGGGATTTTAAAGGGGAGAAAACTCCCCCTCACGTCTTATTTATAAGCATTACTAAGTCGTTATGACATTGTTACGCCTTTAAGTACCGAAGCACTTCCAGAAGTTGTACCTACTTTAGTTTCAACAACTAAACCTGAAGCGTCAGTAGTATATTCTTCTGCACTAAACTTGTTACCAGTACCATCTTCATTTACTAAGAATTGGTCTGAATCTTCTAACAATCCAACTCTTCCTACTATTGTATCAACACCAAAACCAGTTCTGTATGCCGTTGTATCAACAACACTAGTTGCGCCATCAGCACCTTCTAATGACATTGAAATTGCGTTTAATTCGCAACCTTCACCAGCATCAGCAGAGAATAATAAGTTAATATCATTCGCAACTGTAATTGGTTCTGAAACTGTAAATTCAGTTTGGTCTTCAACTGCTGTGATTGTTAGTGTGTTATCTGTACTAATTCCAGTATCACTATCTTCTGTAGCAGTAATTGAAGCAGCAGGTGTACTACCTGCGCCATTTACTGTTACTACTTGACCAACAGCAATAGTTCCTGATACACCGTCAACTACAACTGTTGTTGAAGCTGTTAATGCACCATTAACTGTACCTGAAGCACCAGATGAAGCATCTAAAACGATACTATCGTCTGATTGTCCACCATCTGTTTCTGATAAAATACCACCAAATGTTTCACTATCTGATTGCATTGTAGCAGTTCCGTTTACATGAATATAGTTATCATAAAACGCAACATAACCAGCAGCAGTTTGACTTCTTCTACCTCTGAATGTTAGTGTGTTTGTGCCTGAACCTGAATAGTATTGACAAGCTATTGTGCCGTCAGATGCCATATCAGTTGCACCTAACTCATTTAGTAGAATGTAAACTTTGTTAGTTACTGTTTGGTTAGCAGTTGCAGTTGCACTCGTAACTGTGATATTTTCATCAAATGTTAGAACTAAATCAAAGTCTGCAGCATCAGCGTAAGCGCCGTCTGTCCAGTCTATTGATAATAGATTTCCTGATTTGAAAGTTACCGAAAGGTTGCGTATTGCAACTAAAATTTCAGGGTCTGCACTTGTATTATCGTTCCCTGTTGCAGCTGAAGCCACACCTGGTTGCATTACCCATCCTTTACTTGTTGCAGTTACAAACTCACGGGAATAACCACTATTAGAATCCATAGGTAGACTTTTAGGTCTACTCTCTGTTCCACTTGTTTTTCCCCATAAAGCCATTTTAATCTCTCCTTTTCTTTTATTCTATACTCTATTTATAGTTATTTATATCCTAATTTTTTTAACTGTTGTATAGTAGTACTAACATCTTTATGTAAAATTCCTATACCGCCTGCTTTTTTCCACTCATCTACATTTTTGAGGTGGTCGTCAATAAGGACATTAGGATTTCCCTTATCAACTGCAAATTTTTGTTTATCTTGTCTTTTTACTATGTTTATTCTATTTCTGGATAATTCTCTCATATTTTTATTTACCCAAACTAATTTATCCCTCTTAGAATTATCATCTCTCGATGAATATGCACTTAATACATGTGATGGATATTTACTTACCATTTTCCAAAGTCTTCTTGAATTTGGCATCCATTCTAAATTTTTCCAAAAATCTTTTGTTTTATTAATTACCTTCCATCTATCTTCTTGTGGAACTTCTAACCAACTTTTAATTTTAGGATACTTGTCAAGAAGTGTTTCTAATGCACCCTTTTCTAAATCTACTAAAACACCATCTAAATCAATATAAATCTCTGGTAATTTAGAATTCTTCTGTTCTGAAAGATATGCATACCTAACATCATAAAATTGTTTCATGTTTCCTAATATTTACCAGCTTTAATATCAGAAGTTTTTGGATTTACATCAATATTGTCTTTAGGTTTCCCCGTCAATGTTTTACCATTAGGTTTACGTTTTTCACCAACTTCCTTTGGTTCATTTTTACCCTTCCAATTTTTATCTACATAGTCATAAAATTCTTTTTCTTTATCGCCATCTAATTCACTAGGACTTTTTACACCAAACTTTTTCATTGCAGATTTAAAAAACTTTTGATATTCTGTTTCTTCTCTTAATTTGTTTAAAATATCAATATATTTTGATGGTGAACTTACTTGTTCTTTACGATTTTTGAAACCTACTTTGTAAAAATCGACTGGAGTAACAACTTCTCCACTTCTATTAATATTACCTTTTGGTACAAATCTATATTCAAAGTCACTATTTCTTTTATCAGCAGATAATTTTTTAATCATTTTCTCTGCTTCTCTTTGATTATAAATTTTTCCTAAAGTTCTATCTTTTTCTAATCTGTAAAGGCCTTTATCAGAACTTTTCTTGTTTGTATAAACAACTTGGAATTGGGTTTGTTCATGAATTTCAACTTCTTCCATAATATAAGCATCAACTCCTGCTGTGTTTTTAAGTCTTTTCATCTGTGCAAACTTTTTTGCAGCTTCATATGAACTTTTTGCTTTTATAATTTCTTTACCTTTTTTAATATGAACTACTGTGTATGTATTTTGTTTTTCATGAATTTCAACTTCTTCTTTTTTAGTTGCCATCAACTTGTCATGGTTGGCAATTGCATACTTTTCTGCATCTTCTCTATTGTCAAATTCTTTTGCAATAGTACCATCTGCATTGTATACACAGAACTTGTCACCCTTTTTCTTAACGTGGTCAGTTGGATTCATTTCTTGTAGTTCATTCTTATCTGGATTAATTGCATGTTCGTGCATTCCACTTACAAGTATGTTTAGTGTAGAAACTGGAACGTCTTTCTCTAGTCCATGTTCAAACATAATATCGTAATGTGTAACAGTACCATCTTCATCGAGTGTATGTTGTTCTTTTAATGGATTTCCTTTACCCCATTCTGCATGTTCTACTTTAGTAGCACAATCGTGTTTTATTTTCATACCCTTAGCTTTACCTAATGCTTTTTGCAACTGTTTAGAAGTAACTTCTTCTCTAGTATGTGGAAACTTTCCAGCAACCGTTACACCAAGTTTTCCAAGTTCTTTAACAATCTTAGAACTCATAGTTCCAGAAGATAAATCTGTATTATTCTTTACATAACTTTCAACATCGTTTAGAGCAAGAAACCTTTTCTTTTTTAGTTGTGCTTGGAACTTCTTTTTAATATCTTTTGCTATTTGTTTTGATTGTTCTTCATCAAGTTTTGTTCCTTTATGTTCTGTTGATTCTGCATAACGTATATCAAATTTAAATCTTCCTTTCTTTAAGAAATTTTCAACATCTCTTTTAGTCTTAATCTTGGAAAGCTTATCAATATTATGAATAGTTAAAACAAATGGATAAGGATTTTTATACTGTATGCCTTGTTTTTTAAGATAGTTGCTTGCTTTCTTAAAATCAGACATCTTATCAAAATCTAATATTGTAAGTTCTTCTGTAACTGTATATGATTTTGGATTTTTTACATCATCTCCATTCCAAATTTGTTGAACAGCATCTTCTAATGTTCCCTTTTCTATTTTTTTAAAGTAATCATTTTGTTTTTTCATTGTTTTCTTCCTCTATAATCCTACTCTTCTGTTATGTTGTTTTCCCTTTTGCACTAATGTAGTCAGCCATACCGTCTAATTTATTTACCGCTGTTGCAACTTTGTTTGTCCACCAAGTAGGAAGGTCATCTTCGTCATTTAGTTTTGCTAATTCTGTATTCATCTTTTGTAAA
>Ga0206127_1002458_pt1 | contig 18371 bp, 13 predicted proteins | sample Helgoland_Spring_6_FD_148646 | JGI IMG/M metagenome (GOLD analysis project Ga0206127, IMG submission 148646) | Pelagic subsurface seawater microbial communities from Kabeltonne, Helgoland, North Sea - Helgoland_Spring_Bloom_20160419_1 | ecosystem: Environmental > Aquatic > Marine > Epipelagic ...
CACCATTTTTTTAATGTAACTCACCACATCGGATTCAAGCAGAACATCACTGAGATCGCCGACATCGGGAATAGGCGGATGTGGTGCACGCGGTGGATTATCTTTACCCCAGTCACTCAAGGCCACAATCTGCATTTGTGACTGTATGGCTGCAACCACTGCCTGATCACTGGGGTCATTGAAGTCAGCATAAATTCTGGCCATGGCATAAAACCAAGGTGTTGGATTATGGGCTACAAACTCCACATCGCCGGGCAAGTCTCCCTGCCAATTCGGCGGCACGATGGCATAGTTACCGCCACCATTTCCGTGGAGGCGCTTGCTGATATAGGCAAAGTTGTCTGAATCAAAACCAGCCAGTTCAATTGCAAAATATCGGTCACCCGGAATCTCCGGTACCGTAATAATGACCGGCTGCTCTTTGCCGTATACCCAGGCAGGTGAGTAGAGCGTATCGGCATTCGGCGCGCCACCGTCGCGATAGTTTTTAGGATCGACAAACGTCGCGTGCCAGAACTTGTTTATCGCGTCCACCGGTACTTGCTGACCCTCTGGCGCTTCAGGCTGACCCCACTTATAGCGAAGCACTGTGTTCAAATAATAGGGAAACGCGTAAATCAGTGCGTCCACACCTTTGGTGTAGGCGTACTGCTGGCGCCAGTCTTTATTGAAATTGATCTGCCAGTAACTGCCACCGGCAACCACTAGTGCAACCAAAACAGTTATCAGAATTTTTATTGGTTTTGATTTCATCATTATCTCTGCTCTAAATTATTTATATATTTTTCATGCGTTTCTCTTAGACCATAAGTAGTACCTAAGAGATAAACACGCGATACAACAACCCGTGTGAACCACTGGTTGAATATAAATCACGCCCCAAACCAGGATAAAACGCCATCCCTGCGGCCGTGCGCGCCCCCGTGCTTACACGGACTTTTTCTTCTCCGCTTTCAATGTCAATCAAATTGATAATCTTGCTGGGTCATAACCCCGCACTCCTTAATATTTGTTACTAATTTCAGGGTTGACCGCCAGTCCAAATTGGCGACGACCAGGCTCGCTCCTGAATGGTTGCCGGTACGCTTGGGTGAGGCTCTTGGCCAAGACGAATGGCATCAAAGCTGGACCAGCGGCAGCTTGGATTCATTAATACGCGCACATAGTAAAAGGCACTTTGATCGGGATCGTAGTCTGGGTCACGCCAAAGGGTTTTTAATTCAGTAGCACCGGAGCCGGCACTGAACTGGCAGTTTGTCAGGTCAACGCTGGCACCATTGTCGGGACAGCGACCCGTGGCCGGATCGACTTGCAGGCCATCAGCACAGGCTATATCCACCACTTTCTCGTGAGTTTGGCCCGTTTCATCAATCCAGCCTTTAACCATTTGAATGCGTTGCAGAGGGGCATCCATGGAATCGCGCACCGCCCATACAAAAAACTCGGGACCCTGAACGTTCGCGCTGCCGGTTACATTAACATCGACGCTTGCACTGGCGGGGAGCACTCTCCCCATAGGGACAGCATGAGTTTCCAAATGTGGAATCAGCTCGGGGGCGTCGATCATCGCCTCATCGATGTCCCAACCGGCATAAAATCGCAGCGCAATACGCGGCCCAGAGGTGGCATAGGTTTCGCGGCGTGCCAGCGCGTCAAAAATGGCTTCCCGGGTATTTTCTGGTGCCCATACAGCCGCCAAGCCGCCCGAGGTATTGAATTTGAGCGAGGACTTATAGGCTTTGCCGTCTGAGTTGTTCTCCCTCAGGCGACGCAGTGCGGGAGATTGAACAGAGCCTGCCGATCCACGGTAGTCCCACTCTTCCACATCCCCCGGGTTGGAGTTATGGCTGTCAGTGGCCGCGACAAAGCCATTTTGTAGAGGATTAAAACCAAGCTCCTGCTCAAGCTCTAGCCCCACTTTCATGCCCTGGCGAACGAAGCCGGTTTGAAACGCGCAACCTGTCGTCTCTCCCGGCTGACAGGGGTCCAGAACCTGCGCAAAAGCGCACTCTTCATCTGTTGCGCCAACGCCCAGCGCACATTCCTGTGAGCCTTTGATCTGAAAAATCTCGGTTAGGGGTTCGCGTTTTTGTCTCAGGCGCCAATCGTCCTCGCCATATAGCTGGCCATCCCAGGTATAACGTGAATAGGTTAGCCCCCAAGCTTTATTCGGGTTATGGGGTATGGTCAAAAAGTCACAACCGTCTTCTTTAGCGCAAGTCGCTTCAAGTCCCTTCCACAGCTCAATGGCATTGGGGACATCAAAGCTGGAAATGGCCCGTTCAGGGACAATATTGGAGCGGTAAATAACATTGCGGTGGTGCTTGCCCTGGTCCGGCAACCCAGGAGAAAACTCGTAAGCAATCAGCGTGGTTAACTCTCCGGGCTCGTAATAGTCATCGGCAAGCCGAACATAACGCGCCCAATCTCTGTAGGTATTGTCATAACACCGTTGAGCCGCATCCTTGCCCCCTTTACAGGTAGGCATTTGGCTCATATCGAGAGGATGACGGAGCTCGGCTTGATAAACACCCGCTGGCTTCGTTGGATCTCCCGGTTCGGCTGTACCGCGAGCCCCGTCAACAAAGATAGAGAACAGGGCCGGGTTATCCATGCGCATCAGCCAACAAGTCGCGCGCTCACGCAGCGACAAATTTTCATCATCGCAATGCGTGCGGCTACCGAAGCCTTCGGCGTGATCGGTAATCGCAACAAAATCCAGGGGGCGGCTCAACTGCATCGTCTCACCCCCGGGGCCCACCAGGGGATCACCTTTGGCGAAACGGTAGGCATCTTCAATACTGAGCTTATTGCCCATCATACTGGCATCAAAACTTTCCGTGGTGTGTAGATGTAACTCGCCCCAGTAGAGGTTCGCCTCACCGGTAGCCATAGCACCGGTAGTCATAACATCGGCAGTCGGCTGCTCTGCGGCAGGCTCCGCGGTCACATTAAGATAGGGTGCCACCACCTTGCCATCATCCTGCTGAGCAAGGTCGCGCGGTGCCGTGCCGGGCCCAACCTTATCGAGAACGGCAACCATGGGAATCACAAACTTGACAGCAACAACACCAACCCCCAGAACCAGGACAACAAGCGCCCCCAGACTCAGTTTTTTCAACATGTGTTGTAACCTCTAACAAGATAGCCATGACCGGGAATTTCACTTTGATGATATCGATTATATCTTCCCGCCTAAAAGCCGATGTATCACATTCGGACATTCTTGCCAGCAATGCCAGCCGCTATGTTGCGCGCTGACTCATGAAACCGACATGTCCTAATATGATATGCCTCCAGCCTTGACTGGAACCTATACTTCCAGTCCTCAAAATATAGCCGATAGAGAAATACCAATGAAAAAGGAAGAGAGCGAATTGGTCGACGTTCTGATCATCGGTGCCGGCCTTGCTGGTATCGGCAGTGCCTGCCAGTTGCGTCGCAAGTCGCCAGAACTGAGCCTTACCCTACTGGAGGCTCGCGCAGTGAGCGGCGGTACCTGGGACTTATTCCGCTACCCGGGCATTCGTTCAGACAGCGACATGTACACCTACAGTTATGGCTTTAAGCCCTGGACTGACAAATCCGCCATCGCCGACGGCGACAAGATTCTTAACTACATTCGTGAAGCGGCAGACGAATACGACCTCAATCGGCATATCCGCTACAACCACAAGGTCGTGTCAGCTCAGTGGTCTTCAACTGACAATCTTTGGACCGTTACCGTTGCTCGTTCCGACACTCAATCCGACCTTCGCTCCAAAGACGAAGAGCCGCGGATCATTCGCTGCCGATTTATCCTCAGTTGCAGCGGATATTATGACTATGATCAGGGTTATACTCCTGAATTTGCAGGTATAGACGACTTTCAAGGTGAGATTGTTCACCCGCAACACTGGCCAGAGCAACTGGACTATAAAAACAAACGTGTTGTTGTGATCGGCAGTGGTGCTACAGCAGTAACGCTAGTACCAACCATGTCTGAAGACACCGCCAGTCTGGTGATGCTGCAGCGCTCACCGACTTATATTGCCAGCGTGCCCGCCGTAGATACCTGGCTAAAACCTTTGAGCAAGTGCTTGCCAAGCAGTTGGGTGTTTCGACTGATCCGCTGGAAAAAAGTACTGTTACAGCAATTTATCTATCGCATGTCCAGAAAGAAACCCGAGGGGGTAAGGCGTTTCTTACTCGACAAGGTCCGCGAAGAATTGGGGCCCGATTACGACCTGGACACCCACTTTACGCCCAACTATAACCCCTGGGATCAACGCCTGTGCGCCGTGCCCGATGGCGATATGTTCGCCGCCATTCGAGAAGGGCGAGCCGAAGTCGTCACAGACCATATCGATAGCTTTAATAGCGCGGGTATCGCTTTAAAATCCGGTAAACAGTTGAATGCAGATATCGTGGTTGTGGCAACCGGCCTGAAATTGAAATTCGGCGGCGATATCGCCTACAGCATTGACGGCAAGGAAGTCGATCTGACGGAAAAATTTGTCTACCGGGGCATGATGCTCTCTGATATTCCCAACATGGCCATGAGCGTTGGCTACACAAATTCCTCATGGACACTGAAAACCGATCTCACCGCCAAGTACGTCTCCGGATTGCTTAAAAAAATGAATCGCAATGGCTATACCAGCGTAACGCCAACCATCACAGATAAAATGGGCGAAGTACCGCTGCTGGATTTTGACGCCGGCTATGTGCTTCGAGCACGAGATATCATGCCCAAAAACGGTGACAGGGATCCCTGGAAAAATAACGATAAATTCACCAAAGACTTTGTCAACTTGGAATTAAAACGTAACAAACACAGCGAACTAACGTTTCGTTGATAACAGAGGTCAAACCATGAAAACCAAACTATTAAAATTTGGCGCAGCGGTCGTTACCGTTATCGCAATTTTTGTCATTGCCTTACCCACTATCGTGCACAAGTTGGGTCTACATCCTGAATACACTGGCGAAACCCATCAGCTGCCTAAAGACATGCGCGCGCTCATTGTAACCACCAGCCACGGGGTGCTTAATGCGCCGGGGGAAACCACGGGGAAAGCTACCGGAATTGCTATTTCAGAATTAACCCACCCCTATTACAGCTATCTGGAAGCCGGCATGCAGATTGATGTCGCCAGTATTAAGGGCGGCCAAATTCCTATCGATCCAAGTGGCTTCGGTCGCGTCATGATCAGCCCTGAAGACGAGCGCTATCTCAATGACCCCACCCTGCTTGCCAAGGTGGAAAATTCCCTGCGCATAGATGACGTGGATTTCACCGCGTACGATGCTATTTTTATTGTCGGCGGTTGGGGTGCAGCTTATGATTTGGGTTATTCAGAAGTATTAGCCGATAAAATAGGTGAAGCCTATTACGGCGCTAAAGAGCCACTCATGGGTTCTGTATGCCACGGTGCCCTGGGCTTTATCAACGTAAAAGACCTTAACGGTAACAAGCTGATAGCCGGTCGAGCCATGACAGGCGTCACCGATAAACAGGTCAAAGAGCTGGGGATTGAACTTACACCACTGCATCCAGAAACGGAGCTGCGTAAAGCCGGTGCGGTCTTTGAAAGCCAAACGGCGTTTCGCGATGTTTTTGCAACCCACGTGGCTATCGATGCCGAACAGCGTTTTATCACCGGCCAGAATCAAAATTCAGGTTTGGAAACCGCGCAAAAGATGATTGCGATTATGGCTCGTCGATAGCAACTAATTGCCTCAATAAACGACAAACCTCATAACGGCGAGATGGAGAATTCAATAATGTACCGAGTGACTTACCAGATTGGAGCCTTAGCGGCTATTGCGCTAATCAGCGCCTGTTCAGGCGACCAGGCGCAGGAGCAAAGGCGCAACGAAGCGCATCAGTACTACCGCACGACGAACACGGTTATTCCGGCGGACAATGAGATCATCTCGTTTCCATCTTCGCCTTTATCATCAGAGCCCGGTGACAGTCGACCAGAATCCAACCCGGACCGTAACGCCTACTTCGGCGATCTGCATGTGCATACAACACTGTCTTTTGATGCCGCGGCTTTTGGAACCACCGCCACACCAACAGATGCTTACCGTTATGCTCAGGGCGAGGCGATCATGCACCCCGGCGGTTTTGAAGTACAACTGGCACAACCATTGGATTTTTACACGGTAACCGATCACGCGATTATGCTGGGGCTCGTCAGCGAGGCGGCCGACACCAGTACAGAATTCTCGCAATATGAACTGTCAGAGTCCTACCACAACATCAATGAGTCGGTTGATGGCGGGATACTCGATATGAATAATAGAAATCTTATCTTCAACAACTTTTTCAGTGACGTGGTCGCCAACCTGCTCGACGGAACATTCGACAACGCCACCGTTAACAAGGTCAGTAAATCGGCGTGGATCGAGACAGTAGAAGCCGCCAACGCCGCTTACCAGCCTGGCCAGTTCACCACCTTTGCGGCTTACGAATACACCACCTCTTCCGGGGATAAGGAAAATCTGCACCGCAACGTTATTTTCCGCGGCACAGACCGTTTGCCCGCAGTGCCCTTCTCCCGCCTGAACAGTATCAACCCCGAGGGCCTTTGGAACTGGATGGATACCCTGCGCGACCAAGACATAGAAAGCCTGGCGATTCCGCACAACAGTAATGGCTCCAACGGTGCCATGTTCGCCTTTACCGACTGGGCAGGCAACAATATCGATCAGGAGTACGCGGACCAGCGCATGCGCAACGAACCCCTAGTCGAAATTACCCAGATTAAAGGCACATCTGACACTCATCCACTGCTGTCAAAAAATGACGAATGGGCCGATTTTGAAATCTCTCCCTTGCGAGTCGCCTCTCCCTTACCCAGTGAAATTCAGGGCAGTTATGTACGTAACGCCTGGCAGCGCGGTTTGTCCATGGCCGAGACCAATAGCGCCAACCCCTACAAATTTGGCGTCATTGGCGCCAGCGACACCCACACTGGCGCAGCGCCACTGGAAGAGGATAACTACTCCGGAAAAATTGGCATGATGGACGCTACCCCGGAGAAACGCGGCTCCGTACCTGCAAGCTTTCTCTATGGTTCCCTGATCAAATTGGCCGCACCCGAAATGATTGATGAGGTAGACGGCAAGAAATACCTGGATTTTCAGGGCTACAAGTACTGGGGGGCTTCGGGTATTGCCGGGGTATGGGCAGAGGAAAATACACGCGAAGCCATTTATGATGCCCTGCGCCGCAAGGAAACATTCGCCACCAGCGGAACTCGGATGAAGGTGAGATTTTTCGCTGGCTACGATCTGGCCAATGTACAGCTGGACAGCCCTGAGCTTATCGGCACAGCTTACAAAAACGGAGCTACGATGGGTAGTACCTTGCAAGCCAGCGATGACCGCGCCCCCACTTTCCTGACCTGGGCCATAGCCGACCCAAATACCGCCAAGTTACAACGGGTGCAAATTATCAAAGGCTGGCTTGAAAACGGTGAACACCAGGAACAGGTGTTTGATGTGGCCTGCTCCGATGACTTGAGTGTTGATCCGCAGACACACCGCTGCCCTGACAACGGCGCACGAGTCAACCTGGATGATTGCTCAATCACGGCTGGTGTTGGCGCCGCCGAACTGAAAACCCTATGGCAGGACCCCAGCTTCACCCCCGGACAAGAGGCATTCTATTACGTGCGCGTATTGGAAAACCCTGTCTGCCGATGGTCCACTTGGGATGCCGTACGCACGGGGGTTGCACCGCGATCAGACATACCCACCACGATCCAGGAGCGCGCCTGGTCGTCACCCATCTGGTACAGCGCATCGGGGCAAGATAACAATTTTGTACATTGAGATAGTCAGCTGGATAACGATACCGAATATGAGAAAACACAATAATGATCAGCGCTGAGAGCACAATACAATGCAAAAACTAACACTGCGAGATTTCGCCGTCAGAGGTTTTAGAGCCACACTGGAAAGCCTCGGCATCAATCCTCTGGAGGTGATTGAAAGCGTTATTTTGCAACGTGAGCCCGCGGCCAATGTCACTCAAGCTGATCCTACTCCCCCAACTATTCACGAAGTGATTGAAACAGCGGTGAAAATATCTGGAGACCAAGAGTTAGCTTTTCGAATGGGTCAAGGTTTGGATATGACCAAGTATGGCGCTTACGGATTTGCCATCATGAGCAGCATCAATATGGGGAGTGCCCTCGAGCTCTTTCTTCGCTATGGGCAAACATTCATGGATGGCGTGTACTGGAGTCGCGCACAATATGAAGACGGTATCATCGTGCGCTTGCATCAGGATACCGGTACCGATTACCAGAAACTACTGGTGACTGAATTGATCTTTTCACAAATGTATGCCACCAGCCGATTACTGAACGCTCAAGCACTCGAAGGCATCAGTACACATTTCAATTACTCCAGACCTGCGCACGCCGCTACCTATAAAAAACAATGGCCAATCCCGATGGAATTCGATCAGGAATACAGCCAGATATTTTTATCGAAGCGCTGGCTAGACCAACGCACCAGGACCGGAAACCCAACGACTAATGTTCTGTTTTCGCAGCAGTGCGAAGAAATTCTTCAAGGCATGTCAGATGTTAAAGAGGTCTCGACAGCCGTTCGCCGTTTACTTATCCTTTCGGCGGGAGAATTTCTAAATATTAAAGAAGTTTCTGCGCAGCTGCATATCACTGAACGCACACTCAGGCGCCGCTTATCCGCTGAAGGGACCGACTTCCGTACCCTCTTCGATAGCATTAGAAATACCCTTGCACAAAATTACCTGAGTAACACCTCACTCAGTGTTGTTGAAATTTCCCATCTCCTGGGCTACGGCGAGGCCACAAACTTTCACAGAGCCTTTCAACGCTGGAACGAAATGACCCCTAATGAATATAGGGATCATACCGCTTTATAGAGCAATTAAAGTAAAAGAGCAGTTCGAAAAAATGGCTCATTTGAGCCAGTCGAAAGCACCCAGCATAAGGCTTTCGTTTACCCCATCCTCAATCATCGAAGCCCGTGCGTCACGGAACATTTTCTCGACCGGGTATTCCCGAGTCAGGCCGTTGCCGCCATGGATCTGGATCGCCTCGCTGGCCACCTGAAAAGCGGTTTCCGTAGAAAGACACTTACAGGCCACCGCATGGGCACCCGAGGGTGTGAGGCTACCGTAGTTGAACAAGGTCATCCTGCGGGCAGCTGCGCGAGCAGCCTCTACCTGATTGAACATCCTGAACAGCTTGAGCTTGATGTTCTGGTGTTCGTTAATGGGCACACCACCCTGAATACGCTCCGAGGCGTAGCTGAATGCCTCGTCATAAGCAGCCTTGGCCAGACCGGCAAATACCAGTGCCATGCCGCCGTTCACTTGAGAGATTTTCATTTCACGGCTCCCCTCGATGATGCCCATATCAGGGGTAAACACCATGGACTCTTTGGGAATCCTGACATCTTCAAAAAATATCTCGCCCTGGTTCAGAGGACGCTGCCCGATTTTATCCAAAGGCTTACCGCGGGTGATCCCAGGGAGATCCAACGGAATAATCGCCAGGCCCTGCCCCCTCATTCCCTTGGAAGGATCCAGTCCAACATGAAGTACCGCGTGGGTGGCAATGGTACCATTACTGACCCAGGCGGCCTTTTGGCCGTTAACAATGTACTCATCGCCTTCAAGCACACCTTTAACCTGAGGACTGATGGCCGGGTCGGTAATATCAGCCATATAATCCGAACCGTGATCCGGCTCAGAAATTGCCCAACACCCTATGAGTTCGCCTTTGGTGTCCTCGGCATAGGCACGTGCCAATTCCTGGAACTTGGGCGTGGGAAACATCGCCGCCATGGAAAACGGCAAGCTGGCTACGCCTATGCTAATGGCTAAGCCCCCGTCGGCATAACCCATCTCCTCCTCCAGGATAATTTTCGACATGGCGTCCATATCTTCCATTGTCCCACCCACGGACCGCGGCAACTCACCCAGGTGAAGACCTAGCTCGCGGGATTGGCGGATAACGTCCCAAGTACAGAGTCCTTGGCGATGGTATCTTCCGGGTCTGCCATTTTGTCCAGTTTCAGCCCTGCCGGGCGTACTACTTCTGCTCCGAATTTTCTTACGGTATCCCTTAAGAAGCTTTGTTCTTCTGTAAGGTTTATATCAATATCACGCATTTATCTATCCTCTACATTTAATGTCTTGGGTAACTATTAACTTCGGGTAATAACTTATGCCTTACCTTTAGCCCATTCCCAGCGTAGAAATGCGTAGGGAGCAAATCCAATCGGATCAACGTCTGCCAAAACCTTGCCATCGCTCAACATACTGTTATCACCTACGGAGTAAAAACCGCCCAACATGCGTTCTATGGGCACTTCATGCCAGGGGTCAAACTCCGACGGGGTCAATTCGATTTCCACTTCTGCAAAAATAAATGTCTTTGGGTTGAAAAGCGTTTCGCCTTGAACCAACCGGGGCGGGTAATCAAACTGTTCACCGGCTACCGGTGAAGGTGCAAATTTGTAATTAAAGCAACAGTCGAGTATTCCCCTTCACGATTCAATCCCAAACTCAGCAGTTCATCCGTTGCCGAATTGTCGTTGATTTTACCTGTCAGGTTTGCCTTGACCTTCATAAATTGAATGCCGTGGCGCTCTGTTGAGCCTTCAAGACGGTCGCCTTCACGTTGAATTTCAATATTTGCCAGCTTCTTGAGGTAACCCCAAATTTCTCGACCACCGGCCATGGCCATATCATTAGTTACCGGCATGGACAGGCAATAAAAACCCTCCTGCCCTTCAAAACTCGCTTTTACAAAGAGCGCAGATTCTTTATACGGAACACCAAAATTAGTCGATGGATAATCCGCAATAAAGGCTAACACCAAAGACTTCGCCGCAGGTTTTAATTGCGGTGACAGCAGTTTTTCAATGGCTTCAGGCTTGGTTTCCCATGCAAGGGTTAGCATCTCGGCATCGAAAAAATCGCCGCTTTCATTGGAATTATTCAAAATCTCTTCGTAGGTTTTAACGAAACTCATAATAAATTTCCTTTGTAAAATATCATAGAAGTACAATCAAGTGACTCGATTCTACAGCCACCTTTTGTATAGGAATTATCATGTTCGGACACACAGAAAGAAACAGTGCGGGGTTTGACTTAGATCAATTGAGATAACACAGGGAGGCTGAATGAAGTTTTTATATTTCGTTAGATCATTGGATCAGTAAACAGCCAAGACCGCCCATCCGATAAGATAGGCGTAAAATATCTTTTTTTATCTGAAAATAACTTTATGGCTTGTACCATATAGCCGATGAATAGGCTCGCTCTTGAATAGTATCAGGAAAGTCATCAGCCTTTTCCGTTTCCATGGCCACCGCGTCATACAAAGAATGGCGCGGCGTAGGTATTTGCAAAACGCGCGCATAATAAAAAGCAGACTGTGCAGAGTTAAAATCCGGGTCATGCCATACGGTGGTCAATTGCGCTGCACCTACAGAGTTTTCATACATGGCGGTTTTTGTATCCACTGTATTTTTTACCACGGATAATCTGCCGTCATCATCGAATTGTCGTTCATCTGACCAGGCAACATCATAAACCTTTTCTTGTTCTGCCCCGGTCTCGTCGACCCACCCCTTAACGATCTGAATGCGATCCAGATTGGCACCAACAGGGTCTTTCATAGCTTGCACAACAAATGAAGGAGGGGTTTTCTGCGCTGCAAAATCCCCTCCCCGTATTTCCCCACCCATAGGCACACCCTGCTTGACTGCGTGCTGATAAGCATCAACCGTCTGCAGGCCTTGGCCATTTAAGTTTTTGCCAGCAAAAAACTGCAATCGAATACGTGGACCGGTAGTGGCGTACACCTCTTTACGTTTCATGGCGGCCAGAATACTGCTGCGGGTATTATCTGTTGCCCAAACGGCGGTCAACCCGGATGCGGACATGTTCCACCCGCTTATACGGCCCTTTGTGGCGCTTTCCGGATTTCTGGCAGGAATGGCGTTCGCTGGAAATTTACCCTGGAAATTTCGTTCATTCGCTGTAGGCAAAGACGTATGTGAGTCGGTTCCACCAACTACGCCAAACTGATAAGGGTTACTGCCGGCCCTTTGTTCAATCGTCAGGCCTCGCTTTAATGCTGAGCGCACATAGTCGCCGGGTTTAGCTTCGTATGATTGCCAGTCACGCTGGATGAAGTTCTCGTAGGTTTCAAAACCCGCAAATTCATCTTCTGGAGACAGTGATGGGTGTGTTTCCGAATCACCTTTGAATTGCGTTATCTCGACAATGGGTTCCCATTTCATACGCAACTCAGCGTACTCTTTGTCAATCGCCTTGCCTCTCAGACTCGTCTCATCAAACATAAAGCCTTTGGAGATATTTGAATTGTGGGGAATAGCAATAAAATCAGCCTCTGCCAACGGCGCCGTTTGCTCTAGCCATGCCCATAAGTCTTCAGGATATAGACTGTCATTGAGGGAAAATGGCTGATAACGCTGTGCACTTTCTGCATCACCGTCTGTGATCACAACGCGGTGCAAGTTGCTGCCTCCGGGTAAGGAAGTCCATTCCCAACCAATCAATGCCGAAAATACGCCCGGCTCATTATGTTGGTCAGCCATATTTGTGATGTCTTGCCAGGTATCACGTTGTGTCGACATCATCTCCGGGATCAACGATACAGTGTCGCTAAGTCCAGCTTCTGCCGCCGCCTCTCTTGCATCTTTCCCTTCTCGTAAAGAAGCGACAAACAGTGATCGCCCATCACCCGAATCAATGGCGTAATTTAAGACCATTGCGCTAGCCCAAGCCTTAAGCGAATCGATCAGGCCGAGGCCGGTATAGTCCACCCCGTCGCGATGAATGGTACGTATGACCCCCAGTAATGCGGCATGATCGGTCACCACCAAAAAATCCAGCGGTGTTTCAATCTTCACCTTAGCTTGATGGTAAGGATGCAACACCGGCAAACCGCGCGCGTAGCGATAGGCCGTATTAGGATCAGCCGTCTGGTTACCGTTAGTATAGGCATCGGAGGAATAGGTTGTGTGCAGATGCGTATCACCCCATAACAGCTGCTTTTCCTCGGCTGCACTTACCGATATGGAGAAATATATCAAGGTTAAAAGTAATGTACGCATAACAATTTCCAGACTCATGCTTTATTTCTTTAAAGGACTATCAAACGATAATTGGTTAAAGCGAGGATCGACGACGAATCTCTGCCGCCACTAACCACAGACGGTCCTGCCCCCACACCTCCAAATCAGGTTCACCCTCAGGACCACACAATCGGTAGGACGGCACCCCCCAAAGGCCCATGCCTTGTACCATTTCATCCTGGTGCTTTTCTACCCAAGGTTTCCACGCCTCTCCGCCCAGATGCTCTTGCGCTTCTTTCCAATCCAAACCCACTTTTTCTATCGCGTGCCGGATATTCTTAATTTTGTGCAGTCCCTTACCTTCAGCAAAGGCATAGCGCATTAAGGTGCTGAAGAGTTCTGTGTCTTTACCGAGCGATTTCGCCCAGGGTAACAACGAGTAGGCCTGTCGCGTTGGTTCACCGATGGGCGTAACGTGTTTGCCAAACGGCACGTTAAAAAAATCGGCCTCACGTTTCGTGTCAAAGAAAATATATTTGCCTTTGGCTACGGGAGCCGGTACGCCGCGCATAATCATAGGCAACACGGGCTTGTGATGCAGATTGATATTGCAGGCTTCGGCGATCCCGATGGTTTTATCGTAAATAATCGAGGTGTAAGGGCTGTTGAGAGAAGAGTAAAAATGCAATTCAAGATTACTTGCATCTACATTTTTTCCATCAACATCGCTTATATCTATTTCAGGTCGGCTAGCGATGTATGGTTCATTTGGCGTATGACAAGCGCCAAGGTCCCGCAATCGTTGCTCCAGATGGAATAATCGATCAACCCCCCAATACCACTCGCCACCGTAGTAGAAAGTAGCGCCAGAGTAATGCTGCAGCTCTGCCAGCCGCACCGATCCCTGATCCAGCTTCTGACCAACTTCAGAGTCGCTCAAATGATCCTGTTCGATAGACTGACCTTGCCAATTGCTTTGACTGATCTGTTCTATATTTTCGATAAACTCTGCTGGACTCATCCCCGCAAGCACAGCCGCAGCAGCCTGCTGACTTTTACTATCGGGGACAACACCGGCACACGCAGGAAAATTCAAGCCATAGTGAGGCGCCACAAGCTCTACATCCCTGCGCGCCCATGTGGCCAGTTTTTGTAACTCAGGCTGGTGCTTACCGCCCGACGCACGTATCAAGTAAGGTACGATTTTTACATCGTAGCGGGCAGCGAACCGGGCCAGAACCTGAGCCGTCAGGTGTGAGTAGGGATCATCGAGCTGATGAAAATATTCCACCACATGATCAGCGCCAGTGGACTTTCGCGTTTTTTCAAAAGCGCTGCGCTTTTTATTGATCTGCCGAGTATTTGCTATTCGGCCCAAAAACTTAGCCAGCACAAAGCGGAGCAGCCGCGACGGATCCACAATGTTTTTGGGATTGGGGTTATTCTCTGTCTCAAGCATATTGTTGGCTTTTCTCATTATATAGCAGTAACAGATAGGCCTGCACCCATAGCCTTAACCGTATCGGACAAAGTGGTAACCGTCAGATATTGAGTGCTTTGGTCAATTATAGTAACCCGCCCCAAAAACACACAATCATATTCGGACAGATATTGAGTTGCTGATATGACTGGGAATAGATAAAGCAAGCAGCTTATGCAGTTTGTGCTTTCTGTTTCGCCAAGGCTCGACCACACAACCACAGATGCAGAGCGCCCCATAGCCCGACGAGGGTAAAGCAGGCCAATGCAATACTTAATGCATCTTCGCCATAACGAGGCGTCAGCAGGTCACTAAGAACACCGACCAACAGAGGTCCCAAGCCCATGCCGATAAGATTAATAAACAACATCAAAATAGCCGAAGTGACGGCGCGCATATTGACAGGTGCTAAGGTTTGCACCATGGCTAAGGTTGGGCCCATGGCGTAGTTAGCCGCAAAACCAGGAATAATAAACAGCACGATGGCAGTGGTTAGATTGTCTGCCAGCAAGCCCATGATAAAAAACGGCATAGTAAAAAACGGAACTATGGCAAGCACCCACATGCCATGTTGAAAACCACGAACCGCCACGCGGTCAAATACCTTACCTGCAACCAAAGCACCGATCGCCCCCGATATGCCAAACAGACCTGCGATTAACATTCCCGTTTGAGATTGACTGAGATCATGTGCTCGCATAAAAAAAGTTGGTAGCCACTGGGTTAAACCATATGACATCAAGCCCGCAGCTATTGCACCAAACATCAAATGGCACATGGCAGAGTTTTGCCACATAGCAGAGGCGGTAGTAAGTATGGGTGGCGGTGGCTGGGAGGCTTGTGCCTCAAACGTGCTCCGGGCAGGCTCTTTTAGCAGCTTACCCATAATTAAGGCCAGCAACAGCCCCGGCAAACCCACAGCCACCATCGCGACGCGCCAACCATAATGCTCAGCGATAACACCACCGCCAACAAAACCCAGGATCATGCCAACGCTGCCACCCAACATTAAGATGGACATGGCGAGCGCCCGACGCTTGGGTGGAAAATAATCTGCAATGATGGAGTGGCTGGCAGGGTTTACGCCCGCCTCACCAATACCCACTCCAATTCTTATCAACAACAGACTGCTAAAACCAACAGCAAGACCGCAGAAAGCGGTCATCAAAGAAAAAATAACAAGACTGACAATAATAATGCGCTTGCGGCTATGTTGATCAGACAGACGTGCAATTGGCAGCCCCATGGTGGCGTAAAACAGGGCGAATGAAATACCGCCCAATAAGCCCAGCTGGGTATCACTTAAAGCAAACTCCGCTTTTATATCCGGAAATAAAACGGATAAAATCATCCGGTCGCACATCGACAGCGCATAGGCCAACATCAACAGGATCAGTGCTGTCCGGTGCCCCTCCAAAGGTTGACGGTCTACTGATGCTATAGAACTCGACTTTTCTTTACTATCGCCTAAATTACTTGCCTGATTATTAACTTGAATATTCATACTGGTGCTTTTTGATAAATACACATTTGGGTATGTGAAGATCGCCGAATGACAGAAGTATTCCAGTATAGTGGGCCCACAAGAAAATACGCTATCATATTCGGACACCCCCTCAGGACTGCTTGGGGCAAGAGCAGTCATGAAGCCTTGAAATCGCACAAATACACAAGTCTGTATGCGGCCGCTTATGCATAGTCATTAGTGGCAGTCCTCATAGTTTAGAATAAAAGCATTGCCATCGATAAACTCGAAGGTCATACGACAGTTACCGTTTACGGTAATAGACCAAATCTCATCTCTACTGCCTTTTAAAGAATGCAATTGAAAATCGGGCAAATTGATATCATCAATTTTTTGGGCGGTATCTATTGCGGCTAGTTGCATACTTAATTTACGTTGATGCTTAGCCTGAATACCTGAGATATTTCCAGCTTGGAAGTAGTTCTTGAGGCCTTTGTGTTTAAAAGATTTAATCATGCATTGACTGAAGCGTGATGCGCATCAGTTGTCGATAGAAATATAACATCTCGTTAAAAGGCAAAAAATTGTTGGCTAAAATAAGCGACACAGGAGCAAAAGCCAACTGTTTTTAGTCCTGATTTATTTTCTTGTTATGAAGTTTTTTATAACTCGTTTTAATTGAGTCATGAAAAATACAAAACTTGTAACTAATATAAATTGTCCAAATAGCAACATGAATAATTTTGGCCAGTAATTAATTTCTTCGGTAAATATTGGATGCCAAAAGTAAATGAGTGATAAATTACCAGGTAACAAAAATATTCTTTGACCTGGTAATGGCCCATCAAAATAATCCCATAAATTCCAACTCAAAGAAAATATAACTAGCCCAATAATTGAAGCAGTTAAACCAAAGTAAATAGAAACTTTGAAAGACTTAGTTAGATTCATATAACTTCACAACATTTGTATATTGCGCATGCGCATTTGGCTGCTTTCAATATTTTCGGAAAATGGCGGTAATTATATGGTTTGTTTGGTTTTTATTCATGACTCTCAGATGTCTTTCCAAAACAAAGTGCGCATGCGCGTTAATCTTCCACGCTTTTAACAAACTGACTGATTTATTGAGCAATTTAAAAAACAGTAGAATACAAATGCGCATGACTTTATCCCAAAGTGAGCACAAATTTTGTTAACATGTTAAATATACTGAATACATACACAATGTATTTTCCCACGCCTTATCTATCAGATTTCTTTTAAATTAGCCCTTTTTGAAATTTCCGGCTAGCTTATGCTACAAAGCTCCGGCACCTTTATGGTGTCATACACACTGCAAGCGGACGTCTAAATACATGATTTAGAAGGGATGGCAGAAAAAATCAGAAAGTCGTGACAGAATATTCAATAATTGCACGGTTTAGCAGGTTAGGCTTCGTGATGAAGGCGCAGTTATACTAGATCTCAAGATTTACGGTATTGCTATGTCTACTGGGACGTCCAAACTACACCACTACTCTACCTTATTTGCCTCTATCCAGTTTTTGACCTGCCGCTCAAGCATATCCAGTGGCAATGCCCCACCACCAAGCACAGTATCGTGGAAGGCTTTGATATCAAATTTATCACCTAGTTGGTCTTCAGCCATCTTACGTAAGCGTTGAATATCCATCATACCAATTTTATAGGCCGTAGCTTGACCTGGAATCACTAGGTAGCGACGAATCTCAGTTTCAATCGTTTCTAGGGGTGCTGGTGAGTTTTGAGCGAAGAAATCAACCGCTCGTTGCTGTGACCATTTTTTATGGTGCATACCTGTGTCGACAACAAGACGAATCGCACGCCACATCTCGCTACCCAAGCGTCCAAAATCAGACCCTAAAGTTACATAAGTATTTGGCATTTCTTTAGCGAGTGCCTCTGTGTACAGCGCCCACCCTTCTACATAGGCGGTGCTGCCAGCCTGTGTGCGGAACTTGGGAATGCCTTTAAGCTCTTGTGCAATAGAGATTTGCATATGATGACCGGGCAGACCCTCATGATAAGCGATGACCTCAAGCTCGTTCTTTGGCATGGCCTTCATGTCTGATAGGTGCGCATAATATATTCCAGGCCTCGAACCATCTGGGGTGCCTGAGTAGTAGTGCTGTGGTGCACCATCTTGCTCACGGAAAGCTTCTACGCGTTTTACTACTAACTCTGCCTTAGGTAATATACCGAAATAGTTAGGTAGCTCTTTTTTGAGGTTTTCAATAGCTGCTGTTGCGTCATCGATGTACCCTTGCCTGCCTTCATCTGTGTTGTCATAGTAAAATTTTGCAT
>Ga0206127_1002463_pt1 | contig 18333 bp, 20 predicted proteins | sample Helgoland_Spring_6_FD_148646 | JGI IMG/M metagenome (GOLD analysis project Ga0206127, IMG submission 148646) | Pelagic subsurface seawater microbial communities from Kabeltonne, Helgoland, North Sea - Helgoland_Spring_Bloom_20160419_1 | ecosystem: Environmental > Aquatic > Marine > Epipelagic ...
TGAACGGCACCCCCAGAAAGTGTCTAGGATGGCGCACCCCAACCGAAGCCTTCAGAGAAGAACTGATGAAACTGAGATAGCGGAAACCGTCGCAACGACCCTTGAGAATCCAGGGCAGATAGTGATCTAGGTCAAAGTAATCATCCGTGCCGCTGGTATTCTGTCCGAAACTGTCAAATCCGCTTGTCCGGTTTTTGTACCGCTTTGACGGGCTCTGAGGCAGTAAAAACAGCAAGGAAAAATTCATGAGCTATACGATCAACAGACTGTTTGAAGATGCCCCTTTTCAGGATATCGAGGCGCGCACCCGATCGGCGCTTTTGGCAAAGGGCTTTGGCGTGCTGACCGAAATCGATGTCGCGGCAACAATGAAAAACAAACTCGGGGCCGAGATGCCAGCCTATCTTATCCTTGGGGCCTGTAACCCCAAACTGGCTTACGGTGCCATCAAGATCGAGCCACGGGTCGGTGCCATGCTGCCGTGCAACGTGATCCTGCGTGACGTGCCGGGTGGCGTTGAGGTCAGCGCGGTCGACCCTGTTGCATCCATGCAGGCCATCGACAACCCCGAGCTTCAGGAGGTTGCAGGTCAGGTGCGCGCCCTGTTGTCCGAGGCGATCACGGCGATTTGACGGCTCACTTCAGCCAGCCTTTCTTCCAGATGTACCAAAACAGACCGCTGGCTGACGCGACCATCAAAGACACGGCAAAGACATATCCGAAATACCACCCCAGTTCGGGCATGTTCCAAGGGGACGTCGTGCGGTCAAAATTCATGCCATACAGGCTTGCGATAAACCCCAGCGGCATGAACAAGGTGGCGACGATGGTCAGAACCTTCATGACCTCGTTCAGCTTTACGCTGATGCTTGAGATATACACGTCGACCAGCCCCGAGGCGATTTCACGATAGGTTTCCACAATATCCATCAACTGGATTGTGTGGTCATAGCAGTCGCGCAGAAATGGCGTCGTCTGGGCAGAAATCAGCGGGTGTTCGTCGCGGATCAGAGTGTTCAACATTTCCCGCTGTGGCCAGATCGCCCGCCGTAGCATCAGCAGGCTCCGCTTCATATCATGCAACTCGGCCACATTCCCCGGATCAGGTTTGCTTACCACGCGATCTTCCAGATCTTCCAGGGTTTCACCCAAGTGTTCGAGCGCGGGGAAAAAACCGTCAACGATCGTATCCAGCAACGCATAGCAAAGGTAGTCGGAGCCTGCGCCCCTGATCCGCCCCTTGCCCTGCAAAATCCGGTCGCGGACACGGCTGAAGCAATCACCGGACCGTTCTTGAAAGGTAATCAGGTACCCGTCGCCAAGGAAGAATGACACCTGTTCGGTCTCGTCATTCTCGTGTTCATTCAGCATGAGGGCGATGATGAAAAGATGGTCGTGATATTCTTCGACTTTGGGGCGCTGGTGGGTATTAACGACGTCTTCAAGCGCGAGCTTGTGCAGCCCGAATGCATCCCCGAGGCCTGACAGGAGCGTTGCATCACCGGACAAGACAACGTCGACCCAGATCACAGGAAAGGTTTCACGCAGCTTTGCAATTGTCGAAATGTCTGCGTCCGGGTCTTCGTGCACGCTGTCAGGGCCATAGGCAAATATCCCGATCACTGGAACGCCCGAACTTTGGGGGATGTGGATCGGCCCTGGTTCGGACCCCGGCGGCAGGTGCCGTGGTGATCTTTTGGCTAATCTTTTGCGTTTCAAAATATCATCGGCCTTTCCGGAATGCGCGTTTCACCACAGCCGTTTCTGGGTGCGCCTGGCATCAGTGATCAGTAAAACCACGGCTTCGTCAACACTGCCCCAACGCTTTTGGCTCTTGCGCGCATGGCCGCGGATGCCTCTGGCAAGAGGTGCCCCCATCCTGTCAGACAGCCCACCTCAGAAAATGATTTGCATCAACTTGGGCGCTGCCCGTTGCGACAATATGCCGATGATTAGATTGGTTTTATCAGCAGCGTCAGGTAAATGCGGATCGCCGGTTTTCCTGACGTTTTCGCTTGCGGCGGTGCTGCGAAAATTACCATGCTCCTAGTTACCCATACCTGACCGACGCTTGAACCGATCCAGACGCAAGGCAAAATTCTATGCAATATATCGAGAACAGAACCTTCGATGAAATCAAAGTCGGAGACAGCGCCGAGCTGACGCGCATCTTGAAGCAAAACGATATCGAGCTTTTCGCGGTCATGTCGGGGGATGTGAACCCGGCGCATGTCGACGCGGATTTTGCTAACTCAGATATGTTTCACAAGGTGATCGTGCATGGCATGTGGGGCGGCGCGCTGATTTCTGCCGTGCTTGGCACCGAACTGCCCGGCCCCGGAACGATCTACCAAAGCCAGAACCTGAACTTCCGGCAGGCCGTGGGTTTGGGCGATAAGATCACCGTATGCGTCACTGTGACGGATAAAAGTGCTGACGATCATCACGTGACCCTTCGCTGCATTTGCACAAATCAGAACAACGAAATCGTCATCGAGGGTCAGGCGGTGGTAGTGGCCCCGACCCAAAAGGTGCGCCGCCCCCGCGCCCTGCTGCCAGAGGTACATTTGCACGAACGGGGTGCCCGTTTTGACGAGCTGATGAAAAAGACGGAACCCCTCGCGCCGGTGCGTACCGCTGTCGTTCACCCCTGCGATGCGCTTTCGATTGAGGGAGCCCTGCTGGCGGCTGAAAAGGGCATGATCATTCCGGTTCTTGTTGGCCCGAAAGCAAAGATCGAAGCCGCAGCGGCCGAGGCCGGGCTTGATCTTGAGGGGATCGAGATTGTGGACGTGCCGCACAGTCATGCGGCGGCTGAGCGGGCTGTCGCACTGGCCCGCGAAGGCAAGGTTGCCATGCTGATGAAAGGCAAGATCCACACCGACGAATTGTTGAAACCGATCGTAAACAAAGAGACGGGCCTGCGGACAGAAAGACGGATGACCCATGTTTTCGCGCTAGATGTCCCCAATTACGCGAAGCCCCTGTTCATCAGCGATGCGGCCATAAACATCTTTCCCGACCTGTCGGCTAAACGCGATATTGTGCAGAATGCGATAGACCTTGCGCTGGCCCTTGGAATTTCTGTGCCAAAGGTCGCCCTGCTGTCCGCAGTTGAAACCGTGACCCCCAGTATCCCGTCTACCGTTGATGCTGCTGCGTTATGCAAGATGGCCGAGCGCGGGCAAATTTCCGGTGGTGTGCTGGATGGACCATTGGCCTTTGACAACGCCGTCTCCAAAACCGCCGCCGAGACAAAAGGCATCCGGTCCGAGGTCGCAGGCGACGCCGATATTCTGATCGTGCCGGATATGGAAGCGGGCAATATGATCGCCAAGCAACTGATCTATCTGGCCGGGGCTGATGCGGCGGGGATCGTTCTGGGTGCCCGCATTCCCATCGTTCTGACCAGCCGCGCAGACGGTGTTTTGTCACGGCTGGCGTCTGCGGCGATGGCCCAGGTGTTTGTCCATTACCAATCCAGCCGCGTTGCCAGATGAGCGGCGTTATTCTGACGCTTAATGCGGGGCCATCTTGCTCAGGCCCAGATACAGCCCCTCCGCCAGCAGAACATTCTGCAGCCCAATCCTGTCGTTACAAGGCGCAGCGGTTCGCAGATGGGTAAAAGCGTCTGTGAATCCGGTGGCCTCATCCACTTCCAGAAGCAGATCGGTGATGCGGATATCTGGAAGTTGCCGATAGAGATCAAGGACAAGCTCTTCCGCGTCGTCAGGGACGGCGGTTGTCAGTCGCTCGATCTTCAACGTGCTGTTTTCGCTTCCCGTACCAACCATGTTTTCAGATCACGTGCCCCCTGATCCGAGAACATCTTGTAGCCGTAAATCTCTCGCAGATCGGCAAGGTGTTCCTGGCGGGTTTCGGCCCGGTGCGCGTACTCCATCAGCGATCTGGCCGAGGTTTTTCAGTGTCCAGCCAAATTCTCCAAGCGCGATGCCAAAGGCAACCAGCAAGGCCGACCTCCTCCCCGAACCAAGGCTGCGTGAGGCGACGGCGACCATGTTGGGACCCGGAGACATTGCAGCGGCGGCGAGTGCGGTCCATGCCGCAAAGATTATGTACATTGCTTCATTCATTTTTCCGCCCCTTCAATAGTGTGATGTTGCACGGAATCCGCAGGAGCCTGACTGCGCTCGAACAGGCCGTAGTCGCGAGAAACTTCAGCAATCCGCAATCGATAGTTCTGAAACACCCCTGAGCGCCCTTCCGATTGTGCAAAGCGGTGCTGTTCCAGCCTTCGCCACTCAGCAATCGCTGCTTCGTCGCGCCAGAAGGACAGTGACAAAATCCGCCCTTCATGGGTTAAGGATTGAAACCGTTCGATAGAGATGAAACCGTCGATTTCATCCAGAAGCGGGCGCAACTCGGCTGCAATATCAAGGTACCTCTGCCGCTGCCCTGGTGCGGGCTCCACTTCGAATATGACGGCGATCATTTCAGCGCCCCGTGCGGGGCAGAAGCCAATTTGAGAAACACCCTGTCTTCGCGCAGCAGAAACTTCTCTTTCTGAGCAAATTCATAGTTTTCCTTGCCAAGTGGATCACTTGCCAACCGTTCTCGATAAGCTTCGTATTCGGCCAGTGAGGGGATGTTGTAGATCCCATAAGCCAGCGTGCTCGACCCCTCATGCGGTGCGTAATACCCAACCAAATCAGCGCCACAGCGCGGGATAGCTTGGCCCCAGTTGCGGGCATATTGCGCAAACTGTTCTTTCTTCGTCGGGTCAATGTGATAGCGGATGATACAGGTCAGCATGGCGGTCCTCTTTTATGATTTGTCTCAGGTCTAACGCATTGCCACACTGAAATGCTTCGACTACGGTCGAACTATGAAATATGGCCCAGACATAGCCCACATTGCCGCGCTGATCGGTGATCCCGCACGCGCCAACATGCTGACAGCCTTGATGAGCGGCAAAGCTTTGACTGCGACTGAATTGTCTCAGGAAGCAGGAATTACCCTGCAAACCGCCAGCTCGCATCTGGCGAAACTGGATGAAGGCGGCCTGGTGATTCCGCGCAAACAAGGGCGTCACAAGTACTTTTCTCTTACGAATGAAGAAGTGGCCCATGTGCTCGAAGCCCTGATGGGGTTGGCTGCTGGTTCAGGACACTTACGAACCCGAACTGGGCCACGCGATGAGGAACTTCGGAAGGCGCGCGTGTGCTACAAGCACCTCGCAGGCAATATGGGCATACAGATGTATGACAGTTTTGTGCGGCAAGGGTTTCTCGACATTGGTGCCAATGGGCTTACGTTAACGAAGGCGGGAGCGAGCTTTGCTCGCAACTTCGGAATTGATCTGGATAGCCTGCGGGCGAAAAAATCCCCCCTTTGCCGGGAATGCCTGGACTGGAGCGAGCGCCGGACGCATCTTGCAGGTAGTCTTGGTCGTGCGCTGCTGACCCATATGGAAAATCTGGGCTGGGCAACACGCATCCCAGAGACCCGGATTGTGCGCTTCACGGCGTCCGGACAGACAATGTTCGACGCAACATTCCAGAAATAGAATGCCAAACAAATTATCGGCAAAGCTTTGCATACGATCCTGCCCCCTACCGGAACAGACCTCTAATGCCCTGAACTGCCAGTTCTTGAAATCGCGGTTTGCGCCCAAACATATCTGTGCCCCGGCCAAAGCCGAAACCCGCCGATTGGTCGGAACCAATTGATGTTCGTCAATTGTCGAATCCGGTTTTGCGCAATTCTAATGGCTTCCACAAACCGCGAGGATTGAAAATGACGACCAAAGACAAAAGCAAAGACACAGTCTCACCCATGAACGTCCTCATTGATGCGATGCAAAACGCCAGCACGGCGCTGATGCCGGGATTTGGACCAGAATGGCTCGAAGCCATGAGCAAGGTTGGTCATGAAATGCTGACTTTCATGTCAGAGCGCGTCAAAGAGGATATTCAAACCCAACAGGCCCTTTTGCAGGCCAAAGGCATCGCTGAAATCCAGCAAATTCAAGCGGACTTCCTTAAGAGAGCACAAGAGGATTACGCCGTGGAAATGGCCAAGCTTGTGGAATTGGGGACGAACCACCACAAACACGCCACACCGGTCTAAAGACGGCCAATTTCAGTTGCGGTCGATCTGCTTTGGCGCAGTGCATCGCCGTAACTGACCCCCGCTAGCACCCCTAAGGGGGTTTTTGGCCGTTCCGGGCTAAATCCGTTCGATTGCCCAATCCGATATTGCTGGCAACAGCACGTTCAGGGCTTCCTGAAAGACCGCCACAATCGCCTTGGCGCTATCATTGGCCACCGGTTGTGATTGTGAAAAGCGGCGCGAGGCAACAACGCGCTGATCCTTGTCATTGATGATGGTCAGATCGAAATCAAGCTGAGCCTCAAACGTACCATCGGCCAATGCATTGACCTCGAATGCGTCTATCCGCACCAGCAGGGCCTTGTCCGGGATCGGGCCTGCATCGCTGCGCCCGACATATGCAACGCGGCCAGTTTCGGAGATACTACGGATCAGCAAGGATTGCACCACAGCCGGGATTTCATCGCTCCAGCGGGCATCGGGCAGGTATGTGATAGACGCGGCATCAGGTTTCACCATGATCCGGTCCGTGGCCAGTGCGGCGGGGGCCTGCGGACGCGCAACCAGCAATGTGCGCGATGTGCGGCGGCCCTTTGCCGATCCGGCAGCGGGGCGCAGATCATAGGTATCCAGCGGTTTGGTCGCGGCATTGATCGACGTGATGGCACTGCAACCGCTCAGGGCAAAAAGCGTACCCAGCAAGGCCGTGCGGCGGGTCAAGTTGGACATCTATCTATCTCCTGTATTCGGGAACGCGACCGTCCAGAATAAACCGCGCGGGATCGCGTTCAATCCGGCGTGTCAAATCGCCAAGGGTCTTCACAAGTGTACGCGCCTCGGCTGCGAGCCGCGTCAGTTCGGGCAGACCCCTGCTGGCAAAATCACCGATGCCGGGTGTGCTTTGGGCGACTGCCGACTGGATCTGGCGGGCGACATTATCGCTTCGGGCGATCAGGGCGCGTAATTCGGATGTGATGGCGGGCATGTCTTTGGTGACCTCGCTGACGGCCTGGCTGATCTGCCCCGAAGCCGTGCGAATATCCGACATCATCGGGGCAACATCCGTGTTCAGCACCCTTGTCGCCGCGTCGAATGTGGTTTGGGATGATCCCAACGCACTTTCGGCAGCGATGAGCGTCGAGTCGATCACGGTCAAACTGCTTTGCGCCCTGATGAACAATGCATTTGCCGATGCAATGGCCTGCTGGGCTTCTTGTACCACCGGGTCAAACCGGTCGGTCAGGCCCGTCAGGTTGGTAGCCACGTCATCGACGGCCTTGCGGGCGGTCGCAACGCCTGAACGGATGTCTGTCATGATCGCCGGCACATCGGTGACAACAACGGTCTGGATCGAGGCAATGGCCGTTCTGGCATCGGCCAGAACCACGCGGGCTTCTGACACCAGTGATGTTCCACTACCGTCTATCAGGTGGTCAAAGCTGTCTGATGCTTCGGTCACGGCATTAAAGGCGGTACTGGCGTCTTTCAGCGATCCCTCAAGCTCGGTCAGGCGGGCGTTCAAAAGGCCGGCGGTTTGGGCAAACCCGTCCAGCGTGGCACCGGACCGTGTCTGTAAATCGGCAATGGCCGCATTGGTCAGGGATGCGGCCTCGGACACCTGAGCGAGAATGCCCGGCACCTGATCCCGCAGGATAAGCTTTGCCTGGTCAAAGGTCTCTCCGGCGCTTTGGATCGCACCGACCGAACCCGCGAAAGCCTTGTCTGCTGTTTTGAATGCATCAGTTGCAGCCGCCAAAGTGCCGTCCGCCTGCTCAAGCGTTGTGGCAACAGAGGCACCGATCGTGTCCAGACGGTCTGTAAACAACGTGATTTGCGCGGTCGCGTCCCGGACGGTGCCGGAAATCTCGGAAAAATCGCTCAGCGCCCGATCCAGCCGCCCCGAAGACGCTTCGAGATTGGACAGAATGTTGGCGACATGGGTCTGGTTTTCCGGGCCGGTCAACGTTTGAAACTGCTTCAACAGTTTGGTCGCCTCTATCAGCAGGTCGGGGGCGTCGTGCACAAGCGTCTGCACCGTCGAGCGACGCGACGGAATGATCATCCAGCCCTCCTCATTTGCAACCAACGGTGGTGCCGTAGGGGTGCCCCCCGACAGCGAAATATAAGCAACGCCTGTCACGCCTTGGGATTGCAGCTGCGCAACGGTATCTGACCGCACCGGCGTGTCCGCTTCGATTTCGATGGTTGTGAAAACCTTTGAGGGGTCTTCTTGCGCGATGCGCAGGCCGATAACCCGCCCGACCGTGATGCCGTTAAAGGACACTTCCCCCGAAGGATCGAGCCCCGACACGTCTTCGAACAAGATACCATAGCTTTGGTATTGCTTGTTCACCTGAAAGCTGGCCAGCCAGATAAAGAAAGCCAGCGTTCCCAGAATGGACAGCAGCGTAAAGATACCGATCAGGATATAATTGGCGCGGGTTTCCATCAATGTGCCCCCTCTTGTCGCGCAGATGAAAGCGCTGCGCGCGCACGCGGCCCGTGGAAATATTCGTGCACCCAAGGATGATCCACGCGAAGCATTTCGTCCATAGTCCCCACGGCCAATACTTTTTGATCGGCCAGAACCGCAATGCGATCGCAAATGGCGTGCAAACTGTCCAGATCATGGGTCACCAGAAAAACAGTCAGTCCCAACGAGGCCTGTAGCTGTTTGATCAGAATATCAAAGGCGGCAGCACCGATGGGATCAAGCCCGGCAGTCGGTTCGTCAAGAAAGACAATTTCGGGGTCCATCGCGATGGCGCGTGCAAATCCGGCGCGTTTGCGCATCCCGCCCGACAGTTCGGACGGATATTTGGCCATCGCATCTTCCGGCAAGCCGACCATACGCACCTTAATGCCCGCCAGCGTTTCGCGTATGCTGTCGTCCAGCGTCAACTGCTCGCGCATCGGCGCTTCGACGTTCTGGCGCACGGTTAGCGACGAGAAAAGCGCGCCGTCCTGAAACATCACACCCCAACGGCGCCGCAAGCTGCGGAACTGCTCGTCAGATGTAGACCGCACGCTTTGGCCAAAGACTTCGATCTGACCTTCATTCGGGTCCAGCAAGCCCACGATTGCGCGCAACAGCACGGATTTGCCCGTGCCTGAACCGCCGACAACGCCAATAATTTCGCCGCGGCGCACATCCAGATCCAGCCCGTCGTGTACGGTATGGGTACCGAAACGCGTGACCAGCCCCCGCACCCGGATGATAGGATCGTCGATTGTTTCCATCACACCCCCACCACCGCAAAAAAGATCGAGAAAACCGCGTCTACCACGATCACCATGAAAATGGACAATACCACGGATGCAGAGGTCAACCGACCCAGAGATTCCGCATTCCCGCCAACATTCATGCCTTCGTAACACCCGATAATGCCGATGATCAGGGCAAAAAACGGTGCCTTGATCATACCAACCCCAAAGTGCCAGACATCTGTGTTGCTGACCAGCCGGGTTTGAAACACCATTGGCGAAACGCCAAGGTCGATCCATGACATCAGCGCGCCCCCCACCAGACCCGAGATGTCTGCGATCAGCCCAAGGGCGGGCAGCATCAGCATCAGGGCAAGCACCCGTGGCACGACGAGGATGGTCACCGGATCAAGGCCAAGCGTGCGCATGGCGTCGATCTCTTCGCGCATTTTCATTGAACCGATTGAGGCTGTGAACGCCGACCCGGACCGGCCCGCGACAATGATCGCTGTGAGCAGGATACCCAGTTCGCGCAGGATCGAGATGGCGATCAGATCGACCACAAAGACTTCGGCCCCGAACTGCCGCAATTGAGCGGACCCCTGAAACGCAAGAACCACGCCGATCAGAAACGACATCAAGGCGACGATCGGCACCGCACTCACCCCGATTTCCTGACAGTGGTGCACCACCGACGTCAGACGCAAACGGCTGGGATGCCTGACGATCCCGCCCAATGTCGCCATCACCTGACCCAGAAACGAGACAAGTTCGACCGTCATGCGAAACCCGCGTGTGATCTTTTTCCCGAAAATCTCGAGCCGGTCGGCAATGCCGGGCCGTGCAACGGGCAGCGGATTTTCGGGCGGCATGTTCTGTTCAACCGTCTTGATCAGCTGCGCCTGCGCAAATGTGGCCCCTTCGATGCAAAGCGTGCCTCCGCGACGCCTGGACTGGACCTGCTGATCGACTAGGTACCACGCACCGGCCGTATCCATATGGGACAAGGCGGAAATATCGATCGCTGTTATTCCATCTGGAATGGGGGCTATCCCGTTGCCCTTTAGCTGCATCAACGTGTCGATCAGCAACTGGCCGGACAAGACCGCTTTGCCTTCGGCGACTGAAATGCTGATGGTCTTTTCGGACGACGCAACAGGTTCGGTCATGCCGTGCCGAAAAGGTTAACAAAAATCATGTATTATCCCCCGGTCCAGAATTACCGATACTTTAAACGGTCTAGGCAACACGCTGATAGCTGTATTGACGCATATCAATAGATACACCCTAGCTTTGTAAGAGTGTAGTCGAAAGAGCTTTGGCCCTTGATCCCCGATACGCCCTGCAATCAAAGGAAACTTTCCCGCGTATGCCCTCTTACTCATTCATTCTGTCCGGCGTTTGCGTAGCAGTCCTGTCGGCCTGTACCCCCACATCCTCCGGTCCCTCCCATGCGGGAAAACGGGGGCAGCTTGTCTATGCCAAAGAATGTTCCCAATGCCACGGCGCAAAGGGAGAAGGTGGCGGCCCCGCGTCTTTGGGCTTGGGTGTGGTGCCCCCTGATCTGGCAGGCCTCAAGCAGCGCAACGACGGCTATTTCCCACGTGAGTTCGTCAGGCGTTTCGTTATGGGGACATTAGAAAAGGATGACCCCTATTCCGCCATGCCCGAGTTTGCATCTGTCGGATTGCAGCATGTTTATCCACGTGGTGGAGCCAGCAACGCAGTGCTTCAGGCGGATTTCGAAGCGTTGCTGGATTACCTTGAGGCGATCCAGGACTAAACGCGGGCACGTCAGCGCCCGCGGGGTCTGCAAGGCCGCCGTTAAACGCCTGCCGCGCAGCTTTTGCACAAAGGCGCGTACAGCACGGCATTCAGCCGTTCCTCGGAAATCGGCTCCTCGCATTTTTTACAGATGCCATAGGTACCGTCTTTGATCCGCCCCATGGCAAGATTAAGCAGCGCCATTTCCTTTTGCGCCGCCATGCCAAGGCTTTCCAATACCTCGTCATCTTCGATGTCGATGGATTGGTCATTCAAATCGCGCGGCTTTGGCTCGCCCAGATCATGGTCGACATCGTGTATCCGCGTATCAAGCTCTTGCAGGCGCGCGGAAATCAGCTGTTCATAGTGGTTTAGGTCCGGCATTTTATATCCTTGATTATCGTATGTGAGAATAGATACCACCAAAGCGGGCCCAGAGAATTGACGCGGATCAAAGACGGGGAAAACAGGGTAAAGAAATTCACCCTGCACTTTCGCATTCAAATCATTGGCAGGTTTGCCGATCCGGATGCAGTTTCCGTCAGCCGATCTTGCACGTGGAGAGGCCGAGAAGCCGGTATAGGGGGCAAAACCGAACGAGCGCTGTTAGAACAAGAACCAGCCCCACAGCCATGCTGCCATAAGCAGCGTAACTGCTGGACCAGATCGCCGGCATGTTCAAAAGCGGTGCGATAATAAGTATGATACCCAAGATGGCACGGATAAGACGGTCGGCATTTCCAACATTTGCAGTCATGGTATATTCCTTTTCAGATTGGTTATGGTCTTAGATGCCCCATGCGTGGGCTTGCTGATGACACTGCAGCGCTGATTGGCAACCATGGCGGTTGGGCCAACCGTTCAAGTGCCGCAATATCACGCAACTCGATCTGGCCCTGATTGAATCTTATCCAACCACGGCGTTCAAATTCATTGATCTGGCGCAAGATTACTTCTCGGGTTGTTCCCAATTCAATTGCGAGCGCTTTGTCAGGGTTGCGCAGGCCGGGCTGCATGTCTTCGGCGTCAAGCAGTTTTTGGGCGACATGAATATCCATCCGTTCAGTAAAAACGTCTTCGATCACGAGGAACAGATCGGTGATCTGTTTCGAATATTCCTCGAAAACAAAGGCGCGAAACTTTTGGGATATGGACATCAGGGTGTCAAAGACCTCGCGTGGGATCTTGATGGCTTCGACATCCGTTTCGGCAATGGCTTCGGCGGCGCAGCTTTCGGAGGCCAACAGACAGGCGGCTGTCAGAACGCAATTTTCGCCAGCATGCATCCGGTTCAGTACAATTTTGCGGCCATCTTGGGACTGCCGCTGCACCCGGACTGACCCCGACACCAACAGTATAAGGTCTGTCGCGGGATTATCCGGCCCAAAAACCAACGCCCCTTCTTGCAGGACTGTCCGACTTGCCCGTTTGTCCAGAAGATCGGACACTTCTGCAGAGATATCTGCCAAGCGGGGAAACATACTCCGCCATGAATTACTCATCAACATAAGGCTTCACCTGTTTTTTCGCTCTGATTACCACATGGCGGGCCCGTCAGGTTGATCTAGATCAACCCAAGACTTTGGGCAGCATTTCGGGGATGTCTTCGGCGATCAGGCCGGGGCCAAAGGCATCTGCGCAGCGAAAGTGCAGATCAGCGGCGATCGATGCCGCATCAATCCCGCAAAATCCGCGTGCCAGAAGCCCCGTGATGAAACCTGCCAGCACATCCCCAGATCCTGCTGTTGCAAGCCAACTGGTGTGTCGAAACGGTTTTGACGAAACCATGACGGGTGTCCGATCCGGTGCCGCAATGACGGTTTCAGGGCCTTTGAACAAAACAACGCACCCGGCCTTTGCCGCAGCCGCTTGCGCAAGGGACACGCGGCAGGAGGTTGTGGCAAATACCTCGGGGATGAAACGGCGCAATTCACCCTCGTGCGGTGTCATGACGCTTTGCGGATTTGCGACGGGGGGCAGGTTCAAAGATTTGTCAGCGATCAATGTGATCGCGTCCGCATCCAAACATGTCGGCAGTCCCGAGGATAGAACGGCGCATAGCAGGGTTTGGCTGGCCGCCCCCAAACCCAGGTTTGGCCCGATACATACCGCTTGCGGTTTGATTTTGGCCAGATGGTCCCCAAAGCTGGCAACCGAAACGTAAGGCTTGACCATGATCGCATTCAGCTGCGCGGCATGTTCGGCAAGCGCGTCAGGGCTGCAAACCACGCTGACCACGCCAGCACCGATGCGCAACGCGCCGCGTGCGGCCAGCCGCGCAGCGCCGCCCTGCCCCACCGGACCAGACACAACAGCCGCGTGCCCGTAGCGATGTTTATGCGCCTCGCCTGACTTTGCCAGCCTCTGCCAATGGCCCTCCGTCATCTCAAAGACCGCGGTTTCAGGTTTTGAAGTGGTCATTTTCAGCTCCCTCTTTGCCGTGCGAGGCAAGATTTCTGATACCCAACGATTTTGGCCATTGAATTGAGATCAATCAATCCGGTTCCAGCACAGATGTCTATTGTCTATCAAGGACCTACCCAGGAGGTGCGTGTGGCAGAAGTCGTTTTCAAAACTAAAGGTGTTACCAAGGTTTACAAAACCGGAGAGGTAGAGGTTTACGCCTTGGGTGGCGTCGATCTTGAACTGTTCAAAGGTGAACTGACGGTTCTGCTTGGCCCTTCGGGCAGCGGTAAATCAACGCTTTTGAACATTCTGGGCGGGCTGGATCATGCAACGGACGGGCAGGTCTGGTTCGGCAACACCGAATTGACCGACATGTCGGATCGCGACCTGACAAAATACAGGCGTGATCATGTGGGGTTCGTATTCCAGTTCTACAATCTGGTTGCCAGCCTGACAGCGCGCGAGAACGTGCAACTGGTCACCGATGTTTCCCCCGACCCCATGCCCGCCGAAGAAGCCCTGACGCTGGTCGGTCTGGGCAAGCGCATGGACCATTTTCCGTCCGAGATGTCGGGGGGCGAGCAGCAACGTGTCGCCATTGCGCGCGCCATCGCAAAGCGCCCGCAGATCCTGCTATGTGACGAACCCACAGGGGCGCTGGACAGCACCACAGGTGTGCAAGTGCTCGAGGTTTTGCGCGACATCAACGAACGTTTTGGCACCACGACAGTTGTCATCACCCATAACGCCGAAATCCAGCGCATGGCGCATCGTGTGATCTTTTTCCAGGACGGTAAAATCAGCGAAACGCGGGTCAACAAGACGCGGATCGCCCCCTCAGAAATCGTCTGGTAGGTCCGATGCATGCATTAGATATCAAATTACTGCGTGATTTCAAACGCCTCTGGGTGCAGGCCGTTGCGATAGCAATGGTGTTGGCCTGCGGCGTGGCGATCCTTTTGACGTCTGTCGGGATGTACAATGCCCTGTCTGAAACGCGCACCGCCTATTATGAACGCAACCGCTTTGCCGATATCTTTGCCCAGGCCAAACGCGCGCCTTTGTCACTGCTGGCCGAAATTTCCCGCATCGACGGCGTGATGAGCGTGGAGGCGCGGATTACCGGTGCCGCAACGTTGGATATTCCCGGACGGACCAGAACGGCTGTTGGAAGAATTCTCTCATATCCCGAAGATTCCGACCCGCTTTTGAACCTTCCTTTTCTGGTGAAGGGGCGTTTTCCCAACCCCATCAGCACCAAAGAAATCGTGGTGAATGAACCCTTCGCTATCGCGAACGGCTTCAAGCTGGGTGACAGCTTTAGCGCCAACCTCAGAGGGCAGAAACGCAGCCTGACGATTGTTGGCACCGCTTTGTCGCCTGAATTTGTCTATACCATCGGTCCCGGTGCCCTGATGCCCGACAACGAGTCCTTTGGCATCATCTGGATGCCTGAACGCGCAGCGGCCGCGGCGTTTGACATGACAGGTGCGTTTAACGATGTCGCGATTGCGGTGGCATCCGGGATGACGACCGCGCCCGTGATTGATGCGCTTGATACGCTGCTAGAGCCGTTCGGCGGGCTGGGGGCCTATGACCGCACGGCCCAGCAGTCTGACGCGTTTCTCGATGCCGAGCTCAAGCAGCTGAAAGGAATGGCCGCGATCTTGCCGCCGATCTTTTTCCTGATTTCGGGGTTTCTGGTCAGCATGGTCATGAGCCGGATCATCACGCTGGAGCGCAGCGAGATCGGCTTGCTCAAGGCCATCGGTTACTCGGACATCGAAATCTGCCTGCACTATCTGATGCTCGCCGCCTTGATTGCTGTGGTGGGCGTGGGTGTCGGATGGGTGGCAGGAACCGTGCTGGCGCAGTCACTTGCCGGGCAATACGCACGGTTCTTCGACTTTCCGTTCTTGATTTTTCGCGTGTCTTATTGGGTTTATGCAGCGGCAGGATTGGCGGCTTTGCTGACCACCAGCCTTGGGGCCACGCAAGCAGCCCTAAAGGCCGCAAGACTGGCCCCCGCCATCGCAATGCAACCGCCCGCCCCGCCGCGGTTCAAGCGGTCGTTCATTGACGACGCATTGGCGCGTATGCGGCTGTCGCAATCCACGGTCATGATCTTGCGCTCGCTCTTGCGCTGGCCGTTGCGCAGTTTTTTGACATCACTGGGTCTTGCGCTGGCTGTTGCATCGGTCGTCTCGTCGACCTTTATCAACGATGCCCTGACCGAGATCATCGATATGGCGTTTTATCAAACCAACCGGCAAGATGCGATGCTGCTGTTTACCGATGACCTGCCCGAAGCGGTTCTGGAAGACGTGCGCCATCTGCCGGGCGTATTGCAGGCAGAAAGCCAGCAGTTCCACGCCGCGATTTTGCACAACGGCCATCTGACCAAACGTGTGGCGGTTGAATCGCGGCGCCCCGGCAATGACCTGAGCAGGGTGCTGGATGCAGACGGCAAGCCGCTGGATGTCCCCGCCAACGGCGTTGTCTTGTCAAAACGGCTTGCAACCCAGCTTGATCTGAGACCCGGTGAAAAGGTCGATATCGAATTCCTGACCGGGCGGCGCGAGACGTTTAGCGTCACGGTCACGGCACTGGTCGAACAGCATTTCGGTCTGGGGGCGTATATGAACCTCGAGAATCTGAACGCGCTTTTCAGGCAGGCCCCACGTGTTTCGACGGTGAACATCACGCTGGACACGGATCAATCGGACGCGCTCCATGTTGCGGTGAAAAACACGCCGCACATCGCCGGCATCATAGAGATGAACGAAAACCGCCGGTCATTCGAGCACACGATCGAGGAAAACATCGTTGTCATGAACACGATCTACATCGTGGTGGCCATGCTGATCACGATCGGCGTGACCTATAATGCGGCGCGCATCCAGCTGTCGGAACGCGCGCGCGAACTGGCCAGCCTGCGCATCCTTGGCTTCGGGCGCGGCGAGGTATCGTATATTCTGGTCGGTGAAATGATGCTTATCGCATTGGTGGCACAGCCCTTTGGCTGGCTGATTGGTGCGGGAATTGCCCAGTTGATGACCAGTGCCTTTACCAGCGACCTTTATGCGATTCCGCTGGTTCTGAAGCCGGCGACATTCGCATTTGCCAGTCTTGTCGTGTTGGGCGCCGCGTTTGCGTCCGTGATGATCGTACGCCGTCGACTGGACCGGCTTGATCTGGTTTCTGTCATGAAAACGAGGGAATAAACAAATGGCCCATTCAACACGCACAATTGTACTGATCGGCATAGGGGTCACGCTTGTGGCCGGGCTGTCCTATTTCAGTTTCCGTACCGATCCGGTTGCCGTCGATCTGGCAACGGTCACCCGAGGGCCGCTTGAGGTGACCATAAATGCGGATGGCAAGACGCAGGTCCGCGATCTGTTCGAGGTCGCCTCGCCGATCGCGGGGACCGCGATGCGCTCACCCGTCGACGAGGGGGATATTGTGCGCAAGGGCGAAACTGTCGTTGCGGTTGTAAGGCCGTCTTCGGCCGGATTGCTGGATGCACGGGCACAGCTTCAGGCAGAGGCCGCGCTGCAAGAAGCAACAGCCGCACGGCTTGTCGCCCAAGCCGATCTGAAACAGGCCGAGGAAACAGCGCATTTTGCACAGTCACAATTTGAAAGAACGCAGGCGCTGGTGACACGCGGCGTCGTCTCTGTCACCCAGTTGGAAGACGCCACGCAAAGTCTGGCCGTTGCGAATGCCACGATTGAGGCCGCTCAAGCGCGGATCGAGATGGCGGATGGTGCCATTGAACGGGCGCGCGCCAGCCTGTTGCCACCGGATGACAGAGACGCCACCCCCGATAGCTGCTGTGTTCAGTTGACGGCCCCTGCGGACGGGGTTGTCTTATCGGTTGCTGCCATCAGCGAACGGCCCGTGTCTATCGGGACGCCCCTGGTTGGCATCGGCGATCCGGGTCAGCTTGAACTGGTGGCCGATATTTTGTCCAATGATGCCGTACGTCTGAAACCCGGTGCCTTGGCCTATGTCGAACGTTGGGGCGGCGACGAGGTGCTAGAGGCAAAGCTTGACCGGATCGACCCCAAAGCGCGCACCAAGATTTCGGCGCTTGGCATCGAGGAACAGCGCGTTGATGCCTATTTCGAACTGGTCAGCCCCATCGAAAACCGGCCCAGCCTTGGCGACGGTTTTTCGGTCTTTCTGCGGATTGTTGAATGGCGGGCCGAGGATGTGTTGCAAATTCCGCTAAGCGCCGCCTTTAGAAATGATACCGGCTGGGCAGTGTTTGTGGCCTTGGACGGGGTCGCTGAAAAGCGCGCCGTTACATTGGGCCGGCGCAACGACCGCATGGTCGAGGTGATACAGGGGCTGGAGTTCTCGGAACATGTTGTCACGCACCCCAGCGACGCGATTGCCGCAGGTGTGGCGCTGGTGGAAAGGTCGCAGCTGTGATCGGCGACCAGGACAACCCGCGCGGGCTTGATGCATATTGGCATGCCACACTTGGCCAGTTTACGGGCGGGCTGTCCCCTGCCGCGCTGACCACGGCCTATGTGGATTGGTGGATGCATATGGCCGGGTCGCCCGAGAAGCGGTTTCAACTGGCCAGACAAGCCATGGCGAACGAGGTGCCGGTAGAAGTGAAAACCGATCCGCGGTTCGCTGACCCGGCGTGGGACCGTTTCCCCTTCAACGTCTATGCACAGCAGTTTCTGGCCCTGCAAAACTGGTGGGGCCTTGCGACGACGAACGTCCCTGGTCTTGAGGCCAAACATGCGCAGATTGTCAATTTTGCCGCGCGGCAGTGGATTGATATGATGTCGCCCTCGAACTTTGCCCTAACGAACCCGCAGGTGCAGGTGCGCACGCGGGACGAGCTTGGGCAGAACCTGCTGCGGG
>Ga0206127_1002469_pt1 | contig 18301 bp, 16 predicted proteins | sample Helgoland_Spring_6_FD_148646 | JGI IMG/M metagenome (GOLD analysis project Ga0206127, IMG submission 148646) | Pelagic subsurface seawater microbial communities from Kabeltonne, Helgoland, North Sea - Helgoland_Spring_Bloom_20160419_1 | ecosystem: Environmental > Aquatic > Marine > Epipelagic ...
CCGCTCGTCACGATAATCCAAGAATGAATGTAGTGTACAATGATGCGCTGCGGGCAAATGGAGTCTTCAAGTCACCCGGAAAGATGTATCCTTCACTGGCGCTGACCAAAGAGGATATGGCACTGACGGACCGTGCAGTCGCCCAAGCAGTTTTGATCTTAAAAACATGGCTATCGAGTTGAGATAGCTACCTGCGGACTTGGAGAAACGCTCAAAAAGTACGGCAATCAAGTGCAGAACCTAACTTTGCGATAACCCGACGTCACCTGATATTGCCCATTTAGACCATCGAAAGCCCGTGATGGCGCGAGAGCGAAGTTTCTTGTTATCGTCGTGATCTCTCCCAAGCTGGCGTTAATGCCATTTGTCGAGCCAGGAGACATCATTGAGCGTCCCTAAGCCTAACCGACAGCTCAACACGCTTGCCCTCTTTATACAGCTTGACGCCTGTAGAAGCGATAAAGCGGCTTCCATTTGGCATCTCGCCGACACCACCGACATACATGGAAAAGGGGATGTCATCGCCGCCATAGCGCCAGGTTTCCGCCGCCGTCATCGTTTCCAAATTGATGTTATAGCTCAGGGCAAAACCCTATGCCGTCCCGACGGGCGTCTGATCCGGAAGCATATCTTGCGGGCGGCTGGCGATGTAGCCGGACAATTTTGCCAGCATTTCTGCGGCTTCCGGCACATCAAACAGGTTCAGCATTTCGTTTGGATCCGCTTGCAGATCATACATTTCGCCAGCGCCCGAATTCAAATCTACAGTCAGTTTGTGGGTTCGGGTGCGCACCGTTCGCAGTTCTAGCGCGACGCCAACACGTCCGGGCAAAAGGCCCCATTCGTTGCGGGCAAAATCGCGTGTAGCGTCGCCTTCAATCAGGGGGCGCAAGCTGCTCCCATGCTGCGCTAATTGCGCCTCGGCAGTGCCGTAGTCAAAGAATGTCGGCCCCAGATCAAGGGTCGAGACAGGCTCGTCCACGACTTTACCTGCTGGTACGCCTGGTCCTTTCACGATCATTGGAACCTTCAATAGCCCTTCGTAGTGCATCGGGCCTTTCAGGATCAGCCCGTGGTCGCCCAGCCAATCGCCATGATCAGAGATGTAGATGACGATGGTGTTCTCATCCAAACCCTCCTCCATCAGCGTATTCATGATCCGTCCAATCTGGTGATCGATAAAGCTGATCTGGCCGTAAGTGTTGGCAATAATCTCGCGCAGTTGGTCGTCCGTCTGGGGCGAAATGCGGCTGTAGGCCTTGCGGATTTCTGCAAACTTGGGATCGGCAGGTTCGCCCTCTAACGCCGCCTTATGCCACCATGGTTTACCCTCAAAGCTACGAGTGCGGTTCTGGGGCAGGTCGACGTTCGCCGGATCATGCAGACGCGACCAAGGCTCTGGGCAGTCAAACGGGTGGTGCGGATCGGGAAAGCTGACCCATGTGCAAAACGGTTTTTCTGCGTCGCGCCCGTGCCGCAACCATTCAATTGCGCGGTCTGCTGTCCAAGGCGTGTTGTGATAGGCCACAGGCAGCTTTGAGTGCCATACCTGTGCCGCGCCTTTGGTGTCGCCGGCGTTTTCCCACATCAATTTGGTACGCTCATCGCCCTTGCCATCCATATGGTAGAACCGCTCATAGTGTTGGCCCGCAGGCGGCTTTTCAGGTGCCCACCAGTTGTGGCCAACCAACATCAATTCTACATGTTCGAACCCCATATAGGGCCCGTTCCACGTGTCGGGATAGCTGGCAGACGAGCGCAAACATTCGGGCGAACCTGTGGGCTCATAGGTGTGATAGGTCGAAAAATGCGCCTTGCCGAAATAACTGGTTTGATAACCTGCCGCTGCCATTGACCCGCCAAACCCTTTTTCGCCAATCTCTGGCGGCAGATCGATGCCGTTATCATGCACGCCGTGGGTGCGGCACAGCTGCCCTGTAAGGATCGAGGCACGCGCGGGCTGGCAGACCACCGAAGGCGTGATGCAGGCGTCAAACACTGTGCCGCTCGCGGCCAATTGATCCAGATGCGGCGTTTTTATGTTGCGCCCTTTGAACCCCATGCAATCGGCGCGGTGCTGGTCGGACGAAATCAGTATGATGTTTGGTCTACTCATGACGCGGCTTTCTTAGGTTTACGTCCCGAAAAGATAATCACGGCGACGGACATCAGGATAAAGGCTAGGGCGATTGGGTTGTTCAGAAGGAAGAAGGGATCATTACCCGTGGCTGAATAGGCTTGGCGGGCGGTTTCTTCCAGAGATTTGCCAAGGATGAATGCGATGACAAAGGGAAGAGGAGATATGGCAAGTACCCGCATGAAGTAGCCAAGCACGCCAAAACCCAAGGCGAACCATATCGCCTCAAGGCGAGTTTCTTGGACGTAGATTGCAGTGAGAGTCAGCAGCAAGACCGATGGCAGCAAAAGCTGCTTGGGGATGCGGATCATAAAGCCCATGGAGCGCATGAACACGCCGCCAATGGTCCAGTTGAACAGGTTCGCGATGGTCATGCAGGTGAACAAGCCAAAGGCGACCACAAGTTCGGGGTTAACCACGTCGGCAGAGAAACGGAACACCGCAGGGCCGGGGTTGAACCCGCCAATGGTCTCGGTCGCGAGGATCAAAAAGACGGCTGCTGCGTTGCCCGGAATGCCCAGCGACAAAACGGGGATCAGGTTTGCACCGGACACAGCGCTGTTGGCCGCTTCGGTCGCGGCGATGCCCTCTGGCGCACCTTTGCCAAACTCAGGTGCATCGGGCGCTTTTGTCTTGGCATGGCGGGCGCGACCAACCGAATAGCCCAGCGTTGCAGCCAGCGTTGAACCGACACCAGGCAGGGCGCCGATGCCAGTTCCGATGAGGGCCGAACGAGAGATGAAAGGCAGCAGTCGCTTTATCTCTGGCCAGTGCAGTTTTTGATCCCCAGTCTCGGGAACGTTTGGCGTAGGTCTGGACCCTCTATTTTCACGCCACGTTTCCTCCAAGCCTTTGAAGACTGCACCAATGATCAGGACACCAAGGACAGCCGTTGTGATCGGAAAGCCGCGCGATAACTCGTCTGAACCCATCGACAACCGTGGGTAAAAATCCTCGCCTGTGCCGACGTAGACTGCAAGCAATCCCAGCCCGATGGAGATCAGTCCCTTGCCTGGCGACCCGCCAATCACGGCGGCAATGAAGCTGAGTGACAGGATCAGAAGGCCAGTCTTTTCTGGCAGATCCAGATAAGCCTCGACCAGAATGGCAAGAAAAGGCGCGCAGACGAAAAGCACCAGATCGGAAAATGTATCGCCGGAGGCGGACGAGAAGTGTGCGACGCGCAATGCTTTCTTCGCCTGACCCCGTTGCGCCATCGGGTAGCCATCCAATGTGGTCATGAAGGCGTCAGGCGTGCCGGGGGTGTTGAACAAGATCGCAGGGACCGCGCCACCAATGGTCGCACCCTTCATGATGCCAATCAGGAACCCCATGACCGGCAATAGGGCGTCTGGTGAATAGCCAAAGATAGAAATGAGTATCGGCAGCGAAATCGCCATGGCAAAGGGGCCGGCAAGACCGGGCGTCGCACCGACAACGATGCCAAAAAGAAACCCGGCAAGCACCATCACAAGGGTGATCGACACGGCAATGCCAAAGAGGGTGAAAGCTTCGGGGCCTTGGAAGACCGCGAGAACGCCAAGCCAGATATAATCCAGAACGCCCATCAGACGTCGCCATTCGGCGGCAATAGAAGATCCTCGAACGGAACGTCGAACACAAGGATCATAACGACAACAGCCAATACGGCCGTTAACAAACCACGGCGGGAAAATCCACGTTCGACGATGGCGATGATCCCTGAGACCATCATGACCCCGCCCAGAACAAAGCCTACATGTTTCCAACCTGGCGTTGCGCGCAGCAGACGGTATTCGATCGGCTCTGCACGAAACAGATTGGCAATTTCGGCGAAAAAGGGGCCCGCAAAACGCATCACCAAAAGGCTTACAATTGTGACGACCATCAAGCTGGCGATAAAAGAGAAATGGCTATTGCCCAGTACGGGTTGGAACGCGTCGTTCCGTTCAGAAACAAGCAATAGGATACTGCCAACAAGGACAAAACACGCGGCAACTGTGGGGGCCAAAGCATCGCCGATGTTAAACCGTCCACGAACTTTCTCGACAATGCCGCTGTCAGTGTCCAATGGAATCCATACAAAGATCAGCGTGATCGCAAAGATGATGCAGATCAGCCCGATATAGAGGTTGGATCGTGACGGTGAGGGCATTTGCTATCTCCAGATACACTTCGGGCGCCCAGTTTAGGACGCCCGAGGTTGGCTCTAATTACTCAGAAGCTGCTTTAATCAAGCTTTCGGATTCGTCAAAACCCTTCGCCATCAGGGCATCCAGATCAGCGCCTTTGATGATGGCAGCACCACCGAAGGCTTTCTTGATCAACCCGCCTGCTTTGGTCTCCGGATCGGAGGCAACGTCCGCAATTGCATCGCTGAGTGCGGTGCGTGCATCGTCGGCCATGCCAGCAGGCGCGGCGAACATGAAGTAGCCATCACTGTCATAAGCAACGCCCAGATCCGCAAACGTAGGTGCGTCTGGTGTCTGTACTAGCGGTGTGCTCAGCGCTGAGGCCAAATTTACCAGATCACCAGCCGCAACACCTTTGCCCTGAATACCAGCCATAAAGCCCAGATCCATATCGCCAGCGGTGACACCGTTCATGACCGCTTTGCCGCCTTTGACAGAGATGATGTTGAACTCAACGCCCTGCGCCTTGCCCAGAAGGTAAGCCAGATCAGCCAAACGCGGGCTCATCACGCCGAAACGCAGTTGCTCTCCTGCTTTTGCAGCTGCAATTGTGTCACTGATGCTGGTCCAACCTTTGCTGCTTGGGGAAACAACGCCCATCTGGAAACCTGCCGTGGTCGTAAGGCCGGTGAAATCCGAGGGTGTCATGCCTGTCTTGGCGGAATAGAGATTATAGCCAAGCGATTCAGTCACCACCATCCCGATGACAGAGCCGTCAGCAGGCATGTCTTTCATGGCTTTGAGCAAGTTCACGCCACCTTTGCCGGTCACTTGCTCTGGAATAAACTGCCAGCCAGTGCGGGCCTCAAGCTCTTCCGCGATCAGGCGCGCTTGTGTGTCAGCACCGCCCCCCGCGCCAAATGCGATCATCAGCTTGATCGGGCCCGGCGGGGTCCAATCAGCAGCAGTTGCAGATACTGCGGATACAGCAATTCCAAGAGCGGCAACGGCCGCTGTAATAAGGTTTTTCATTGAGTCCTCCCTGACTTTGATTGAAGCAAGCCATAAATCGGTTGCTCAGTCAACAATATAGTTGACGGCACAACTTTTTACTGTGATCATCGATGCTAGAGGTCGACTATGAATGATGAAACTCCAACAACGTTAAATCCGCAGCTAGCCCAGCTTAGCAACTTCCTGACCTATCGCATCTCTCGTGTGCATCAAAAACTCAATGTGCAGGCGTCAAAGATCCTTAACGATTCGGTTGGGGTGACGCTGAACCAATGGCGTATGATTGCTTTCATCGGGGGGGCTGAAACGGTTACAGCTTCTGAATTAGTCCGATATACTACTATGGACAAAGGACTTGTCAGCCGCAACGTGAAGTCTCTTATTGAAAGTGGCCTCGTCGCGTCTTTCAATCACGAAAAGGACAGCAGGGTTCATCTATTGAGCCTAACTCCGGCTGGTGAGTTGGTTTTCGAAACAGCCCTGCCAAAAATGCGCCGCAGACAGGCGAAGCTGCAAGACAACCTGAGTAGAGAGGATGTTGCTACCCTGCGTCGCATCTTAGAGACCCTTGAAATCGCTGCTGAGGATACAGAAACCTGATGCCGTCAAATTTGCTGGTTATATTGTCCGATGAACACCAAGCCCGCGCCATGGGCTGTGCAGGACATCCGTTTGTGCAAACCCCCCATCTAGATGCGCTTGCGGCCCGTGGTACACGCTTCACCGATGCATACACCCCTTCACCCATCTGCGTGCCTGCACGTGCCAGCTTTGCAACGGGGCGTCACGTGCATCAGACGCGTCTGTGGGACAATGCCATGCCTTATACGGGGCAAATACGTGGCTGGGGCCATTGCCTGCAAGATGCAAGCGTGCCGGTCGATAGTATTGGCAAGCTACACTACCGGCAAAACGGCGATCCTGCGGGGTTTGATCAAGAGCACATCCCAATGCATGTGGTCGGTGGCAACGGCATGGTCTGGGGCTCTATCCGGGCGGAAGGCGAACGCGTGTCGCCAAAGACACGGATGCTGGGGGAGTTTATCGGCGCAGGCACCAGCAAATACACGGATTACGATCAAGCCGTGACAGATCGTACTGTGGCGTGGCTTTCGGATCATGCAAATGACGAGAAACCATGGTGCCTCTATGTTGGTCTGGTCGCGCCGCACTTCCCACTGGTGGTGCCGCAAGAGTTCTTCGATCTCTATCCACCCGACAGCTTGCCAGCCCCGAAGATGAATCCAAAAGATGGCTACGTGCGTCACCCTTGGGTTGAGCTTCAAAATGCGCAAATGGAAAGTGAGTCCAACTTCAAGTCCGCTGCGGAACGTCGTGACGCTGTGGCGGCCTATTTCGGTCTTGTCAGCTGGATGGACCACAATGTCGGTCGACTGATGCAAGCGCTGCAGGACAACGGGCTGACGAATGATACCACTGTCATCTACTCCTCTGATCATGGGGATAACGTCGGAGCACGTGGGCTTTGGGGCAAATCCAACTTCTATCAGGAATCCGTTGCGGTGCCGATGATCATGGCAGGGCCAGACATCCCTGTTGGGACCTGTGATACGCCTGTGGACCTGCTGGATATTGCGGCGACAATCCCTGACCATTTTGATTTAAGTTTCGAGAGTGAAGGGATGCCGCTACCTCAGATTGCCCGCGATGAACCTGATCTTGAACGCGTTATCCTCAGCCAGTATCACGCGGTCGGCGCGGTAACTGGAGGGTACATGCTGCGCAAAGGGCGGTGGAAGCTGAACACCTATGTAGGCTTCGACCCAGAATTGTTTGATCTGATCGATGATCCTGAAGAAGCCAATAACCTCGCGGCTGATCCGGCGTTTGCTGAGGTGGTGCGAGACCTCACGGCCGCGTTGCATGCGAAGGTCGATCCTGAAGCCGCCAACACACAGGCCTTTGCAGATCAAGCAGCGCTGATCGAAAGTTATGGGGGCCGTGAAGCGGCGCTGAAACTTGGCGCGCCGGGGGCAACGCCTCCGCCAACAACATGAGGCACAGATGAAACTCACAATTCTTGGCTCCGGCTCACCCGAGGCCTGTGCGCGGCGTGCCTCATCGGGGTTTCTTTTAGAGGTCGGTGCCGATCGCATCCTGTTTGATTGCGGCGGCGGGGTTGTGGACAACCTGATCCGCTCGGGCCGATTGCCCAAAGACATCACGCACCTGTTCTTTACCCACTATCATTCGGATCACATGATGGATTACGCGCGTTTGGTGCACGCCGCTTGGGATGAGGGGGCACCCCCTTTGAAGGTCTTCGGCCCACAACCATTGGGAAAAATCACCGAAGGATACTTCGGACGGGATGGTGTGCTGAACAACGATCTTAGAGCACGCACGGAACTGCCCCAAAGCCAGCAAGTTTGGGTCGCACGAGGCGGCACCTTGCCGCGCCCATGGCCCGCGCCAGAGATCACGGAAATTGAGGCGGGGTTCACCTACCAAGGAAACGGTTGGCAGCTTGGTTCGGCCGAAGCCAGCCATGCGCAGCCAATATTGGATTGTTTGGGGTTTGCGGTCGAGGCGGGCGGCAAGAAATTTGTTTATTCCGGCGATACCGGCATCAACGACAACATCACCGCATTGTGCCGCGATGCGAATTTTCTGCTGCATTGGTGTTATCGGGGGGCGGGCGAGCAATTACACCCCGCGCTACAAGCGTTCAGCCCGGACCCCGGTGAAGTCGCGGACATGGCTAAAAGCGCTGGCGTAAAACGCCTCTATCTCAGCCATTTTCGCATACATATGGATAGCCAAGAGGGTCACAAAAAGGCGCTAGCCGATCTTTCCGCACGATTTGCCGGCGAAACGGGCATTGTCGAAGACCTGGACGTTTTTGATATTTAGCCGCTTCCATATGGGGATCTCGTGGTGATTTTCTTTTCCCGAAAGCCAAAACACGACGTTACCGTGTCCTCTGAGATGTCATGAGCATATGTTTCAATTGCCACTTTTTACGAGGCCGCATGTTTTCAATTCCCTTTAACCGTCAGGAACGATCATGATCCAGCCCAATTTCATTTTCATTACATCTGACCAACACCGTGGCGATTGCTTGGGCGTCGAGGGTCGCAAAGTGCGCACGCCGCATCTGGATCAACTGGCATCCGAGGGGACGCGGTTTACATCAGCGATTTGTCCTTCACCCGTGTGCCAACCGTCTCGGGCATCGATCCTGACGGGGCAGCTGTGTCGGACAAATGGCGTGCATGACAACGGGATCGATCTTGATCCAGAGGTGGGTGAAAAAGGGTTTGCCGGCACTTTAGGTGCGCAAGGCTATGAGACGGCCTATTTCGGCAAGGCGCATTTTTCCAGCTATGACGCACGCCACAAGACGGGGACCCCGGAAAGCGTGCTGTCGTCCGAAGACTACGCAGACGATTGGTACGGGCCTTACATGGGCTTTCAGCATGTCGAGACGATGATCCACGGCCACAACTGGTTCACGCCACAAAAGCCCCCGCGTGGACAGCATTTTGAGCGGTTCTATTACGGGTCAGGGCGCGGCGACGAATTGAACGCGCTTTACAAACAGAGCGGGCGCGACACTAAGGGTGCTGCGCAAACGTGGCACAGTCAGCTCCCTTTGGCCTATCATAACACGCCTTGGACAGCGGACCGCGCGATTGAGTGGATCAACCACGGGCGTGACACTGATAAACCGTTCATGACTTGGATCAGCTTTCCCGATCCGCATCATCCCTTTGACTGCCCCGAACCGTGGTCCTACCTACACGACCCAAAGGATGTGGACCTGCCCGAACACCGGACCCGCGATCTGGAAAACCGCCCGTGGTGGCATAGGGCCGCGCTTGAAAACACACCGCAGGGTGATCCGGAATCGATCAAGATACGGCAGGCCTATTCGCGGATCGAACAACAGACCGACGATCAGTTGCGAGAGATCATCGCCAATACCTACGGCCAGATCGCGTTGATCGACCACCATATCGGACGCATCATGAGCACGCTGCGTGAGGCGGGTTTGAATGAGAACACCTATGTCATCTACTCTGCCGATCACGGCGATTGGCTGGGTGATCATGGTCTCGTGTTGAAGGGGCCCATGCTGTACGAAGGCCTGCTGCGGATTCCGTTGTTGGTCAAAGGCCCCAATGTGCCTGCGGGTCAGGTAGTGGATGAACCGGTTTCCAATATGGATGTCGGGCCAACGATGTTTGATCTGGCGGGGGTTGAGGCAGAGCAGGTCCAGCATGGGCAGAGCTTGCGTCCCTTCTTTGATGGCACGGGAGAGACCCGCGATTTTGCCATGTGCGAATGGGAGCTTTTGCCAAACCGCGTGGGTGTCGCGCTGTCCTTGCGCGGCGTGCGAACCAAGTCCGACAAGCTGACGATGGATATGCGCTCTGGGGATGGCGAGATGTACGATTTGACCAACGACCCCCATGAAATGGTGAATGTGTTCGAAAACCCAAGCTACGCCGACCGACGCAAGGTGTTGGAAGGATATCTGGCCGCACGCCCCGATGATATCGGTCCGAACCGCGTTCCAGTGGGGCCTGCTTGACCGATGGATAACGCAAATCAATTTCCGTCGATCTGGCACCTTGCAGAGCGGGCGCGCAAACGTATCCCGCATTTTGCTTGGGAGTATCTGGACAGCGGCACAGGCATGGAACGTCTGGTTGATCGCAACCGTGTTGCCTTGGATGCCGTTCACCTGATGCCTCGCGTCATGGGCGGGCGGTATACGCCTGACATCAAATGCACCCTTCTGGGGGCGGAGTTTTCAGCACCGTTTGGGATTGCGCCCGTCGGCATGTCCGGATTGATGTGGCCGGGAGCGGAACTGGCTTTGGCCGACATGGCACGCACCAAGAATATCCCATACGGGCTGAGCATGGTCGCCAATGAAACCCCCGAAGAGGTGGCAAAACGCGCGGAGACCAATGCGTGGATGCAAATCTATTGCCCTAAAGAAGCCGATGTGTTGGATGACTTGCTGAAACGCAGCAAAGCGGCGGGTATCAAAACGCTGATTATTACGGTAGATGTTCCCGTTGGCAGTCGTCGCGAACGCCAACTTGCGGCAGGTCTGACAGTGCCACCCAAGATGGACCCCGCAACCTTGTGGCGCGTGGCTAAACGCCCGTTCTGGGCGCTGGCGACTTTGAAACATGGGCAGCCGCGTTTCAAAACGCTCGAAGCTTATTTCCCTGCTGATCAGATGAGCGAAGGCGCAAAGTTGATAGGTAACATCGTTGATGGTCGCCCCGATTGGGATTATTTCGACCGAATTCGTGCGGCTTGGGATGGCAATTTGGTGCTGAAGGGTCTGATGGATCCGGCGGATGCAGATGCGGCTATCGCGCACGGCGCTGACGCAGTTTGGGTTTCGAACCATGGTGGACGGCAGTTTGATGGCGCGCCCGCCGCGATTGAGGCTTTACCAGCTATCGCGGAAAAGGTCGCAGGCCGCGTGCCTCTTCTGTTTGACAGCGGTATTCGCGGCGGGCTCGATATTCTGCGTGCCTTGTCACTCGGCGCGGATTTTTGCTTCCTTGGGCGTGGATTTCTGTATGCCGTGAGTGCTCTTGGCGCGATCGGGGCCGATCACGCCTATGACATCCTTCGCGGCGATCTTGAAAATAACATGATCCAAATAGGCGCGCGCAGCCTTATTGATCTGAAATCACTGAAAGACTGATATGACCAAAAATGTGCTCTTCATCATGTGCGACCAGCTGCGTGCCGACTACCTTGGATGTGCGGGCCATCCGACAATTCGCACGCCAAATATTGACGCTTTGGCTGCGAAGGGCGTGCGGTTTGAGCGCTGTTATGTGCAATCACCCATCTGTGGGCCAAGCCGGATGAGCACCTATACAAGCCGATATGTGCGCAGTCATGGAGCGGATTATAACAACGTTCCATTGCGTGTTGGTGAGTGGACGATGGGGGATCATCTCCAAACCTTCGGGGGCAGGGCGGTGCTGTGCGGCAAGACCCATATGCGAGCTGACATAGAGGGGATGGCGCGGCTCGGCATTGATCCGGCAAGCGCAAAAGGCAAGCACATCGCCGAAGGCGGTTTTGAAGTTTGGGATAGACTGGACGGGTTGCATCCTCCGGGTGTCAGGATGCCAAGCCACTATAATGATTATCTCAAGAAAAATGGGTTTGATGGGATCAGCCCATGGCAGGATTGGGCGGCCTCTGTTGTTGATACGGATGGTGCGATCAAAAGCGGGTGGCTCAATGAGAACTGTCATTTGCCTGCCCGCATTCCCGAAGAGCATTCCGAGACCGCCTACAGCACCAATCGTGCGATTGAGTTTATGGATCAAGCCGGCGATGCGCCTTGGTGTTTGCATCTGAGTTATATCAAGCCACATTGGCCGATCGTCGCCCCTGCGCCTTATCACAACATGTATAGTGCGGCCGATGTCATCCCACCCGTCCGATCCGAGGCAGAGCGCGAAAAGGCGCATCCGGTGCATGCCATCAATACGGAAGTGCGTTACTCCACCGCCTACAAAAGGGAAGATCGCCGCGCGCAAGTGATCGCCACTTACATGGGGCTAATCACACAGATTGATGACCACATCGGGCGGTTGATGGCGTGGATGGAAAAGAGCGGCAAGCTGGACGATACACTGATCATTTTCACCTCAGATCATGGCGATTATCTGGGGGATCACTGGATGGGCGAAAAACTGTTCTTCCACGATGCCTCTGTTAAGGTGCCACTGATTGTGATCGACCCTTCGGCCGAAGCGGACGCTAACCGCGGCAGTGTTGACGCACGGCTCACCGAAGCGATTGATCTTGTTCCCACGATTGTGGATTTCATGGGAGGCGAGATGCAATCGCATATCCTTGAGGGCCGATCACTGATGCCGTTGCTGCATGGCCAAGATGTTGACTGGCGTGATTGTGCCTTTAGCGAGGCCGATTACTCCCGTACTGCGGCGCGCACCAAACTTGGGCAACCGATGTCAAACTGTCGGATGGTGATGGCGTTCGACGGACGTTGGAAATACGTTTATTGCCCCGGTCAGCGCCCAATCTTGTTTGACTTGGACACAGACCCACAGGAACTCAACGACCTAGGAACAGATCCGGCCTTTGAGGCGCAGCGTGCCCGTATGCAAGCGCGCGTCATGGAATGGGCCTATGGCACTTCCGCCCGCATCACGCAGACCGGAGCCTTTATTGAGGAGCGGAAACCGGAGATCAGACGGGGTATTCTGGTCGGGTTCTGGGACGAAACAGAGGTTGCGGCGGCATTCGCACGCCTAGATTCAAGTTAAAGCGCTGCTTACGATCTGGTGCAATTTTTCAATAGTTCGGCAGAGCATTACCAACAAAACGCCAAATTAGCAGCCACACTCAAAGTGAAGTTTTCAGGTGAAACTGAGCGTACCGCGCGACACAGTTCATCCTTTTCTAGGAACAAGAAGATGTCAGATAAAAAAATGTATATGCACCAATCCATCGCACAGTCCGTGCGCGATCATGGCATTGAGACCATGTTTGGCTTGGTGGGCGACGCCAACCTTTTCATGGCAAACCACTTTGTTAACGGATGCGGTGGAACGATGGTTCCTGCAGCCCACGAGGGCGGCACAGTTCTGATGGCTCAGGCCTACACGCAAGTCACTGGAAACGTCGGCGTTGCGACAGTGACCCAAGGCCCGGGCCTGACAAATTGCTTTACGGCCCTTAGGGAAGGCGTGGTTGCCCGTCGGTCTATGGTCCTTTTGTGCGGTGATACGCCTGTGACAGCCCCGTTTCATCCCCAGAATATTGACCAGCGCGAGGTCGTAAAAGCCACTGGTGCAGGGTTCGAGCAGGTGAAATCTCCCGAAACGGCTGCACGGGATGTCGCGACTGCATTCTACCGCGCCCGCAAGGAAAGACGACCCATTGTTGTGAATATCCCCTCTGATTTCATGTGGTCAGAAGTGGAGTATGAGACAGTTATCTTCCCATTTCACGAAGCCGCGACTGTCATAACCGAAGGCCCCGTTCATGAAGAAGCCATAGGAATGATAGCTTCCGCAAAGCGGCCTTTGATCCTTGCTGGAGCGGGCGCAGTCGGGGCCAAGGACAAGTTAATCGCGCTCGCCGAAAGATTGGAGGCACCGCTGGCAACAACGTTGAAGGGCACCGGCTTGTTCGCAGGTCACCCCAACAATATTGGCTACTTCGGCACTTTGAGCACTTCTGAAGCCCTTGACGTTATCGGGGCTGCCGATTGCATCATTGCCTTTGGTGCATGGATGCATTTCCTGACGACAGATCGTGGCGTGTTGCTAAAAGGAAAGCGCGTTATCCAAGTTAACAACAGTCAGTCCGACATAGGCACCTTCTACCAGCCTGATGCGGTCCTGATCGCGGATTCTGGCCAAACCGCTGACAACATTCTGTATTGGATGGACGAAGCAGAGGTGGTTCCCTCGGGATTTGCCAAGGAACTGCCTGCGCACGATATTGCAGCACACCCGAAGGGAAATCCAGAGGCGTCCTCCGATGGACGCATCAACCTTGAATATGCTCTTGATCGTTTGAACGAGACACTGCCTGAGAACCGGATCATGCTCACAGATGGGGGGCGCTATATTACAGAAGTTTGGTGCCGTGTGGGCGTGCCCGATCCCAATAGTTTCCATATGAGCGATAACTTTGCAGCTATTGGACAAGGCATGCAGCAAGCGATTGGCGCGGCCCATGGCGATCCGTCCCGGCCAGTTGTTCTCTTTATGGGGGACGGAGGTTTCATGATGGGCGGCGCGAACGAGTTCAACACTGCTGTGCGAACGGGCTGTGATCTTATTGTGATTATCTGCAACGATTCAGCCTATGGCGCCGAGCATATTCAGATGTTGGATCGGGACATGGATCCAGCGCTCACCGAATTTGAATGGCCTTGTTTCGCAGATGTATCCAAATCCCTTGGCGGACAAGGCGTGGAAGTGACGTCGCCCGCAGAGCTTGAAGTTGCGATCAAAGCAATCCACGCTCGGACAGGGCCAATTATTGTGGACCTGAAACTTGACCCGAACAAAGTGCCACCTATGCGTATGTGACGGCCACGTTTGTAGTTGTGGATAGAGCGAGATGCATTGGCAAATATCAGGCAATAGCGACATGCGTAAACCGATCAAAGAAAAACGATGCACGCACCCCAATGGATATGAGCGGCGCAGGGGGTGTCCGCCGTGGCCTTTCACCCAGCAGGCAACACTGAAATGGCTATGAAGAAATATCTACAATTGGCCGTGATCCTCGGGTCGGGGACGGTTGGCGCATTGCTGGCGCAGTGGCTCGGATTGCCGATCCCTTTCCTGCTTGGCAGCATGGCGATGTCGGCAACAGTTTCACTGACTACATTTTCCCGCACTGGTGAACGGCTGTGGTTTCCGGCCCGTCTGCGCCATGTCTTCATCGCCGTCATTGGCATTATGATCGGAACGACTTTCAACGCTGATGCGCTGAACGCCGCTTCTGACCTTGCCATCACTTTGCCCGCCATGGTGTTATTTTTAGCAATTGCGCAAATCGTCAACTTTGGAATATTCCGTCGGATCGGTGGGTTTGACAGCGTCACGGCGAAATACGCTGCCATGCCCGGTGGCCTGATCGAAGCGGTTTCACTGGGTGAAAAAGCGGGCGGTGATGTGGAGGCGCTCAGCCTCCAGCATTTTGTTAGAATCGTCTTGGTGATTGTTTCGGTACCCCTGCTTTTTCAGTTGTTCACGGGTGAAATCGTCGGCAGTGCAGCCGGAAAAACGCTGGAAAGGGCCGCCGCTGAGTGGCAGGATTGGATGCTGTTTTCTGTCTTGATGCCAATCGGCATTATGCTCGGCTCTTTACTAAAACTTCCTGCCGGTCCTCTAATAGGCCCTTTGGTTTTGACGGCTATCTTTCAGGCCACCGGCGTTATTGATTTGAATGGCCCTGACATGCTGGTCAGTGTTGCACAATTGGTGGTCGGCTCCGCGCTTGGCTCGAATTTTGCCCGCTCCACCCCAAGACGACTTTTGTCTGCATTTTCTCTTGGTGTTTTGTCTGTTGGCGCGACCCTCGCTATCGCTTCGGGTTTTGCATTGCTGCTCGAACGAGCGGTTCCTATGACATTTGAGGCACTGCTGATCAGCTTTGCTCCGGGGGGGGTAACCGAGATGAGCCTTGTGGCGCTCAGCCTTGGCGTGACACCTGTGTTGGTCACAACGCACCATCTCTTCCGTATCATCTTGACGGTGACAGTTGCCGGAATACTGACAGGGCGCACGAACCACATTGGCAAAGGATAGCCGATTTCTTAAGGTGTCATATGACCATTATTCAAGCTCGTAAAAGCTGTTGCGCGCCAGCCCGATCAACGCATTCAGATCCTCCAACAACCGCGGAAGTGGTCAAATCGGCTGCTCTACGCGTGGCGCCGGATGCCATTGTGATTTCGGGTGCAAAGGCTTTGGTCGGCACACGGACGCCAGAAATTCCTGAGGATGGCGAAGATCCAGTGCGCGAAACGCGCGTCAAATCGTTCAGGATTGGCGCAACCACAGTCACCAACGCCCAGTTTTCTGAATTCATCGACGCCACTGGTTATGTGACCGAAGCCGAACGTTTCGGCTGGTCATTTGTTTTCTGGGCGCAAGTGCCGGACAGCGTTGGCGCGACCCAAGGTGTTGCGGAGGTCGAGTGGTGGCGCCGTGTGGACGGGGCCAACTGGCGCGACATAAACGGGCCGGGCACAAAAGCGCAAGCTTGGCATGAAGATCATCCGGTGGTTCAAATCTCATGGAATGATGCGCAGGCCTACGCGCAATGGGTTGGCGGGCGACTTCCAAGTGAAGCGGAATGGGAGCTTGCGGCCCGTGGCGGCAAGGGTGATGTGAAATTTCCATGGGGCAATCAAGAACCCAATGATACCGATTTCCAACCTTGCAATATCTGGCAAGGCCGCTTTCCCGAGGTGAACACAGCCAAGGACGGGTTCATCACCACAGCGCCGGCCCGACACTACGAACCGAACGGCTTTGGTCTATACAACGTGGTGGGCAATGTCTGGGAATGGACCGCCGAGCCCTACCGTATCAAATCGCTCAAGAAACATGTGCGCCAAAGACTGGCAGGCATGAAGGGGTACAAGCTCTCCAAAGGCGGTTCGTTCCTGTGTCATCAATCCTATTGCTTTCGTTATAGGATCGCGGCGCGCTCAGGCACATCACCTGACAGTGCCACCACTCATCAAGGGTTCAGGGTGGTCTGGCCCTCCTGAGGTGTCATGTATTTTTAGTGCTGCGTCCGGTATTGCCAAGTTGTTGGCCGGGTTTGATCAAGCTATGTCGGTCCCATGAACATTCCGACCCATATGCTGCGCCTGAAAGGCTTCCGCTACCCCCGCGAGATCATTGCTTACGCGGTTTGGGCGTACCATCGCTTTGCACTGAGCACGGCGGATGTCGAGGACCTGTTGGCAGCGCGGGGCGTGGTTGTCAGCCGTGAGGCGATCCGGCTATGGGTCAATCGCTTTGGGCAACATTTCGTAAACTGCATCCGCCGGGATCGACCGCAACCGAACGACAAATGGCATCTTGACGAAGTCGTTATTACAATCCGTGGCAAGAAACATTGGTTGTGGCGCGCGATCGACGCAAATGGCGACGTGCTCGATATTCTCGTGCAAACACGCCGAAACGCAAAGGCCGCAAAGCGGTTCTTCCAAAGATTGATCACCCTGTTCGGCGAACCACGGGTCGTGATCACCGACAAGTTGCGCAGTTACATCCAGCCCATCAGTAAACTGGCACCGGGCGCGGATCATCGCGCCCACAAGGGTTTGAACAATGCGATCGAAGTGTCGCACAGGCCGACGCGTAAACGAGAGAAAATATTTGGCCGATTCAAATCCCACCGGCAGGCTCAAAGGTTTCTGTCAGCACATGACCAGATCAACCTGATCTTCCGACCGCGCCGCTATCAACTGAACGCAACCTCATACCGCCACGCCCGCACTGATGCGTTCAACCTCTGGTCCGATTACACCGCCGAAATGGCGGCATGATCAAACGGTTGCCAATGTTTCACAATGGGCCAGCAACAACTTGGCAATACCCCTTCAACTTATCAGTCTTTGCACACAAGAACGGGTTAAATGCTCGGGCTTTGTTCATTGATATTTTATCCAAAACAAATTCTTCACCACACCCGCTCCAAGTGCATCACTTACATACCAAACAACACTGCATTCATTGTCCGTCCTGGAAGCAGCGTGAACAAGCCCGTTACAATGAGAGCTAGGATGTACAGCAGCTTCATCATTGTTTTGTGACGCCTTATGTTCCCGTTCCTTGCTGATCTGATGGCTTCAAAAACAGACCATATGGTAAAGATGGATAGGAAGTGGATGGGACTGAAGGGGCCAATGACCTTGATTGTCTGGATCCAAAAGCTGCTGATGCTGACCCACAACATTAGGGAAACCCAGGTGTATCCAAGGTATTTATGGGAGCTTGTACCCTTTGGCCTTGATAGCTGGATGCCGCCTAAGATGACTGCCAAAAATGCGGCGTAGGCGTGGGCTGGTATTGGGTTTTCTGCAGTATTTAAAATGCTCAGGTCCATGTTTTCTCCATATGCTCCCGCATGACTTCCATAGCATACCCTGAACCATAGTTGGCAGCCACTGTGTTGGTGCTATGGCCGAGGTGGAAATGGAGAACAACGGACTTTCGCCGCACCGTGCATGAATTCACACAACGCGGACAAATCTGCCGTTGCCGATTCACGCTGAAAGGTCCGCTAGGAGTTGTCGGGGAAGATGTCATCATATGCGCATAGCAGGGACATCAGCGGGGTCTAAACGCAGCTCGATCAATAATGGACCAGTACGGTTTCCAACAGCCTGCAAGGCGGTTTCAAGTTGTTCACTTGAGCGCGCTTCAAACCCTTGCCCGCCAAGTGACGTGGCGATTTTGGCGAAGGATGGCCAAGAGAACTCCGTCAAACTTGGGTCCATCTTGCGGTCAACAAACTG
>Ga0206127_1002471_pt1 | contig 18291 bp, 17 predicted proteins | sample Helgoland_Spring_6_FD_148646 | JGI IMG/M metagenome (GOLD analysis project Ga0206127, IMG submission 148646) | Pelagic subsurface seawater microbial communities from Kabeltonne, Helgoland, North Sea - Helgoland_Spring_Bloom_20160419_1 | ecosystem: Environmental > Aquatic > Marine > Epipelagic ...
GAGCGTCGCAAAAATGAAAAAACCGTTAGATCAAATCATGTCAGTTTTCGATTAAAGCAAGGAAGTGATTTAATGTAGCCCCTGAGTAGCCCCAGTGCATCGCACTAATCACTGATTTCATGTAAGTATCTGATTAAATGGTGCCCCCACACGGACTTCAGGTCAAGCCCTTTTTCAAAGGGTTCGCTTCGCTCAACCTTCCGCCGCGTTACACTCGGCTTGAACCGCGTAGTTTACTGATGTTGTGCAGCTGTGAAGCCAGCGACAGAGCTATTCCGACCTAACGCCAGCCCCATCCATCGCCAAATCAGAGTTACCTGAGTAGACGATCTGATCCGTGTTGTTACCCTTTGCCACAGTTATGACATCTGGCTCTCTGTCGTACTTCGTGGGCTGTAGTGTCGCCTCCTACTACAGCTATCAGGTTTGCTACCTCTAGCATCGTATGGTGCTTACAGAGGCCACAGGTGATACTGAGTTGGTGCTGTGGGATGGTCGAGAGTTTGGTCATTGGTGAGAGCTAATACCCGCACTTGGTATAGCCGCTGTTCATACATTCACGCGCCATAGCTTGAGCTTTAGAGATGTCTGCTGAGGTCATAAGACCCGCTCGCTCATCCCTGTAGCCACCAGCCTTTTCATGACCATTAGCAGAAGCGATGTTGTACCACATGTGAGCCATAGTATTGTCTTGAAGAACGCCATTGCCATACTCATACATGATACCAAGATTGTTTTGAGCTACCGCTATCCCTTGTTTAGCAGCTAGTCGATACCATTTTGCAGCTTCTTTGTAGTCTTGAGGAACGCCTTCGCCATTTCCGTACCTGTTACCAAGATTGGTTTGCGCCATAGCATCTCCTTGTTCAGCAGCCAGTCGATACCATTTTACAGCCTCTTTGTAGTCTTGAGGAGCACCATCGCCTCTTTTGTACATGTTACCGAGATTGTATTGAGCAGAAGCATCTCCTTGTTCAGCAGCCAGTCGATACCATTTTACAGCCTCTTTGTAGTCTTGAGGAGCACCATCGCCTCTTTTGTACATGTTACCGAGATTGTATTGAGCAGAAGCATCTCCTTGTTCAGCAGATAGTCGATACCATTTTACAGCCTCTTTGTAGTCTTGAGGAACGCCATCGCCATTGTCGTACATGACACCAAGATTGGTTTGCGCCATAGCATCTCCTTGTTCAGCAGCTAGTCGATACCATTTTACAGCTTCTTTGTAGTCTTGAGGAGCGCCATCGCCTCTTTTGTACATGTTACCGAGATTGTATTGAGCAGAAGCATCTCCTTGTTCAGCAGATAGTCGATACCATTTTACAGCTTCTGCATAGTCTTGAAGAACGCCTTGGCCTTTGTCGTACATGACACCAAGATTATATTGAGCAACCACATTTCCTTGTTCAGCAGCCAGTCGGTACCACTTCACAGCTTCTGCATAGTCTTGAGGAACGCCATCGCCATTGTCGTACATGACACCAAGATTGAATTGAGCACTATCAAATCCTTGTTCAGCAGCTAGTCGGTACCACTTCACAGCTTCTTTGTAGTCTTGAGGAACGCCATCGCCATTGTCGTACATGACACCAAGATTGTATTGAGCAGAAGCATACCCTTGTTCAGCAGCTAAACGATACCACTTTATGGCTTCTTCATAGTCTTGAGGAACGCCTTGGCCATTTTTGAGCATGACACCAAGATTGTATTGAGCATCAGCATCGCCTTGGTCAGCAGCTAGTCGATACCACTTAACAGCTTCTGCATAGTCTTGAGGTACGCCTTGGCCATAGTAGTACATGAGACCAAGATTGTATTGAGCAGCTACATCACCAGCCTCAGCTAAAGGCGTCCATTCTTGAAGGGTCGTAGCGTAGTCACCAGCATTGTAGGCAGCTAAGCCCTTCTGGAAATCCTGTGCCATTACAGATGAAGAGAGCGTCATCAGGAACGCTAGGATGACTGTTAGATGCTTAAACATTCTATCTTCTCCGTAAGTATCACCCTTAGACTGCCAAAGAACTAACCCATCCGCAAACTTATTTTTTGTCTTGTAGGCCGTAGCCCAAACCACCCCAAACCGATGCCTGTCCTAGCTTTCTGGAGGGTCCCATCGAAGGCTCATACAGAGGCTCGTACAGCCTCTTAAACGTCTGCATCATTGCGTGGCGACATCGACGATCCCTTCCAGATAAAGGCCGATGGCGCGGACCCGGGGATCATCCTTGTTTCGGTCACGGCGGGTGCGTTCCAAATCCTTGGGGTAGAGCCTTTGGTCGCACACTTCTTCGTCTTTTATTACGGGGTGCTAGCGGACATCACGCCGCCGGTGGCACTTGCGGCTTATGCGGCTGCGAGGATTGCAGGGTCGAACCCGTTCAAGACGGGGAACACGGCCTTCCGCCTCGGCATTGCGAAGGCGCTTGTGCCGTTTGTTTTCGTCTTTTCCCCCGCGTTGCTTTTGGTGGTGGACGGGTTCACTTGGTACCTGTTCTTTATCACGCTTTTGGGCGCCATGATGGGCATCGCGTCCCTTGGTATTGCGTTTTCAGGGTATTTCATTGCGCCCGTTGCTATGGTGCAGCGGTATTGGATCGCGCTGGTCGCATTGCTGTTTATTGCGCCAGGTATCGTGACTTTTGCCGCAGGCGTGGTGTTGTTGATGCCGATTGCCATTCTGCAACTGCGTGCGCGTCAACGACTGCAAACCGCCGCTTAAATCCACAGCCTTGCCGCTACTGCGGCAACGGCAAGGCTGTGTCGTCTTTCAGCTGGTCCATGACGATCTGGCTGTGAACGCGGCCAATCACTGGATGGGGTAGAAGAATGCTCTGAATCAAATGGTTCAGGCTCGATAAGTCCGTGCAAAACACTCGAAACAGATAGTCCGACTCACCTGTTAACGTCCATGCCGCAACAACTTCGGGTGTTCTCGCAATAAGAGCGGCTACAGAGGAATGCGTCTTCGCCGTTTGAGAGTCGGTTTGCACCTGAATGAAGGCCTGCACATTCAACCCAAGAAGGTTGGCGTTCAGTCGTGCGGGCGTGTTCAAGATATATCCATCAGACTCCAGACGTTGCCGTCTGCGTCCGATTTGGGACGCTGACATGGCCAGTTTTTCGGCCATCTCAAGCGCAGAGACTTGGGCGTCCATTTGCAGGGTCGCTAAGAGCGCGATATCTTTAGAATCAAGTTTCATCATGCGGCTAAATTGCGCCTTTTAATAAAATAATGCGATTGGCACGCGCACAATCCTTTAGAGGGGACCAACTTCGGGCACTCCACGCAACAATTATTCCATATGCTCGTTTCAATCAAGAGGAGACGATCATGGGACCCTTCCCGCATGACGCGCCAAAGGCCACGATATCTGATGAAAATCCAGCTGGAACCGACGGGTTCGAGTTTGTTGAATTTGCGCACCCAGAACCCCAAGAGCTGCGCGATGCGTTCTTCAGAATGGGCTACACGCACACGGCCAATCACAAGACAAAAGCGATTGAGTTATGGCAGCAGGGTGACATCACCTATGTCCTGAACAATGAACCCAATAGCCATGCCGTGAAATTTGTGGATGAGCACGGCCCTTGTGCCCCGTCCATGGCGTGGCGCGTTGTGGATGCGCAGCACGCGTTCGATCATGCTGTAGAAAAGGGCGCGACGCCCTACATGGATGATGGCAAGACTATGGCGGTACCGGCAATCGTCGGCATTGGCGGATCGCTGATCTATTTCGTTGAGGATTACTACAAATCCAACCCCTACAACGCCGAGTTTGACTGGATCGCCAAGACCCACCCAGAGGGCGTTGGCTTTCACTACCTCGATCACCTGACGCACAACGTCCACAAAGGAAACATGGACGCGTGGTTCAAATTCTATGGTGATCTGTTCGGGTTCAAGGAGATCCGCTTTTTTGATATTGCGGGCAAGTTCACGGGCCTCCTTAGCCGTGCTTTGACGTCACCGTGCGGGCGCATCCGTATCCCGATCAACGAGGATCGCGGTGAGACTGGCCAAATCGTTGAATACCTCAAGCGCTATAATGGCGAAGGCATCCAGCATATCGCCGTTGGCGCAAAGAATATTTACGATTCAGTCGACGAGATCGCGAAGCGTGGCGTTAAGTTCATGAAAGGCCCGCCCGCGACCTATTATGACCTCAGCAAAACACGCGTCGTTGATCACGAAGAACCGCTAGATCGGATGATGAAACATGGCATCATGATTGACGGTGAAGGCGTCGTTGATGGCGGCGAATCCCGCATCCTGCTGCAAATCTTCTCGAAGACTGTGGTTGGGCCAATCTTCTTTGAGTTCATCCAACGTAAAGGCGATGACGGTTTTGGAGAAGGTAACTTCAAAGCGCTCTTTGAAAGCATTGAAGCAGATCAGATTGAACGCGGCGTCCTTGATGCAGATTGATCCTAACCAACACTATTGTGCCCGCCCGCGTTTACTTAAGATTGGGAGCGGGCGCAAACCCGTGGCCAAACTCGAGCGCATGTCATGACACAACACCCAAATCTAATGAAGCCGTCGACCTCGGGCCCTGCAAATCTTCAATATATGCCCGGGTTCGGCAATGATTTTGAAACCGAAGCTCTGCCAGATGCGCTGCCGCAGGGTATGAACAGCCCGCAAAAGTGTAATTACGGCCTGTATGGCGAACAGTTGTCGGGCACTGCGTTCACCGCACCGAGCCATCAGAATGAGCGAACATGGTGCTACCGCATCCGCCCGTCCGTGAAGCACACACACCGCTTTCGCCGAATAGAATTGCCCTATTGGGCGTCTGCGCCAAATATCGATCGTGACATTACATCTTTGGGCCAGTACCGCTGGGACCCGATTGCCCACGTCAAAGAGCCGACGACATGGCTGACGGGGATGCGGACGATGACAACGGCGGGGGACGTGAACACCCAAGTCGGCATGGCAAGCCACGTTTACCACGTGACAGACAGCATGGTGGATGCGTATTTCTACTCCGCCGACAGTGAGATGTTGGTGATACCCCAAGAGGGTAAATTGCGGTTCTGCACGGAACTTGGGGTTATCGACATCGAACCTCAAGAGATCGCGGTCCTTCCACGCGGTCTGGTGTACCGTGTTGAGGTGGTCGAAGGTCCAGCCCGCGGTTTTGTCTGCGAAAACTACGGCCAGAAATTCGAGCTCCCGAGCCGTGGTCCGATCGGCGCCAATTGTTTGGCTAACCCGCGTGATTTCAAAATCCCCGTCGCCCGTTACGAGGACCGCGAAGTTCCTTCAACCGTGACTGTCAAGTGGTGCGGGCAATTTCATGAAACGCAGATCGGGCACAGTCCGCTTGATGTGGTGGCGTGGCATGGCAACTACGCGCCTTGCAAATACGACCTGAAAACCTACTGCCCTGTGGGTGCCGTTTTGTTTGATCACCCCGATCCGTCAATCTTTACGGTTCTCACGGCTCCGTCTGGGCAACCCAGCACTGCGAACATCGACTTTGTATTGTTCCGCGAACGTTGGATGGTTGCCGAAGATACATTCCGTCCGCCGTGGTATCATAAGAACGTCATGTCCGAGTTGATGGGCAATATTTACGGCCAATACGATGCCAAACCCAAAGGGTTTGTTCCTGGTGGGATGTCGCTCCACAATATGATGTTGCCCCACGGTCCCGACAAAAACGCATTCGAGGGGGCGTCTAACGCGGATCTTCAGGCAGAAAAGCTGGGCAATACAATGTCGTTCATGATCGAAACCCGTTTCCCCCAGCATTTGACGGCGTTCGCTGCAAATGAGGCTCCATTGCAGGACGATTATATCGAGTGCTGGACCAGTATTGAAAAGAAGTTCGACGGGACACCGGGCAAGAAATGAAGCTGTACTCTTATTGGCGCTCAACAACGTCCTACCGCGTTCGAATTGCCCTGAACTTAAAAGAGCTCGACTACGATGTCGTGCCCGTGGATCTCACCGCTGGGGCGCAAAAATCGGACGACTATGTCGCGCTCAATCCGATCAAGGGCGTTCCAACGTTGATCACAGATACGGGCACTGTCCTGACGCAATCCATGGCCATTCTCGGCTACCTCGACGAAATCGCCCCAGCACCGGCTTTACTGCCCCAGGATGATCCCGAACTGCGCGCCCGCATCAGCGCGGCAGCCTTGGTTTTTGCCACAGACGTTCATCCGGTGAACAACCTGAAAGTTGTCAACAAAGTTCGCGACCTGTCTGACGCAGATACTGCGGTGGACTGGATGCAGTACTGGATGGTTGAGGGGTTTCAAGCGTTTGAAGCGCTGATTGAGATGGACACTGACTTTAGTTTTGGAGCAGTACCCACCTTCGCGGATATTTGTCTTGTTGCGCAAGTCTTCAACGCCCGTCGATGGGGCCTCGATCTGAGCCCCTTTCCCCGTTTGAACGACATCGAAAAAAAATGCCTCGCGCAGCCCGCCTTTGATGCGGCACGCCCCGAAAACCAAAAGGATGCCATATGACTTTGAAAAGTTCCTGGGTCGAGACTGCAAACAGCGCCACCACCCAATTCCCTTTGAACAACCTGCCATATGGCGTCTTCTCAACGGCGGGTTTGCCACCACGATGCGGTGTGGCCATTGGCGATTATGTTCTTGATGTTCAAGCCTTAGAAGCGGACGGTTTCATATGCTTCGGTGGCGCATTCAAAGACCCAAGCTGGAACGCCTTTATGGCACAGGGAAGGACCCATTGGCGCGATCTGCGAGAGAAATTGACCAACCTTCTGACCGAGGACGCACCCGAGTGTGAACGCCTAAGCGCATACCTAACAGCCCTCGACGAAGTTGAACTGCACCTGCCGATCGTCGTGATGGAGTTTACAGATTTTTATGCAAGTAAGCACCATGCCACAAATGTTGGCACGATGTTTCGCGGCGCAGAAAATGCGCTTCCGCCAAACTGGTTGCACATGCCGATTGGCTACAACGGGCGGGCGTCTACGGTCGTTGTGAGCGGCACGGACGTCGTGCGCCCGCGCGGCCAGACAAAGGCACCTGACGCGGGCCAACCCAGCTTTGGGCCTTGTGAGCGCCTCGATATCGAGCTTGAGATGGGCGCGATTGTCGGGCAACCATCGAAGATGGGGACATCCGTTTCTGTTGAGGAGGCGGACGATATGATCTTTGGGTATGTCTTGCTCAACGATTGGTCTGCGCGCGATATTCAGGCCTGGGAATATCAACCGCTGGGCCCGTTCCAAGCCAAGGCATTTGCGACATCGATCAGCCCTTGGATCGTAACTACGGCTGCGCTTCAGCCTTTCCGCACATCAACACCGCCACGCGAACATACGCTTTTGCCCTATTTGCAAGAACGCAGACCGATGTTGTTCGACATTGATCTAGAGGTTGCAATTGCGCCTCACGGAAAAGCGGAAACAGTGATTGCGACAACGAATTATCATGAAATGTATTACTCGGCACCGCAACAATTGGCACATCACGCATCGTCGGGTTGTGCGATTCGGGTCGGTGATCTTTTGGGGTCGGGAACAATATCGGGTGCGGAAAAATCCCAGTGCGGCTCTTTGTTGGAAATGACGTGGGGCGGCAAAGAACCGATAACATTGAGGACTGGGGAGACGCGTAACTTCATTGAAGACGGAGACACATTGACCTTGCGTGGCGTTGCCAAAGGGGATGGTTACACCGTAGGTTTCGGCGAATGTGTTGGCAAGATCAGGCCGGCCATTTGAGGCGCATTCTTGCTAAACTCCGTAACCGAACATTCCTTCACCCCGCAGCATAAGTGAATTGGGCTCTCTCGACACTTTCGCCGCGCGATCCACTAACGTCAGCTCCCAAGAACCGCGCCTTTCGCTGCATCGTGTCCGAACTCAACAGATGCGGGACAAGACCGACATTCGCGGCGGCTGCATGAATGACCGCTTATGGGCAGCCAAGACAAAACCGCACTGATAATTCAGTAATCTGGACTAAAAGATATGTGAAATGCTGGCTCCGCCGTCTTGCGATATGACTTGCCCCGACACGAAGCTGGCGTCGTCGCAGGTCAACACCATGGCCATGCCTGCAACTTCCTGCGCAGTCGCCTTCCTTTTTGCAGGTGTGACGCTAGTCCAGTCCGAAAGATGCGTAACGTCCGTCGGCGCCATTCCGGCCGACACTGCACCCGGAGCAAGTGCGTTCACCCTTATTCCCTTATCAGACAGCTCTGTCGCCATGACCCGTGTCATCGCTTCGATGCCCGCTTTCGTCGCACCATAGGCGAGCCGCCCCCGGACGCCGGATTTCGCATGTATCGATGACATCAGTAAAACGCGCCCCCCCGAGCCGATCATTCTGGAGGCGACCTGCTGGGCGACCCTGAAAGTGCCGAGCAGGTTGATATTCAGCATTTCGGCAAATTCCGTGTCTGACGTCGACAGGAACTCGGATGCACGAAAAATTCCGGCCGAATGGATCAGCACATCAATATTTCCAAGCACACCCACAGCTTCATCGACTGCTTCGCAAACAGATGCGTTGCTCCCGAAATCAACCTTGATCCAGGGCGCGCTATCGCTTGCGACCCTGTCAAGATTGACGACCCGGTCCCCACGCCGCAACGCGGCTGAAACGATGGCCGTCCCCAATGAACCGCTGCCGCCTGTTACGACGGTGCGTAGTGCAGGTTTAGTCAATTTGGACATCCGTTTTGAGCTGGAACCGGTCAGGATCGAAGGTGGCAACGGAGATCTCTACCAAGATCGCATTGCGATCGTAAAGCTGAGCGACGATCCGTAGGGCCGGCGCATCGGGTTCGAGACCGACGACTTCTGCGATCCCAGCCGGACAACGGATAGCCTGAGCCGTTTGGCTGACGCGCCCAACGACAAGATCGAAATGATCTTCTATTTTGCGAAAGATGGATGGCTCGGTGTCATTGAGAATGTGCTCGATCCCTGCATAGCGGGCAGGCACGTAGATCTGCGTACTGTTGAACGGGACGGCTTCGCTTGGCAGAGTGCGGGTGCCGCTGATTTCCAACCAGTGACCTGTCTCGCTATTGTATCCTTGCAGTTGCGCAATTTCAGCGGTCGTCACAGTCCGTGTTCCCGACAGTACCAGATCGGTGTCGCGCCCAAGACTGAGCAACTCGTGCAGGCCCGTCGTGCTCATGTTGAACTGCGATTGGGGCCTGTCCGCGATAATCGTCGTGCCTGCACGTTTGCGGCGCTGCAGGACGCCGACGCGCTCCAGCTCGGCATACGCCAACCTTAAGGTTGAGCGGCTGACACCCAGATCTGCGGCGTATTCCGCCTCCGGCGGCAGTTTATCGCCCACCAGCAGCTTGCCCGTCTCGATCTGCGCAAGGATCGCCTCGGCCAGTTCCTGATGCAGTGCCGTCATTGCAACGTCCTTGGCAACCACAGCGCCAGATCGGGGAAGATCGCCAGCAACATCGCAAAACCCAGCAAGATGAAAAAGAACGGCAATGCGGCGCGCGCGATTTTGCCGATGCTCTCGCCGGTCTGGGATTGGATGACAAACAGGTTGAACCCGATGGGTGGTGTGATCTGGCTGATTTCCACGGCGACGACCACGAAGATACCAAACCATATGGGATCAAATCCCGCAGCCGTGATCAGAGGCAGCGTGATAGGCAGGGTCATCACGATGATTGACGTGCCATCAAGGAACATGCCCAGAAGCGCATAGAACACCAGCAAGACCGCAATCAACACCATCGGCGACAGGCCAAAGTCCGCGATCTGGGCGGCGATTGCTTTGGGGATGCCGAGGAACCCGAACGCGGCGTTCAATAGCGCTGCACCAATCACGATCAACCCGATCATCGCCGAGGTCCGCACCGCGCGGCGGCCTGCCGCCAGCAACGCCCACGCGCTGAACCGTCCCATCGACATAGAGATCAGCACCGCACCCAGAACGCCCAGTGCGGCCAACTCGCTGACGCTGGCGAAACCCAGATAGAGTGCGGCCATGATCGTGCCAATGAGGGCTGCGATCGGTCCGATGTCGCGCGCGCCGCGCCACAGGTCGGCGCGCGTGGGGCGCTCGACCTCGGGTTGGGTGCCCGTGAGGGTCTGGTGGAGCGCGATATAGAGCATGTAGATCGCGGCCAATGTCAGGCCCGGTATCACACCAGCAATGAAAAGCTCCAAAATTGATTGCTCGGCCACCACGCCGTAGATAATCATGATGATCGATGGTGGAATCAAAAAGCCCAGCGTCCCTGCGCCGGCCAACGATCCCATGGCAAGCTGACGATCATAGCCGCGCGCCTCCAGTTCGGGCAGGGTGACGTTGCCCACGATGGCCGTGGTCGCGGCGGATGATCCAGAAACGGCGGCAAAGAGCGTCGACCCCACAACGTTGACGTGGAGTAACCCGCCCGGCAAACGCCCAACCCACGGCGCCAGCCCCGAAAACAGGGACCGGCCCAGCCCGGCGCTGACTAAAACTTCGCTCATTAGAATGAACAGTGGCAGCGACAAAAGCGGTGTCGGGATAATAGCGCCCCAAACCACACCGCCGCTGAAAATATCCATCGGGATATTGGGCTTGAAGATCGACAGTAAAATGTAGCCCGTCGCAAACAGCGACAATCCTATCCAGACGGACCCGGCCAGCAGAGCCACAAAAAGCAGGCTGGCGACGATTGCGATCTCAAACATCTGATTTTTCCTTGTCCGCGCCGCGCCATTCAAACGTGCGGTCGCTTGCCCGCCGGATCAGCCGCACCAGAAGATCCAGCCAGAGCTGCGCAAACCCCCAAAGCACCAAGGCTTGCGGAATCCACAGCGGCGTCTTTGATACGGACGTCGCCAGAATGTTGCGGTCAGACGATCCGGCTGTCTTGATACACATCGCCCAGACGATGGCCGACACGATCACAAGAGCTACAAAGTTCGCCGCTATGTCCATCCATTTTGTCAGGCGCGCTGGCAGCATTTCAGTGACCAAAGTGATGCGCACATGCACCGCAGTGCGGATAGCGGGCCCCGAGGCCAGCGCAAAGATCGCGGCCATGGCGTAGGTAGAGAACTCCCATGTGAACGAAAAGCTCTGCGCCTGCGCGCGGGCCACCACTTCTGTAAGCATCAAGATGCAATAGCCGAAGATGAGCACAACGGCGGCTGTTTCGGCGACGCGCGACAGGCGGTCAATGAGGGTCAGAAAATGGTTCATAATATTGGCTGAGCGACGGGAGGGGCGGATACATACCCGCCCCTCCCGCACCTTGCTTACTTTCCGGCTGTTTCGGCGTAGGCTTCTACCACTGCCTGAGCCTCAGGCACCGTGGCAAAGAAATCCGCCCACATTACCTTACCCGCTTCGGCCATTTTTGCGGTGAGGGTGTCATCGGCGCCGGAAATGGTCATGCCGTTTTCGACCAATACAGCGGTCTTAGCTTCGTCTTCTGCTGCCGAAGCCGCCCAGAAATCCGCTTCCATGCTATCAGCCAAGCCTTGGATCGTGGCGCGCTCTTCGTCGCTCAAGGCGTTCCATGCATCGAGGTTCACGGTCACGGCGTCGGGCGACATGGACCAGTTTAGCGGATTGAAGTGCTCGGTGAACTGATAGAGTTTTGAGTTGGCACCTGTAGAGGTCGATGTGGCCGCTCCGTCAACGGTCCCCGCCGCAACGGCTGTGGCCAATTCTTCAAACGGCAATTCAACAGGGGCCGCGCCCATCTTTTCGAGGAAGGTGAAGGATGTCGCGTTGAACGCGCGGATACGCTGGCCGGTCATGTCATCGGCGCTGACGACCGGATTGTTCGTGTACACACCTGGCGACGGCCAAGGCACGTAATACAGCACCTTCTGGTTGCGACGCTCAAAAATTGCGTCGTATGTGGGGCCCGCCACCTCCAGCCACAGGGTCATCTCGTCCTGGCCCTGGATCAGATAGGGTAGCGTGTCGACGCCGAGAAACGGCTCCTCGCCCGCTTGCAGAAACAACAGCATGTCGGCCATTTGCACGATGCCGGTTTCGACTGCCGCGAGCTTTTCAGTGATTTTCACACCGGTCTCGCCGGACAGATGCACGGTGATGTCCACCGATCCATCCGTTGCGTCGCGCACAGCGTCGGCAAAGGCAATCGCACTTTCGGCGTGAAAATTGCTGGCCCCCCAAGCGGTGGACATGTCCCATTTGGTTTCTGCAAAAGCACCCGCGCCTGTCAGGGACAGTGCTGTTGAAATCCCTAAAATCTTTGTCATCATAGTCATTGGTATGGTCTCCCGTTGGTTTCAAATCTTAGTCTTTGGTGGATTTATAGAATGTTCGCGCGGCGTCATCCGATATCAACCCATCGGACAGATCCTGCTGAAGGACCTTACCGTCCCGCTCTGCGGGATCGCCGTACCCGCCGCCGCCCGGTGTTTGCAGGATCACACGTTCCCCTGCCGGAACCTTGTACATGCCTTTGTCGGTTACTTTTGTCCCATCGCTGATGGCGACCTTGCCGTTGGCGCCGCGCTGGCCGCTCTGCCGTCCCTTCGGACCACAGGTTAGACGCTCGAAGGCGGCGGCGGACATGAACATGTCTTCGCCGATACGCGAGCTGATCTCGATGCGCTGGCCCAGCCCCCCGCGGTAGCGTCCGGCACCGCCGCTGTCGCAGATGAATTCCTTGGCGTGGTAGATTACAGGCGATGCGACTTCGGCCGATTCAACAGGCACAGAACCTACACCAGACGGGAACGCTGTGGTTGACAGCCCGTCAGCACCGGGGCGTGCGCCCATGCCACCCAGTGCGACATTCAGCGACGAAAATGCCTTCTTGCCCGCACCCGACAACGAAAGCGTCCACAAAGCGCCCGCGCTTTCGGCAAGCACTTCACCGGGCAAGGCTTGCTCTAGGCACCCCAGCATGAGATCGGGCAAAGCCTGCCCGACGACATGGCGCGCGGATACCGGACTTGGCCTTTGGGCGCTGACAACAAGACCCGGATCGGCGGTGATAGTGATTGCATCGAGCGATGCTTGGTTGTTGGGGATTTCGGGCGTCAACAATGCGCGTATCCCAAAGGAGGCATAGGCGGCGCTATAGTTCAGCGGGCAGTTGATGCCGCGTGCGACCGCCAAAGAAGACCCCGACAGGTCCACCGCGATGGTGCCATCAGATATGGTCATACGGGCCTTCAGCGTGATTGGCGCGTCATAGCCATCAAGCTGCACCGTATTTTCATAGATACCTTGTGGGGCGCGGGCCAAGGCCGCTCTTGTGCCTGATGCGGAGCGCTCGAAAATGAATGCGGCAATGGACACAAGATCAGCCAGGGCGTATTCATTCATCAGATCCAGCAGGCGCGCCACGCCTGTGTCGTTGCACGACAAGAGCGACAAGATATCGCCGCGCGCTTCATGCGGGACGCGCGAGTTTGCGGTCACAATGGCCAGTAGGTCTTCGTTCAACACGTTGCCCCGACGCAAATGCAGGACAGGAAACGTAACACCTTCTTCATAAACCGACGCCCCCTCTGCCGACCACCCACGTCCGCCGATGTCGACGATGTGGCTGGTCGACGCGAGATAGCCAATGATCGCGCCATCCAGAAACGCAGGCGTGACAACCACAAAGTCAAAAACATGCCCTGCACCCAGCCACGGATCGTTTGTGACCAGCGCGTCACCGGGTTTAAGCGTGTCGGCAGGCATATGAGCGAGCATCGCCCGCACGGATGCCGCCATCGTGTTCACGTGCCCCGGCGTGCCGGTCACGGCCTGCGCCAGCATGTCGCCATTTGCGTCAAACACACCTGCCGAAAGATCGCCTGCTTCGCGTACAATCGCCCCGAAAGCCGCGCGCATCAGGGCATTGGCCTGCTCTTCGCAGACAGAAATCAGCCGGTTCCACAGGACGTTGCGGGCCACGATATCAAGGGTGTCGCTCATGGGACGCTCCGCTCCAGAATGAGGTGGCCTTCGCCCGAGGCATGCACCGACCATCCGGGGCGCACCAATGTTGTGGTCTGGTCTTCCGTGACGATTGCGGGGCCCTGTGCGACGTCTGGCCCCAAGCAGGCGCGATCCAGAACGCGGTAGGTGATTTGTTCTTTCGCGCTCAGATCGAACACCTGCCGCTTGTGTATCGCATCCTGCGGTGCGGCGGGTGTGAAGGGATGGGTGTCCAATGTCCGTTTCTCCCGCGCGGTCACGCTAACCGAGACCAGATCGAGGGGGATGTCTTTGAGCACGAAGCCCACAAGCGCTTTATAGCGGGTGATGAACTCGGCTTCTAGCTGTGCAGAATCAATCGCAAAACCCGCGTCTGCGGGCTGTTCCAGCACGATCTCCAAACCCTGCCCCTGATAGCGCATTTCTATCTTGGCAGTCGTGACGACGCGGTCTGCGGGCACCGCCTCTTCGACGATGGCACGGACGTGGGCCAACTGGACTGCCACGCGCTGCGACAGCGCCGCCGCGTCAATTTCGTCCAACGGCTCCATCACAGAAATCGCGCTTTCAAATGCGACGGGCGAGCGCAGAAAGCCCACTGCGGAGCCAACGCCAGCGTTTTGCGGCACGATGATCCGCGCGATGTTAAGCTTCTCGGCGATCCTTGCGGCATGCAGTGCTCCGCCGCCGCCCGTGACCAATAAATCAAACGCCGCGATATCATGGCCCAGCTCGATGCCGTGCACGCGCGCGGCATTGGCCATCGTCTCGTCGGCCAATTCGATGATCCCCGCCGCCGCCGTTTCCACGTCAGGGATGCCCATCGGGGTCTGCACGTGTTTGGCAATTGCCGCCGGTACATTCTGCGGTGCCAGTGAGATCATCCCACCCGCAAACCCTTCGGCGGCAATGTTGCCAACGCTCAGGTGGGCATCGGTGATCGTCGCTTCTGTGCCGCCGCGCCCATAGCCCGCCGGTCCGGGATCGGAGCCCGCACTGCGTGGACCGATCTTGAGCCGACCCAATGTATCAACCTCGGCGATAGAGCCACCGCCCGCACCGATCTCAACCAGCTCGACAGTGGGTACGCGCACCGGCAGCCCGCTGCCTTTAACGTCCCGCCAAGCGCGGGCTACTTCGAACCGGCGGGTAGTTTGGGGGTCGCCATCGCGGATGAAACATATCTTTGCAGTGGTGCCCCCGATGTCCAGCGAAAGGGTCTTTTTCGACCCCACTTCGCGGGCAACATGCGCGGCCAAGGCGACACCGCCCGCAGGCCCGCTTTCGACCAACCTGATGGGAAATCGCATCGCCTGTTCGAGCGTGGTCAGACCGCCACCAGACAGCATCATCAGGAACGACCCGTCAAAGCCCAGCCTTTTCAACTCGGCCTCGAGCGCGCCAAGATACCGCGACATCAGGGGGCGCACGTAGGCGTTGGCGCAGACGGTGGAGAAGCGCTCGTACTCGCGGATCTCGCACGCGACATCCGCACTTCGGCAGATCGTTATGTCCGCGCCCAATGTTTTGCGCAGACGGTCGGCGACATGGATTTCATGCGCAGGATTGCGGTAGGCATGCAGGAACCCGATCGCGACAGCCTCAACATCTGCTTGCTTGATCTGTGTGGCCAAGGCGTCGATCTCTGTATCCTCCGGGGCCTTCAGGATCGAGCCATCGGCCAGAATACGTTCTTCCAACCCCAACCGCAGGGGCCGGTCGACTAGAGAGGTGGGCATTTCGATGTTAAGATCATACTGCGCGAACCGCTTCTCGTAACGCATGTCGAGCACATCGCGGAAACCTGCGGTGGTGATAAATGCCGTCCTAGCCCCGCGTCGCTCGATCAGCGCATTGGTGACCAGCGTCGTTCCATGGATGACGGCAGAGATATCAGCATGGGTTTTTCCGAGCTCGTTCAAAAGTCGCGCCACCCCGTTCAGCGCACCCTGGTCGGGGGCCGCAGGTGTTGTAAGCACTTTGACGGAGGAAAGCCCCGCCTCGGTCTCGGCAACGACATCTGTAAATGTGCCACCAATATCTATTGAAAATCTTAACATAAAATTTATAGTACGTACTTATAACGTTATGTCAACATAATTTCAGTTCCCGCCCTTCCTGTGCCGCGAAGCTCACAACGCGGACGCAGGGGCCCTGTCGGCAATGGTTGTTTTCGCCCGAAGAGTTAAGCCGAAGACAGGCTGAGACGTATCGTTGTGCGGACTGAATTCAGTGTCTTTCGGGATAGGAGGCTTTCGGACTCATCGCAGCATTGGTGACTAATGGGATGTACCGGCTGCTTCACCCAGCAGGTTAGGCTTGGCCTATACTGCAAAGAGGAGAAGTAGCATGGCGAAGAATGATTTTGATGAGTTGATGTCGGTTGGCATTGATATTGGCAAAGACGTCTTTCACTTGGTTGGTTTTGATAAGGAGGGTCAGCTTGTATTGCGCAAGAAGATCAAACGCATGGCGTTGGTCGCGACGTTTGAAGAACTGCCGCGCTGCATCGTAGGCATGGAAGCCTGCATGAGCGCGCATTTTGTCAGCCGAACGTTGCGCGAGTTGGGGTTCGAGCCTCGGATCATCCCAGCGGTTTACGTTCAGCCATTCAACAAAGGCCAGAAGAACGATTACAACGATGCCGAAGCCATCGCAGAAGCCGCCTTGCGACCCAATCTCAAGACGGTTTCTGAGAAGACGCAGGAACAGCTCGACCTGCAAGCGCTGCACCGCGTCCGGTCACGTCTCGTGTCGCGCCGGACAGCGACGATGAATCAGATCCGCGCATTCTTGATTGAACAAGGGATCACGGTTCGACGCAGTGTGGCTGCGTTGCGCACCTCGCTCCAAGCTATATTGGACCACCGCGATGATGAGATGTCGTTGCGGATGCGCAAGTTGATCCTTGGCCTTCAGCAAGACTGGATTTGGACCGACAGGCGGATCGAGATGACGACGTCTGAGATTAAATCCGTCAGTGAATCCGAGGCCAGTTGTCAGCGCCTCGTGACCATTCCGGGCATTGGGCCGATCATCTCAACGGCGGTGGTTGCAGCGGTCGGCACTGGTGAGGCCTATGATCGCGGTCGTGACTTTGCCGCTTGGCTGGGACTTGTTCCGCGCCAACACAGCACTGGTGGACGGACTATTCTGGGACGCATCACAAAACGCGGCAGCCGGTATCTGCGCATGCTGTTTGTGCAAGCCGCGCAGGTCATCATGATGCGACCGAATAACTGGCATAAGTTCAGTCTTGGCCCGTGGCTGGAGGCCGCCGCAACACGCATGCAACACAACAAGCTTGGTGTCGCGCTAGCGAATAAATTAGCCCGCATCGCTTGGAGCGTTCTCAACTCAGGCAAAGACTTCGACTGGAAGAAAAAGGAATTCGCGACTGCGATCTGATCACAGCCGCAAACGATGTTCGTAAACCTCAACTGCATGGAACGAAATAAGGCGCACCCAAAGTCTGAGAGCCCAGATGGTCATTATAGATCAGGTCACTAATGAGACAGCGGCGCGTGCGTACTCCCAACAGGGACACGGCAATCAACAAGCCGATCCAAAGGCCGAATACATATCAGCGACTTCCAGAAGACGTGCAATTGAATACTTGCGAACAGCAGCCGGTACATACATCTGGGCTCCTTCTTGCCGTTAGCTGCAGGAAAGATAAATGGCCGGTTTGAAGTTTAACGACATGGCCCCTGCCCGTATGTGCCTCCCCAAAGTCTTATGGAATCAACATCTCTGCAAGCCGGCTGCCCTGCTGCAAACCGCCTCTACGGACTGTGTTTCAAAAGCGCAGCCAGGAAGGCAATCACATCCTTAGGCGTTGTTGTCTTGGCCATCGCCAATCTCTCAGGACATAATGGAGGGTCAATAAAGGCGACCGCATCTCGCTCGTTAATCCATAGGATCGACAACTCCCAGGTCTCCCAAGCGTACACCCAACCAACGTTGTGCTTGCCATCGGGTCCAATCAGCCGAGCAATGGGTGAGGTGGTACCAGACGAATGAGAACTCACATCGGATTGCTAGCGCAGCCTAAATCTATGCGCTCAATAATTGACGCCACTCAGCGAGAGCAGCGGCACGGTTCAGCTTGAAATTGGTGCGTGAATAGAAATGTACAGCCAAACAAAAACCCCGTCCAATGAATCTACGCCCCCAACACTAAAGGCCCGTGGTCCGAGACGCGGGGCCTTACAATAGTGGTGAGAGGTCCTTAGCCCTACAGATCAACTGTAGCGATTACGTACAGTAACCCTCTGCCGTTGGTCCAAGGACCGCGGCCCGAGCAAAACTATCCAACGCCACCTGTGCACAGGTAACACTGAAGGCGGAAACGTGGATGGGTGCTCTACTATCCGTGGACCTTGGCTCTTGATC
>Ga0206127_1002475_pt1 | contig 18270 bp, 28 predicted proteins | sample Helgoland_Spring_6_FD_148646 | JGI IMG/M metagenome (GOLD analysis project Ga0206127, IMG submission 148646) | Pelagic subsurface seawater microbial communities from Kabeltonne, Helgoland, North Sea - Helgoland_Spring_Bloom_20160419_1 | ecosystem: Environmental > Aquatic > Marine > Epipelagic ...
ATTATTTGCGTTGATTAGACGTGCTGTATTGAAGTATTAACGTGTTTTGAATTGTTGTAATAGTAAGTAATGAAGTGTAGTGAATTCAACGTAAAATGGAAGTTTGAAAAACCAAGTAAGCCAATCTAATGAATTCAATCGAAATCGTTATTAGGAACTGTAAGTGGTTTTCTATAAAGTTTATTTAATCTTGCATCTGTGTTATCAGATATATGTTGTATAATCATTTTATATCTAAAGGAGTATGTTTTAAGTCTTTTAAATTGTTTACTGGTAAGTTTATCTTTTTTAAGAAGTTTGTTTATATCTAATTGTACTTTCTTAGTTGCTAAGTTATAATACTTAGTTATATTATAGATATCCTTACTTGTTAGATGCAGTCGTTCCATAGCGTTTGTTAAACCCTTACAAATATAACTCTTTTTTATTGATTTGTTATAATAAATATGCATACTATAAATAAATAATATAGTACGCATACTTGTAATAGGTTTTATCTATAATTATTCACCTAACTCTATGTAATTACTGGTATAAACCTTACAGTTATCTTTATTCTTCCAACTCCAACTCTTAATCTTTAAGTTAACAAGGTCATATACTTCTTGCTTTCTATTTTCAGGTATAGTATGTACTAAAGCCATTAGCTTATCACCCTCTTTAAGCAACTCTTTTTTCTTTTCTTTAAGTAAGAACGCTTTTTGTTTATCTTTGAAGTATTGGTCGTACATCTCTCTTATAAGGTTAAATTCTTTGTAGTAGTAATCTAACTTTCTTCTACCAACAGATATGGCACTAAGATTAGATGTGTAACCATACTCAGCAAAGAAATCCTTTATACACCTATCATTCATATCTCCATTACGTCTAAACACACTATAAAGTAAACTTCTTAAACCTGCTTGTAATGGTTCTCTGTTCTTTACTCTAAAGTCAAACCCTGTTCTCTCTAAATACTCTTTATTTAGCTTAATTGCTAAATCCTTATCATACTCTTTAAACTTACACATAACTTATATTTGTTTTACTGTTAATACTTCTCATTTTAAATAGTTTCTTAGCCACTTCTTTGTCGTTTAATGCTAACTGTTCAAAAAAGTAATTCATTGCATTAAATGTCCTTACAAACGCTTCAAAAGAATAGCAAGTAGCAGTTTCTTCTAATGTTTCTGCGTTTTGGTTCATAAGGTAAAAGTTTTCATCTTCGTACTGGATAAATATATTTCTTTTATCGTCTGAGTACTTTAATAGGTTTAATTTCTTGTTCATATTAAAACATTTTGTATTGGTTTGCATCGTTTATTTGTTCCATCTGTTTTTTAAGAGTATCAATCTTTTGTTGAATCTCTTTCTTCTGTTTTTCTAACATTTCTATTTGTCTTTTAATTATTATCACTATGCAAATATAGTTATTAATATTATTAATCCAAAAACTTTAACACAATTTTAAATATTGTAGTTATATAAATATGAGTTTAGATATAAAAATACCTGTTAGCCTTAGAGATATTCCTCTATACAAATGGCAGAAATATAGTGAGATACTTAAAAAGAATAAAGATGCAGAAGATACTACGTTTCTAAACTTAAAAACCTTAGAGATATTCTGTGATTTGAAGATGAAAGATATTCACGATATCCCTCTAACTGATTTTGATGAGATATTAGAGCATATATCACAAATCTTTACGTTTGATACTCCAAGAGTAAATCACTTTAGGTTAAGAGATGAAAAAGGTGTAGAAGTAGAGTTTGGACTTATACCTAACTTAGATAAAATGACTTATGGTGAGTATAGAGATTTAGAGGACTATATTTATGATGAGAAGAACTTGCATAGAGCAATGGCAGTCTTATACAGACCTTTAATGTATAATAAAAATGGGAGGTATCTAATTCATCCATACAAAGGAACTGATGAGATGGCTGAGATAATGAAAAGCACACCTTTAGATGTAGTATTTGGAGTTAGGGTTTTTTTTTACAGTTTAGCGAAAAAATTAGGAGTTTATACGCTGGATTATACACTACAACAATTACTGAACAAAAAGGAAGTCAACTCAGAGCATCATTCGGAAAAAAGTGGGGAGGATATCAAGCACTTTATACACTCGCACAGGGAGATGTTGGCAGAATTGATGAAGTTGCAGGAATTTCACTCCACCAATGTTTAATGTATTTGGAGTACGAAAAAGAGAAGAACGACTTAGAGAACAAGTTAATTAAAATGACTATGAAATAATGAATCACGTTTACGACATATTAGACACCTTAAAGACTACACTAAGAGAAACAACAGGTGTAAATACGGTAACATTTGGAAGATTATCTGATATAGACTTAGATAAGACTACTATGTTCCCATTATCGCACATTATACTGCAAGATTCAAGACATTTGGGTAATATCATAGAATTTGACATAAAAATCATAATGTCTGACGTTGTTGATGTAAATAAGAAAGAAAGTGATTCAGATGACTTTTATGGTAACGATAACTTACAAGACGTATTAAACACTCAATTTGAGGTAGGAAATAGGCTTGTTTCGTTGCTTAAAAGAGGTGATTTGTTTAGAAGATACTATCAAGTACAGTCTACACCTACTTTAAGTCCATTTATAGAGCGTTTTAGCAACGTTTTAGCAGGATATGAGTTAGATGTTACAATACAAATGAAAAATGGTATAAGTATCTGCTAATGGAAACACCAAACTTAGATAAAGCAAGAAAAGAGGTAGCTGAGGACTTAGTTTTAAGGTTTAGGCGAGATGCAAGTGCTTTAGGGTTAAAAGCTACTGGTTCTTTAGACAAGTCTTTCGGATATAAGTTAGTTGCAGACCAAATAGAGATATTCGCAGAGGAATATGCTTCTGCATTAAACACAGGTACAGGTCCAGCTAAGACTAATGACAGAGCATCAGGTAAGTTTGAAAGATTTAAGACTTGGGCAAAGGCAAAAGGTTTACGACCATTAACCACTAACAAGTATGGTAACAAAACATTTGCCAAATACAAGAATAATGAATCTGTTTATGATTCTATGGTATGGGCAATGCTTAAAAAGGTATCTAAGAAAGGTATAGATAAGCGACCAAAGAATAGTCAATTAGGATTTATAGATAAGATAGTGCAAGAGCAGAAAGAAGATATTAAAGTGATATTTACAGAGGCTTATAAGAAAGATTTGATTATGGATATTAAAAGTTTAAAACTAAAATAATGGCATTAATAGTAGCAAGAAGTCCACACTTTATAACAGCACCAACTTTAGATTCAGGTGCTACATTGACATTAGATATAGGTTTCTATGATAGTATCGGTGATTTTATCACGTTAAAGACTTATGCATTTACAATAAATACGGAATATGGTTTAGATATTAGTCCTTTTGTATCTGATTACTTTCAGAATGATATTAAAGTGCTTATAGTAAAGACAACTATTGATGGTGAGATTAGTGGAGTTCCAGTACAGTCTATAGTTAATGAATATGTGGCTACTGATGGTTATGGTTATTACGAAGATGGTTATAATTACGATGCAAGTACAACTATTCAAGACAAAAAGCTATATGGTGGTTGCAATGATAATATACAAGTGTATGCAGATGGCATCGCAAGTATTCCTTTATTTTTACCCTCTAATGTTAATGGTTCTGTAACTATAAACTACAAGAATAGTGGTGTAGTAGTAGATAGCAATAATTTAATATTAGGTGGTGTATATGATTACCTTGATGCACCTGCTGTAGGTTCTGAGTCTATCGTTACAGATGCTTTAGGTAATCAAATAGACACAAGTAGAGTTTCTGTAGAAAGTTTTATACTTACTCAGACAAGAATATTAAATATAAGTAAAAATGTATCTACGTTAGATATTGATTCTATAGAGATTATATCTCAATTCACTAATTATTCTATTAGGGTTGATGCAGATGGTGGAACAGTAGAAAGTTTACAATGTGCAAATGATATTGCAGGTGGCGTTTCTGATTCAACTACACATAGTATATCTGTAGAATATATTTGCGAATGTAAATACACACCTTACAAGGTTAGCTTTATAAATAAGATAGGTGTATTAGAGGACTTATGGTTTTTTAAGAAGTCTATGGGAAGTTTATCTGTAGATAGAAGTGAGTTTAATCAATTTACCTTAGATTCTTATAAGAATGGCATATTATCTAACCACTCTTACAAGAACTTTAATGTAAATGGTAGGGAGAAGTTAACTCTTAATACTGGATTCGTTCCTGATAACTTTAGAGAGAACTTTAGACAGCTAATGCTATCTGAATCTGTTTATGTGTATAAAGATAGCTTAAAACTACCTGTAAACGTTTCAGATTCATCAATAGAGTACAAGACTCACGTTAACGATAAGTTAGTAAACTACACAATAGAGTTTGACTATGCTTATGACAAGATAAATAATTTAGTTTAATGAATTTACAGTTACAAATATACGTTGATACGAGTGGTAGTCCTTTGGTGGAAGTGCCTATCTATGAACGCTTAGATTTATTTGATTTTGAAGCAGTAGAATTGACTTCTACGATACAAGATGCACAAGATATAGGCGAAGTGTTTACAGACTTCTCACAAACCTTTAAAGTACCTGCTTCAAAGCGGAATAATAAGGTTTTTACGCACTTTTATCAAAGCGACCTTAATACAGGGTTTGACTCAAGAATTAAGCAACGTGCGAAGTTAGAATTAGGTGGTGTACCCTTTAGAAATGGCTTCTTATCTCTTACAGAATCAAATGTAAAGAATGGTAAGGCGGAATCTTACTCTGTAACGTTTTATGGTGCTATAGTTAGCTTAAAAGAGATTATAGGTGATGATGAGTTAAAGTCTTTAGCTGGTTTAGATAAGTTTAACCACGAATACAACTTAGATAATGTTTGGGATGGCTTTCGTATAGGTTTAGGCTTAAATGCAAGTAATGAAATGGTTTTTTCAGGTGATAGAGATATTATCTATCCATCTATATCGTTTGAAAACGATTGGTATTACAGCACTTCTGAGCCTGTGGGTACTGAGGATGATTTTAGGCAAGGTGTTTCTAAGAATTTAAGGATAGACTCAACTACATTAGGACAATATGGCATAGAATTTAATGAGTTAAAACCTGCTATAAAAGTAAAGAGAATAATAGAAGCTATTGAGCAAACTTATTCTACTATTGAGTTTGGTGGTGGTTTTTTTGATTCGTCTGATTTTGGTGAATTGTATTTTTTACTAAACAAGAATAAAGGAGATGTACAAAACTTAAATGATATTAACGAATCTTTAGTAGATGGTTTTGCTGTTGCAAGTGATACAGGTACTTTTAGTGAAATGATTGATAGTTCTACACTTGTTCTTTCAGGTACTGCTTTTAGGTATATTAATGTAAATTTAACGGTAGAAACTGCTTCTACAGAAGATTATGTTATCATAATAATAAATGATGGTAATGAAATATACAGAGAAACATTAAATGCAAATAACACAATATACTTATCGCAAATACAATCAAGTAGAAATGGAAGATATACTGTTTATGTTGGTGCTTCAACTTCAATTACTTTTACTAAGATGGAATGGGATGTCTATTACGAAATATTTGATACTAACTTCCCTACAATTAATTCAAAAACTTACGGTACAGGTCAAGAAAATTTTACAAACGCTTTTACATTTAATATACCAAGACAAATGCCTAAGATGAAAACCTTAGACTTTTTAAGAGGTTTATTTAAGATGTTTAATCTAACTGCTTACTATGAGAATGGAGTTATAGTTGTAGATACTTTAGATGACTTTTATAGTGGTGGAGATACAATAGATTTAACTAAGAGTTTGGATAATGGCGAGATAACTGTAAAAAGAAGTAAACTTTATAGTGATATTAACTTTCAGTTTGCAGAGCCTAAAACATTTGGTGTAATTAATCAAAATGAGCAAAATCAAGACAACTTTGGTAACTTAGAATTTCAAACATTGCCTGATGGTAAGAATAGTAGTTTAGCATTTGATGGAACAAAGTACGAGATAAAGTTACCATTTGAAAAAGGTTTCTTTGAGCGAGTAAACGACCAAGATGCAGCTACATTTACCTTAACAGACTTTTCTAACGGTTGGATAGTTGACAAAAACCAAGAAACTACAGATATAGCACCAATGTTGTTTTACAACGTGCCTACTATAATAGATAGTAATACTTGGAAGTTTGGATTTGTAGGTAAGAGTAATTACATAACCACATTTAACAGAGGTAGTAATAGTAATTTAGGTGCGTCTAAATCATTGCAATTTGGTGCAGAAGTAGATGAATATACAGGTAATGTAAACTCTAACAGTTTGTTTGCTATTTGTTATCAGAATTACGTTACTAATTTGTTTAGTATAAATACAAGAATATTGTCTGCTGAGTTCTATTTAAGTTTAGATGTGCTTACGCAATACAAGTTAAACGATAAGATAAGGTTAAAGGGTAAAGATTATAGAATCAACTCTATAAAAAGCAACTTAAATACTGGTAAAAGTACATTAGAATTAATAACGAGTTATGATTAGAGATATAATACAATTATTAGGTAGTAATGAGTTTATGGTAAAAGACGAGGAAATACAGTTTGCCAAAGGTGCTTACGAGTTTCCATTATCATTAAAAGAGTTAAAAGAAAAGAATAAACGAAGAAAATTGATTAGCAATGGCAGAAAGTACTGAAACTATATTATTTAATCTAAAAATTGAGGAAAATAGAGCCACAAGAAAACTACAAGAAGTTAAAGAGGCTGTAAATTCTTTAGATAGAAGAACTACTAAGTATAAGAATACTGTAAGAGAACAGATAGCACTTGAAACGAAGCTAACTCAAATAAGAAAGCAACGTATAAGTGTTAATAAGCAATCTGAAATATCTTTAAAGGCGTTAAATAAAACACAGAAACAAGCTAAAGATGCTACTGGTGCTACTACTTCTGCTGCCTTAGAACTTGGTAGAGTTGTATCTGATGCACCTTATGGTATTCGTGGTATGGCGAACAACCTTACACAGTTAGTTTCTCAAATGGCTTTTGCTACAAAGGCAGCAGGTGGTTTTAGGTTGGCTCTTAAAGGTTTATGGACTGCTCTTACTGGACCTTTAGGTGTTGTATTAGCTATCACAGCAGCTATATCTGCTTTAGATTTTTTCTATGGTTCTCAAAAGAAAGCTAAAGATGAAACTGCTGAACATAATGACGAGTTAGAAAGACAAGCAGGTTTATTAAGGGAGTTAAACTCTATATTGGAAGTTTTATCTGTTTCATCTGATGCTATATCTCTTGATTGGATTGATAGTTTTGTTGCTGGTGTTGATGAGATAAATAAGAAAGACTTATTAAAGATATTAGAAAGAGATATTAAAGGAATTACAAATGCTTTTGACAGGTTACCTAAAGAAGAACAAAATATACGAGGTATTGAGGTATTAGTTGAAAAGAGAAAAACATTATTAGAAAGCATTACCAAAGAAAAGGAGTTAAAAGAAGAGTTAAATGAATTAGAGAAAGAGTTTTCTGTGTATAGATTCTTGCCTGAAAGCGAAACAAAAACATCATTAAGTAATGAAATAGTAGAAAAACAAAAGGAGTTATTAGCCTTACAAAAATCTATAGTTGATATTCAAGACTTATTTAGGAAAGGGAGTAAAACTAAAGGTAAGAAAGCTAAACCAAGACCTACAGCAGACATACTTGAAGATATATATGGTATAGATATATCGCCAGAGGCACAAGCAAAGTACATAGAGAAATTGACTGAAATGTTTGATTTTAGCAGTATGAGTTTGACTACAGCGCCTGAATTAGATTTAAAATTAAGCGAAGAAACTCAACAAGGAATAGACAACTACAATAAAGAAGTCGTAAGAAGATTAAATCTTGTTTATGATTTAGAAGAATACCAAGAATATTCTCAGAAATTTAAAGAGGTTTTATCAGGTATATCTGATTTTGTTAATGGTGAGTTTGAAAGAGAATTAACTATAGAACAAAACAGAACTACTGCTTTAAACCAAGAATTAAATAACAGATTACTTAATGAAAAGTTATCTGCCGACCAAAGAAAAAGTATTCAGAATCAGATATGGCAAAATGATGAAGCGTTAAGAAAGAAACAGAATGAGATTAAAAAGAAACAATTTAATAATCAAAAAGCATTTAACATAGCTAATGCAGTTATAGATACAAGTAGGGCAGCAGCAGGTGTTTTAGCAGAAACAAAAGGTGGAAGCATTGCTCGTATAACAAGTATGGTTGCAGTTATTGGTGCAGGTTTAGCACAAGTAGCAACTATAGCAAGACAAAAGTTTCAGCCTGATGCAGCTTCTACTCCAATAAACACGGCATCAGGAGGTGGTGGTGGTGGTGGTGTAGGTGATAGGTCATTTGATTTTAACTTAGTTGGTAACACGCAAGAGAATCAATTAGCTAATGCTATACAATCACAGTTTAGTTCTCCGTTAAAAGCGTTTGTAGTATCAAAAGATATTACTACGCAACAAGAATTAGATTTGAATATTAAGAGTAGTGCAACGTTTTAAATAAAAAAACCACCTGCGAAACCAATACACAGGTGGAAACTTAAAAACAAATTATGACAGAATATACAACCAATCAATACAACTGCAAGACAAAATTACATATAATAAATTAAACTACCAAAAATAAAACGTAAAATAATTAATAAGTTATAATAATATGGAAGAACAAGAAATACCATTAGTTGAATTATTTATAGACGAGGAAAATATAGACGATGGAGTACAAGCTATTTCATTGGTAGAATTTCCTGCTATAGAAGAAAACTTTGTAGCACTTAACAAGCATCAAGTAGAGTTTAAAACTATTAACGAAGAAAAACGTATTATAGTTGGGTTAGCTTTAGTGCCAAATAAAAAGATTTACAGACGTAACAGAGATTACGAATACAATATTATGTTTTCTGAACAAACTGTCCGTAAAGCGTCTGAAATATACCTTAAAAACCTTAGAAACAACAATACAACTTTAGACCACAATAACCTTACTACTGGTGTATCTGTAATTGAGAGTTGGGTAGTAGAAGATGAGAATATGGATAAGTCTAAATTGTATGGCTTAAACTCTGTAAAAGGTGCGTGGGTTGTTACTATGAAAGTAGACAACGATAAGGTTTGGGAAGATATAAAAGCACAGAAATACTTAGGATTATCTATTGAGGGAATGTTTAGTGATAATGTTGAAGAAATGTCTAAGAAAGATAGTGATAAAGAACTCTTAGAACAAATTAAACAACTATTAATAAATGAGTAACACAAAAGTAAACACAAGTTATGGTGTAAGACCTGACAAACACACTACAGATGCGATAAGTAAGTTGCAACCTGAAAATGGTGTTATTGTATTTGATAAAGATACTAATCAAAACTACTACCATAATGGCAGAAAGAGCAAAATATTGTAAATGTCTAAATACTTATACTATAAAAAAGTGTAAGAAAAAGAAGTGTAAATCTCATCCAATATGGAAGCAAGGGATAGGTAATATAGGTGGTAAATCATCTTAATTTCAAACAAGTGTTTTTTAAATAGTTATAATAATATAAAATCGTAAACAATGAGTAAATCCAATGAAACGCTTAACAGTATAAAAGAATTGTTAGGCTTGTCTACACCAAAAGAAGTTGTAGAAGAAGTTGCTTTAGCTGATGAAGTTGTTGAAGAAGTAAAGGAAGAATCTAAGCAAGAGATGGTTCAACCTAATTACGTTACTGAACAACAATTATCAGATGTAAAGAACGAATTATTCTTAATGATTCAAGCATTACTTGAAGAAAATAAGAAACAAGTAAAAGAAGTTCCACAAGAATTAGCTAAAGAAGTTAAGGAAGAAGTAAAAGTGGAATTAGAAGAAGTAAGTGAAATAGTACACTCTCCTGAAAACGAAGTAGAAAAGAAACAAGTTATGTTTTCTAAGTCTGTGGTTAATATGACACCACAAGAGAGAATTTATGCAATGTTAAATAATAAATAATAAATAATAAAAATGGCAACAAGTACAAGTATAACAACAAGCTATGCAGGTGAATATAAAAATCAAATTATATCTTCTGCATTATTAGCAGGAAACACTCTTGCACAAGACGCAATCACTTTTAAACCTAATATTGTAGGGAGAGAGGTTGTAAGACGATTAGAAACTGATGGATTATTAAAAGGTGCAACCTGTGATTTTACAGATACTTCTACTATCACATCTACAGAAAGATACATCGACCCTAAAGAGTTTCAAGTAAACTTAGAGTTGTGTAAGACTGATTGGTTTAACGATTGGAATGGATATCAAATGGGTGCTTCTGCTTTCAGAAATATGCCATCTACTATCCAAGAGTATATCGTACAATATGTAGCTGCTAAGATAGCACAGTCTAACGAGAATCTTATTTGGACAGGTGTTGATGGTGCTGATTCTTACGATGGTTTTGCAACTTTATTGGCTGCTGATGCTGACTTACCATCTGCTAACGAGGTAACAGGAACTACTGTAACTGCTTCAAATGTAATTGATGAGATTGGTAAAGTATATGCTGCTATCCCTAAAGCTATCTTTGGTTCTCCTGAATTATGCTTATATGTTTCACAAGACGTTTACAAGGCTTACTCTATCGCTTTAGGTGGTTTTGCTGCAAACGGTGAGGGTGCTGCTGGTATTAACGTAGCAGGTTTAAATCAAGCATTTGCAGGATTACAATTTGCAGGATTAAGAATATTTGTAGCTAACGGATTACCTGCTTCTACAATGGTTGCTGCTGAGAAGTCTAACTTATGGTTTGGAACTTCTATCGCATCTGATTGGAACGAGGTAAGATTGTTAGATATGGCTGACTTAGATGGTTCTAAGAATGTTCGTGTAATTATGAGATTCTTAGCAAGTGTTCAGTATGGTATCGTTGAAGAAATCGTTACTTACGGAATTGTGAATAACGCTAACTAAGATTAGTATTTAAAATAATGTGAGGGTAGGTGGATAAAGTCTATCTACCCTTTTTTAATAACAATAAAATAATAAATAAATGAATTGCGATATTAGTAGAGGGCGTTTGGAAGAATGTGCTGAATCAGTTGGAGGTATCAATGCTGTTTACTTTGTGAACCACGATAGCTTAGGTGTTCCACTTTATGATAGTACAGATACAGATGTTATAGAGGAATTTCCGAGTAGTGGGGATGCTTTCAAGTTTGATGTAAGAGGTGCTTCAACATACACAGAAACACCTACCAAGAGTAGGGAAAATGGAACTACATTCTTTGAACAAGTTTTAGAATTACAGTTGCCTAAGTTAACAAAAGAAGACCACAAGACAATTAAGTTGCTATGTTACGGTAGTCCACATATTTTAATAGAGGACAACAATGGAAACGTATTTGTAGCAGGTTTAGAATATGGTTTAGATGTATCAGGTGGTTCAATAGTTACAGGTGGTGCTATGGGAGATATGAGTGGTTATACATTGTCTTTTACAGGACAAGAAAAATTACCTGCTAACTTTTTATCTAAAGTTGGTGCAGGTGGCTCTGAGTCTATTGAGGCTGTTGGGTTTTCTATTATTGCAGGAACTTAATAGTTAAATACACTATAACTAAGGCACTATCTTAATTGGTAGTGCTTTTTTATTTAAAACAAATAACTACATTTTTGTTATATAAGTATGTTAATAATGTTACCTAATAATTCCGTACAAACTATCAGCTTTATGCCACGATTTGAGGTAAAGACTGGTAACATTGAAGTTAAGGTTCGTAAAGATGGTTATGGGCAAGAAGAATTTGTTAGTGGCTTTGCTGTTACACAAGATTACAGTTCAAGAGTAATATCTGATGGTGGTATTACTGAATCTTTAAATTGTATAAACAACGATTCTTTTATTATTGGATTTTCTAATGAAAGTTATTATTCTGACTTAGACGTTAGTTTTGATTTCTTAACAGAGGGAGATACTTATTATTTAGAGATGTATCATAATGATAACTTGTGGTATAGAGATAAGATTTACGTTACTTCACAAACTGATTTTAAAGTGAAGCATAAACAATCTTTAAATAACTACGACCAATATAACGAACTTGACGATAACACATACATTATAAGAAATTAATTATGTCTGATAAAGAAAAAATACAAAGTGGGTTTAGAGTTGTAAACTTGTCATCTTACGAGATGCCTACAGTAAAAGAGGTTTACAATAAAGATTACATTTGCTTTGGAGAAGATAATGCTTACTTTGATAGATTAGTAGAATTATCTATGGTATCAGCTACTAACGCAAGATGTGTTAATGGTATATCTGATATGATTTATGGTAGAGGGTTGGAGTCATTAAACTCAGATAAGTTTCCTAAAGACTACGTTAGATTTAAGAAGTTACTTAAACCTAATGACATTAAGAATATAACAAAAGATTACTATACTTTAGCACAAGCAGCAGTACAGATAACATATAATAAAAATAAGACAGAGATATTAAAAGTATCTCACTTTCCTATGATAACACTTAGAGCAAGTAAAGCTGTTAAAGGTGTTATTAAGTCTTGGCATTACCACCCTGATTGGGAGAATAAAAAGCCAAACGATAAGACTAAGATTATACCAAGTTTCGGTTGTGGTAGTAAAGGTCAATTAAACGAACTTTACATAATCAAACCTTACAGTCCTAAATTTTATTACTATGCACCTGCGTTTTATAACGGTTGTTTACAGTATGCTGAATTAGAGGGGGAAGTATCAGAGTATCATATTTCTAATATACAGAATGGTTTAGCACCAAGTTTGTTTTTACAGTTTAACAATGGAGTGCCTGATGAGTCTACACAAGTTAACATAGAGAATAAAGTTAACGATAAGTTTAGTGGTAGTTCTAATGCAGGTAAAGCTATGATAGCTTTTAATGATTCACAAGAAACTGCTGCAACTATTGAGGCTATACATTTACCTGATGCTCACGCACAATATCAATTCTTATCTGATGAAGCAAGAGAAAAGATAATGTTAGGACACGGTATTGTATCTCCTATCTTATTAGGTATTAAAGATAATACAGGATTTGGTAATAATGCAGAAGAATTAAGAACAGCATCTGTATTAATGGATAATGTTATTATTAGACCAAGACAAGATGAGTTGATTAGTGCTTTTAAAGAAATATTAGAGTTTAACAACATACACCAAGATTTATACTTTACAACTTTACAGCCTATTGAGTTTACTCAGTTAGATAATATCTCTACTAAGATTAAGAGAGAAGAAGAAACAGGTGAGAAGTTGTCAAGTGATAAAGAAGTAGATGATTTCTCTGAGGAAGATGGTGATGATATGTTAGAGCAGTTAGAAGAGCTTGGAGAGGTTTTAAGCGATGATTGGGAGTTAATCCATAGTGAAGTATACCAAGATGGTAAAGATGTTCTTAAAATGGCTGAAATCAAGTATAAAGATACAAAGTCAAGTGAAGATAACGACATATACAAAGTAAGGTATAGTTATGCACCAGTAAGAAAGAGTCCTAACAGTAGGGATTTTTGTAAGAAAATGGAAGCACTTACTCAAAGGAAAGTAGTATTTAGAAAGGAAGATATTAATATGATGTCTTTTAGAGGTGTAAACAAAAAGTTAGGTCATAAGGGTAGAAACTATAGTTTACTTAAATATAAAGGAGGGAAAAACTGCCATCATTATTGGGAAGTACAAGTGTACAGAAAGAGTAATGGTAATAAAGTAAATCCTGAAAAGGCTTATGAAAAAGGTTTAGGGCAACCTAACAATCCAAGTGAGATGCCAATAAGACCTATAGATATGCCAAATAGAGGTGGTATATTAAGTAAAATTAGAAAAGGTTTAGGATATGAGTAAAGCATTATTTATAACAGTAAAAGACTTAAAGGACAACTCTATAATATCAGGTAATACTGATGGAGATAAGTTGATACATTATATTGAAGTAGCACAAGACATTCATATACAACAATATTTAGGTGGTAGACTTTATGATAAGTTTCAAGAGATTATACTTAATGATGACATTAATACACCTGCTTATAGTGATTACAAGTACCTAAGAGATAGTTATATTAAACCTATGTTAATATGGTTCTCACAAGTAGAGTATTTACCATTTTGTATGTTTAGAATTAACAATGGTGGTTTATCTAAGCATAGGGGAGAGAGTGATGATTTTGTAGACTATGGTGATATAGATAGAATGGAATCTAAAGCAAGAGCAAGAGCAGAGTTTTATACTGCAAGATATATGGACTACATCTGCAATAACTCTAATAAATATCCTGAGTACAATCAAAACAGTAATGGAGATATGTACCCTGACAAAGATAACAGTAACTTTTCAAGCATTGTATTATAATGAGAAGCAAAAGAGGTGAGTATAAGCAAAAGGAAAAGCATATTGAAAAGCTAAGTAAGTTTTTTAAGACTTTGGTTAAGAAAGAGCAAAAAGAACAAGATGGCAAATAATATTAATTTCGGTAAAATATACGAAACAACTTGGTGGGGTGTTGGTGTTACAACCAATACAATAAGCTGGGGTAAGATATACGAAGATTTAGCAGATGGTGCAACTGCAATAACGCAATATTATGAGGATAGAGTGTTGACAGATGGTGGTGTTGTTGAGGCTATTAATTGTGTAAATGATGCGAGTTGGAATACAGACGATAAAAACTGGGCATATTTAGTAAGAGTAACAAATGACAATGGAGTTGTAGAGGCTTTTGATTGTATAAACATAATATAAAATAAATAAAAATGAGTACACCAAGTATAGCATTAATACCAAGTGGTTATAAAGAGGGGTTATTATATAGCCAACTACCAATAAATGGGGATGGAGATTTAGACTTTGCAAGAACAACTATTGCAAATAGAGTAAACGAGCAAGGAGTGAATGAAGAAATGGCAGTTAACATGCCAAGATTAGATTATTCTGAGGGTGGTTGCCCTGTTTTATTATTAGAGCCAAGTAGAAAAAACCTTTTTTTAAATTCAGAGGTAGGAGTAACACAATCAATTACAGTAGTAAGTGGTGTTGATTATGCAGTAAGTTTTAGTGGAAATGGTAGTATTACTTTTAGTGGTGGTGCAAGTGGAACATTAAATGGCACAGGCTCAACTGCAACTGATAGAGTAAGTCAAATTGTAACAACATCATCAACATCTGTTACTTGTACAATTAGTGGGACAGTTGAATATGTAAATTTTGAAATAAACACAGATGATAGTTCAGTTGTTGTTAGTACATCTTGGATAGAAACTAACGGAACAATAGAAACAAGGGCAAAAGATATTTCAACTAAAACGGGTTTACAAAATTATATTAATTCAAGCGAGGGAACTTTTTATTTTTATGGTAAGGCTTTAGCTGATTCAAGTAATACCAGATATATTTCTTTATCTGATAATTCTAATAATAACTTTATTCAAATAAGAATAAGCAATTCAAATGTGTTACAAGTTAGAACATTTAAAGGAGGTGGTGGATTAGAGTCTATTTCAAGCACATCTACAAATACTTTAAACTATTATAAATGTGCTATTGTTTGGGATGATACTAAACTTGCTTTTTTTGTAAATGGTATTAAGATTCAAGAAAAATCAGTTGACAATAGTTATCCTATTAATACTTTAGATACCCTAACTTTTAACAATGGATTTGTTGTTGGTGGTTCTAATTATGAGGGCAAGGTAAAAGAATTTGAAGTTTATACAACTGCATACACAGATAGTGAAGCAATAGATTTAACAACAATATAAAATTATGGCAAAGATAGGTAAATACGAGTTTGATAGTTTAGAACAAGCAAACACAAAGATTAATGCATTAGGTGAAGAACATAACCATACTATTGTAAAGTTAGGATTTCTTGCAGATTCTACTAAATATTCAGTAGATGTACTTTGGCAAGGAATAGAAAGCCATCCTTATGGTTGGGCAACAAAGTCTGTTGATGTGGATGGAAATGGTGTACACAAATTTGCTGGTGTATCTTACCAAGAAAATAAAATGTAATGAATGCAACACCACATACTGTAATCGGTTACTCAGTTATAAAGCTAATTGGGGGCAATCCTTTGGGTTGCTTATTAGCTTTTGGTAGCCATTTACTTGCAGATTATATTGGAGAGGCTAAAGGGATAGTTACAACTAAACAAAGGATTATATTTGATATTATACCAACTATAATTCTATTTATATCTGCTTATTTATTTGGTGGTGCAAGTGAGGTTTGGATGGTTCTTTTAGGTAGTATCTTTGGCAATCTGCCAGACTTAATTGATAAGAAAATGTATTTAACAATATTGTTTCCAAGTAAATTTAAAGTAACAAATTACCTACACAAACAAAAAGTAGTATTTACACCTAAACCAAGCATTACAAGAAAATTAGGTTATGCTTTGGTATTAATAACAATAACAAATTTAATATGAAAAATAGAATAGTAAAAAGTTGGAAAACAAGTGTAATTGGTTTAATTGCTCTTTTAGGTTTAGCTTACAAAGCATATACAAGTGGAGGTTTTGAAGTTTCGGATTTCTTGCTTTTAGTTGTTGGTGTTGGCTTTATTGCTAAAAAAGAAAAACAATCTTTTAAAAACCAAAGTAAAACAGTTGATCCAGATAGAGAGTACCCAAATGAAAGAGGTTAAAATAATATTATTTATATTTTGCATTATTTTAATAGTATGTAATTACAGTATTTGTGATTACTTTTATTATAATGAAGAGATAAAAAATATTAAAAATTGGTGGAAACTAAAATCAATTATATACGGAATTATAATGATGACTTTATTTTATGCTTCACTAATTAACACCAAAGGGTTACTAAAATTTGTGTTAAGTATTGGATTGGGTTTTTGCATTTCAAACGTAATAGACAAAGTATTTTTTAATGTTTTAGAATTTAAATACAATGATATTATAATGATAATTTTAACTTTCTGCTTTGCTGCATTAGATTATTTAAAATATAGAAAGAAATGAGTAACCAAACTAATAAAGAGTTATTAGAATTAGTTTTAATACAAACTAAAGAAAACGCAAAAAATCAGTTAAACTTTGCTGGAAAAGTAAGTACGTTTATGAATGAGCAAAGAGGTGTTAATCAAAATCAAAATATTTTTAACGCTGAAATAAAAGGTTATTTAGAGAGTAATTCTAAAACAAATCAAAAAGGTTTAGTTGAGCAAGTAAAAGTTAACACCTACGAAATAAACGAAATAAAAACAGAAAAGAAAGTTGATAAAGCAAAAATTGGAGTTATTGGTGTTATTGTTGGCGCTATCTTAACTTTTGTATCTAAAATATTTTTTTAACTATGAGCCTAAATAAAGAACAGTTTGAATTTACTAAAGATGTAGCATCATTAATTGTTTACGCTAACTTATTAGGTATTGATTTAACCTTTGGAGAGGCTCACAGGACAAATAGCCAAGTATTACTAAACTTTTTTGGTTATAAGGTTGTAAAAGGTGGGATTTTAGGTATAAAGTTAGTTAAAAGTAAAAAGTTAAGCAAAACTTTAAAAAGCAACCATCTTAAACGTTTGGCAGTAGATTTTAACTTTTTTATAAATGGTAAGTTAACTTATGATAAACACAATTTAGCTGAACTTGGTAGATTCTGGGAAAGCCTAAACCCTAAAAATAGATGGGGAGGCAATTTTAAATCGTTTACAGATACACCACATTTTGAAAGAAACATATAATGAAAAGTAAATTATTTTTTTTTAGCATTATACTTATTTTGTTTGCTAATTGTAGAACTAAAAAAGTTGTTACAGAATATAAAGAGGTTGTTAAAAGGGATAGTATTTTTGTAACAAAAGAGAAACTTGTTGTAAAAAGATTTACAGATACTTTAACAATTAAAAAGCCTTGTGATAGTGTTGGCAATTTAAAGCCTTTTAAACGTACTTTTGTATTGCCACAAGGTAAAATATCATTACAAGGTGCAAACAATCAGATACAAGCTAAAATTGACTTAAAAGGTTATGAAAGCACGATTGAAAGAAAGTATAAAACAATCTACGACAAAAAAGTAAGTGAGTTGAGCCAAAAAGAAGTGAAATATAAAACACCTTTTTACCATTGGTTTATCCACGTTCTTTGTGCATTAGTTATATTTCTATTACTTCGCATACGCTAATTTTAAACTTGTTTAAGCGATTAAAAGATACCCATTGCGAATTA
>Ga0206127_1002476_pt1 | contig 18260 bp, 17 predicted proteins | sample Helgoland_Spring_6_FD_148646 | JGI IMG/M metagenome (GOLD analysis project Ga0206127, IMG submission 148646) | Pelagic subsurface seawater microbial communities from Kabeltonne, Helgoland, North Sea - Helgoland_Spring_Bloom_20160419_1 | ecosystem: Environmental > Aquatic > Marine > Epipelagic ...
TCAAAATTATTAAAAATTAATCCTTGTAATAAAGCAAAAAATATAAATCTTTTTAAAATTAATAAATAGACACTTGCCATTACTTTTTTAATTTTTGAAATTCCTTTTTGTTAAAACTTTCAATTATGTATACGTTATTTAAATTACTCATGTCATTATGTAATTTCACCTCTATGTTTAAGTAGTTTTCCCTATTATTTAAATCGATAATACTGTCGTCTTTTATGTTTATATTAAAAGCACTGTCTTTTGTATTACTATGCGTTTCATTTTGATTAATTATTTTAGAAACGGTTCCAATATTTATTCCCTCTGGAAAAATCAATGACATTCCACCGGTAATAATGGAGTCTCCTACTTTAATTTTGGCTGTCTCTGATATGTCATTTAATGTTAAATGTCTTGTGTCAAAGCCATCCCATTCTAACGTTCCAAAATGTTCTGTTCTCTTAACTTTTGCATTAATTTTCATTTCAATATTTAAAATTGACATTATTGATGAATATCTTTTTGTTGTATTATCAATAATACCTACAATTCCATCAGAACTTACAACTCCCATTTCATTTTTTATTCCGTCTCTAATTCCTTTATTAACAATAATTCTATTTTTAAATGAAGACAAATTATTAGAAATTACTTTTGCATTTTTATATAAAAAATTTTCATTAGTTAATGAATCTAGATTACTAATTTCATTAATTTTTTCTAATTGATTTTTTAGAACTAAATTTTCTTCAGAAAGTTTATAATTTAATTCTTTCAACTTAAAATACTCATTAAAGTAATTTAAATTTTTTGTGGTATAATTTGAAATATTATTGGAAAAAAGTAAAACTTTTGATTTCTGAAAATAATTTGAGTTTAATATTAGGGCAAATGAAAATGATAATAAAATTAAATAAACTACAACATCTTTTTTTCTTATTATGAAATCAATGATTTGTTGCATAATTTAAAACTATTTCACTAATACACTTTTATATCTTTCAATGTTTTTAAGTGTTATTCCAGTCCCTCTAACTACTGCTCTTAACGGATCTTCAGCAATAAAGACTGGTAAATCTGTTTTTTTTGAAAGGCGTTTGTCCAGACCTCGTAGCATTGACCCTCCACCAGCAAGATAAATTCCAGTATTGTATATGTCTGCTGCTAGTTCGGGAGGGGTTTGAGATAATGTTTCCATAACAGAATCTTCAATTCTTATTATTGATTTATCTAATGCCTTAGCAATCTCTCTATATGAAATCATAGCTTCCTTTGGCTTTCCAGTTAACAAATCTCTTCCTTGTACTGAAATATCATCAGGTGGACTCTCTAATTCTTCAGAAGCTGAACCAATTGTAATCTTTATCTTTTCTGCAGTTCTTTCTCCAATAAAAAGATTATGTTGAGTTCTCATATAGTATATAATATCTCCTGTAAAAACGTCTCCTGCTACTTTTACTGATTTGTCACATACAATACCAGATAATGCTATTACTGCAATTTCTGTTGTACCACCACCAATATCAACTATCATATTTCCTTTTGGTTGCATAATATCAACTCCAATTCCAATTGCTGCTGCCATTGGTTCGTGAATTAAATAAACTTCTTTTCCATTTACTCTTTCAGCAGATTCTCTTACCGCTCTCATTTCAACTTCAGTTATTCCTGAGGGAATGCAGATAACCATTTTTAATGCTGGAGTAAAAAATCTTTTTTTTAGGGATGGAATGCTATTAATTAATAAACTAATCATTTGCTCTGAGGCATTGAAATCTGCAATCACTCCGTCTTTAAGAGGTCTTACTGTTTTGATATTTTCGTGAGTTTTACCTTGCATAAGGCTTGCTTCTTTTCCAACTGCAATTATTCTTTCTGTTTTTTTGTCAATAGCAACAATAGACGGACTGTCCACAACCACTTTGTCATTGTGTATGATAAGTGTGTTAGCAGTTCCAAGATCTATCGCAATCGATTCAGTCCAAAAATCAAAAAAAGCCATAATAAAAAGTTGTATTACAAGTTAATAAAAATTAATGTTTAAAGTGTCTAGTTCCAGTCAAAACCATTGAAATATTATTTTTATCACAATATTCAATAGAAAGATTATCTTTAATTGAGCCACCTGGCTGAATAACTGAGCTAATCCCATTTTTGTGAGCTATTTCTACACAATCAGGAAAAGGAAAAAACGCATCACTTGCCATAACTGAATTATTCAAGTCAAATTTAAAATTATTTGATTTTTCAATAGCCTGTTTTAAAGCATCAACTCTTGATGTTTGGCCTGTTCCTGAACTTATTAATTGTAGATTTTTTGCTAGAACAATAGTGTTTGATTTTGTGTGTTTACAAATTTTTGAAGCAAATTCTAAATCTTTAATTTCTGAACTGTTTGGAGATTTTTTTGTACATGTCTTGAAGTTAGAGGTTGAATCTGTTATATTGTCTTTATCTTGTGTTAGAACTCCGTTTAAGCAAGTTCTTAATTGTTGATTGTTTAATTCTGTATTTTTTAAGACTAGTAATATTCTGTTTTTTTTAGATTTTAACAAGTTAATAGCAGATTTTTCAAAACTAGGGGCGATTACAACTTCACAAAAAAGTTTGTTAATTTCTTCAGCAGTTTCAAAGTCAATTTTTTTATTTGAAATTAAAACACCTCCAAAAGCAGAAACAGGATCACCAGCTAAAGCATCCTTGTAAGCATCTAAAAGCGAGTCTCTGGAAGCCAATCCACAAGCGTTATTGTGCTTTAATATGGCAAATGTTGGAATATCATTATAAAACTCTAAAATTAAATTTACAGCCGCATCAACATCAAGTAAATTGTTATAAGAAAGTTCTTTTCCATGTAATTGTTCAAACATTGAATTAAAATCTCCATAAAATGTACCTTTTTGATGTGGGTTTTCACCATATCGTAGTTCTTTTCCATTTTTAAAACTTGCCTTAAGAGAATTGTTATCCTCTTTAAAATAATTAAAAATAGCTGTGTCGTAATGAGAAGATACATTGAAAGCTCTAAATGCAAAGTTTCTTCTATATTCTAAACTGACTTCTCCATTGTTATTGTTAAGTATGTCTAAAAAATCTGAATAATCATCTTGTGAAGAGATACACATTACATCTTTGAAGTTTTTTGCTGCAGCTCTAATTAGTGAAATACCACCTATATCAATTTTTTCAATTATATTTTGTTCACTGTCGTTAGATTTTACTGTTTCCTCGAAAGGATAAAGATCAACAATTACTAAATCAATATTTGGAATTTCGTAATTTTTAAGATCATTTACATCATTATTATTATCGTTTCTGTTTAAAATTCCTCCAAAAATTTTAGGATGAAGGGTTTTGACTCTTCCACCAAGTATTGATGGGTATCCAGTAACGTCTTCAACTCTTAACACAGGAATTCCAATTTTTTTTAAAAATAGTTCAGTTCCACCAGTAGAATAAATTATTACTCCAAGATTATTGAGTTTTTTAGCGATTGGTTCTAATCCGTCTTTATTAAAAACAGATATAAGGGCTGACTTTAATTTTAGCATAATTTAATGGAAAAAATGTATACTATAAAAGTAGTTTTTTTTTAAAAAAATATTGCAGGGTTTATATAAAATTTTATATTTTTTTTGCAATTAAAATATTTATTTTTTTTAAAAATTTTAAATCATCTAATGTAAACCTACCGATTGTATTAGAATCAATATCGATTTGCCCAATATTTTTATTATTTGAGAATAATGGAACTACTATTTCAGATTTGACATTAATATTACAAGAGATGTAATTTTCTTCATCATTAACATCATCTACAATTATATGCATATTTGATTCAGCTGTTTGTCCGCAAATTCCTTTTCCAAAGGGAATTATTGTATGATCAGTTTTTAAACCAAAATATGTTTTTAGAACTAATTGATTTTTATCGTTGTGAAAGTAATATCCAACCCAGTCGTATCCTTTGATATTTTTTTGAAGAAATTCACAAACAAAATTTAGTGAATCTTTGAGGTTAAGATTTTTTATTTTTTTTTCTATTAAAGAATATTCATTTTCGTACATAAAAAAAACTGCCCATAAAGGGCAGTTATATTTTGTTAATTACATCATTCCTGGCATACCGCCGCCGCCCATAGGAGGCATTGCAGGAGGAGCGTCTTCTTTAATATCAACAAGAGCACATTCAGTAGTTAATATCATTCCAGCAACTGATGCAGCATTCTCCAGAGCAATTCTTGTTACTTTTTTGGGATCAATTATACCTTCTTTCAATAGATCAACATAAGTTTCGGATTTTGCATCATATCCAAAATTACCTTTTCCTTCCATAACTTTAGCAACAACAACCGAACCTTCACCACCTGCGTTCTCAACAATTGTTCTTAACGGAGCTTCGATAGCCCTAGAAATAATTTGAATTCCAGTTACTTCGTCTAAGTTTTCGCTTGTAATTTTCTCTAAAACTTTTCTAGTTCTTAATAATGCAACACCACCACCAGCTACTATACCTTCTTCAACAGCAGCTCTAGTTGCGTGAAGTGCATCGTCAACTCTATCTTTTTTCTCTTTCATTTCAACTTCAGATGCAGCACCAACATAAAGTACAGCGACACCACCAGCTAATTTTGCTAATCTTTCTTGTAGTTTTTCTTTATCATAATCTGATGTTGTAGTTTCTATCTGCGCCTTGATTTGATTAACTCTAGCTTCAATATTTTCTTTTACACCTGATCCATTTACTATGGTAGTGTTATCTTTATCTATAGTTACTCTTTCGGCAGAACCTAACATTTCAATTGTAGTATTCTCTAATGTGAATCCTCTATCTTCTGAAATTACAGTTCCACCAGTTAAAATAGCAATGTCTTCAAGCATAGCTTTTCTTCTGTCCCCAAATCCAGGTGCTTTTACAGCAGCAATTTTTAATGAACCTCTTAATTTATTTACAACTAATGTTGCAAGAGCTTCTCCATCAACATCTTCGGCAATCACCAATAGTGGTTTACCGCTTTGTGCTACTGGCTCTAATACTGGAAGTAAATCTTTCATTGCAGATATTTTTTTATCATACAATAAAATGTATGGAGATTCTAGATCTGACTCCATTTTTTCAGAGTTTGTAACAAAATAAGGAGAAAGATATCCTCTGTCGAACTGCATACCTTCTACAACATCAACATAAGTGTCAGTTCCTTTAGCTTCTTCAACTGTTATAACACCTTCTTTTCCAACTTTTTCAAAAGCTTCAGTAATTAAGGATCCTATTGATTGATCATTGTTTGCTGAAATAGAGGCTACTTGTTTTATTTTATCTGATGAACTACCAACAGTTTCTGCATTTTTATTTAACTGTCCTACAATAGCTTCAACAGCTTTGTCCACTCCTCTCTTCAAATCCATTGGATTCGCTCCTGCAGTAACATTTTTTAAACCTTCTTTCACAATCGCTTGTGCTAAAATAGTTGCGGTAGTCGTTCCATCTCCAGCTAAATCGTTAGTTTTAGATGCCACTTCCTTAACCATTTGAGCTCCCATGTTTTCTAATGCATCTTCTAGCTCAATTTCCTTAGCAACAGTAACTCCATCTTTGGTAATTTGTGGACCTCCGAACGCTTTTCCTATAATAACATTACGACCTTTTGGTCCTAAAGTAACTTTCACCGCATTTGCTAAAGCATCAACTCCTTTTTTAAGACCTTCTCTTGCTTCTACGTCAAATTGTATTTTTTTTGCCATTTTTTTATTTTTTTATTTTAAACAATTGCAAGAATATCTGATTCTCGCATAATTAAGTAATTTTTACCATCTAATTTAAGTTCTGTTCCACTGTATTTTCCATATAAAACAGAATCTCCAACTTTGACTGTAACAGGATTATCTTTAGTTCCAGGTCCAACAGCAACAATATTTCCTTTTTGAGGTTTTTCTTTAGCAGTATCTGGAATAATTATTCCTGATGCAGTTTTAGTTTCTGCTTCTAGAGGTTCTAATAATACTCTATCAGCTAATGGTTTAATTTTTAATTTACTCATAGTTTTATTTTTAATATTAAATTACAGCAATCATGCCAAGGTAATAAATATGACAAAATGGTCAAAGATTATTTTTTCAGTGACAAGCTGACATCGTAGTTATGAAACAGAATTATTCCTGAACTGGAATTTCCAGAGGAATTTCTTCAGATAATGCTTCAGGAATTGCTGTTTCTAAATTATTAGAATCCAACAGTTTTGAATCAATATTTTCGTTACTTCTGTCTAGTGTTATATTTGAAAGTAATATAAGAATTAGTAATAAAGAAGCTAATACCCATGTGCTTTTATCTAAAAAATCTGTAGTTTTTCGTACTCCACCTATTTGTTGAGAATCTCCTCCGCCAAATGAAGACGACAATCCACCTCCTTTAGGGTTCTGAACCATTATTACTAACACAAGTAAAAAAGAAACTATTAATATTAATATTAAAAAAATTGAAAAACTACTCATAACTTTTATTTTTTAAACTACTCTTTATAGTTTTGATTTGGTCTGCAAATAAACTGATTTTTTCTGGATATTTCAAGGAAAGAATTTCATAAGCTCTTATTGCCTCTTCAAATTTATTTTGTTTAAAATAAATTTTAGCTAAAGTTTCTGTCATAAATTCTTTTTTACTGACTTTAAAATCAGACGCTAAATCAGTATTTGAAATACTTTTTTCAGGATTAATTTTTGGTGTGACTTTTAAAAAACTTTCTATTATCGATTCTTGTGATGACTCGTTATTTGAAACATGCTTACTTACTTTAAGCCATTTAATAAATGAATTTTTAGTATTTTCTGAAAATAGAACAGGATTGGTTTTACTAGAAATTACATTATCAAGCTCTATGATATCGAACAAAACTGTTCTATCAGTAGTGTAGATTGAACTTGTTTTTAATGCACTGTTAAACCTTATATTGTTAAATTTTTTTAAACCAATTAGTTCAACAATTCTTGCAGTTTGAAAATATGGATACTTTTTAATTATTTTTTTAATTGAAATACTTTGATCCAAACTAATATCATTTGGATTTTTAATAAGATTATTAAAACTATCTATACTAATATCTACCATTTTGCCAGTGAAGCGTTAAAAATATCTTGTGTAATTCTTTCAAATATAATATCATGAGCTTCAGATTTTACATTTAACAATTGTGTTTCAGCGGGATAATCAAAATAAAATGAAAATTTTCTTTCAAAATTATCTTCTTCTTTTTTTATATTAATAAATCTAACATTAACTCCAACTGTAAGTCTATTTTGAGAAGCTTGTAAGTTTGATGTTGAAGTCATTGGACTAACTCTATAATCCTTAATTTCACCTTCATAAATCAAATCAGCGTCTGAGCTTAGTAATTGTAAATTAGTTTGGTTTTGTAAAATATTTTGAAGAGCTATGGTAAAATCTCTATCCAAACCAGGTTCAAATATTGACCCCATTGAGTTACCAGCTTCATTTTCAAAAAAGTTAACCTGAAAACTTTCTGTTCCCTCAGGTATTGATGCACCTGTAAAAGAATAGTTTCCACAACTATGAGTAAAAATTGAGAGTATTAATAAAATAATTGTTTTATAATTCAATGTCATGTTGCTTAATTTTTCTGTATAAAGTTCTTTCCGAAATCCCTAATTCAATTGCTGCTGCTTTTCGTTTACCGTTATTTCTTTCCAATGCCTTTTTTATTAATTCTAGTTCTTTATCATGAATCGATAATGTTTCTTCTTCTTTTATCTCCTCTGCAAAGTGATATTTATCTTCCTTTGAATTAAAAATACTTTCTTTTTCTTTAATTTCAATAATTTCTGTATCCTTTTCTCTAATTAATTTTTCGTGTAAACTTTCTAATGAATTAAAATCTTTTTCTTTAATGTCTGATTTGTAATCTTCACTATTTAAATGATTTGTTATTTTTTTCAAGTCATTTAAATCTTTTTTCATATCAAATAAGATTTTATACAAAATCTCTCTTTCATTTGAAAAATCATCTGCTGATTTAGCTTTATTTACTAGGGCTGGCAATGTAGAGTTAAATTCTGGTAAATAAGATTGAAGTAACTGGCTTGAAACTTCTCTTTTTTCTTCCAAAACTGAAAGTTGTTCAGCAACATTTCTTAATTGACGAATATTTCCATTCCAACGATACATATTTAATAGACGCTGAGCATTTTCGTCAAGTCGAATGGTTGGCATATTATATTTTTTTGCGAAATCACTTGCAAACTTTCTAAATAATAAATGAATGTCTTCTCTTCTATTTCTAAGAGGAGGAATTTTGATTTCAACTGTACTTAATCTATAATAAAGATCTTCTCTAAATTTACCTTTCTGGATTGCTTTTTCCATATCAAGATTGGTAGCGGCTACAATTCTTACATTAGTTTTTTGAACTTCTGATGCCCCTACCTTAATATACTCTCCATTTTCTAACACTCTTAAAAGTCTAACTTGAGTTGTTAAAGGCAGTTCTCCAACTTCATCAAGAAAAATAGTACCACCATCAGCAACTTCAAAATATCCTTTTCTTGCGCTATTAGCTCCAGTAAATGCTCCTTTTTCGTGTCCAAATAATTCTGAGTCAATAGTTCCATCAGGTATAGCTCCACAGTTAACAGCAATGTATTTATTATGTTTTCTGTGAGATAGCTGATGAATTATTTTTGGAAAACTTTCTTTTCCAACTCCACTTTCACCCGTAACTAAAACCGAAATATCAGTAGGAGATACTCTCATTGCTTTTTCAATGGATCTGTTTAGAATAGGATCATTTCCTATTATTCCAAATCTTTGCTTAATATTTTGTGTACTAGATTCCATAATATATTTTTTTTATAAATCTTGGCTAACTCCGATCAAAGTAGCAGATGTACATTCTAAAACTTTTACTTTTACAAAATCACCTATGTTATGTGATTGTTTAGGAAAAACAACCATTGTGTTTTGCTCATTTCTTCCTGCCCAATGTAAATTAGATTTTTTCGATTCCTTTTCTATCAAAACCTCTACTATTTTGCCTACGTATTGTCTTGTTCGATAATGACTGTGTGTTTGCTGTAAGTCTATTATTTCTTGTAATCTTATTTTTTTAACTGATTCCTTGACATTATCTTCAAATTTTTTTGCAGCAAAAGTACCCGGTCTTTCTGAGTATTTAAACATGTATCCAAAATCATACTGCACTTCCTTCATTAAACTTAAAGTCTGTTTATGATCCATGTCACTTTCATTAGGAAATCCAGTTATCATATCATGAGAAATTCCACAATTAGGGATAATGTCTTTTATGTTTTTAATTAAAGTTAAGTATTCCTCTCTTGTGTGCTGTCTGTTCATTGCCTTTAATATAGAGTCACTTCCAGATTGAACAGGAAGATGAATATAATTACAAATGTTATCATAATTTGCCATAGTTTTTATAACATCTAAACTCATATCCTGAGGGTTCGAAGTTGAAAATCTAATTCTAAGTTTAGGGAACGCTTCCGCAACTAGTTTTAGTAATTTAGAGAAATTTACTGATGTTTTTTTAACAAATTCGTCAGCATTTTTAAAATCTTTTTTTAATCCTCCACCATACCATAAATAGCTGTCTACATTTTGACCAAGCAGAGTAATTTCTTTATAATTCGAATTATTTAAATCTTTTATTTCATTTAAAATACTTTTAGGATCTCTACTTCTTTCTCTTCCCCTCGTAAATGGAACAACACAAAAAGTACACATATTATCACATCCTCTTGTTATTGAAACAAAAGCTGTCACTCCATTTGAAGAGAGTCTTACAGGGCTTATGTCACCATATGTTTCTTCTTTAGATAAAATAACGTTTACAGCATTTCTGCCTTCATTTATTTCTTCCAATAGGTTTGGAATGTCTTTATATGCATCTGGGCCAACAACTAGATCAACAATTTTTTCTTCATCTAAAAATTTACTTTTAAGTCTTTCGGCCATGCAGCCAAGTACACCAACTTTTAAATTTTTATTTTTTCTTTTTAATTTATTAAAACTTTCAAGTCTTTTTCTAACTGTTAATTCAGCTTTCTCTCTAATTGAACATGTGTTAAGTAAAATTAAATCTGCATCATTTAAATTATTGGTAGAATTATAACCTTCCTTTGAAACTATTGAAGCAACAACTTCACTGTCAGCAAAGTTCATTTGACATCCGTAACTTTCTATATAAAATTTCTTGGAAACTTTATTTTCATTTGATTTTAATCCAATACCCATAGTCTAATAATCTGTGTAAATTTTATGCAAATATAAAAATATGTGACAATATGTCAGTATAAATTTTAATTAAAAATATACTATTTATTAGTTACTGTAAATTTGGAATAAAAAAAAAAATATACTTTTGTGATCTCAAAATCCTTTTTAAATGTCTAAAAATTTAGTAATTGTTGAATCTCCTGCTAAGGCAAAAACTATTGAAAAATATCTTGGAGCAGACTTTAAAGTTTCCTCCAGTTATGGTCACATTTCAGATTTGCCATCTAAAGAAATAGGAATTGATGTAGACAATGATTTTAAGCCAAAATATATCATTTCAAGTGATAAAAAAGATGTCGTAAAGCAATTAAAAAAACAAGCATCTTCTGCAGATACAGTATGGTTAGCTAGTGATGAAGATCGAGAAGGAGAGGCTATTGCATGGCATTTATTTGAAAGTTTAAAGTTAGATAAAGCAAAGACTAAAAGAATTGTCTTTAGAGAAATTACTAAAAAAGCAATTTTAAATGCAATTGAAAATCCAAGAGAAATAAACTATGATTTAGTTAACGCTCAACAAGCAAGACGTATAATTGATAGATTGGTTGGATTTGAAATTTCTCCAATTTTGTGGAGAAAAGTTAAGGGAGGTCTTTCTGCAGGAAGAGTTCAATCTGTTGCAGTTAGATTGTTAGTAGATAGAGAAAATGAGATTAATGATTTCGTTCCTGTTTCTTCATTTAAAATCTCAGGAAAATTTTCTGATCCAAGCAATAATATTTTGGACGCTCAATTAAGCGGAGTTTTTGATTCTGAAGAAGAAGCTAAAAGTATTCTTGATAAAAGTTTAAATTCAAACTTTTTAATTTCATCTGTCGAAAAGAAACCATTTAAAAAATCTTCATCAGCTCCATTTACTACTTCAACTTTACAACAAGAGGCATCAAGAAAATTAGGATTTTCAGTAAGTCGAACAATGTCTGCTGCTCAAAGATTATATGAGTCTGGAAATATAACATACATGAGAACTGACAGTGTTAATCTTTCAGACGATGCTTTGAATGCTGCTGGAAAAGTTATATCTAAGACTTATGGAGAAAATTATCATAAAAGAAAAAAGTTTTCAAATAAAAATAAAGGAGCGCAAGAAGCCCATGAAGCTGTAAGACCTACAAATTTTGAAAAAAGACAAGTTAATATGGAATCTGATCAAATTAAATTATATAATTTAATTTGGCTAAGAACGATCGCTTCACAAATGAGTGACGCAATTTTAGAAAGAACTATTTTAAAAATATCCTCAGATAAATATGAAAATCAATTTACTTGTAAAGGTGAGATAATTCAATTTGATGGATTTTTAAAAGTTTACATTGAAGGGATTGATAACAATGAAAATGAAGATTCTCAAGGATTGCTTCCGAACCTTCAAAAAGGTGCTCAATTGTCTAGTAATTCAATAACAGCAACTGAAAAGTTCAGCCGACCACCTTATCGATATTCTGAAGCTTCTTTAGTTAAGAAATTAGAAGAATTAGGAATTGGACGCCCATCTACATATGCTCCAACAATTACAACTATTCAAAATAGAAAATATGTTGTTAAAGGTGCTTATGAAGGTTATGAAAGAAATTACAGACAACTTTTTACTCAAAATAATGAAATAAAAACTTCGGTATTAACTGAAAATACAGGTTCTGACAAAGGAAAGTTAGTCCCCACAGAAGTTGGAATGATTGTAACTGATTTTCTAGTTAACAACTTTCAAAATATTTTAAATTATAATTTTACCGCAAGTGTTGAGCAAGATTTTGATAAAATTGCCAATGGTGATATTGAATGGACAAGTATTTTAAAAGATTTTTATGGTCCGTTCCATACAACAGTTGAAGATGTGCAACAAAATGCAACAAGAGAAACTGGAGAAAGAGTACTAGGGGTTGATCCAGTAAGTGGAAGAAAGGTAAGTGTAAGGCTTGGTAAATTTGGTCCAATGGCTCAAATTGGAACAGTTGATGAAGAAGAAAAACCAATATTTGCAGGACTTCTTCCAGATCAAAAAATAAGTAAAATTACATTTGAAGAAACAATGCAGCTTTTTAAACTACCTTGTTACTTAGGAGATTTTGAAGAGCTAAGCGTTGAATCTAATGCAGGTAGATTTGGACCCTATGTAAAACACAACAACGTATTTGTATCTCTTCCAAAAGGTTTAAGTCCTCTTGAAGTTTCATTAGAACAAGCTATTGAGCTTATTTTAGAAAAAAGAAAAATTGATGCTCCAATTGCTAGTTACGAAGGTTTTGATATAAGTAAAGGAAAAGGAAGATTTGGACCATTTATAAAATGGAATGGTTTGTTTATCAACGTTAATAAATCATATGATTTTGATAATCTTAGTGAAAAAGATTGTTTTGAACTAATTGAACTTAAAAAGAAAAAGGAAGCTGAAAAACTATTAAAAGTTTGGGACGATCTAGGTATTAGATTAGAAAAAGCTAGATGGGGAAGATTTAATTTAATAAAAGGTAAAGTTAAAGTTGAATTTCCTAAAGGAACAGATTTAGATAAATTTAATGAAGATAATGTAGGGGATTATTTTAAAAAGAAAAAGTCTAAAAAATCTAAGCCCAAGAAATAGTTATGACTAGTGACTATTTATCCCCAATAAGTAAAAAAGATTACATAAAAGCTTGTAATGAAGTATTATCTGATCATTCATTATTAATATTAAGAAGAAATTTATTATAATTGGTATGAAATTTGAGAAGGTGTTAATAATATTATTATTTTTATAAACTTTAACCAAAGAATATCTAGTGAAAAATATATTTTATCTACTATTTATCGTAATTTTTATTTCAAGTTGTTCTAATAAAAATGATAGAGGAGAGTTAATAGGAGTCAAGGGAACAAAATTTTTTCCAGACAAACCCTCTGGAATGGTTCTAGTGCCAAGTGGTTCTTTTTTAATGGGTATGGCAGATGATGATATTGCTGGACTTCAAAACGCTCCAATAAGTACGGTTTCTATAAAAGCTTTTTTTATGGACGAAACTGAAATTACCAATGGTGAATACAGACAATATGTAAATTGGGTTAAAGATTCTATAGTAAGGCAATCTCTTGCTGTTAGAGCAATTGAAGAAATTGGAGAATCCCCCTCTCAAGAAGAATTAGACAAAGACAACAGTATAAATTCTTATTTTCCTGTATACCAACCAATAAGTGAAGTAAGTGATGATGAAAAAAGCGGTTATGAGTTATATAGAGAACAAAATTCGTTTGGAATTAATCCCTATGATAAGAAAACATTTAATTTAAATTTTGACATTGATTTAATTTGGGAAAGAGAAGACTATCCTGATTTAGCTTACGCTGAAGTTATGGAAGGTCCAATTGAAGGTACGGGTTTTTATTTGCCAGAAGATGAATCTTACAATGGAGAAAGAATATTTGACATCAAGAAAATTGTATACAACTACACTACTTTTGATGCTGCTGAGGCTATAAAATACCCGGATAGTGCAAGAAAAAATTTCTTTGTTCAAAAATCAATTCCTGTTTATCCTGACACCACTGCATGGATTAAAGATTTTTCTTACAGCTATAACGAGCCTATGCACAATGATTACTTCTGGCACGATGCATATACTGATTATCCCGTGGTAGGTATTTCTTGGGAGCAGGCTACTGCCTTTGCTCACTGGAGAACAATGTATAAAAATAATTATCAAAAGACATTAAAAAATGGTTCTAGAGTTGCCAGCTACAGGCTCCCAAGTGAGGCAGAGTGGGAGTATGCAGCAAGAGGTGGATTAGAATCTGCAACATACCCTTGGGGCGGTCCTTACACAATGGATTCAGAAGGATGTTTTTTAGCTAACTTTAAGCCCAACAGAGGAGATTATGCAGCTGACGAGGCTTTATATACTGTTGAAGCAAAGTCATTTTGGCCTAATGATTATGGATTATATAATATGGCTGGAAATGTTTCAGAATGGACTAGATCATCTTATGATAAAGGTGCTTATCAGTTTGATTCAGGACTTAATCCAAATGTTACAGATACCATTAATTTAAGAAAAGTTATTAGAGGTGGATCGTGGAAAGACACCGCCTATTTTTTAAGGGTAAGTACAAGAGATTACGAGTACAAAGATGAAAAAAGATCCTATATTGGTTTTAGAACTGTTCAGGACTATTTAGGTGAAGATGGTGGAGGTGATAGAAACCAAAATAAAATATTTTAAACCATCTATTATAATGATGGTCTAATTTTTGAAATTAAACAATAAAAAAGTTATGGCAAATAAAAGAAAAAAATTTATACCTGATAATTGGATAGAATTAATGTTTGGAGTTGGTGCATCAATTGTAATTATTGGAGCACTTCTAAAAATTACCCATAGTGATTTTATTTTTTCAGGAAACACATGGTTAACTGCAGGACTTGTAACTGAAGCAATAATTTTTTCTATTTCAGGTATTCAAGGTTTTATGACTGGAGATTCTTCAGTTGAAGATCCAGGTCTTCAAACAATTGAGGCTGAAACACAATCTTTACAGAAAGCAGTTGATCAAACCGTTACTGGATTAAGTTCTCTAAATAAAAATTTAACAGCTGCAACAGCTGCAACAGAATCTTTTTCTGTGCCAAATAATATTAGTGAAAATTTAAATAGTTATAATGATAACTTATCATCTGCAGCTTCTAAACTTACTAGTATTAATGAATTGTACGATTCTTTAAATAAATCTTTATCCGAAGTAAATTCTTCAACTTCTTCAATGAATATTCCTGAAGGTCTGGGTGAGGAGCTAAACAAAATGAAGGAAACTATTAATGAACTTAATGCTAAGTATTCTTCAATGCTTGAAGGAATGAACAAATAACATATGGCTGGAAAATCAGATACTAGACAGAAAATGATAAACATGATGTACCTTGTGTTTATTGCTATGCTTGCTTTAAATATTAGTAAAGAAGTATTAGCAACTCTTGGTATTTTAAATGATGATCTAGAATCTTCGATTGTAGAGTTAGAGTCATCTTCAAAAATAAATTACGATCAAATAAGTTCAAACTCTGATAATTTAGACTATAAAATTGCTTCAGAAATGGTAGGTGACATAAAAAATGTTTCTGATGATTTTTACAACTTTATTCAAAACATTAAAGATTCTCTTATTAGTTCGGATGAAAATAATTATTTAAAAGAGGTTAGTGTAAAATCAAATAGAGACTCAATAATTGTTATGACTGATTATCAAATAATGGACAAATCACAAACTCTTGACGATTATTTTTTTGTTGGCGATTTATATACTGAAAAAGGAGATCTATTTCTTGATAAGTTTACTAATTATCCTTTTTCAATTAATGAAACTTTAGATCAAATTACTGACAAAGAATTAAATTCAGAAAAAGAAACTAAAATAAACTATGAATTTGGTTCTATTAAAGATGATTTATCAAACAGATTCAAGTATTCCGAAAAAGTTGTAACAAGCGAAGGAACAGAATCACCTTTTTTAAATTATAATTTTCAGGGCTTTCCTATGATTGCCTCAATATCAAAACTTACTAAAATTCAATCTGATATAAGGTATATTGAAAATAAAGTACTAACTCAAATCTTAAATGCTGTTCAGAACAAAGGTCTTAATTTTAATACATTTCAAACACTCTTAGAAACTACCAAACCTGTTTATTATACTACTGATGTTATTGATGCAGCTGTTGTAATGGGTAAGAAAGATGAAAGTTTTAAGCCAGATGGAGTAGATTTATTTATAAATGGAAAGGCTCTACTTTCTAGGGAATATAAGATAGAGAGTGGTAAGGTAGTTTTAAATAAAAAATTATCATCTCCAGGAACTTATGAGTTAACTGGAACAATAACTAAAAGAAATGCTGACAGTCAAGAATTAGTATCAATTCCAGTAAATCAAACTATAGTGGTTATTAAAGAGCCTAACTCAGCAGTAGTTTCTGCCGATAATATGAAAGTTTTTTATAGAGGTTTAAGAAATCCCTCTTCAATATCTATCCCGGGTGTTGCAGAGAGTTCCATTAGACCATCAAGTAATAATGGAGATTTTATAAAGCTTAAAAACGGCGGATGGGGTGCTGTTCCTACCAGTGATTTCTCTAAAAAAACTATGAAAGTTTCTGTTTCCGGAGTTTTAAATGGTAAAAGAAAACAATTTGACGGAGGTGAGTTTAGAATCCTAGAGCCACCACCTGGACTTGGCTCTGTTAAAGTAAACGATAATTATTATAAACCTACTCAAAATATTCCCAAACGATACTTGTCGAATGGTATGATTACAGGAAATAAGCCAAAAGACTTCCTTTATGATTTTGTAATTGAAGTGACTTCTTTCGACATTAAAGTTGGTAACTCACCATCTAAGACGGTTAACGGAAATACTGCTAGAAATAATTCAAAGGCAGTTGCTGATATAAATAGTCAAGGTAAAGGAACAGTAGTTAGAATATCAAACATAAAAGCTAATGCAAAAGATGGAGATTTTATAAATCCTAATTATATTGTAAATGATTTTATATTAATACTAGAATGAAAAATTTAATATTTCTTTTTTGTGTATTGTTTAGTTTAAATGCTTTTTCGCAAGCAAACATATTAAATGCATCAACTCCATCTGAAATTGGAATTAAGAACTTTGATCAAAAACAGTCTGACAGTGATTCTTTTCTTGAATTTGATTACATTGACGAGAGAGATATTCTTTGGTCAAAAATAGTCTACGAAAAAATTGATTTAAACGAAAAATTAAACTTTCCGTTATTATTTCCTGTTAATGACGAGACCTATGAAAAAAACAGAAAGTCGCTTTGGAGAATTTTAAAAGAAAATATAATTAACAAACGTATTACAGAACTGTATTTTGATAGAAATGACAATTTTAAGGATAAGATGTCCTATAATGACGTTATGGAAGTTGTTTCATTTACAGAATTAATCAATGGAGTGCCAACTCCACCTGAAGAATTAAAATCTATTGATATTACTGCCTACAGAATAAAAGGAATGTGGTATTTTGATAAAAGACAAGGTGAAATGAAATACAGGTTATTAGGGCTCATGCCAGTTGGAAAAAACCTTAAAGATGATGATGGTAAAAATAATACTGATCTTTTTTGGATATGGTATCCAAGCTTAAGAAAAATTCTTCACCAAGAAATGGTTTTTAATGAAAAAAACAATGCAAATAGAATTTCATTTGACCAATTATTAATTTCTAGAAGGTTTAGTTCATACATTTATAAAGAAGATAATTTATATGGTGATCGTCCAATATCTTCCTATAAAGATAAAGGTCTTCAATCAATTTTAGAGTCTGAAAGAATTAAAAAAGAAATTCTTGACTTTGAACAAGATATGTGGAATAGATAGTTTCCTTTCCCTTTTTTAAAATTAAAAATGTCAGATATTACAATTCATATCCTAGATAGAGATCAAAACAGACATTCTATTGTTGTTCCAACTGATATGAATATGAACCTAATGGAAGCTTGTAAAAGTTATGAGTTTCCTGTTGAAGGTATTTGTGGAGGTATGGCCATGTGCGCATCATGCCAGGTTTATGTAAACTCTGAAAATTTACTTGAAAATATTTCTGAAGATGAAAAGGCTATGCTTTCAGAAGCCTTTCATATAAAACCAAATTCACGATTAGGTTGTCAAATACAAATTAAGGAAGACTTAGATGGTCTAGAATTCGAAATTGCTCCTGAATAAATTTAGTTTCCCTTTTTAATTAAATTTAAGGCAGAACCTTCTTTGTACCATTCAATCTGTTGATCGTTGTAAGTGTGATCAGTTTTTATAAGATCTTTTGACCCATCAGAGTGAACTATTTCAATTGAAATTTGTTTTCCAGGACTAAATGATTCTAAATCTATGAAATTGAAAAGATCATCTTCTTGAATTAAATCATAATCAGATTCATTACTAAACGTTAATCCAAGCATACCTTGCTTTTTTAGGTTTGTTTC
>Ga0206127_1002478_pt1 | contig 18256 bp, 15 predicted proteins | sample Helgoland_Spring_6_FD_148646 | JGI IMG/M metagenome (GOLD analysis project Ga0206127, IMG submission 148646) | Pelagic subsurface seawater microbial communities from Kabeltonne, Helgoland, North Sea - Helgoland_Spring_Bloom_20160419_1 | ecosystem: Environmental > Aquatic > Marine > Epipelagic ...
CAACAGTGAAGAAGCGGCTGTAGAGTTAACTGACATTGTGCCTAATCTGCTCGAAGATGAGCTTGTCGCTATGGGTGGTTTGTACCAGAAAATTGAAGACTGGAATTCGTTAGTCGTCGTTGATCGACTAATAATGGAGTATAAGAAAAATAAAGGCTTTTTGGGTATTTTCTCCTGTATCGATGCATATTAAGCGACTGTCCAGGTTCAATGGGGGTATTGAGTGTTGAGTGTTGTGAGCGAGGTTTAGTCGATAGAGGATATTGACAGGTACTCATAAGCCACTCGAAGCACCCGTCATACCGCCAGTGCGAGGGCCAACTCAGGCGTTTTTTGAGTTTGATCAGCGCGCTATTCACTAATCTAATATACTCTATATTTATAATGCTTTAGCAACAGGTGTAACTTAATAATGACTAAAAAAAATACTGTAGATATCGGCCTAGGTCTTTGGAAAATACCCAATGATCAGTGCGCTGAAACCGTCTATAACGCGATCCAGGTAGGTTACCGTCACTTAGACAGTGCCTGTGACTATGGCAACGAAGTCGAAGTTGGCAAGGGTATTGCCAGAGCGCTTGCGGATGGTTTGTGTACAAGAGAAGAATTAACGGTGACCTCCAAGCTATGGAATACCTATCACAGTCCTGAGCATGTTAAGCCGGCACTGGAGAAAATTCTCAGTGACCTCGGTTTGGATTACTTAGACTCATTCCTGATACATTTCCCTATTGCTCTGGCATTTGTTCCCTTTGAAGAACGTTATCCGCCTGAGTGGATTTATGATCCTAAGGCGGAAAATCCGGCTATGAAGTCGGCGCCCGTTCCTCTGTCTGCTACCTGGCATGCAATGGAAGAGTTAGTGCATCAGGGGCTGGTGAAACGAATTGGCGTCTGCAACTACAGTACAGGGCTGCTTCATGACCTGATGTCTTATGCATCAATAAAGCCAGCAGAGCTTCAGATAGAGTCTCACCCCTACCTTACACAGGAGCGATTGATTCGCCTGGCTAAAAGCTATGGTATGGCGGTTACTGCATTCTCACCCTTTGGCGCCCTTTCCTATGTCGAGCTAGATATGGCCGGCGAAGATGAATCTGTGCTAAGCCAGCCTATCATTACTCAGTGCGCCCAAAAATACGGCAAGACCGCCGCTCAGGTAGTCCTGCGTTGGGGTGTTCAAAGAGGCTGCTCAGTAATTACCAAAACTACTAAGAAGGCGCGGCTGGAGGAGAATCTAAATATCTTCGATTTTGCGCTGACAGAGGAAGAAATGTCGGCCATCGCTGCCCTGAATAAAAATCGTCGATTCAATGATCCCGGTCATTTTTGTGAAGCTGCGTTCAATACTTTTTATCCAATTTACGATTAGGAGAACATTTAGTGACCTACAGCAGTACTATGCTCGAAGACCTCGAATTCAGTCAGGATAATTTTCCGTCCATTATTGTTAACGATGGATCGATAAAGACTCTGGATCAGGCCCGAGCTTGGATAGGTGAGAATCTAGCAATCTTGAAGAAAGAGCTGAGCTGCACGGGTGCGCTTCTGTTCAGGGGCTTCCCGGTTAACGATGCGGTTAGCTACGACAGTTTCTTTTCGGCCTTTGAGTATAAAAACTTTACCTATGAGGAGTCACTGTCAAACGCAGTTCGGATTAACTATACCGATCAGGTATTTAGTGCCAATGAAGCGCCCAAGCATGTGGAGATATATCTTCATAACGAGATGGCTCAGACACCTATTTTTCCTAGCATTATCTCTTTGTTTTGTGAGAAATCTGCCGACAGTGGCGGCGCAACTATCTTATGCCGATCAGATATTGTGTACCAAAAAATTGCCGCTGCCGAGCCTCAGTTAACCGCCAAACTAGCCGAGGTCGGTATTCAATATACCACCAGAATTTCTAATGGCGACAATGCAGATTCAGCCCAGGGCCGAGGATGGCAGGGTACTCTGAGTGTGGAAACTAAAGCCCAGGCGGAGGAAAAGTTAGACAGTCTTGGTTATCGCTGGGAATGGCAGTTAGACGACTCATTGCTTGCCCAGACCAAGGTCCTTCCAGGGATTAAATCACTAGACAATGATCGTAAGGTTTTTTTCAATCAAATTATTGCCGCTTATCAGGGCTGGCAAGGGGTTAAAGAAAATCCTTCCAGGGGTCTTTGCTTTGGTGATGGTTCAGACATTCCCAAGCATTTTTTAGATAGCGTTTGCGCTATTGCAGCCGAGACTGCCTATGATTTGATGTGGCAGGATGGTGATGTTGCAGTAGTCGATAATCATATTGCTATGCATGGACGCCGTCCTTACGGCGGTGATTCTGTTCGTCGGGTATTAGTGGTTCTGGGGCTTTAGCTACCGAATATTGGTAAGTGCCTGGATGCATTAAAAAATGCCATGTCAGCATTCCAGATGTCGGCCGAGTCGAGGCTCAGTCGTTTTTAGTCGCAGAGCCATCTTCCCTGTCCTAGGGCAAAAAATAATTCATTAGGTTATAGCTACTGTGCGAATTACGTTGTTCTGTCTGCGTTATAGAGACGCCAATTATTTTCTGATTCGAGCTAGCCATTCTATTGCTTCTGGCATTCCTCCGTCAAAAAGGCAATCTAGAACCTGATTTGCAAATAGCACCTTAGGTATTTTCACTGGCATACCAATGTATTTATGTCTTGAAAAGGGAAGGAAAACTAGTGATGATCAATGCTTAATTCACGCGCAATGGCACCAGCTGATGATTAAACAGATACAGTCCTTTTTGATATCCCTACTGATAGCCACATTTTTGGTGGTCACCCACACCACTGCAACCAATCTGATCTGGCTACAAAGCATCGGTATGCCAGTAGATATGGGTATTGTTGTGTCAGCGATGGCCACAGATTTAGTGGGTATGAATTCTAGGGGCGCTTTTCCCGCCATTGGGTTGATCTTTGTCGGCCTATTAATCGCCTTTATTACAGCGCGAATGATAGCCATTTGGAGTTCCATCAAAAAACCCACCCTCTATGCCATGGCCGGAGGTGCCGCACTATTGGCCATCGTCGCCCTAATGCCATTGGCTTTTTATAACCTAGACTTAATTGCAGGCGCTCGCACACTGGGCGGCAAGGTTTATCTTGTTCTCGCTGGCGCGCTTGCCGGGTATTATTTTGGTAGCCATCCAAAACAAGGGGATTCTAATGATATTAAATAATGTACGAATCATCTGTGCAGCTCTGCTGTTTAGTAGCGGTTTTGCCGCCAGCAATGATGATAGTTTTGAAATCGCAACTCTGGCCGATGGGCTAGACTACCCCTGGGCTGTTACCTTTATTTCTGACAACGAAATGTTGGTCACTGAACTGTCCGGAAATTTACGCCGAGTATCCAATGGCATACTAAACCCGACGCCCATTGCTGGCGTGCCAGAGGTGCTGTTCGCTGGTCAGGGTGGGTTATCAGAAGTCACACTAGACCCGAGTTTTGCGGATAATGGACTACTTTATCTGTCATTTTCAGCGCCAGCGGTTGATCAGCCAAAACTCAATCAGCTCAATGTGATTCAAGCTCGCCTTGAGGGCAATCGTCTTGTCGATCACAAAACCATTTTTAAATCTGACCCACCACGCAAAACGGCGGCGCACTATGGTGCTCGATTAGCATTTTTAGATGACGGGACATTACTGATTACGTCCGGAGATGGGTTTAATTATCGCGAGCAGGCCCAAGCCCTAGATAACCATTTCGGCAAGATATTGCGTCTTAATACAGACGGCAGTATTCCCCAAGACAACCCCTTTACGAAAAACCCAGATGCACTGCCAGAAATATGGTCTTACGGGCACAGAAATCTTCAAGGGCTAGTGGTTGCGGATGATGGCACGGTCTATGAACACGAACATGGCCCTCAGGGTGGCGACGAGCTTAATCGAGTATTGCCCGGAAAAAATTACGGCTGGCCAGCGATTACCTATGGTGTCGATTATAGTGGCGCCATGATTTCTCCCTTCACTGAGCAGCCAGGGATGGAACAGCCAATAAAGTATTGGGACCCTTCGATCGCGCCCTCGGGGATGATAATGTATCGCGGTGACATGTTTCCCCAATGGCAGGGCAACCTATTGATATCCGCCTTGGTGCCTGGGGATGTTCGGCGCCTTGAGATACAAGGCAATAAAATTATTATGGAAGAAACTCTGTTCACTCAGTTTGGCAGACTTCGCAATGTTGTGGCTGCTCCAGATGGCAGTTTAATACTGGTTACAGACGGCGAAGACGGCAAGTTGATAAGAGTGAGCGCCAAGAAGTCGGCACCGTAAGGGCCAGTCTTAGACATTGCTGCAATTAGAAAAAAGTAATTGCACTGCTATACAAGAATACAAGTGAGAATAGTTACTTTGCTTATTAAGAAAACCCAATTCGAAAGAGTTGGGTTTTTTATTGGTTGTTGGATTGATTTGACATAACCTATAGCAAAACTTGCCAGGCTGATGCTAATTTGAAGATCAATAAAAAGATACTCGCCACCACGGCTGCCAGTTTGGTGGCTCTCCTGATTGCAGGCTTACTCACATTTTCCTGGATACTGTCGTCCAATATTATGCATCCCTCTTTTGTCTGCAGTGAAGAGCACTTTATATACTGCGGTGACCCCTCTCAGCTAGACCTCTCTTTTGAAGACATATCTTTCCAGTCAGATGACGGCAATAATCTGACTGGCTGGTATATGCCCGCGGAAGCATCCGCTAAGGCGATTATTTTTGTCCATGGACATGGAGCCGACAGGCGTGAAGGTATGCGCTGGTTTAAGGCTGTCCATGAGGCGGGATTTAATATATTGGCTTTTGATTTAAGAAATCAGGGCAAGAGCACTAAGTCTTTTTCGACCATGGGGTATTTTGAAAAGCGGGACGTTATAGCTGCCTTGGATTATTTACAGCAGCAAAAGAATATTCAAAGTATGGGTATCTTCGGTACGTCGATGGGCGCCGCGACATCAATTATGGCGATGGAGGCCGACCGCCGTATTCGTGCTGGCGTGTTTGAAGCGGGATGGTCAAATTTAAGCGACCTATACGGTGAGATTGTAGAGCAATATGTTGGCCTGCCACGATTTCCCATAGTGCCAATAACGACGTGGATGTTAGAGCAGCGCACAGGGATGGAGATGGAAAAAGTAAATCCTGAAAACATCCTGGCAGGCATTGCGCCTCGGCCGGTATTTATTATTCATTGCTCGGGAGATAACCTGATTGGCTTTTATCATGGTGAGCGAAATTATGCCGCTGCCAATGAACCTAAAGAATTCTGGAAGTCGCCCTGTCAGATACATGCTAGGGCATGGCAGTCAGACCCACAGTATATTGAAAATCGGGTGAGCAGTTATTTTGTCAAATATTTATAGTCGCCGAGAAGATAAAACCGAACGAAACCCTATGGATATAATGTTGATGAAACTACATAACAGCCTAAAAAATATGGCCCTGCCCAGTCTAGTGTTGTGGTCACTTGGGGTGGCCGCAGTTCAGGCAGGGGTGGCTAATGTTCAAACCTCTCAAGTTGAAGCCGCTGAGGTTCAGGTAAGTGCTCTAAACTATGTTGAGGCCAAAACAGCCTTACAGTTCGACAAGTACTTGGCAAGCGCCGGTGGCAAACTTAATACCTTTGCCCATAGCCGTAAGCTGGTTGGTATTGATAACCGCAGTAGCAAACGCTTGAATCGAGACACGCTCTACAGCGTCGCCATTGTGGATATCAGTCAGGGTGCAAGTATTCGGCTGCCAGAGGCGGGTGATCGTTACATTTCGGTGCAGGTGGTTAATCAAGACGGCTTTACCAATAAGGTTTTTCACGGTGCCGGTCGCCGTGACTTAACGCTGGCAGAATTTGACACGCCCTATGTGTGGCTTCTCGTTCGCACCAGGGTGCTAGAGAGTATTCCAGGTGACCTGCAGGCAGCTCAGGCACTGCAAGACCAGATGTCGATTAGCAGCGCTTCCGAGATACCTTATACGCACAGTAATTATGACCCTGTGAGTATGGGGGCTACCACAGCATTGCTGCTAGAGCTCGGCAAGGGCATCAGTGATAACTCAAAAGCGGCAGGCACTAAGGAGCAGGTCAATCCGGTTAAGCAGCTTCTATTGAGTGCCTTTGGCTTTGGCACCTTACCCGAAACGGAATCTTTACTGCTGACCGTTCAGCCCAATCTACCCATTCATAAAGGCTACGTACTCAATGTGAAAGATGTACCCGTGGATGGCTTCTGGTCCCTAGCCATGTACAACAAAGAGGGTTATTTTAATGAAAACAACTATGACTCTTACGGCTTTGGCGATAGAACTGCTAAGAAGAATGCCGACGGTTCAATTACCCTACATTTCGGCGGAGCCCCGAGCAGCATTAACTACATTCCTATCACGGAGGGATGGAACTACGTGGTGAGGATGTATCGACCTAGGGCCGAGTTATTAGAGGGTACTTGGACGTTTCCAACATTCGAAGCCATAGAGTAGCCAGGCAGCTAAAGGATAGTGAGAAAGCAAAGAGCACAGGGAGAAGGCAAATAGAATATGCTAGCGGAGTATTTTTGCCCATCAAGCCTGTAGGTAGCTTGATAGACAGAGGCACTAATTATTGAATCAGACTAAAACGTCATTTCCGGCACATTATCCGGAATAATTAATTCGCCACCCGTAAGACTGGCTATCTCCTCAACACTGACCCCAGGCGCTCGCTCTCGCAGAATAAACTTTCCATCAGCAATATCCATCAATGCCAAATCTGTCAGTACTCGTTTAATACAGCCTTTACCTGTCAGGGGAAGCGTGCATTCCGCTAGAAGCTTAGAGGCGCCAGACTTAGATGCATGGGTCATGGTAACAATAATATTATCAGCGCCAGCCACCAGATCCATGGCACCACCCATGCCCTTAATTAGCTTTCCCGGGATCATGTATGAGGCAATATTACCCTGGCAGTCAACTTCAAAGGCACCCAGTACGGTGAGGTCCACATGGCCACCACGAATCATGGCGAAAGATTCTGCCGACGAAAATATGGAGGCACCTGGCACCATAGTCACAGTCTGTTTGCCGGCATTAATAAGATCAGCATCCACCTCTTCATCGAGGGGGAATTGACCCATGCCGAGCAGACCATTCTCTGACTGCAGCATCACCTGCATGTCTTGGGGGATATAGTTGGCTGCCAAGGTGGGAATGCCAATACCGAGATTGACGTAATAGCCATCCTGAAATTCTTGAGCGACCCGTTGAGCAAGCTGTTCGCGAGTTAAAGCCATATCAAATCTTCCTTATGCGCTGCGCACGGTGCGCTGTTCAATAGTTTTCTCAAATGTTCCTTGGATGAGGCGATTGACGTATATGCCGGATAGATGGATCTCATCGGGGTCGAGCTGTCCCACTTCAACAATTTCTTCCACCTCTACCACAGCAATTTTGCCCGCGGTAATAGCCATGGGGTTGAAGTTGCGCGCTGTCTTACGGAACATTAAGTTGCCGTAGCGATCTGCTTTCCAGGCTTTAGCAATGGAGAAGTCACCATAGAGGGCTTCTTCGAGAATATAATTGCGGCCATCAAATTCCCGTACTTCTTTGCCTTCGCCTACGGGAGTGCCATAACCTGTCGCCGTAAAAAAAGCGGGGATGCCGGCACCACCGGCACGCATTTTCTCGGCTAAGGTGCCCTGGGGTGTAAGCTCTACTTCCAGTTCACCGCTCATCATCTGGGCTTCAAAGAGGGCGTTCTCACCCACATAGGAGGCGATCATTTTTGCAATCTGCTGGTCTTCGAGGAGTATGCCGAGTCCCTTGCCATCGACGCCGGCATTATTGGACGCAATGGTCAGCCCTTTGGTGCCACGGCGTTTAATCTCTTTGATTAGGTTTTCGGGTATTCCGCACAGACCAAACCCGCCTGCAATAATCGTCATATTGTCTTCGAGGCCTTCTAGGGCCTCTGCGTAACTGGTTACCACTTTGTCGAATCCGGACAAGGTAAGCTCCTAATAATTATTGAGGTAAATGGAGGACATGTTGATAACAATGCAAGAAATCATTATATTTATCAAATTGTAAATATTAACTAATTAATAACCAAAGGCTATTAATGTCCATTCCCATAAACCAAGTCATCGTATTCACCACGGTCGCACGTACCGGCAGCTTTATCGAGGCGGCGATTGAGTTGCATCTATCCCAGCCGGCACTCAGTGTGGCGATGAAAAACTTGGAGGAAGCCCTCGGGGGGAAGCTGCTGGCTCGCACAACTCGCTCAGTCACCTTAACCCCAGAAGGCAGAGCGTTTTATCCCATTGCACGACGATTACTGTCGGACTGGGAACAGTCTATGCAGGATGTGCGTAATCACTTCGCGTTGCAGAGGGGCAAGTTAGATATAGCGGCGATGCCGACTTACACCACTAATTTGTTGCCAAAAATTCTCGCTGATTTCCATCGTCAATATCCGAATATTCATATTAGGGTACATGATGTGATCGCGGAGAATGTGGTGCAGATGGTCAGGGAAGAGCGCTGTGAACTGGGTATTACCTTTGCTCCGGAAGATGCGCCAGATCTCAATTTTCAGCCATTATTCAAAGACCGGTTCGTGGCCATTCTGCCGGCCAAACATCCGCTGTTGGCGAAGCAGCAGCTTAGGTGGATTGATGTGCTTGCCTACCCCCATCTTAGCTTACAGCGGCCAGCGGGCACTCGACGACTCATCGACCAGGCCTTGCAGGAAAAAGGATTATTACTGACGCCAGCGTTTGAATCTCATCAGCTGGTGAGTATTGGTCGCATGGTTAACCAGGGTCTGGGTTTGAGTGTGGTGCCTAGCATGAGTCAGGGGCAGATGGAGGAGATGGGCCTGCAGTGCCGAGCTATTGGCGCCCCTATAATTACCCACCAGGTGGGAATTGTGACTCGTCGGCAGCATACGCTCTCGACGGCGGCGCAGGCGATGGAACAACTTATTAGGGCCGCGGTGAGCAACCCCTGATGTTGTCTTACGCTTTGGCGGCAGGTTCGATCAACGGCGCCATCATATCAATCAACCCTGCTAGCTCTGGTTTATGCTGACGAATTTCATCAGCAGTCAGGCCATGAAGCTCATGGGGGAATACCAGCCACTCATCGGTTTCATGTATATAGTAGTCGGGTGGGCTGTCTGTTTTGTTGTTGTTAGGTTTGTAATAGGGTGTGGCCACGCGAATCTGAGGGGTGTTCTTTTTACAGGCGCGGGTTAGATCATCGATCGCTTGTTGAATAGAGAGGCCAGTGTCGTGAACATCATCCACAATCAACAGCGAGTCCTCGGACTCGAGTTGGCGAATAATATAACTAAGACCATGAACCTTCACTTTTTTGCTGCGCTCACCAATGCCGGTATAGGACGAGGTGCGAATAGCAATGTGGTCGGACTCAACGCCCAATACATCGAGAAATTCCTGAACGGCGATACCTATGGGGGCGCCGCCGCGCCAAACACCAACAATATAGTTAGGGCGATAGCCGCTTTCGAAAACTTGCCAAGCTAACTTGAAGGAATCTTCGAGCAGTTGTTGGGCTTGAATATAGCGCTTTGACATCAGAGATGTATCCAAAAATAGTTAATCAAATAGCCTCCAATATTAGCATAATCAGATGTTGGCTAATAGTTGGCCTGACGAAGACTGGGGCTAATTTAGGGTCATAAAAAACCCGGACTAATTAACCTCCGGGTTCTTCATTATTACTGACAGGCTATAGATATTACGCAATAGCCTAAATTCAATTTCTCAGATTTAGAAATCCATGGCAAAGCGTGCCATAAACTGACGTGGACCAATCAGCTCGTCGCCAGTTGCACCAACACCAAACACATCGGTAAAGCGTGCATTGATACCCGCTTCATCGGTAAGGTTCTTACCGACTAACTCAACGCGCCAGTCCTGACCGTCTGGGCGGAAGCCCACAACCAGATCGATTACGTCGTAGCTAGGCACCACATCCGTTGCATCGTTGTTAAAGATGCGGTGTTTGAACTCGCCTCTGTAGGTGTACTGTAGGCTGCTATTTAGCTCACCCCAGGAGGTAATATCAGTGTTCCAGTTGAGAGCCACATTGCCGGTGAATTTTGGCGTTTTGGCTAGCTCATTACCGTTGACGTTTTGCACTGCAGCAGAGCGGGCTACCTGAATTTCATTACTGAAAAGGTTGAACCCTTGGCCGATCAAGGCATTGCCTGCCGCTTCTGATTGCACATTGTCCAGCGCCAGATGATCCCCAGTAATTTCAGTTTCCAACCATGCCAGTCGTACATCAAGAATCAGTGTGTCGGACAAGAAAGCTGACAGCTCAAGCTCGGCACCAAAAATTTCTGATTTTGGAATGTTGCCCACACCACCCTGGAATACTTCTGGATCAGTTGCCTGATACTGCAGACCTTCATAGTTATAGTAAAAGGCTGCTGTGTTCATGCGCACGCGGCCATCGGCCAGATCAGTTTTCAGGCCCACTTCATAGGCATCAACAATCTCTTCTTCAAATGTTGGCAGCACAACAACCGGTGCAACAATAGACTCAAGACCATAAGTCAGATTCGAGCCGCCGGGCTTAAAGCCTCGTGTGTAAGAGCCATAGGCCATAGTGCTGTCGTTAAAGTCATGCTCGACAACAAAACGTCCGGTCACCTTCTCACTGCTCATTTCAATAATATCTGTGCCTGAACGACCATAGAAGTTAGTTACCGCACTAAAAACCTCATCTTCTGTGTAGCGCATGCCGAATACCGCACGCCACTCTTCATTGAAGTTCCAGGTACCCTGACCATAGATAGACGTGGAATCACGCTCAGGCTTGGAGTCAGAGATAAAACCGATCTCAGCGCTATCGTCATAGGAAAAAACTTGATCGAGCGTGAACGGGTCAAAGGTGCCATTGAAGTTAAAGTCGAGCAGTTCGAGAATGCTGATCTCTACTTCTGTATCCAAGTAGAACAGGCCTGCTACCCAGTCTAGTTTTCCAAATAGTGGCTCCGATGAAACTAGGTTTACTTCTTGAGTAATGGTGGTCTGCTTGTTAGTTTCTGGAACGTACACGCTGGGTAACTGAGCGAATGGCGCTAGTACTGCAAGGTCGTTACGATCGTTGTCGCGATTGATCAGCACGTCATCATTTTGGTAGCTGGTCAATGACTTCAGCGTAAATGACTCAAAGTCCCATTCCAAAACGGCACTGTAAAGCTCTGACGTCAGCTCGTAGTCTGCCCGAGAATCTTGACGCAGCTTGCGCGCACCGGGAGTGGGATCAAGTAGGCCTTTCTGAGCCGCACCGTTGCGATCTTCATCAAAGTATTGCGCAGTGAAGTTAGCGCGGAAGTCGTCGCTGGGCTCATAGAGCACACGAACACGAGCAGACAGGCTGTTGGCGTCATCGAGATCCTGACCCAGAGTTAGATTTTCAGTAAAACCATCACGCTTGTTAGAAATAACCGACGCACGCACTGCCAGGGTATCCGACAGGGGCAGGTTGTAGGCTGCACGGGCCTTAACTAAACCATAGTCACCAAGCGTCAGGTCGGCTTTGCCGAAGGTGCCATCCAATGAGGGCGCCTGAGTGATAACGTTAATCGCACCGCCAGTAGAGTTCTGGCCAAATAGAGTGCCCTGTGGGCCTCTTAGCACTTCAATGCGCTCCAAATCCAAAAAGTCGGTCTGTAGAGCAAAGGGTGAGGCTACATAGATACCATCTAAATGGTAAGACACAGATGGGTTTGCAATCGCATTCTGGTTAGCTTCGTTGCCGACACCACGAATGGTAATAACTGTTTTAAAACCTTCATTCTTAGCGATGTTTACGCCGGGGGCGATCGCGCTAAGGTCAACGAAGGAGGCTATTTGTCGATTGTCTAAATTATCGCCGCTGAGTACAGTAATTGCCTGGGATAAATCTTGGAGACTTTCACTGCGCTTTTCTGCGGTCACCAACACCTCTTCAAAAACAGGCGTAGAGCTTTGCGCTAGAGCACTGCCAGAGAGAGCTGCAGCAATTGCGACAGATAGAGTTGTGACCGAAATACGCGAATAAATCATGCTAGTGCCTTATAGGTAGTTGGGTATTGTTAGAGGTTATTTTGTTCCGTAATGGGGCATAGGTTGCCCTGTAAGCGTAAATTGCACCATCACGGGGCGGTAAAGCCGGTTATTTTAGCTTTTTATCTTGTTATTAGACAATACCGAATAGAAAGCAATTAGCTTGCCAGTAACCTGTAAGTCTACTATTCAAGTATTTAATTTTTCGATTAGGTGTACGGCTATACGTGACAGTATGGTTAAATTGGCGGCATATTTTTTACCTACAATGGAAACACACCAATGAACGCATTGCTCGATCGTCTATTTAAACTAAAGGCTCATGGCACAACAGTGAGCACTGAGGTGGTTGCCGGTATGACCACGTTCATCACCATGGTTTATATTATTTTTGTAAATCCGCAGATGATGGCCGCTAGTGGAATGGATCAGGGCGCTAGTTTTGTCGGTACCTGTTTAGCAGCGGCACTGGCCTGCTACGTTATGGGGCTCTATGCCAACTGGCCGGTCGGTATGGCACCGGGCATGGGACTCAACGCGTTCTTCACCTATACCGTGGTCGGCGAGATGGGCTATAGCTGGGAAATAGCGTTGGGCGCTGTATTTTTAGCGGGCATCCTGTTTGTGATTATGAGCGTTACCCGTATGCGACGTTGGATGTTGGATAGTATTCCATTCAATATGCGTATCGCGATGGGCGTGGGTGTCGGTTTGTTTGTTGGTTTTATTGGCCTTAAGACCGGCGGTATTATTGTCGCCAATAACGCTACCTATTTATCCCTGGGTGACCTCACCAAGCCAGAGACTTTTCTCGCGGCCCTTAGCTTTTTAACCATCGCCATTCTGTCGATGCGTAAGGTCCCAGGTGCGATTATTATCGGTATTTTAGGCACCACCATTATTGGGTTGGGGCTAGGTCTAGTGCAGTTCAATGGTCTGGTGTCAGCGCCTCCTAGTCTTGCGCCCACCTTTATGCAGTTAGATATTCTGGGCGCCCTTGATGTGGCGATGGCCAGTGTGATTATTGCGTTTCTGTTTGTTAACTTATTTGATACTGCAGGCACTCTTTTGGGGGTGGCTAGCCGTGCGGGCTTGATTGATGAAAAGGGCGATGCAGAGAATATGGATCGCGCACTTAAAGCGGACAGTAGCTCCAGTGTCATGGGCGCATTCTTTGGCTGTGCGCCGGTCACTAGCTATGTTGAAAGCTCAGCCGGTGTGGAAGCCGGTGGTCGTACCGGACTTACTGCAGTAGTTGTGGGAACATTATTTCTGCTGGCGATCTTCTTCTCACCACTGGCAGCTATGGTGCCTGCCTATGCCACCGCGGGGGCGCTTATCTATGTGGCTATTCTGATGTTGGGGGGCATGGAGGCACTTGATTGGTCAGATACCACTGAGGTACTGCCGGCGCTGGTCACCATTATTTTGATCCCCTTATCGTTCTCGATTGCCAATGGCATCGCCTTAGGGTTTATAACCTATGTGGCCGTTAAGCTGTGCACAGGCAAGCGCGCGGAGATCACCATGGGCGCTTGGTTTTTGGCGGCAATCTTTCTGGCTAAGTTTACCTTTATCTAAATATTCTATTTTCTTCGCGCAATAAGAGTGTAATCAGAGGGCAGTTGAGAGGCTGCTTTCAATTGCCTCAGCCTGCTTGCGGCGCCAAAATATAAACACGACGCCCATCACCAGCTGCCAAGAGCCATAGAGCAACAGCGACAACAGCACCATGTCTGCCACAGGGTTAATCTCTCCAGCCACTAATGGAAATAGAGAGGCCTTGAGCAGAAAACCAAGATTGATATTGCGCACGGTCACTTCCATTTCAATCGCCGTATTGTCTTCCTGGGCCAACCCAAACATTTTAGTCAGCCACAGGCCCACAATCGTGAGGCCGATAATAAAGCCAAACAGCAAGGCAAGATCAGCCACTGGCGTATCCGCCATATTCAGTCGGCCAGCCCCGAGGGAGCCAAGGGCAATCGTTGCTATACCCAGCAGTGAGCCTCTCACGCAAAGTGTCGAAAACTGTTTGGCATAGGCGGGCAGGACACGCAAAAATAACATGCCCAGCAATAGCGGCAGTAACAGGCAGAGACCAATTTCAGTGGCAATACGCACCACCGGCATGGCAAAGCTATCAGTCATATAGTCCGAAATTAAAACATCCAAAATAAGCGGTGTGGTGACCAAACAGGCTACAGATGTGAGCCCTGTGATACTGATGGACAGAGGCACATTACCCCGCGCCATGAGGGTAAATACATTGGATATAGTGCCACCGGGAATCGCCACAATAATCGCGATGCCGATAATCATGCCGGGGGGTAGCTCGGTATAGAGAATAAACAGCAGTCCAATCAACGGCACTGTCACTAGCTGCATAACCAAGCCAACGGTAACCGCCTTAGGCTGCGCTACTACCTTCTGGAAATCAGCTAACTGGAGCCCAGCACCCATGCCTAACATCGCCAGTATCAACTGCACTGCGGCAACCCAATATTCATACTCGATATACAGCCCAACCATGCTTCCCCCTGATTGCTGGTTTATTCATACCCAGTCTTTGTCTACTTCGTTTTTAATTCAAATTTGGTTTTTTGTTGCTGCCAGAGTGCAATTTGGCGTGATTATTGGCTAATAAGCAACTAGTTTGGCTGAGAGCAAGTACGTTACTGCCCATCCAAATAAACCACGCAAAAACACAACGTGTTGATATAATAGAATTATATCGACATATAATCTTGACCTGTCGATAGTATCGACATATTATCTCAACATGTCGATAAAATTGTGTTATGTATACATATGAACTGGAAGCCAGATAAACCCTACAATCACTTGCCTCCTATGCCCCCGATTAAGGTACTGGAGACCCGAAAGGTACTTAAGCGATGCATAGAAGCTCGAGCAGCATTGGCTGGGCTCAAGCAGGCCGCCGAGTTGATTCCTAATCAGGCAATGCTAATTAATACCCTGCCTCTATTAGAGGCCAGAGACAGTTCTGAAATCGAGAATATCGTCACCACCACCGATAAACTATTCCAGTATTCGGGCAATGATTCCAAGGCGGACCCTGCCACTCGAGAGGCGCTAAGATACCGTCAGGCACTCTATGAAGGCTGGCAACGACTTACTCTGCGTCCAATTAATACTGCTATGGCCGAAGTCATTTGCAGTCGAATCAAGGGCGCAGATATGACTGTGCGAAAGGTGCCAGGTATTCGATTAGCGAACGAAACAACCGGTGAGGTGATTTACACGCCACCAGAGGGCGAAAAGGCGCTTCGCGACCTACTGAGTCACTGGGAAAAACTATTACATGAGCAACCAGATTTGGATCCACTGATCAGAATGGCGGCAATGCATTATCAGTTTGAGGCGATTCACCCCTTTACCGACGGTAATGGTCGAACAGGCAGAATTCTTAACATCCTGTATCTAGTTCAAGAGGACCTATTGACCCTACCAATCTTATATTTAAGCCGTTACATCATTGCCAATAAAGCAGAATACTATAGCGGCTTATTGGCAGTGACCCGGGAACAGGCTTGGGAGTCATGGCTGTTATTTATGCTAGATGCGATAACTAGTACTGCCCAATGGACCACATTGAAAATAATTGGCATCCGCGACCTTGCCGAACATACGGTTGATTATGTCCGTGAGCAGTTGCCAAAAGTCTATACTCGAGAGCTTATTGATGTCATTTTTGAACAACCCTACTGCCGAATCGATGACCTGGTAAGAGCGGACATTGCTAAGCGACAAACCGCCTCTGAGTATCTAAAAAAATTGGTGAGTATAGGCGTGCTAGAAGAGCAACAGGTGGGTAGAGAAAAAATTTTTGTGCATCCCAAGGTAATTAAGTTAGTTACACAGGACAGTAACAAATTGGATAAGTACACAGAAAAATAGCCATGAATTTAAGGGAATTCTGAGCATCATTGATTTATTGCTAAATAGCGTTGCTATCATTCTACTGAACTTCAATCTACACTCAGGAAGGTAATATTAACTGTGTATTCGAACCCGCTGTCTATGTAACAGCAAGTCAAACCGCCGATTATATGAGTATAAAAAATGACTCAGCATGCCATAAAACCCGTAGATCACAGCGTCCTATCAGCCTGGCTGCAAGGTCGAACCTTTGCTGATCTTAAAAGCCAATATGACCGCGAGGGTTATTTGGTGTTTGAGAAAGTGATGGACGCCGCCGAGATTGAGCGAGTTCGCGATGCGCTACAGCCCTATTTAAATAAACCGGGTCGCAATAATTTTGAAGGGTATAAATCTCATCGTGTCTATTCACTACTGGCGAAATCGCCAGAGGTTTTTTCCGATATGGTTAGCCATCCACTGGCGCTAGCTTTTGCCGAAGCCGACCTCGGGGATAGCTGTTTACTAACGTCATTGTTGGCGATTAATTTACAGCCCGGCGAAACCGTACAGCCTTGGCATCATGACGATTTTGATATTTTTGTGCCTCGACCTCGCCCGGCCTATGGCTTGAGTTCTTTCTGGGCGATTGATGATACAACTGCAGAAAATGGTGCGACGGAAATCATTCCCGGTAGCCATTTGTGGGGCGCCGAAGATCAGCCGGGGGGACTGTTAAGTAATTTTGAAACGGTCTCGCAAGATGTCTCTGTCGCGGCGGGCGAAGATCCTCAACCGCATCCGGACACCTTAAAAGTATTGCTGCCAGCTGGATCTTTAATGATTGCTAAGGGCACATTGATTCATCGTGGTGGCGCTAATCAGTCCGCTGATAATCGATTGATTGTAACGCCTCAGTACTGTGTGGGTTGGGCCCGCCAGTTAGAAAATATGATGGCGGCGGTGCCTCGCTCCATTGCAGCAACCTTGCCGAAACGAACCCGTGAACTCATGGGCTACAATATTCATTCTGGATTTATGGGCTATGTGGATGGCGTGCATTCAGATCGATTACTCAAATTGCCTGAAGAGTAAAACCCCTCAGATTTTAACGGTCTAGGCCCACACCACGAAAACGCATGCCCACTGTCAGCGCAGCACCAATATCCAAGATGGGTCGCGGCGGAATCCATAATGCAGGGGCCGACGCTAAGCAATCGTTGATTAATTCAGATTGACCGCCACTGGCGTATTCTGCCAGTGCATATCCAAAGGCTGATCCTCTGCTAACACCAGAACCGTTATAGCCTCCAGCAAGAAAAATATTTTTGCTTTGCTCACCAAAAAAGTTGGTGCCATTGCGACTAATGCCTTCCACCCCTGACCAGGAAAATTCAAAAGGCACATGGGTTAGTTGGGGAAATCGTTTTTCAAAACTGGCACGATGGATTATCTGCCTCTGCTGCAATTTCTCTGGGGTCAGTAACGCACCGCCAAAGTATTCGGCAGTATTGCGCAAACAGATGCGACCGTCGGCAGTAAGGCGAATGGTTGCACCGCCGCTGTGGAGTGAAATAATCCCCCATTCTTTATGTTCGCCGAGGCTAGATAATTCTGTGGCTGTTAGCCTGCGAGTAAAGCTTCCAGATAATGTGCTGCCAATTAGCCGTCGAGATAAGAACCCCAATTTACCGGCTTCGAAGTTGGTTGCCAATATCAACTTGTCGGTGGCAATCTCGCCCTGAGCTGTGGCCAGCGTAATAGGTTTTCCGTGGGTGATTTTTAGTACTGGACACTGTTCTATTAATTTTACATTGCGGGGCAATGAGTCTGCTAGCCCGCGCACTAGAGCGGCGGGTTGCACTAGCCCGCCAGCCTTAACATGAACGCCAGTTTTATACAGGGCTGTGCCAAAGCGCTGTTGCATGGCGTCTTGATCAAGGGCTATGTGGTTAATTTCCATGGCATCTAGGTAGCCGAGAAAATGAGCACTTTCGTTAATTGATTGGCTGTCGGCGGCGCCATGATGAAAGCCTCGGTTGTCCCACTGACAGTCGATAGCCTGGGCTTTAATCTGCTGATCTAATAGTGCAACACCGGTTTGGTTAATGCGGTTTACCCTTGCGTAGTTAGCTTTATTTTTTGCATTAAAAGCCCCGGGAAAATGGCTGACGCCAACGGTAAAACCTGAATTGCGGCCGGAAGCCCCTTGGCCCACTAAACGTGCGTCCAGTATTAATATTTCATGCTCTGGGTGTAGTTCCGCCAAACGCCGTGCGCAGGCGAGTCCGGTTA
>Ga0206127_1002479_pt1 | contig 18255 bp, 17 predicted proteins | sample Helgoland_Spring_6_FD_148646 | JGI IMG/M metagenome (GOLD analysis project Ga0206127, IMG submission 148646) | Pelagic subsurface seawater microbial communities from Kabeltonne, Helgoland, North Sea - Helgoland_Spring_Bloom_20160419_1 | ecosystem: Environmental > Aquatic > Marine > Epipelagic ...
GCTTGAGGATTAATTTTACTTGTTATATCAGCCATGACTGCGGCTTTAGGCTGGTTAATTGTATCGGTAAATGCGCCGGTCTGACGGTTAAAATTATGTTCTTCAAATTCATCAAAATCAGCAATGTGAAAATGCTGAAAGCCTAATCGTGCTAAGGTGGTTAAATGTTCTCCGCCCACACCTCCCATTCCTGCAATCGCGATTTTTTTAGTACTAATAATGGCTTGCTCTGCAGGTGTGACCCAGCCAATATTACGTGAAAAGGCATTGTCATAATTGAACATTATTTTTTCTCTAACTGCTTGATAATATTGTTAAACATAGATTTAAACCCCAGTGATAAATGAGTGAAGAACAAATGGGGATTAATGTAATAAGGGGCACGTTTGCCATGATAATCAATTGTCGGACCAATCTTTTCAAATTTGATCCCAATAAAACTCATACTCCTAGCTAATCGTGGCTCCATCATTACATAGGTATGAGAAATGTTATGGTTTAACACAGTTGAAGCCGCAGCTAAATATAACCCCACCGCAATGAACGGAAAACAACGTAATTCTTTTTCCGAATAAACTTCTTGGTTGATGACACCGGTTGCCGCTCCACTAAATTGATCAATTTGACGACGGCGGTACTCAGCGGGTACCGCAAGGCGTGAGAGTTCACATATTTGCTCTCGTGGGAATAGTTTTGGATGCAGTGTTTCATGGGTAATACTGTCACTACAAAATTTTTCAATGGGTAATAGTTCAGCCACCTTTGTAGGACGCACAATCCTAACCGTCCCAGCAAAAGCGTCTGTCGACAAATGTTTGAGCAAACAATGAATAGAATATGCATCAAACTCATCTTGCTCAAGCGCATTTTCCTGAATGGGCTCCAAATGTAATTCTTCGCAATATACGCGATGGCGGATATTAAACGCCTCAAGTTGTAGTGATAATTCAGTGGCGATAATAGGTGAAAAATATTCAGCAAAATGCGTCGAAATTCGATTTGCTTCGCGTAATGTTAAAAAATTTCTATACCCTTTTTTGATCGCAGAGAGTATCGATAACTGATGCTCTGGATGTAGTACAAGTGTTTGCACAATTCTATACGCTAAAAACTAAACATATGGAAAGTGTAGCAATGATCATCAAATCCGCTAGTTAATGTCGTAAAGCTTCCTCTTTAAAATCTCATTTTAGTGTGAATTTCTGCTGCAAATATAAATAGAGTAATGCGATGTATTCATAAATTGCTCGTTCAACGTGTACAACGCTTATGGCTGATGGGTTGTTTAGACTGAATGTCCATGTTGAGCTGGATAGATAATCAACTGGAAAGAATCGGACCTGGGCATTGGGTGCAATCTTGTTGAGTATCATCGCAATCCTTGGAATATGTGTGGCTGAACTAATAATAATCGTCGTTTCACCTGCTAATAATGGTGCAACGGCCGTCAATTCTTCATAGGTATTGGTACCGGTCTTAACTAATATTAAATTATTTTCAGCCACCCCGCGCCTGAGATAAAAATTTGCTACCGCTTCGGTATAGTTTTGCTCGGTGTCGCGCAAAAAATTTCCTCCGCTAATGATTAAGGGAAGATCCCAGTACTGACTTAAGAACAAGCCATTGCTAATTCGTTGATATGTGGCATCTGGCCAGCGAGTATGCTCGGGCAGTGTGGTGCTAGTTTGATAATACCCCGCTAAAATATAAATTTGGGTCGCGGTAGACAACGTCCTTGCTTGCAACGCTTGAGCAGGGTATCGGTACTCGATAGGTTGTAATAATAAACTAGAAAAAAAATACTGAGAACACAGTGATAACCATATAATAGCCATAAATAATAGTGACTTAGCCAAGCCTTTTTTACGAGTGAAGCGGGCGTAAAAGCCTGCCATACAAATCAAGATAATCACTTGTGTAATCGGGGAACATAAAGTTTGGATCAATTCACGCATAGCACAACCTTGTTAAAAAGTGACTGGATGATTAGTAAAAGCAGACTACACTTAAAATAGTACATTTATGGCTCGATGTGTCGATAAATTATATTGCCACGATTTTTCAGTTAACAAAGGATTGTTATGCGTCTAGTTAGTTTTTCTAAAAGTTCAGTCTTGAGTATTTGGTTCAGTGTGTGTGTTATTGCTGCCTTTACTTCTGTTTCGGCTTTGGCCTTTACAGATTTAACCAAAACGATCAAAGCGGTCAGCCCAAGTGTGGTCGGCATTGGCTTGATGACTCCAATTAATGCCCGTTCGGCACAATTACGTGGCACAGGATTTGTGTTCGGTAATGGTCAGTACGTTGCAACTAATTATCATGTGGTCTCAGATGTGCTAGATCCTACCATTGTGCAGTATTACGCGGTGTTAAATGGTTCCGGTAGGCGACCAGATGTTTTACGTGCGGAAATTATAGCAACGGATCTGGTGCATGATATTGCGATTTTACACATTACTAAATCGCTACCATCTTTAAAGCTCGCCATTGATGAATATTATGAGCCTGGGTTGGAGATTGCGTTTACTGGGTTTCCCATAGGGGCTGTGTTGGGATTATATCCTGCGACGCATGCTGGGATTATTGCTGGATTAACTCCTGATTCCACTCCAGCTCGAAATTCTGACCAGCTGACACAGACAATTATTGAGCGTTTAAGTCAAGCATTTTTAGTTTACCAATTAGATGCGACGGCATACCCAGGTAATAGTGGTAGTCCATTATATTTACAGGAATCTGGTATTGTAATTGGAATTATCAATAAGGTTTTTGTGAAGGAAGGAAAGGAATCAGCATTGACCAATCCAAGTGGAATCACGTATGCGATTCCGATTAGGCATTTAAAGCGTTTAGCAGAAAAACATCAAATTGCTTGGCAATGATAAATTCATTGTCGGTTTATTTTACATGTAAGCATAGTTTGAAAAATAAACCCATTTGAATTCAGTGGTTTATGATATGGCAAGAATATTGCTGATATTAAGTAATAATCATTTTATCAGTTAAATTTTAGAAGCACAGTGCACGTCAGGGGTATTCCGGGTGCATTGAACACACATGGAGTAGTTAAATGAGCGAACATAAGCAACCTTCAGGGCAATCGACAGTATCAACCGATACTGCACGTCGCAAATTTTTAGTTAAAACATCAACAGGTATTGCTGCAGGTACCATCATGGCTAGCTTACCAACCAAGTGTGTTTGGTATCAATGCATATAAATTTAGCGGTGGCAGTGTTAGTACTTATCCTGATAACACAACGTTGATTAAGATTTTAACCGGAGTGGTCGATACAGTTACACAATATTTAGACTTATATGGTCCTGAAAATATTAATTCGATCTCAAATCTTGCGAATTATCTAGGTAACGAAGCCGCTGCTAGACGCTTGACTACTGCGAGTCAACTCGCTGCGTTAGTTGCGAATCCGAATCAAAGTTTAATTTAATAGGTTACGGGTACCACTGCATAATAAGGATGTATATGCTGATAAAAGCAATGTTACAAAAAAGGGGTGTATTTACACCCTATACATTAGCAACCCAAACGGGATTTGCAACAGAGCTGGCATTGGCAATCTATAGTACTAGTGAGATATTTCAAATTTCATTAACCGCCCAGCAAAGTCATTTTGTGAGTGCACACACCAACCCTCGCCAAGCTCGGTGGTTATGTCACGCAATGTATTCAAAACATCCGTTTGTTGTCACTCCATCACAATGGGTATACACGACTTATGCATGGTTACGTGGTCACGTATTGAAAATGCCGGCCAAAACGTTACTTTATCATTTGAGTATGAAAGCCTATCGTTTTTGTGTAGAGCGTATTTTAGGTAAGCATATTTTTACAAAGCAGGACAAAGGAACCGATCGAGTCATGCCGTAGGTGTGATGCAGAACGTCTTTATTTAAAAAAAGGAACGCAACATAACATGAAAGTATTAGTCACTGGCGCCGCTGGATTTATTGGTGCACATGTCGTTCAATCGTTATTAGAACGAGGTGATACCGTTGTGGGTGTAGATAATATTAATGATTATTATGATGTCGCTTTAAAGTATGCGCGACTTGCTTGGATTGCTGAAAATCCAAATAGTCAGGCTTTTCGCTTCGTCAAATTAGATGTAGCAGACCAATTAGGGATGCAAACATTATTTGCTGAGGAGCAATTTGATAAAGTGGTTCATCTAGCCGCTCAAGCGGGGGTTAGATATTCCATTGAAAATCCTCATGCCTATATTAGCTCTAATGTAGTCGGGTTTATGAATGTACTAGAAGGCTGCCGCCATAACCAAGTCGAGCATTTAGTATATGCCTCTTCCAGTTCAGTTTATGGTGCGAATGAAGCGATGCCATTTTCAGTTAATGATAATGTCGACCATCCTGTGTCATTGTATGCCGCCAGTAAAAAAGCCAATGAATTAATGGCACATACGTACAGTCATTTATATGCGTTACCGACCACAGGATTACGTTTTTTTACCGTCTATGGACCTTGGGGAAGACCGGATATGGCACCCATTAAATTTACCAAAGCAATTCTGGCCGATGAACCGATTCAGGTGTTTAATTATGGTAATCACCGTCGTGATTTTACTTATATTGATGATATTGTTTCGGGTGTCATACATACGCTTGATCATACGGCACAATCCAATCCAAATTGGCAGGGCAGTGCGCCTGATCCAGCGACTTCGAAAGCGCCTTGGCGTGTCTATAATATTGGCGCGCAAACGCCTGTTCAACTATTAAGTTTTATAGAAACATTAGAGCAAGCTATTGGCAAAGTAGCACAAAAAGAATTGTTACCAATGCAACCTGGGGATGTGCAGGATACGTTTGCCGATGTGGAATCGTTAGTCAAAGATGTGGGTTATCGCCCAACCATCGATGTTGCTGAAGGCGTTCGCCGCTTCGTTGATTGGTATAAAAGTTATTACAGGCAATAGCGGTATAAAGTCTGCTCAAATTTTTCGTCAAGCACGGATTTAAATCAATATATCATAGGACTGTATTCAATATGAAAAACCCACGTAATTCAATAAGTTGGATGTTGTTTGTCATTTCGGTTTGTATTGTAATGATTGGCTGCAGTAGTCAGATGGCTGCGTCCATGCGAAAAGTCACTTACCCACCTGATTTTACTTATACAAAGCAAGCTGACTTACGTACTGATATGGATCAATTAGCTAAGCAAATGGTAATACTAGAGCAAGCATTGGTTGCACCATCTACCGATATTGACAATGCGAGAGAAATTCAGCGGCAACAAGTGCTTAGCACGTTACGGAATATGGGGCGTATCGCTGCAAGTTTACATGCGAATGACATTGGGACTAATCACCCGTTTATGCAGGACTATATGCAAGAATTTATTGGCAAGATTGATGAAGCCCGGGTAGCGGCATCGATTGAACCGCCTCGTTATTATTTTGCCGGTAAAATTTCTGGTGGGTGTACTAATTGCCACAAGGTTAATCGCTAAAACTCGCTACAGATAATAAGGACCAAGCAATATGAGACACGCAGTAAAATTTATTTTAAACAGTTTGAGTCAACTCATCGTTTTACCTTTTGTTATTCTCACTCGATTAGAGCAGTATTTACTCCCTCGTAATACCGAAGTGTTATTTAATTTGTGTACCAATATTGTCGCTCTGTTTCCTGGGGTACCTGGCGTCTTTTTACGTCGTGCATTTTATACTTTGTCATTGGATAAGTGCTCTCTTCATTGTCACATTGGCTTTGGCACGATCATTTCTCATCGCTGCACCATCATTCATAAACACGCATACATAGGCAATTATGCGTTAATTGGCAATGCAGAACTGGGCGAGTACTGTCTAATTGGCAGTCGAGTGAGTATTTTAAGTGGCGAGGCGCTTCATGAACTGGATGAAGATGGCATGTGGACTCCATTTTCCTCTGACTTACTCAAAAAAGTGACCATTGCTAAAAATGTATGGATTGGTGAAGGGGCGATTGTGTCTGCTGATATAGGCGAATCTTGCATGATTGGCTCTGGCTCTGTTGTGAGTTCGCCGATTAAACCTAATATTATGGTTGCCGGTAATCCAGCTCGATTTGTTAAGCATTTAGCGCCAGCTAACCCATCAGAATCTAAAGGTTCGTCTGATTCCAAAGGGGACGGCCATGCCGTTACTTCATAATATATATCACCGATAATTGGTAAAAAAATATTAAATAAAGGTGTTTTTTAGGAAAGGGATTATGCAAAGACAGGGATTTATCGATTGGATGAAAGCGTTAGGGATGTTGCTAATAGTAATAGGTCATATAGTTGGCGACCCGAATAACCTTTTTAATTTAATCAGCCAACCTATTTATACTAAGCAGTTAGGCGTTTGTTTGTTTATTTTTATAATGGGATGGAATTTAGCGAACACACGACAGACGGATTTTAGAGTGGTGTTTAATCGTCTTGTTCCTATCTATTTTTATGGTTTGTTGTTTACGTTAGTGCTGAGTTTTATATTTATCTTCACCAAAGGAGATATAAATGAAAGTAATTATGTCCCGTTTTTCTTCGGTCTCAATGTACTGTTCAATAGTTTCCCGGCAAACCCAACAACCTGGTATATAGGTACGTATTTACACATTTTGTTGTTTTGGTTTTTTTGTTTACGCGGCAAATCGATTACTAAAAAAATAGTCATGCAGGGGTTTGTTGTTGAATGTGTCACTCGTGCGGTATTGCTTGCGATGAATCAAGATTTTATCGCATATATGATTTTGCCTAATTGGTTGACAGTATTCCTGTTAGGGGGGTATTTATGGGATAAAAAAGACACTCAATGGCAGCCTAAAGCGATAGCTATCATTGTGTTGTGGGTACTCATATTGGCAATTTGGGCAAGTCCATGGAATGTGTTTTTTAATAGTGGAACGTTACCTTTTCGAGGTTTGACATTGGCTGATGAAGCTTCTTCAGTATGGTTTACCCCCGCATATTCATTGTTGATTTCCATTGTTTATTTGGTTAATACATGGGCGTTATTTGAATTATTAAGACGGCTACCAAAACTGCAATGGGTTGAATTTTTTGCTCGTAACAGTTTAATTACTTTTATTATTCATATGCCGTTGATATATGGATTAATGCGCGTCGTTTATGCACAATTTGAGCACGCATGGATGGGGAGGCTTGCCTTGATCATGATTATTTTTGTCGGCTGTGCATTGGTGTCTGAATTGCTTCAACGTTATATTAATATTAAGTATATTCAAGAAAAATCGTGGCAAATCAGCTCTAATGTTCTGGCACATTTACGGCTATCGAAAGATCTGTAATGGGGCGAATATTATGATAAACCCACTACTTTCAACTATTGGAGTCATCCATCATACCGGATCTGAGCACTTAATGAGTTTTGGCTTCCCTTTATCCAAAGGGACGCTAACGGATGTTCAGACATTATCATTGAGGCAACACGGTATCGAACTCGATACCAACCTAACCGCTGTTGCGTATTGGCATGACAAAAGTATTCGCTGGATCCAATGCCAAGCGATTGTCTGTCAAAGTGGGGCGATCGAATTATGCAACAGAACACGATTACTCTGTGCGCGGGTCCCATCGCTTGTCAATAAAGTTGACGATACGAGTAAACCGACTGAATTATTTTCTCATCCAAAGCACGATTTGAGTATCACTGTGGATTTGCAATTAAAAGGAATCACAACGCCACTTAAATTTGTTTTGCATAGGCATGACATCTCCTCTAACCCGTTAACTCAACAATACATTAGCGATGGACATTTTGAGTTTGCTGACCAACAACTCAATATTCAACTGTCCGTCATTGTGTGTGACTATACCGATGAAATCAGCATCATACTTCGTGCGCACAATCCTAATGTCGCTGCCCATCAAGGTGGGAAGTGGGATTTGGGTGATCCTAATAGTTTGTATATTAATGATTTATCAATTGTTTTTAGCGCTAACCATACTCAAGCCAGTGTCGATGTTATGGATGAGTATGTACCGACTACACAACACAATAACCATTGTCATGCACAAGGCGAATTTAAGTTAACTCAATTTGGAAGTGGTGGCAGACATTGGCAAAGTCCAATTCATTGGGATCAGAACCGGCGATCTAGCGTGACCAAACGAGGCTTTGAGTTATGCGTTGGAAATGACAGGTTTTTTCAAGGAATGCGCGCCCAACCACAATTAACGTTGTGTTCAATACCTCAAGCAAACATCCATAATAATAAAAATATATCCTTTACGTTAGAGATGGAGGATTTTTGGCAGAACTTTCCTACCTCATTATCTGGGCATAAAGATGGATGCCGCTGGCAATTGTTTGCCCAGAACACTGAATTACAAGGTGGAGAAAGTAAAACGTGGCGCTTTAACGGGCGCTTCAAATGCAACTTCAAGGCAAACCTCAAGGCAAAGGAGCCCGCTCCTAAAAATGTCGTCTTAGCTACAAGCACGTTGACATATAATGCTGATTATCTCAGTCAGTGCCATGTCATACCATGGGTTAGCTTGGCGAGTCCTCCTTCTAGCATCGCAAGTATTATCGAGCGTGGGCTCAATGATGACGATAATTTTTTCAATAAACGAGAAAGAAAAGATGTGTTTGGATGGCGTCATTATGGTGAGATTGATGCCGACCATGAGGCGGTCAATGCAGACGTTCCAGATGAATTTATTTCACATTATAACAATCAATATGACCCTTTATTGGGTATGACTTTGCAGTTTTTGCAGGGTGGGGACTTACGTTGGCTAGCGTTAATTAGACCGTTGCAACAGCATATTCAAGATATCGATATTTACGATACAGATAAAGATAAAGCCGAATATAATGGTGGGCTAATGTGGCACACTGATCATTATTTATCAGCGCAAACCTGCACACACCGTTCTAATTCCAAATATCATGAACATGCCTATGATGGGTTTTTAGGTGGCGGAGGCCCTGGTGGACAGCATTGTTATACGAGCGGATTAACATTGCAATATTGGCTTTTTGGCGATCCATCTGCCAAACAAAGTGTGGCTCAGTTATGTGCTTGGATCCGAAATTTTTATAATGGCAGTGGTTCGCTATTGGAGCGTACATTTCGTTTATTAACGATTGATATCAAATCTAATCAGCTGACTAATATTGGTTTTAAAGCACCGTGCTATAAATACCCACTGGATCGTGGAACGGCTAACTTTATTATTGCCTTAATTGACAATTATGATCTTACCGCTGAACCAGCATTAGTGTTAGAGATGGCGACAATAATCAGGCACACCTTTCACCCGAATGAAGATATTGGATTAAGAGATCTAAAAAACGTTGAGCAATCGTGGTTCTATACCATATTTTTACAAGCAGTCGTGCGTTATTTATTACTCAAAGAATCACTCGAAGAGATTGATTCTGATTATTGGTATGCCCGAGATGGATTGATACATTTCGGCCGGTGGATGCTCAACAATGAAAGTTACTACTTAGATAAGCCTCAACAGCTTGAATTTCCCAATGATACCTGGTGTGCTCAAGAGATCCGCAAGGCTAATATTTATTATTATTGTTACTATTTTTGTAGTGATCATAACCCGCAGTATTTGCACCAAGCAAAAGCGTATTATGAGTATATTACGCAACGACTCTCGACATCAAGTGAAGCAATATATACCCGAGTTCTTGCAATTTTAATGCAAAATGACGGTGTTGAACAAGTGTTTCGAAGTCATCCCCCTCAGTCGGCAGTACCCTATCAACGCATTGAACATGGTGCGCCTCCTAAATTGACTTTAACCACAACGATTAAGCATTTTTTATTTGACCTATTTCGTTTATCAGCAAATTTCTCATTAACAAGAGAATATCGTTGGCTAGCCATTAGATTAAAAATGCTCATGAATACATAAAACAAATAGACAAAGAGATACATATGAACACCACACAAATCCAAGAAATTATTTTCAGTGCATTGACAATGACTAATCATACTCGTGAGGACAATAACCAGATCCCGATAGCACCGATAACAGAATTGTACAGCAAAAATGGCTATTTAGATTCAATGGGACTCGTGGCTTTTTTGATTGACGTTGAAGAGTTATTTTTAGATGAAGATATCAAAATTTCATTAAGTGATGACCGTGCTATGTCGCAAACAAAAAGCCCGTTTCGTTCCGTAGAAACATTGACCCAATATATCGTTGAACTCCTACAGGAATAACGACCTATGACAGAAAAACACATGCTTATTACTGGAGCAAGTAAAGGGCTAGGTAAAGACATTGCTGAGTATTTTTTACAACAAGGCTGGATGGTGTATGGCTGCGCTCGTTCTGCTGGCACAATAGATAATCCCAATTATCATCATTATCAACTAGATGTGAGCTCAGCAGAACAAGTCAGTGAGTATTTCTATAGCTTGCGTAAAAAAATAAAACACCTTGACGCATTAATCAATAATGCGGGGGTGGCAAGTATGAATGCCTTTGCCTTAACTCCGCCAGAAACCTTTCGAAAACTGTTTGGGATCAATGTTGAAGGTACGTATTTATTTTGTCAAAAAGCGCTAGGGTTGCTTAAACGCTCAGCAGCGCCCAATATCATCAATATGACCACGGTGGCAGTCCCGTTAAAGTTAGAAGGTGAATCGATTTACGCAGCCAGCAAAAGTGCAGTCGAAACATTAACGCAAATCATTGCTAAAGAATACGGTAATTTAGGGATCCGTTGTAATGCGATTGGGCCATCACCGATCGCGACAAGTTTAATCTCAGGCGTCCCTGGACACAAAATTGACAAGTTAGTGCAATCGCAGTCAATTAAGAAAATGGCAACACCTGCTGATGTCATCAATTTGGTGGAGTTTTTTCTACGCCCTGAAAGCCGCATGATAACTGGACAAATTATCTATTTAGGAGGAATAGCGAGATGATTGAATTTTTTATGCAAAAAATGCAAGAAAACCCAACAAATGAAGCGTTATTGTCATCAAAATTCGCATTAACGTGTGGCGAATTACTATTATTAACCTATGAGTTTACGCAGTGGCTGCATAAGCATAATATTCCTTCTGGTGCTGTTGTTTCATTTGATGGCGATTATTCACCTGAGTCGTTAGCTCTATTTTTGGCACTGGCCAGCAATGATAATATTATGGTGCCTTTATCCAATGACTCCAAGCATCATTTTGTTGAATTTAGAGAGATTGCACAAACTGAATTTGACATTTCTCTCAACCACCACGAACCGCATTTGACATGCACGGGTAGACAAGCTGGAGGGGATATTTATGGGCAATTACGGGCGCAACAGACACCGGGCTTAGTCTTATTTTCATCGGGCTCTACTGGTAAAAGTAAGGCTATCGTGCAAGATCTGAATAAGCTGATGAGTAAATTTACGACCCAGAGAAAAGCGTTACGGATGTTGATATTCCTGCAACTTGATCATATTGGGGGCGTGAATTCGTTATTGTATTCTTTGGCGAATCAAGGCACGGTCATTGTTGCCGATGACCGGACTCCAGATAGCGTGTGTCGTGCAATCGAAGCCTATAAAGGAGAAGTGCTCCCGACATCACCGACGTTTCTTAATTTGTTGCTTTTATCCAAAGCCTATGAACATTATGATTTAGCTTCGTTGAAATTAATTACTTATGGCACCGAACCGATGCAAACAAGTACCTTGATGAGACTCAATAGTCTGTTTCCGAATAGTACGTTGCAACAAACGTATGGCTTATCCGAAGTTGGGATTTTACGTTCCAAATCACGGTCATCAGGATCATTATGGATGCAAGTCGGTGGGAGTGAATTTATCACTAAAATCGTCAACGATACGTTATGGGTGAAATCGGATTCTGCCATGTTGGGGTATTTGAATGCACCTACGCCTTTTGATGCTGAAGGTTTTCTTGATACAGGAGATATTGTTGAGCAAGATGGAGAGTGGATCCGGATCCTTGGCAGAAAAAGTGAAATCATTAATGTCGGTGGCTTAAAAGTATATCCAGCCGAAGTAGAAAGTATTTTACTGGAGATTGATAATGTTGAGGATGTGGTGGTGTTTCAAGAACCACATCCCATCACGGGAAGCATTGTGTGTGCTAAGTTTAAATTGGTGGCAGAGGAGTCTAAGCGTGACTTTAAAGCCAAAACGTTTACATTTTGCAAAGATAAACTAGCGAGCTATAAGATCCCAACAAAAATTGAGATCACCCTCGATAATACCTACAACGAACGCTTTAAACGGATGCGCAGATAAGTAAAAGTGACAAGTTATAATGATGCAATCCCCTTTCACTGATGAGTGTGAGGGGAGTGCATAGTGATACCTGAATGACTGACATTAACTTATATTAATTTACGCTAAGGTTGCTTTCATTTCGCGCCGACGTTCATGTAACAAGGGCTCTGTATACCCACTCGGTTGAGTGGTGCCGAGCACGATTAAATCGCGCGCCGCTTGAAAACCGATGGCGGCGTTATAATTTGGACACATTGGAATGTACTCAGCATCATCTGTGTTTTGCTCATCAACTAATTGTGCCATCCGTGCCAAGGTTTCATCAATTTGCGCGATGGTCACTACTCCATGGGTTAACCAATTAGCGATGTGCTGTGCTGAGATCCGCAATGTTGCTCGGTCTTCCATTAAGCCGACATTATGAATGTCGGGTACTTTAGAACAACCAATACCTTGGTGTACCCAGCGGACGACGTAGCCTAAAATACCTTGAATATTGTTGTCTAGCTCGGCTTGGATCTCTGTCGAACTCAACGTACGATCTGCTTCAAGTAATGGAATATCCAAGATGGTATCAATGCCATCAAAATCACTGTTATTTAATGTTTTTTGGACTGCATATACATCAACTTGATGATAGTGCAGGGCATGCAATGTTGCAGCAGTAGGAGATGGGACCCAAGCTGTATTCGCACCAGATTGTGGATGACTTATTTTTGCACTCATCATATTAGCCATCTGATCAGGGATTGGCCACATGCCTTTGCCTATTTGTGCTTTTCCTGACATACCTGCATGTAATCCAGTAATAACATTGGCTTGCTCGTAAGCATGGATCCAAGGGCGTTGTTTGAGTTCTGCTTTTGGTGCAAATACTCCTTTTTGCATCGACGTATGAATTTCATCACCGGTTCGGTCAAGAAAACCTGTGTTGATAAATACAACACGAGCTTTAGCTTGTTCAATGCAGGCTTTTAAATTGACTGAAGTACGGCGCTCCTCATCCATGATCCCGATTTTGATGGTGTAGCGTTTGAGAGATAACAGATCTTCAATCGCGTTAAACAAATCATCACTAAATTTAACTTCCTCAGGCCCATGCATTTTAGGTTTTACGATATAAATACTGCCGGTTCGTGAATTGACAAATTCGCTGTTCCGATTAAGGTCGTGTAGAGCAATGAGTGAAGTGATCACGCCATCCATAATCCCTTCATAAATGGGTTGTCCATCAAATAAAATCGCATCGTTTGTCATTAAATGACCGACATTTCTGACAAACATCAAACTGCGACCTTTTAATACGATTGGCTGACTATTTAAGCCATGATATTCGCGATCAGCATTCATTCTACGGATGAGACTCTTACCGTTTTTTTCCATTGCGATTGACAAGGTACCTTGCATTAATCCAAGCCAATTCTGATATACCAGAGTCTTATCTTCAGCATCGACTGCTGCCACAGAGTCTTCACAATCCATGATAGTACTCAGTGCTGATTCAACTAATATATCTTTGATATTGGCAGGATCAACCCCGCCAATTGGATGGTTAGCATCGATTTGTAGTTCGATGTGTAAGCCATTATGTTTAATTAAAATAGCTGTAGGTGCGTTGAGTTCACCTTGGTAGCCGACACATTGCTCCGGAGCTGCCAATGTTGTCTGCGTTGCATCTTGCAAAGTAATGAGTAGGCCGCTCGGTGTGAGTGTATAGCGAACTGCGTCGGTGTGTGAGCCATGTGTCAGCGGCGCTATATCATTTAAATACTGACGTGCTTGGCTGATAACTGCTTTGCCCCGAATAGGGTTATAAGATGATGTCTTTTCTGCACCATTTTCTTGCGACAACACATCCGTACCATATAACGCATCATATAAACTACCCCAGCGAGCATTGGCAGCATTTAGTGCATAGCGTGCGTTATTAATTGGCACAACTAATTGCGGGCCTGCCATTGTCGCTAATTCTGGGTCGACATCTTGAGTCGTGATGGTGAAATCTGTGGGAGCAGGAACTAAATACCCAATTTTTTGCAAAAATGCTTTGTAATCTGCAAAGGGTTCATTCGGGTGTTCTTGATGGTACTGATCGATTTGCGCTTGTAATTGGTCGCGTTTTTCGAGTAGTACATGATTACGAGGAATAAACTCGGCTAAAAGTGTCGCAAAGCCATCCCAAAAATCAACACTATTAATATTCGTCATAGGCAGTGCTGCGGTATTGATAAAATCAGCCAGCGTTGCGTCAATTTGTAGTCGACCGTGAGTATGATAAGCCATCATCGTAATCCTATTTTTTGCTTAAGATAGAATCAGTATATGTTGTAAAGTCGATAATGTTTAGATTATAGTATCTATGACTAGCATTCATGTAATTTATGGGTAAATTCCCATTTATGTGATTATGATTGGGTCATACGATCCGCTACTTCTCCAATTAATCGGCGTAACCAAATATGCCCAGCATCATGATGTAACAAAGCACTCCATGCCATTTTTAAAGCAATAGGAGGGATGTCAAACGGGGGGGGCAGCACCATGATTTCAGGGTCGTCTTTGAAAATTTTAGCTGCGCGACTGGGTAACGTAGCAATTAAATTTTGGGTTTTAGCCAGTTGTAACGCGGCATGATAATGACGAGTAAAGACACGGATTTGGCGTTGTTTGCCGAGCTTAGTCAATTCCGCATCGACCCATCCTAATTTTTGTACTTCATTAGGATCGATTCCCACACCTATACCAAAGCCAGTCTTACTAACCCAAATATGCTGGCCAGATAGATATGCTTCTAAGTTAAAGTTCTCACATCGTGGATTGTGTTTATTGAGTACGCAAGCAAACTGATCATACCAAATGACTTTTTGATGAAACGATAACGGTAATTCGTCAAAGCGGTTAATCGCCATATCAACTCGACCTTGTTCAACATCATGAAATGTCACATCAGATGGCGTGATTAAATCTAGTGTAATGTTGGGGGCTTTGAAGTTGAGCTCTTCGATTAACTCTAATAATAATGTGGACTCAGCGTAATCTGAGGTCATGATTCGAAAGGTACGCGTTGAAGATTCAGGACTAAACTCTGTTTCAGGTTGAATTGACGATTCAAGTTTACTCAATACATCACGAATTGTGGGTTGTAGTTCTAAGGCTCTCTTGGTTGGCGTCATCCCTTCGCTGGTGCGGACTAATAAGGGATCTTTGAACAGATCGCGTAATCGCTTCAAGCCATTACTCATTGCCGGTTGGGTGATACTCAATTGATTTGCTGCTTTGGTTACGCTGCCTTCTCGCAGTAAGACATCCAAATAGACGAGTAAATTTAAATCAATTTTGGCAATGTTCATGAGTTTGCAATCCTAAATAGATGTATGTACCCATTATAAACAAAAAACATTAAATTTCACTGAGCAATTAGTCTAATGAATACTACTTATAAGGAATGGTGTTATTAATGCATAAAAAAACCCAGCCTACACTGGGTTTTGCGACACGAAGTATCGTGCCTCGATTCGTTCAGTTCAGTGTGATAAATTAATCAAACTGATTCATCGTATTATCTTCACCAGATGCTTTAAGTGCTTGGTCACCAGAGAAGTATTCTTTATGCGTATCACCCATATCAGAACCAGCCATTGCTTGGTGTTTAACACACGCTAAGCCTTGACGTAATTCTTGACGTTGTACACCTTTAACATAAGCCAACATACCTTGGTCGCCGAAGTAGCCTTGTGCTAAGTTATCAGTTGATAACGCTGCAGTGTGATAAGTCGGTAAGGTAATCAAGTGATGGAAGATACCTGCTTCACGTGCTGCATCAGCTTGGAATGTACGGATTTTTTCATCAGCGATTTGCGCTAATTCACTCGTATCATACTCAACCGACATTAACGCTGCACGGTCATAGGCAGACACATCTTTGCCTTCTGCAACCATCGTATCAAAAATTTGCTGACGGAAATTAAGCGTCCAGTTGAATGATGGCGAGTTGTTATACACTAATTTTGCATTTGGCACGGTCTTACGGATCGTATTAACCATTTCTGCAATTTGTCCAACGTGTGGTTTTTCTGTTTCAATCCACAATAAATCAGCACCATTTTGTAATGATGTGACACAATCTAAAACAACACGGTCAAAACCAGTATTATCTTTAAATTTGAACAAACCATTGGGCAAACGTACAGGCTTAACAATTTCGTTATTCAGTTTCATGATTGTGTCGCCATTTTTAAGCGCAGCTAGATCTGCAACTGGCGTTACTTCTAAGAAGGCATTGTACTGCTCGGCTAAATCACCATCATTGGTTGATACAGGGATCTTTTGTGTCAGGCCAGCACCTAATGAATCGGTACGCGCGACAATCACACCATCATCAACTCCTAATTCTAAGAATGCGTACCGTACGGCATTAATTTTCGCAAGGAAATCTTCATGTGGAACGGTTACTTTACCGTCTTGGTGACCACATTGTTTTGCATCTGATACTTGGTTTTCGATTTGGATACAACATGCACCCGCTTCAATCATTTTCTTAGCAAGTAAATACGTAGCTTCTTCGTTACCAAATCCAGCATCGATATCAGCAATAATTGGTACGATGTGTGTTTCAAAGTTATCTATTTGTGCTTGAATCGCTGCAACATCACCGCCATTGGCTTGCGCTGCATCTAGTTGATTAAATAAATTACCTAGTTCACGTGCATCAGCTTGACGTAAAAATGTATATAACTCTTCGATAAGTGCCGGCACTGAAGTTTTTTCATGCATTGATTGGTCAGGTAATGGACCGAATTCTGAACGAAGCGCTGCAACCATCCAACCTGAAAGATACAAATAAGATTTATCTGTTGTACCTTGATGCTTTTTCACGGCTAACATTTTTTGTTGACCGATAAAGCCATGCCAGCATCCTAAAGACTGCGTATATTGTGCTGAGTCTGCATCATAATCTGCCATGTCCTTGCGCATGATGCCAGCAGTGTACTTAGCGATGTCTAAACCGGTTTTAAAGCGATTTTGCGTTTTCATACGAGCCGCAAATTCTGGGCTGATTGCATTCCAAGCAGACCCTTGCTCTTTAATTAATTTTGCAAATGCAGCTTGATCTTGTTGATATTGAGACATAGTCGTTATCCTTTTAATATTCTGTAGGGCGATGTATTAAGCGGTGCAAGCTGGTATAAATAACTCACTGTGCAACTGACCATTTCATGTTAGGGAGTAAATCCAAATAATTGAAATTAATAATTTACATTGTCTTCATTTACTTGATGAATGACTTGTCGTCGTGTTGTGATTACATTAATATCTAAATTGATCTATGTTTTTATTGCGTTTTAGGGTTTTGAGTTGGTTTATAATCCGCTAGCTACTCATCCTATAGGATTAGATTGGTGTTATTTGATATAGATTTTGTGAATGGTGATTATGTTATTCATTCATAATTTTTGTTTTTCACAGGGTGAATTACACAATCCGAAAATAATATTCACCACTTTGTTATCGATGAAATGCGCAATATAAGTTTGCTGGTTCAGCGTAAGTGGTTACAATAAAGTCCTATTTGTTTCAGTATTTGTTGACGTATTAGCGTACTCAACTCAATTTAGGACTTCAACGATATGCAAACTCGATTAGTAAAGTTATTGACGCTCAGTATCAGTGCACTGACATTAAGCGCTTGTGTGATCGTCACACCGGATATAAATGTACAACATGATCTCGACACGCACATCTTTACGAAAAGCGAGTCGACCCCAAAAAACATTATTATGATCGTCGCCGATGGCATGGGACCAGCATACACCACGGCATACCGCTATTATGCTGATGATCCAAATACACCTGAAATAGACGCCACTATTTTTGACCAATGGCACGTTGGGAATGCATCTACTTATCCTGCGACCATTTCAGGTGTGGTGACCGACTCTGCCGCGAGTGCTACGGCGTTAGCTTCCGGTATAAAAAGCTATAATGGTGCTATCGGTATGGATGTGAACAA
>Ga0206127_1002487_pt1 | contig 18168 bp, 13 predicted proteins | sample Helgoland_Spring_6_FD_148646 | JGI IMG/M metagenome (GOLD analysis project Ga0206127, IMG submission 148646) | Pelagic subsurface seawater microbial communities from Kabeltonne, Helgoland, North Sea - Helgoland_Spring_Bloom_20160419_1 | ecosystem: Environmental > Aquatic > Marine > Epipelagic ...
TTTATCTCATCCATGGTTGGCACGGTGTTTTTGTGAATGGGGCCTACATCCTCGAGGACCCAGTTATTCCCTATCACGCCAGCTGTGGCAAAGCCGATAATTGCTTGTGAATGCTGCGGTCTATCTTCGGGACGATGCCGGTAGATCGGATCATTTTTGGGATAGGTGCGCAGCTCCGCGCCGTCTTGCTGTGGGACTTGCTCCCTATCTGCTTGCGGCTCAATGCGCGGTACCGCATGGATTTGATCCCGTTCTCCGCCAAAGCAAGGTAATCCCCGCGAAATGATCTTAGCGTGTAGGCCTGAGCTTGCACCATTTGGCGATTGATTTGCGACCCCTTATGAACCTGCCACAGTTGCTAGAGCGCGGCTGGCCAAGTGCTATTTGTGTTTTTCACAGAAATGCTATCGTGATTGTTGAGGCGGCGGAGATAGTCTTTTTTCCAGGATCACAAACGCACAATGTGATTTTCAACGACTCTCGACGGATTTTTTGCTGTTGCTGAGTTCACGCTTGCTACATAGGTTTGGCCGTTTCGCTGCAAAAGGGTGCTATCCAATTGAAGGTCTGAGAGGTTATTGGTTTGCGTGGATGCCTTTGAAAGTGTGCGACCATAAACGCTGGTCACAATTGCAAAAGTGCCGGGCTCTTGCAGCCAATTGACCCATATATCAATGCTATCACCCAAAGCATTCGAAAACCCTTTGGCTGCCCAACGCACTAAAACCACCTGACAGTTCGGCTCTTGCATTGGGAGATAGCCGATCAAAACACCTGGCGAGCCCTGCAAAAAATCCAAGATCGCGTTCTCTAATCGTGCGTATTCTGCCACGTAGTGCTTCGTCACCCACTCTTTTTCAATCACGGTTTGTGGATAGCGCCAATTCAGGGTTTCATCGTCTAGAGTTTTTTTTGGGGGGGGGAATAAATTGCTTATGCCGAGATAGATCTATACTTCTGGCGTGTCGTAAGCGCCTAAAAGCGCTTATCAGGCCACGCAGGTTTGAAAATTGGATTGATGTGAAAAAAAGCAACAAATGAATTTGATGTCAGTAACTATAGGACAGAGTGCCCAAGCGAACTGCCTCACACAAGTTATTTCACCGTATGCTCGAACTTCTAAAATTTTGAGGCGACATGCGAGCTTGCAAATGTATCGCAATGTTCACGTTTCAGGCATTTCGCATCCCAGACAACTGCCTTGGACCCAAACCTGTCTTGAAACCGCCGCACTCTGCGCGTATGTACCACTCAATCTCGATTAATGGAAGACGCTACATGGCCATGACCAACCCCCTCCAGTATGTTCAGCAAGTGCGCTCTGAAGTTGCCAAAGTTGTTTGGCCGACGCGGCGCGAAGTTGCTTTGACCACTGTAATGGTCTTCATAATGGCCGCGCTGACGGCTGTGTTTTTTGCGATTATCGACATCATTATCCGCTTTGGCCTCACCAGCGTTCTGGGTTTCTTTGGCTCGTAGCGCGCCAAAGCCCCTACCACTGTAGGGCACCGGTGACGTAATTTGCGAAAATCCAAGCGAGCCCTTGAATTGCCCGCGCAGCAAAGGTATTGCGCAAGAACCTCCCAAAATCAGCGCTCTTCAGATTCGAACGGCGCACAGATTTTGTCTTGCAGGTCGGTATGCCGCATTGGCGCGCGCATCGTAAAATCGGTAAATGCGAACCCAAGGGTTCAGACAAGGATAAGTGTCAGATGGCGAAGCGGTGGTATTCGGTAAGCGTTCTTTCAAACTTCGAGAAGAAGATCGCTGAGCAAATCAGAACCTCAACCATCGAGAATGGCCTTGAGGACGACATCGAAGAGGTACTTGTTCCGACCGAAGAAGTGATCGAAGTGCGTCGCGGTAAGAAGGTGACCTCTGAGCGTCGCTTTATGCCGGGCTATGTTTTGGTTCGCATGGAAATGTCTGACCAAGGCTATCACCTGATCAACTCGATCAACCGCGTCACAGGTTTCTTGGGTCCGCAGGGCCGCCCGATGCCGATGCGCGATGCTGAAGTTGAATCGATCCTTGGCCGTGTTGCTGAAGGCGAAGATGCACCGCGCAACATCATCCATTTTGAAGTGGGTGAGAAGGTTAAGGTCAACGATGGTCCGTTTGAAGATTTCGACGGCATGGTTGAAGAAGTCGACGATGAGAACCAGCGCCTAAAGGTGACGGTCTCTATCTTTGGCCGCGAAACACCGGTTGAACTGGAATACACGCAGGTCAATAAGCAAAGTTGACTTTAAGGAAGTCAGTTTAGAGATGCAAAACGCGCTGATTTTTGTCAGCGCGTTTTTTATGCGCAAAATGAGAGTTTACGTTAGGCAGGCTTGCGTGAAAACTGTAAAAAATTCCCCTTTTTTCAACCTAAGAATCTTGACGCAGGTTGGGTTTGAAGTTTCTTGTATCCGCACAAAAATAACATACAGCGGTAACTTTAGAAACCGCGAATAAATCTTGGAGGGTTCCATGTACATTACTTTGTTAAGGAGCCAATTGCCTTGGGTTGCGCCAACGGCAGCGATTGTTTTCGCGGCATCCACAGGTTTTTTGATCGTTCTTTTAGTTCTGAGCAAGTTGCTCAAGCACCCGCAACCGTCGCTTATGACGTAAACGCGTAAGCACAAATGGCTCCAGCCGCCGTCGCGCCTGCGCCTATCAACGCCGCAGAAGAGGCAGGCGTTGTGACACGTCTTAGCATCTTGACGGGTTCTTTGTTGCAGGCCCTTCAGACTGAGCCAGCGCCCGCGCCTAGAGCGGCCGTCGTCGCAGTTGTGGTTGAACTGATAGTTGAACCTGTCGCTCTCGCAAGGCGGGTTGCATCCTTGCAAGATAATGAGGTGTCTTTGGCGTTCTTTGCGAATGCAAAAGCAACCCTGATGGCGCAAGAATCCTGCATTGGCGATTTGCGCTCCCTGACGGAACAAGCGCGGGTGTATTTCCCGTCGGGCGGTCTGAAGCTGGATGAAAGCGGTATCGCTCAGGCGCGTTTGATCGCCGCATTGGCGCAAGACTGCAATGGCGTCGAGATAATCGTTGAGGGTCATTCCGACCCCTCAGGCGATCCTGCGTCTCAGCTAAAAGCGCGCGGAGCAAGTCATTCAACGCCTCGGTGCGACGCATCTCGATATCTCCAATTTCAGAGCGTAAGATTTGGGCAGTGCGCGCCCCTCCAATGTGACGGGTTCAGAAAGTGACGCCTATTATGATCGCTGTGTAGAATTCGTGGTGATCCAAACCAATAGAATTACGAAAACCAACCGCTTTAAGGCTACACCAATCGAATGGACGTCGTCTACATGTATCAAAAAATTGGAAAACGCGATCTCACGGGCGCAGTTTTTCTAATCGCCTCGTTCTGTTGCAGCAAAGCCGGAAGATATGGATATGGCGATGGACCTTGCATCCATGGCCTCATCCTGCCCGAACGCGCGTTTGCGGGTGATTGGACAGCACACGGATGATCTGCGCGCGGGTGAAAATCTGGGGACAGGACGTTTGCGGGCGAAGGCACTGATGGCCATGTTGGTCGCGCAAGGGATCGATTCGACACAAATCATCATCGCGGCACCTTCGCGTGCGATGGAAACAGATAGTCAAAGCGGTAGCTGTTTGGAATTTGACGTAATCATCGACTGATCTGGTATCGTTCGCGTCACTCGAAAGGGTGAGAAGCTAAGTATTTAAGGAAATGCGGGCAATTGGCTCGCATTTTCTGTTTTTGGCTTTGCGCGATTTGACCATCCCAATACGATTTGCGACGAAGATTGTTCGTTTGACCGCTCAATTCCTGCGTCCCCTCTTGAAATGTAAACCGTTCGGGTATACGCGACGAGCTCTACCGTCCTTATAAGACGGCTTTTTGTGTGGGAGGGGAGTGCGACGCGTCGTTCAAGCCAGACCACACCAACATGTAGCCCGCTAGATCGCGATCCAGTGGGCGTTGAATAGGAGAAAGCCACATGGCTAAGAAGATCGCTGGTACGATGAAGCTGCAGGTTCCTGCAGGTAAAGCGAACCCATCCCCACCCGTCGGCCCTGCATTGGGTCAGCGCGGCATTAACATCATGGAATTCTGTAAAGCGTTCAACGCGAAAACAGCGGACCTAGAGCCTGGTGCACCTTGCCCAACGGTAATCACATATTACCAGGACAAGTCGTTCTCCATGGATATCAAGACGCCACCAGCGTCCTACTTCCTCAAGAAAGCTGCCAAGCTTTCGTCGGGTGCGAAGCTCCCAGGCCGTGAGACTGTTGGCTCTGTCACAGTGGCTCAGGTTAAAGAGATCGCAGAAGCGAAAATGAAAGATCTGAACGCGAACGATATGGACGCGGCAATGCAGATCATTCTGGGCTCTGCCCGTTCTATGGGCATCGAGGTGAAGTAATGGCAAAATTCGGTAAGCGTTTCACCGCAGCGCGTGCGGCATTCGAAGGCCAAGAAGGTCTGACAGTTGAAGCAGCGGTTGCATTGGTTAAAGCCAACGCAACAGCAAAATTCGACGAAACGGTTGAAATCGCAATGGTTTTGGGTGTCGATCCACGCCACGCGGACCAAATGGTTCGTGGTGTGATTGGTCTGCCAAACGGCACAGGCAAAGACGTCCGCGTTGCGGTCTTCGCACGTGGTGCGAAAGCTGACGAAGCGACAGCCGCTGGTGCGGATATCGTTGGTGCAGAAGACCTGATGGAAACTGTGCAAGGCGGCAAGATCGACTTTGATCGCTGCATCGCAACTCCTGACATGATGCCCGTAGTGGGTCGTCTGGGTAAGGTGCTTGGTCCACGTAACTTGATGCCAAACCCAAAAGTTGGTACAGTGACAATGGACGTCGAAGCAGCTGTTAAAGCGGCCAAAGGCGGCGAAGTTCAGTTCAAAGCTGAGAAAGCCGGCGTTGTGCACGCAGGCGTTGGCAAAGCGTCTTTCGACGAGGCTAAGCTGATTGAGAACGTTAAAGCCTTCATCGGTGCGGTCGCCAAAGCGCGTCCAGCCGGTGCAAAGGGTGCCTACATGAAGAAGATCAACATCTCTTCTACGATGGGCCCAAGCGTCACACTCGATATTGCTGCGGCAAACGAAGAGTAATCGCTTTCTAATCTTGATTTTAAAAGGCACTCCTTGCGGGGTGCCTTTTTTCGTTATGTGATTAAAATCAATGCCTTACTTTGTCTCGCCTGGGTGAAAGCCGCAGAATGCGCACAATTCTTTGAATTTCGCCTTATTGTTTCCTTTATTTGCCGCCAATCTTAAGAAATTACAAAAAAAGTTGGGTTGGGCAGACATGGACGAAGAAAAGATAAGAGAGCTGGCGGCATGCCGTTTGCTAGCCGAACAAGCCTATATTGATAGAAACATTATTCTTAACGTAAAAGTCCAGATCGCGCGCTTGCGTGGGTTATGCATCGAGGTTCGTTCCGAGCCAGAGTATTACGAGACATTCATCCTTCTGGCCGCACGCGCGGAAATACGTGGGGCCGCGGCGAATTCGCATATGTCGGTGTTGCGCCGTAAGCGCGAAACAGCCGGTGAACTCGCAAAGTATTACGATTTCGAAAAGATGATCGCCGACTATTCCGGCGGGGTTCGTTTCAGCGGGCATGGCTATTATGACCGTGGTTTGGAAGATGCTGACACCAACGCTGTGTTTGGCGGCATTGCCAACTTGCTGAAGGTTCTTGAAGACCTTGGTCATAAAGCGTTGGTCAACTCTGGCACGCTTTTAGGGTTGGTGCGCGACAAAAAACTGATCACCTATGACGATGACATCGATCTTGCCGTCGTCTTGAAATCGCGTGGCGAACTTTATGCGGCGCGAGAATTTTGTGCCTTGGTAGAGCAGCTAAACGAAAAGGGCATCGATTGCACACTTCGTGCGGGCAACAATGCCATGATCAAGCTGCCCGACTTGGACGGGTTCGAAGTTGATCTCTTTTCTGCATACGGCACGAAGCGCCGCTGTAGCATCTACCCTTATGCGCCGGGCACGCTCAAATACAACGATGTGTTTCCTTTGCAAACATGTGACATCAGCGGGCTGCCACTGCCTGCATCTCCAGAAACTTTGCTGGAACAGAATTACGGAAAATCCTGGGAAGTGCCAGATCCGCGTTTTGTCTTCGATTGGCCAAGACAGAAACGCAAATTTGCACGTTTAATTCAGGAGATAGCTGCATGACGACATTACTTACTTATTGGACATTTGTTCTCTTCCACATCGGGCACGTTAATCTATTGTTTCGTTTTGCCGAAATGGCGGACGAAGTGATTGTCGGCAGTTCTTCCGATGAATTTAATGCGCTCAAAGGCAAAACCTGCATTATGCCCTATGAGGATCGCGTGAACATTCTACGCTCTTGCCGGTTCGTCAGCCATGTTTTTGCGGAACACAATTGGGAACAGAAGCAATCCGATGTGATCGAGTTTAACGCTGATATGTTCGCGATGGGCACCAATTGGGAGGGCAAGTTTGATGAGCTTTCTGATCTATGCGATGTAGTGTATCTTAGCTGCACAGAAGGCGTTTCAACCACCAAGCTAAAGCGCCGCGTCCTGCACAGCACACCGGGCCTGTGCATGGTTGGCTAAAATCCGAAAGGCACTGGCCGTAAAAGTCGGGTGGGCCTGCGCAAAAAATGCTGAACAGGCTTGGCATTGAGCGCGATCAAGACTAGGAGAAGATCAGCCAAAGAGCGCGCGATTCGTCCCGTGCTCTTTTGCAGTACGTCCGAGACGGTGGGTGGACAAGGTTCCCTTGTTCATAATTCCTGCCTGAGACGGGATCAGGCCATATGTTAAAGGCTCTTCGTTGAGCGCTTGGCGGGTTTGTGACCGTAGACTACGGACCAAAACCGCCGGAGCGATCCGGTAATACTGAGCCGGGGAGAGATCCCCACATTTGGAGTGAAACTGTGGATAGAGCACAAAAAGAACAGTTGGTCGACGAGCTCGGCCAAATCTTTGAAAGCTCTGGCGTCGTTGTGGTAGCCCACTACGCCGGTCTTACAGTTGCTGATATGCAGAATCTACGTGCGCGCGCAAGCGAAGCAGGTGGAGCCGTGCGTGTTGCCAAAAACAGGCTAGCCAAGATCGCCCTTGAGGGAAAGCCGTGCGAAAGCATTGGTGATTATCTTTCGGGTATGACCGTACTTACCTATTCTGAGGACCCTGTCGCAGCAGCGAAAGTGGCCGAAGACTTCGCCAATGAGAACAAAAAGTTCGAAATCCTTGGCGGTGCAATGGGTGAGAACGCTCTGGACCGTGCCGGTGTTACAGCCGTGTCTAAGATGCCTTCCCGCGATGAGCTTATTGCCTCTATCGTTGGCTGCATCGGGGCACCAGCTTCCAACATCGCCGGTGCAATTGGCGCACCTGCAAGCAACATCGCGGGCGTATTGTCCACTATCGAGGACAAGGCCGCGGCCTAAGCAACATGAAGACTGGCGTGTTGGTCGAAAGAACGCACGTTGGAACACATCTTATATAAACGGAAAGAGTCAAAATGGCTGATCTGAAGAAACTTGCTGAAGAGATCGTTGGTCTTACACTTCTCGAAGCACAAGAACTGAAAACTATCCTTAAGGACGAGTATGGCATCGAGCCAGCAGCAGGCGGCGCAGTCGTCATGGCTGCCGGTGGCGACGCTGGTGGCGCAGCTGCAGAAGAACAGACTGAGTTCGACGTGATCCTTAAGGCTGCTGGCGCATCCAAGATCAACGTGATCAAGGAAGTACGCGCGATCACAGGTCTCGGCCTGAAAGAAGCAAAAGAGCTCGTTGAAGCTGGTGGCAAAGCTGTCAAAGAAGGCGTCTCTAAAGAAGAAGCAGAAGACGTTAAGGGCAAGCTCGAAGCAGCTGGCGCGGAAGTCGAAGTTAAGTAAATTCTGCTTGCAGATTTATTTTAGAAACGGCGGCTCCCTCGGGGCCGCCGTTTTGCTTTAAATTGGCGACCAATTAATTCGGCAAGGCGTCCCAATTTTAGAGCTTAGTGAAACGAAAGCAGACCTAACAAGAAGTCTGGCTAGTCGTCCGCTTTGCGGACATAGCGACCTTTCAGCCCGGCGTTGTGAATGGCTGCTTTTTGTTAGCTAGCGTGATCGACTTGGGTTAAATAGAATGAATAGTGGTGCTCCACTTTGGACAAATTCATTACGAAAGAACCCAAAATACTTGTTGGCATGATACCGATCCCAAAACGTTGCCCCTGGTTCTACGTCGACAAAGAACTATCAATTGGTCTTACTTCCGAATTGAAAAAAGAAGTTGGACCAGAGCATTTTCTGTATCAATGGTACGAAAAGCTCGTGGTGATCGCCAAGTGCGAAGGAAATGATGATGTTCTCCTGGCGCGTAACGACGATTTTGGATTGTTTTTTTGGGTTCATTTAACATGGTCAGGCAAAATTGATCAGTTCCCGAGCCGTTATCCTGATGCCGGACTGTTGCTCAACGCTGATCTAGTCCAGTGCTTTGAGTAGTACTGCCAAAGCTCTCTCATCATCGGGACCTCCAATAAAGCTCGAACAAGCGAAACTTTTGGAAACGATATCTGCAACTCTAGTCGGTTTAGAACTATCCGATGAAATCGTAATCTGTGGTAGTGATCCGCATTCCGCCGCAAGAAAACTGTTAGAGGCCGTTCGTTACACCTAACCATTGAGCCACCGCCGAAAGCAGACCTTCGCACAAGATGTAGCATCGGACACATTAGGCTCAGAGACGTTCGCCGCAAAAGCATGGAGGTCGGCCATCAAAAATCTTTCCTATTCCTGCGTTCCCGTGAAAGCTGCATCAAATTCGTAAAGGTCAGCAACTCTCCGCAAATGCCTGACTTTTCCAACCCCACCCCCTTGCGTTCGCGCCGTTCACGACATATCTGGAAATCTCTTGCGGTATCGATTGATTCGACGCCGCTTTTCTGTTTGCCGAAAGGGAGGTTTTGATCATTGTGATTTTGTCCTGATCCCTTCCTTAAAATCCAGCACAAACACTCTTCAAATGCAACTGCTCCTCTCTCGGCAAGGCTCTGACATACAAGAGTTTTTCCAAGACAGGACCATATGATCGAGTGCCGCACTGTGGGACGTGTGGCGAGAATGGATCAGATAACTCTGTCGTCTCGACAGGGCGCAAAGCGGGGACCCAACCGTTTTGTGCCTGATGAGAAACTAAAAAGGTGATACCTACTATGGCTCAATCCTTCCTTGGCCAGAAGCGTTTACGTAAATATTACGGCAAAATTCGTGAAGTTCTTGAGATGCCGAATCTTATTGAGGTTCAGAAAAGCTCTTATGACTTGTTCCTGAACTCAGGTGACGAACCGATCCCATTGGACGGCGAAGGCATCAAAGGCGTGTTTCAGTCGGTTTTTCCAATCAAAGATTTCAACGAAACTTCCATTCTGGAATTCGTTAACTACGAGCTGGAAAAGCCGAAGTATGACGTTGAAGAATGCCAGCAACGTGACATGACGTATGCCGCACCTCTCAAGGTGACACTGCGTTTGATCGTGTTTGAAATCGACGAAGACACAGGTGCCAAGTCGGTTAAGGATATCAAAGAGCAAGATGTCTTTATGGGCGACATGCCATTGATGACGCCAAACGGTACGTTCGTTGTGAACGGTACCGAGCGTGTGATCGTTTCCCAGATGCACCGCTCTCCCGGCGTGTTCTTCGATCATGACAAAGGCAAAACACACAGCTCGGGTAAGCTGTTGTTCGCTTGCCGTATTATTCCTTACCGTGGCTCATGGCTCGACTTTGAATTCGACGCAAAAGACATCGTCTTCGCACGTATCGACCGTCGCCGTAAGCTGCCTGTCACAACGCTTCTGTATTCCCTTGGTCTCGACCAAGAGGGGATCATGGACGCGTATTATGATACTGTTGAATTCAAGCTTAAGAAGAACAAAGGATGGGTCACCAAGTTCTTCCCAGAGCGCGTTCGCGGCACGCGTCCAACGTATGACTTGGTTGATGCCAAGACAGGCGAAGTGATTGCGGAAGCCGACAAAAAAGTCACGCCACGTGCAGTGAAGAAGCTGATCGACGCGGGCGACGTGACGGATCTGTTGATCCCATACGATGCAATCGTCGGCAAGTTCATCGCTAAAGACATCATCAACGAAAAAACCGGCGCGATTTATGCGGAAGCTGGTGACGAGTTGACGCTGGAAATGGATAAAGACGGCGACGTAATCGGCGGTTCGTTGAAGGATTTGATCGACGCGGGCATTACAACTTTGCCAATTCTAGATATCGATAACATCAATGTTGGCGCCTACATGCGCAACACGATGGCGGCGGATAAGAACATGAACCGCGAAACTGCGCTCATGGACATCTACCGCGTGATGCGCCCGGGCGAGCCGCCCACCGTTGAGGCAGCGTCTAACCTGTTCGACACATTGTTCTTCGATTCAGAGCGTTATGACCTGTCCGCGGTTGGCCGTGTGAAAATGAACATGCGTCTTGATCTCGATGCGGAGGATACGCAGCGTACCCTTCGTAAAGAAGACATTGTCTCCTGCATCAAGGCGCTGGTTCACCTGCGCGATGGCAAAGGCGACATCGACGACATCGACCACCTTGGAAACCGTCGTGTGCGCTCCGTTGGCGAATTGATGGAAAACCAGTACCGCGTTGGCTTGCTCCGCATGGAGCGCGCGATCAAAGAGCGTATGTCCTCTGTCGAAATCGACACAGTGATGCCGCAGGACTTGATCAATGCAAAACCAGCGGCGGCTGCTGTGCGTGAATTCTTCGGCTCTTCGCAGCTGTCGCAGTTCATGGACCAAACCAACCCGCTTTCAGAGGTCACGCACAAGCGTCGCCTTTCAGCGCTTGGACCAGGTGGTCTGACACGTGAACGTGCTGGCTTTGAGGTGCGCGACGTGCACCCAACGCACTACGGTCGCATGTGCCCGATTGAAACGCCGGAAGGCCCGAACATTGGTCTGATCAATTCCCTCGCGACATTCGCGCGTGTGAACAAATACGGCTTCATCGAAACGCCATACCGTGTTGTGAACAACGGCACAGTGACGGACGAAGTCCACTACATGTCCGCGACCGAGGAAATGCGCCACACAGTGGCTCAGGCGAACGCCAACCTTGACGAGAACATGAAGTTCGTAAACGATCTGGTTTCTACACGTAAATCCGGCGACTACACATTGTCCCCGAACGAAAACGTGGACCTGATCGACGTTTCCCCGAAGCAGTTGGTCTCTGTTGCCGCCTCGCTGATCCCGTTCCTTGAGAACGACGACGCGAACCGCGCTTTGATGGGTTCCAACATGCAACGTCAGGCGGTTCCACTGCTTCGTGCCGAGGCCCCACTCGTGGGTACCGGCATCGAAGAAGTTGTGGCACGTGACTCCGGCGCTGCGATCATGGCGAAACGCGCAGGCATTATCGACCAAGTCGACGCTCAGCGTATCGTTGTGCGCGCAACGCATGACCTTGAACTCGGGGATGCAGGCGTAGACATCTACCGCATGCGCAAGTTCCAGCGTTCGAACCAGAACACCACAATCAACCAGCGTCCGTTGGTTAAGGTTGGCGATACGGTTCAAAAGGGCGAAGTCATTGCAGACGGTCCATCCACGGATATGGGTGAACTTGCGCTTGGTAAGAACGTGGTCGTCGCGTTTATGCCTTGGAATGGCTACAACTACGAAGACTCGATCCTGATCTCTGAGCGTGTTTCTCGTGATGATGTCTTTACGTCTATCCACATCGAGGAATTCGAAGTCGCAGCCCGCGACACGAAGCTCGGCCCAGAAGAAATCACACGCGATATTCCAAACGTTGGTGAGGAAGCCCTGCGCAACCTCGACGAAGCGGGTATCGTTTACATCGGCGCAGACGTTGAGCCGGGTGATATCTTGGTCGGTAAGATTACACCAAAAGGCGAAAGCCCGATGACGCCAGAAGAAAAGCTTCTTCGCGCGATCTTTGGTGAGAAAGCGTCCGACGTGCGCGACACATCCTTGCGTGTGAAGCCGGGTGATTTTGGAACAGTTGTCGAAGTCCGCGTATTCAACCGCCACGGCGTTGAAAAAGACGAACGCGCACTTCAGATCGAGCGTGAAGAAGTCGAGCGCCTCGCGCGTGACCGTGATGACGAATTAGTCATCCTCGATCGCAACATCTATGCGCGTCTTAAGGGTATGATCCTTGGTAAAGTGGCTGTGAAAGGCCCGAAAGGCGTCAAGGCCGATGCTGAAATCACTGAAGAGCTTCTTGAAACACTGACACGTGGTCAGTGGTGGCAGTTGGCTCTGAAGGACGAGAAAGACGCACAGATCGTTGAAGCGCTGAACGAACAGTATGAAGTACAGAAACGTACTTTGGATGCGCGTTTTGAGGACAAAGTCGAAAAAGTCCGTCGCGGTGACGATCTGCCACCGGGTGTTATGAAGATGGTCAAAGTCTTCGTTGCTGTGAAGCGCAAGCTTCAGCCAGGCGACAAGATGGCGGGCCGTCACGGCAACAAAGGTGTTATTTCCAAGGTTGTACCGATGGAAGACATGCCATTCTTGGCCGATGGTACGCCGGTTGACTTCTGTTTGAACCCGCTTGGTGTTCCTTCGCGTATGAACGTTGGTCAGATTTTGGAAACCCACATGGGTTGGGCCGCACGCGGTCTGGGTCTGAACATCGATGACGCGCTTGGTGATTACCGTCGCAACGGCGATCTGACACCTGTGAAAGAGGCGATGCGCCTTGCTTACGGCGATGACGTCTATGCGGAAGGCCTTGACGGTCTTGATGACGATGCATTGCTGGAAACAGCCGGCAATGTCACCAACGGTGTGCCTATCGCGACGCCTGTCTTTGACGGCGCGAAAGAGCATGACGTGAATGACAGCCTCAAGCGTGCTGGCTTCTCTGAAAGCGGTCAGTCGGTCTTGTTTGACGGTCGATCAGGCGAGCAATTCGCACGCCCTGTGACGGTTGGCATCAAGTACTTGCTGAAACTGCACCACCTTGTGGACGACAAAATCCACGCGCGTTCCACAGGACCATACTCGTTGGTCACACAGCAGCCGCTGGGTGGTAAAGCACAGTTCGGTGGTCAGCGCTTCGGTGAGATGGAAGTCTGGGCTCTTGAAGCATATGGCGCAGCTTACACGCTTCAGGAAATGCTCACCGTCAAGTCGGATGATGTTGCAGGCCGTACCAAGGTCTATGAGAGCATTGTCAAAGGCGAAGACAACTACGAGGCTGGCGTGCCGGAGAGCTTTAATGTTCTCGTCAAAGAAGTCCGTGGCCTTGGCCTGAATATGGAACTCCTGGATGCGGAGGAAGAAGAATAGAATTTTTTAGAAAATTCTAAGTCCCCGATTTTTTTAGAAAAATCGGGGGCCACTCCTCTTCCAATGCTCCCCTTTCAAGGATTTGAAAATGAACCAGGAACTGACAAACAACCCGTTTAACCCAGTTGCCCCCATCAAGACGTTCGACGAGATCAAAGTCTCGCTCGCGTCCCCTGAGCGCATCCTATCGTGGTCTTTTGGCGAAATCAAAAAGCCAGAAACCATCAACTACCGTACCTTCAAGCCAGAGCGCGACGGCCTGTTCTGTGCGCGTATTTTTGGACCAATCAAAGATTACGAATGCCTCTGTGGTAAATATAAGCGCATGAAGTATCGCGGCGTTGTCTGCGAGAAATGTGGTGTTGAAGTTACCCTTCAAAAAGTCCGCCGTGAGCGCATGGGCCATATCGAATTGGCATCCCCAGTAGCACACATCTGGTTTCTTAAGTCGCTGCCATCCCGCATTGGCCTGATGCTGGACATGACGCTTCGCGATCTTGAGCGTGTTCTCTATTTCGAAAACTACGTAGTGATCGAGCCGGGCCTCACGGACCTCACTTACGGTCAGATGATGACCGAAGAAGAGTATATGGACGCGCAAGACACCTTTGGCATGGACGCGTTCACCGCGAACATCGGTGCGGAAGCGATCCGTGAAATGCTCGCTCAGATCGACCTTGAGTCCGAGGCAGAAACCCTGCGCGCGGATCTCGCGGAAGCAACGGGTGAGTTGAAGCCAAAGAAGATCATCAAGCGCCTGAAAGTGGTTGAAAGCTTCCTTGAGTCCGGCAACCGTCCTGAGTGGATGATCCTGACCGTGATCCCTGTGATCCCGCCAGAGCTTCGCCCGCTGGTTCCACTCGATGGTGGCCGCTTCGCGACGTCAGACCTCAACGATCTTTATCGTCGTGTGATCAACCGAAACAACCGTCTGAAGCGTCTGATCGAGCTGCGCGCTCCCGACATCATCGTGCGTAACGAAAAGCGTATGTTGCAGGAATCTGTAGACGCTCTGTTCGACAACGGTCGTCGTGGTCGTGTCATCACAGGCGCGAACAAGCGCCCTTTGAAATCCCTCAGCGACATGCTGAAGGGTAAGCAAGGTCGTTTCCGTCAAAACCTTTTGGGTAAGCGCGTCGACTTTTCTGGTCGTTCGGTTATTGTGACCGGTCCAGAACTGAAGTTGCATCAGTGTGGCTTGCCCAAGAAAATGGCGCTCGAGCTGTTCAAACCGTTCATCTATTCGCGTCTTGAGGCCAAAGGTTTGTCCTCCACTGTGAAACAGGCGAAGAAGCTTGTTGAAAAAGAGCGTCCCGAAGTTTGGGACATCTTGGACGAGGTCATCCGCGAACATCCTGTCATGCTGAACCGTGCGCCTACGCTGCACCGTCTTGGCATTCAGGCGTTCGAACCTGTTCTGATCGAAGGTAAAGCGATCCAGCTGCACCCGCTCGTCTGTTCTGCGTTTAACGCAGACTTCGACGGTGACCAAATGGCGGTTCACGTTCCACTATCCTTGGAAGCGCAGCTTGAAGCACGCGTTTTGATGATGTCCACGAACAACGTTCTGTCGCCTGCAAACGGTGCACCGATCATTGTTCCGTCACAGGATATGATCTTGGGCCTTTATTACACCACGCTTGAGCGTGTGGGTATGAAAGGCGAGGGCATGATCTTCGGTTCTATCGAAGAAGTGCAGCACGCGCTTGATAGCGGCATCGTTCATTTGCACTCCAAAATCACTGCGCGCTTGCCGCAGATTGATGCTGAGGGCAATGAAGTCATGCAGCGTTTTGAGACCACACCAGGTCGCGTTCGTCTTGGCGCACTCTTGCCGCTGAATGCGAAAGCACCGTTTGAATTGGTGAACCGCCTTCTGCGTAAGAAGGAAGTTCAGCAGGTCATCGACACAGTGTATCGTTATTGTGGTCAGAAAGAGTCGGTTATCTTCTGTGACCACATTATGACCATGGGCTTCCGCGAAGCGTTCAAGGCCGGTATTTCGTTTGGTAAAGACGACATGCTGATCCCTGATACCAAGTGGCCACTCGTTGAAGAAACACGCGATCAAGTTAAAGATTTCGAGCAACAGTACATGGACGGCCTGATCACTCAGGGTGAAAAGTATAACAAAGTTGTCGATGCTTGGTCAAAGTGTAACGACAAAGTCACCGACGCGATGATGGGCTCAATTTCCGACACCCGTCACGACGATCAAGGTGTCGAGATGGAGCCGAATTCGGTCTACATGATGGCGCACTCCGGTGCGCGTGGTTCGGTCACTCAGATGAAACAGCTGGGCGGTATGCGCGGTCTGATGGCAAAGCCGAATGGCGACATCATCGAGACACCGATCATCTCCAACTTTAAAGAAGGTCTGACCGTTTTGGAGTACTTCAACTCCACACACGGTGCTCGTAAGGGTCTGTCGGACACAGCTTTGAAAACAGCGAACTCTGGTTATCTGACACGTCGTCTGGTTGACGTTTCTCAGGACTGCATCGTGCGCATGCGCGATTGTGGAACAGAGAACATGATCACAGCAGAAGCGGCTGTAAACGATGGCGAAGTGGTATCCACGCTTGGTGATCGTGTTCTAGGTCGTGTTGTTGCTCAGGACGTTTTGCGCCCCGGCACGGACGAGGTGATGTTCAAAACAGGCACGCTACTTGACGAACTCATGGCTGACGCAATCGAAGAGGCGGGCGTTACATCTATGCGCATTCGGTCTCCTTTGACTTGTGAAGCGGAAGAGGGCGTTTGCGCCATGTGCTATGGTCGTGACCTCGCACGCGGTACGATGGTCAACTCTGGTGAAGCAGTCGGTATTATCGCTGCGCAATCCATTGGTGAGCCGGGCACACAGCTAACGATGCGGACATTCCACATCGGCGGCGTTGCGCAGGGTGGTCAGCAGTCCTTCCAAGAAGCTAGCCAAGAGGGCACAATCGTTCTTGAGAACCCACAGACTCTTGTGAACGCCTCTGGCGACACGATGGTTATGGGCCGCAACATGAAGCTCATCATTAACGATGAGAATGGTGAAGAACGTGCGAGCCACAAGCTTGGCTACGGCTCCAAACTGTTTGTCAAAGAGGGCGACAAGATCGGCCGTGGCGACAAGCTGTTTGAATGGGATCCATACACGCTTCCAATCATCGCGGAAAAAGCTGGTACAGCTAAGTTCGTTGACCTCGTATCCGGCATTGCCGTACGCGATGAAACGGACGAAGCCACTGGTATGACACAGAAAATTGTTATCGACTGGCGTGCAGCGCCGAAAGGTAACGAGCTTAAGCCTGAAATTATCATCATGGATAAAGACGGCGAGCCTGTGCGCAATGATGCGGGTAACCCAGTGACCTATCCGATGTCGGTTGATGCGATTATGTCGATCGAAGAAGGTGCGGAAGTTCAAGCTGGTGACGTCGTTGCGCGTATCCCACGTGAAGGCACGAAGACCAAGGACATTACCGGTGGTCTGCCACGGGTTGCGGAACTCTTTGAGGCACGTCGCCCTAAGGATCACGCGATCATTGCAGAGCTTGATGGCCACGTCCGCTTTGGCAAAGACTACAAGAACAAGCGTCGTATCGCGATTGATCCTGTGGACGAGAGCATGGACACGGTTGAGTACATGGTGCCAAAGGGCAAGCACATTCCGGTTCAGGAAGGTGACTTCATCCAAAAGGGCGACTACATCATGGACGGCAACCCGGCGCCGCATGACATCTTGTCTATTTTGGGTGTCGAAGCGCTGGCGGATTATATGATTAACGAAGTGCAGGACGTTTATCGCCTTCAGGGTGTTAAGATTAACGACAAGCATATCGAAGTTATCGTGCGTCAGATGTTGCAGAAGTGGGAAATCCTCGACAGTGGCCAGACAACATTGCTCAAAGGCGAGCATGTGGACAAGCAAGAGTATCTTGCGGCCAATGAAAAGGCAGCGCAGCGCGGGTATAAGCCTGCGACAGCTGAACCGATCCTCTTGGGCATCACCAAAGCGTCCTTGCAGACACGCAGCTTCATCTCTGCGGCGTCGTTCCAAGAAACAACGCGTGTTCTTACGGAAGCATCCGTACAGGGCAAGCGCGACAAACTGGTCGGCCTCAAAGAGAACGTCATCGTGGGTCGCTTGATCCCAGCTGGTACAGGTGGCGCGACGCAGCAAATGCAACGTGTTGCTCAAGACCGAGACAATGTTGTTGTCGAAGCGCGCCGCATTGAAGCCGAAGCCGCTGCCGCACTGGCCGCGCCTACGGATGATATCGTGGGTGGTGATGTGTTCGACAAGCCAGAGGATGTGTTCAACACACCCGAAAGCCGCGACGAGTAAAGCGCTCGCTTAGAAATTGAGAAGGGCCCTCGCGAGTATTTGCGGGGGCCTTTTTCGTTTGGGGAAGTGACCGGTTTAAGTATGTGCAAAATTGACAGTGTCTAAAGTTCCTTTAGGTCTAGCTACGTTGAGATTTTGGAGACTGACATGACTGTACTTTCGAAAATGTTTGGCGTTACTTTAAACGGTCATGGTGGTCCTGAAATGCAAGGATGGCGCGATGATTTGGATGCCCCAATCCCAAGCACGAGTGACGTCATTATTCGCGTGCGAGCGGCGGGCGTGAACAACACGGATATCAACACGCGCACTGGCTGGTACTCCAAAGGGGACGCAGACGCCGATGATGCGGGTTGGACCGGCGCACCGCTTGCTTTTCCACGTGTTCAAGGCGCTGATGTTTGCGGCGAAATCGTCGCCGTGGGCTCAGAGGTTGATGCCGCGCGCATTGGTGAACGTGTCTTGATTGAGCCTTGCTTGCGCGAAGTAGATGGCAAGATGC
>Ga0206127_1002488_pt1 | contig 18158 bp, 19 predicted proteins | sample Helgoland_Spring_6_FD_148646 | JGI IMG/M metagenome (GOLD analysis project Ga0206127, IMG submission 148646) | Pelagic subsurface seawater microbial communities from Kabeltonne, Helgoland, North Sea - Helgoland_Spring_Bloom_20160419_1 | ecosystem: Environmental > Aquatic > Marine > Epipelagic ...
AAGAAAGTCAATCTTATGATTAATTTAAATACAAGTTTGTAATATATTTTTCTTTAAATTTGACTATTGATTCTACAGTATGCATATTAATTTACCAGAAAAAAGATATTATAAAATTGGCGAAGTTGCTAAAGCTTTTAATGTTAATACTTCACATATTCGTTTTTGGGAAAAAGAGTTTGCGATTATCAAACCAAAAAAGAACGCAAAAGGAAATAGATTCTTTACACAAGAAGATATAAAAAATTTTAAATTAATTTATAATCTGGTAAAGGAAAGAGGCTTTACTTTAGAGGGCGCTAAACAAAAACTAAAGAAAAATCCAGCAGGTCTTTTTAGTAAGCAAGAAATCATAAGTAGATTAGAAGTTGTTAAAGCAGAACTGCAAAAAATTAAGAATCAACTTTAGTACACTTTACAAATCTCTATTTGTTGTAGGTAGCATAGATTAAACATATTATGCATGCATAATAATTTTCCTTATATTTGGGAGGCAATTTTTCAAAATAGAATTGTTAAAAATTTATAATTCACTTTAAAACCCAAATACATGTCAAAAAAGTATGTAGATCTAGAAACGTTAAAATATATACTTTATGATATTCATAAATTAGAAGATTTATTAACAAGAGAAAGGTTTCAAGAACATGATATGGAGTCTTTAAATTTGTTTATTGACTCTGTTAAACAATTTTCTGATAGGGAGTTATATCCTTATTTTCAAGAAATGGATGCAACTCCTGCATATCATAAAGACGGAACTGTTATAGTTCATGAACAAGTAAAAAAGGTTATGCTTCAGTCTGGAGAAATGGGTGTTATAGCAGCTTCTTTTGATTATGAAGATGGAGGTTTGCAAATTCCTTTTTCAGCTTTACAAGCTGCAGTTTATATTATGGATGCCGCAAATAATCATTTACCGGGTTACCCAAGTTTAACTCAAGGTGCAGCAGAATTAATAGTAGAATTTGGCAATCAAACTTTAAAAGATATATATGTGCCAAATATGCTCTCTGGAGTTTGGGGAGGTACAATGTGTTTAACAGAACCTCAAGCTGGAAGCTCTTTGTCGGATATTGTTACAAAAGCAACTCCAACAGATAAAGGGTATTATAAAATTACTGGACAAAAAATATTTATTTCTGGAGGCGATTATCAAGATGCAGACAACATTATCCATTTAGTTTTAGCAAGAATTGAAGGCGCTCCAAAAGGAACTAAAGGGATTTCTCTTTTTGTTGTACCTAAAAATAGACCAAAAAAAGATGGTTTACTGGAATATAATGATGTAATGACAGTTGCCGATTTTCAAAAAATGGGACAGCGTGGTTATTGTACCACACATTTAGGTTTTGGAGACCAAGACGATTGTAGAGGTTGGCTAGTTGGCGAAGAACACAAAGGTTTAGCGCAAATGTTTTTAATGATGAATGGTGCAAGAATTGCTGTGGGTAGAGGAGCTGCTGCAATAGCAATGGCAGCTTACAGAACGTCTTTGCAATATGCGAATGAAAGACCACAAGGAAGAAAATTGTCTGCTGACGGAAAGAAAAATCCAACTGAAAAACAAAGTTTAATTATAGAGCATCCAGATGTTAGGAGAATGTTATTGTTGCAAAAGGCAATTGTAGAGGGTTCTTTAAGTTTGGTAATGTTAGCTTCTAAATATCAGGATATTGTAGCAACTGCAACATCAAAAGAAGAAAAAGAAAAGTATCATTTATTATTAGAAATGATTATTCCTATTGTAAAAACATATCCATCAGAAGCGGGTTCAGAATCTGTAGATAATGGATTACAAGTTTTAGGAGGTTATGGTTTCTGCACAGATTTTACGCTTCAGCAATATTATAGAGATATCAGAATTTCTGCTTTGTATGAAGGTACAACAGGTATTCAATCTCAAGATTTGTTGGGTAGAAAAGTTACCATGCACAACGGAAAAGGTCTAGAGTTACTTGCTGCCGAAATTATGCAAACCATTATGGTTGCATCCAAAGATGAAGAATTAAAAGTTTATGCAGCTGTTTTAGGTGATAAATTAAAGCTTTCTCAAAAGGTAATAGGAAAATTAATGCCTTTTGCATTAAAAGGAAATTATGAACGTTATTTATCTGATGCAAATTTATTTATGGAATATATGAGTATTGTAGTTTTAGGTTGGTTATGGTTAGATATGGCTATTGATGCAAAAAAAGAAGTAAGCAATGCTGATAGAAAATACTCGCAAACTTTTTATGAAAGTAAAATTCATACTATGAAATTCTACTTTAAGTACGAAGTTCCCAAAACAAATTCATTAGCAGAATCTTTAATGAGTGATGAAGTAGTTACTATTAAAAACGATAAAGAATACATTATATAATGACACATATTTCGGATCAATTTAGTTTAGAAAATAAAGTAGCTATCATTACAGGCTCTAGTAAAGGAATTGGTAAAGCCATAGCAAAAGGTTTAGCTCAAAAAGGAGCACAAGTTGTTATTTCTAGTAGAAGTCAAGAGGCTTGTGATGAGGTTGTAAAAGAATTTATAAAAGAAGGTTTAAAAGCTGTTGGAATTGCATGCCATATAGGAAAAGAAGATCAGCGTAAAAATTTGGTCAATAAAACTATTGAAACCTTTGGGCAAATTGATGTATTAGTGAATAATGCTGCAATTAATCCTGTTTTTGGTCCAATTGAAGAAGTAGATCCAGATATTTTTGATAAAATTATGGATGTAAATGTAAAGGCGCCTTGGTCATTATCAAACCTAGTTTTACCGTATTTTAGAACTAATAAAAACGGAAGTATCATAAACATAGCTTCTGTGGAAGCGTTGACTCCGGGTTTTGGATTAGGATTATATAGCACAAGTAAAGCCGCTATTTTAATGTTGACAAAAAATCAAGCAAAAGAATGGGGTAGGTATGGTGTAAAGGCAAATGCTATTTGCCCAGGTTTGATTAAAACAAAATTTAGTGCTGCACTTTGGACTAATGAAAAAATGCTAAATAAATTAGAAAAATCAATACCAAGCGGAAGAATGGGAATGCCAGAAGAAATGGTAGGTTTAGCTTGTTTGTTGGCTTCAGATGCTGGGAATTATATGACTGGTGGTGTGTATACTGCAGATGGAGGTTATATGATTGCTGGATAATATACAAAACATATGAACTTCGAATATTCAGAAAAATCAAAAGAATTACAACGTAAATTATCTTCTTTTATAGAGGAACACATTGCTCCTATTGAAGATGAATTTATTGCTTTTCAAAGCGATAAAAATAATATGTGGAAACGTTTTCCTAAAATAGAAATGTTAAAGCAAAAAGCAAAAGATGCTGGTTTATGGAATTTATTTTTACCTAAAGATTATGGGGACTTAAGTCCTGGCTTAACCAATTTAGAATATGCTCCTTTAGCTGAAATTATGGGTAAAAAAATCTGGATTTCAGAGATTTTTAATTGTTCTGCTCCAGATACTGGAAATATGGAAGTATTGGCAAAATATGGCAATGAAAAGCAGAAAAAACAATGGCTTGCTCCTTTAATGAATGGCAATATCCGTTCTGCTTTTTTAATGACAGAACCACAAGTAGCCTCTTCAGATGCCACAAATATAGAAACATCAATAGTTTTAGAAGGTGATGAATATGTAATTAATGGCAGAAAATGGTGGTCTTCAGGAGCCATGGATCCACATTGTAAAGTTGCCATTGTTATGGGTAAAACCAATCCTGATGCTCATAGACATCAACAACAAAGTATGGTTTTATTGCCTATGGATACTCCAGGTTTAAAAATTATTCGTCCACTTTCCGTTTTAGGATATTATGATTCTCCAGAAGGACATGCAGAAATTATTTTAGAAAACGTGAGAGTCCCTAAAGAAAATTTAATTTTGGGAGAAGGTCGAGGTTTTGAGATAGCACAAGGACGCTTGGGTCCTGGAAGAATTCATCACTGCATGCGTTTGGTTGGAATGGCACAATACGCGTTAGAAATGATGTCAAAAAGGACTTTAGAAAGAGAAACTTTTGGTAAAAAGTTTTATGAGTATAGCAGCATCCGTCAAGAAATTGCAAAATCACAATGTGAAATTGAACAAGCTCGCTTATTAACATTATCGGCTGCAGATAAAATGGATAAACTTGGCAATAAAAAAGCGAAAGATATCATTGCAATGATTAAAATTGTAGCTCCAAATATGGCTCAAAAAGTCATTGATAGAGCAATGCAAGTTTTTGGTGGAAAAGGAGTTGGGCCAGACACCTATTTGCCACATTATTTTGCAATCGCTAGAATGTTACGATTGGCTGACGGACCAGACGAAGTACACATGTATCAGTTAGGAAAAAGTTGTATTAACAAATATGGTAATTAATGAGTAATCAAAAAGTAAGAAAAGGAGAAGAGTTACCAGAAATTTCACTAAAAAAATACTTAAAAGAAATTAATTTAATAAATGCTGTTGAAAGCGAGTTAGTTGTGCAACAATTTACGCATGGATACTCTAATTTAACTTATTTATTGCAAATTGAAAATAATGAGTTTGTTTTAAGAAAACCCCCAAAAGGAGCTATCAAAAGAGGGCATGATATGAGTCGCGAGTTTAAAGTACAAAAAGGGGTTGCCAAAGCATTTTCTAAAGTTCCAAAAATGTTTGGGTTTTGTGATGATGAACGTATTTTAGGAAGTGATTTTTACGTCATGGAAAAAATGGAAGGCATCATTTTGAATTTTAAAGAAGCAAAAACAAGAAATATTGCAGCTAATGACTACAAAACTATTGCCAATTCTTGGTTAAATACTTTAGTAGAGTTGCATAATGTAGATTATCATAATATAGGTCTAGGTGATTTAGGAAAACCAGAAGGATACGCAGAAAGACAAGTTACAAATTGGGGAAAGCAATATCTAAAGGCTAAAACGGATGAAGTTCCAGAAGCAGAAATGGTGATGCGTTGGATGAAAGAAAATCAATCTAAAAAATATGATCACTGTTTAATTCACAATGATTTTAAGTATGATAATGTGGTATTTGAAAACAATAGTTGGAAAGATATTTCAGCAGTTTTAGATTGGGAAATGGCAACTCTTGGAGATCCTTTAATGGACTTAGGAACATCTTTAGGGTATTGGACAATAGCAACAGATCACGATTTTGTAAAACAAGGAATTCCTTCTCCAACTATTTTTGAAGGGAATCCAATAAGAAGTGAGATTGCCAACTTGTATGCTGAAAAATCTGGGAGAAATTTAGATAATGTGGTCTTTTATTATGTTTTTGGCTTATTTAAAATTGCAGTAATAGCTCAACAAATTTACTATAGATACAAAAAAGGATGGACAACAGACCCTCGTTTTGCTAACTTGAATAAAGCAGCTGAATTATGTTGTAAGCTAGCTTTAAAAGCAATTAAAACAAAATCAATTGATTAATGGAAATAAATAATGAATCTCTTCAGATATTAAAGAAATTTGATGATAATTCTCCTGTTTTTATGATGAATTATCTGAATTACAAAGAAGTGGTTTCATCAACAGGTAAAACGGGTAAAGAAACTTATAATGCATATATGAAAGCAGCATTACCTTTTTTTCAGAAGATAAATGCTGAGATAATTTTTAAAGGAAAGCCTTTAGCCACAATAAGTGGAGCATCTAATGAAAAATTATGGGATGAAGTTCTCATTGTAAAATACGCCAATAAAAACGAATTTTTTAAGTTGATGGATTTTCAAAATTATCAAATAGAGTTAAGAGCATCAGCATTAGAAGATTCTAGATTAATATTTTGTAAATAATATGAATGTAAAAAATAAAGTAGTAATAGTAACAGGAGCTGGCTCTGGAATAGGAAAAGCAACAGCAAATCATTTTGCCAAAAATGGAGCTAAAGTTGTAGTTTCGGATATCAATTTTGAAAGCGCACAAAAAGTTGCGGATGAAATTGTAACAAATGGAGGTAAATCGCTACCTATAAAAGCAAACGTTGCAAAGTTTGAAGAAGTAGAACATTTAATTGCAAAAACAGTTGCGGAACTTGGAAAGTTAGATGTGATTGTTAATAATGCTGGTATTGGACCACATTTATTAAGAACTCACGAGTCTAGTTTAAAAGATTGGGATAGAGTTATTGCAGTAAATCAAACAGGAGTTTTTTATTGTATGAAAGTTGCTTTAACACAATTTTTAGAACAAGGTTATGGCAATATTGTAAATATTGCTTCTTTAGCTGGTTTAAAAGCATCACCAAATAACATAAGTTATAGTGCAAGTAAATTTGCAGTGGTTGGTATGACAAAATCTGCCGCTATGGAATATGCTACTAAAAATATTAGAGTAAATGCGGTTTGTCCTGGATATACAGAATCTGCTTTATTAGACCAATTAATTAATGCAAAACCAGAAATGGATGCTATATTAAAAAGTGTAATACCAATGAAACGTTATGGTAAAGCAGATGAAATTGCAGATGCCGTAGTTTGGCTTGCTTCAGACAATACAAAGTTCATTACAGGACAAACAATAACTTTAGATGGAGGAACATCACTTTAGATTGAAAATATTATTTAAATTTGACTAATCAATAATTCAACAAAAAATTAAAATTTAGAAATTATGAAAAAATGGTTGCCATTAATAATTATAGGAGTTTTATTATATTTAGCTTACAGTTGGGCCAAAGGGTTTAACAATGAGGCAGTAGTTCTTCAAGAAGATGCAAAAACAACTTGGTCTAATGTAGAGAGTGCTTATCAAAGAAGAAATGATTTGATTGGGAATCTAGTGAAAACGGTGCAGGGTGCGGCAGAATTCGAAAAAAGTACGCTAACGGATGTTATCAATGCAAGAGCAAAGGCAACTTCTGTAAACATCAATGCAGGGGACTTAACAGCAAGTAATATGGCTCAATTTCAGCAAGCACAAGCCGGTTTAACTGGTGCTTTATCAAAGTTATTAGTCTCAGTAGAGCGTTATCCAGAATTAAAAGCAAATAAGAACTTTTTAGAATTACAAAGCCAATTAGAAGGTACTGAAAACCGTATTAATGTTGCAAGAGATCGTTTTAATGAAGGTGTAAACAAATATAATAAACATATAAAGGTCTTTCCAAATTCTATTTTAGCAGGCATATTTAATTTTGACGATATGTCTAGATATAAGGCTAATCCTGGTTCTGAAAATGCACCAGATGTAAATTTTGATTTTGATAAAAAAGCAGCATAAATGGGTAAAGTAGAAGAATTTCTTTCTAAAGAAGAAGAGCAAGAAATTATTTCTGCAATTGTAACGGCAGAGAAAAATACTTCAGGCGAAATTAGAGTTCATTTGGAAGCTTCAGCAGATAAAGATCACTCTGAAAGAGCTTTAGAAGTATTTCATCTCTTAGAAATGAACGCTACTAAAGATGCGAATGGAGTGCTGATTTATGTCGCAGTAAATGATAAGAAGTTTGTGATTTATGGAGATAAAGGCATTAATGATGTTGTCCCAAAAGATTTTTGGGATAATACAAAAGATGTAATTCAGAGTCATTTTAAAAAGGGTAATTTTAAGCAAGGTTTAATTGATGGTATTTTATGCTCTGGACAAGAATTGAAACACCATTTTCCATATCAACAAGATGATGTTGATGAACTTTCTAATGAAATATCAAAAGGATAATGCAAACGTTTTTTAAACAACAATCAGTATTGCTTATTGCGTTTTTATTTTCAATAACGTTATCTGCTCAAGGATATCAAATCCCTGAAAAACCAGAATTTCAAACGAGTGTTTATGATTATTTAGAACCACAATTACTCTCAGAAACACAAAAAAATAATTTAGAAAACAAATTAGTTCGTTATTCAGACACTACATCTACCCAAATTGTAGTGGCTATTATTGCTTCAACTGAAGGAGAAGATATTAATTACATGTCAGCTCAATGGTTATCAAAGTGGGGTTTAGGTCAAGCTAAAGAGGATAATGGGGTATTAGTAGTTTTAGCTAAAAATGATAGAAAAATAGCTATAAGTACAGGTTATGGAGTTGAGCATTTATTAACTGATTTTCAATCAAAAAGAATTATTGAAAGAGTTATACTTCCTGAGTTTAAAAAGGGTAATTTTTACAGAGGCCTAGATAAAGGCGCGGATTATATTTTTAGAACATTACAAGGTGAATTTAAAGGCACACGCAAAAAAACTCCTCAAAGCTTTGACTCTGGAATCATTATTTTTATAATTATGATCATCATCTTTTTTATGATTATTTCAAGAGGAAATAAAAATAATAGAGGTGGAGGAAGAGGATATAGAAGACGTTCTACAGCAGCTTCAATTTTAGAAACGATTATTTTAAGTAACTCTGGCAGAAGAGGTGGAGGTGGCTTTGGTGGTTTTGGAAGCGGTTCTTCAGGAGGAGGTTCTTTTGGCGGCGGCTTTGGTGGTGGTTTTGGTGGTGGAATGGGCGGAGGTGGTGGCGCCTCTGGAGGTTGGTAGTTTTAAGTTATAGTATTTATGAAAAAAATTAGTGTCCTTTTTTGTGTTTTCTTATTTGTGAGCTGTCAAAACTTTGGTCAGCTTAATATGGTGACAGATTTACCTAAAGATTTAAAGGAAGTTTCAGGAATTGAAACACTACAGGGATCCAAATATATTTGGATGATTAACGATAGTGGAAATAGACCAAAACTTTATGGAATTTCTAAAAAAGGAAAGATAAAAAAAGAAGTATTTATAGAGAAGAAAAATAAAGATTGGGAAGATTTAGCTTCTGATGAGAAAGGAAATATTTATATCGGAGATTTTGGGAACAACGAAAATGAGCGTAAAAATCTAAGAATACTTAAAGTAGATAAATCTGATTTATCAAAAAAAGTAGCAAAGGTCAAAAAAATTGAATTTGAATATGAAAATCAAGATGATTACTCTCCTAAAAAGAAGAAGATGTTTTTTGATGCAGAATCTTTTTTTTATTATAACAACAACTTCTATATTTTTACAAAAAGTAGGGTAGAAAAGAAATATGGTAAAACATCGTTATATAGAGTTCCTGCTAAATTGGGCCATCATAAAGCTAAGCTAATTGCCAAATTTGATAATGGTAACAAACACGATTCTTGGATTACTTCTGCGGATATTTCTAATGATGGTAAAAAAGTAGCACTTTTATCGCAGAAGAATATTTTAATATTTACAGATTTTCAAAACGATAATTTCTTTTCTGGTAAAGTTAGAAAAATCGAATTAACACACAGAACTCAAAAAGAAGCTGTTTGTTTTAAGAATAATGATACCCTTTTTCTTTCTGATGAAAAATCAAATGGAGAAGGAGGTAATTTATACACGCTTAAACTGTAGTTATTTATTACAATCTGATAATATATTTATCCTTTTTTTTAATTAATCATCCGCTGTTTATCGTTGATTTCTCAAAACTTTTTGATTTTAAATCGAAACATTTCTTATTACTAAGTCTAAAGAATTAATTGTGTAGTTTCAGATATTTTAAGTACTCTCAAAACTCCTTTGAAATAGAAGAAATACGGTAAAACTAAATTTGACTCAAGGCTTTTTTTTCCTTTTTAAGTGTATTTTATCTGCACTCATTAAGATTATATGTTTTTAAAGATTTATAAATTCTTTATTTGTGCTTTAATCAATTAACATAAAAACATAATTATGAAAAATTCACTTTTAATTTTATTTGCTCTTTTAATTTTTAGTTGTTCTGATGAAGATATTCTAGACCCTACAATTTTTAATCAGGAACTTTCTGTTTTAGAAAATTTAAATAATGGGGTGTCTGTTTTAGATATTTCAAGTAATTTAGGAGTAAACGCTCTTTATGGGATTAACTTTGGCGGCGGATTTATTTACCATGTAAATGAAACTGACGGTTCTTTAATGGTAGCAAAGGATTATTCTATTATTGGCCCTAAATCTTGGGGAGATCATTTCGATTTAACTAATGGAGAATTAGTAGGAGAAGGTAGAGAAAATACGATAAATATCGTAAAAGAAAATCTAAATGATAATTCTAATGTTTTAAATGGATTTGAATTTGGAAGCGACGATTACGCATTTAAAATTATTGAAGATTTAGAGTATGAAAATTATGACGATTGGTTTATACCAAGTAGCAAATCTGCGGAAGAAATATTTAATAATTTACATGCAAGGGGTTTCGGAGATTTTAATGAAGAGGTATTTTATTGGACTTCTACAAAAGCAGGTTACCAACCTTATGTAATTAATTTTAATATCAATTTTGAAGGAAAAACTTTTTTAGGTTCATGTTTTAATACCAATCATATTATCATTGTTAGACACATAAATACCCAAATATAAATTTGAAAACCTTTAAAGTTTTATATTAATAAAACAATCAACTTAAAATTTGATTGTTTTTTTCAATAAGCTAAATCCAAAATTTATTAATTAGTTCATCAAACGGCAACATATTTAAAGCTTTAAATCAATTTTGAAGAAAAAATCAAAGCATTATATACGCTAGTTTGTTAATAAATCATTAAAAAGCATAAGGCTAATGCAATTAGGTTGCGTTAAAATTAAAGATTAATTATATTAGCACATGACAGGTAGTAAGTGATTATAATTGAAATGATTCAAGATGTAAAACCTAAGAATTGGGCTGTTGTTAATAATGCAAAAGGGCTTCATGAAATTCACGAAAGTGATATAAATGTTGCTATACTGAAAAGAGATATAAAAGTTTTTAATAGAGAAATAAGTCTTTTAGTCAGTGAAACAACTAAAATTGAATTACATGGCAGTGTAGAAGTATTAATTAGCAAACTGAAGAACAAACTGAAGGAATATAAACTCATTAGTAAAGATATTATTTCATTATTACTAAATTTTAAAGAAATAACAAGAGCTACTAGTTTTAAACTTTTATTGACCACTGTGGATACAAATATGTGTAGAAAATTTCATATCGATAATATTACACTTAGACTATTATGCACCTATTTTGGTCCTGGTACTTTATGGCTTCCTGAAGATAGTATAAATAGAAAAGCACTGAACGGTGTAAGTAATAATAATGCTATTGTTATTAATGAAAATAATACTCAACAAGTAAAAACAGGTGATGTTTTATTATTAAAAGGACAGAAATATTGCGCAACTAGTAACGCAGTAATGCATAAAAGCCCTATTATTGAAGGGCATGGTTTAAAACGACTTTTACTAAGAATTGATACAAACTATTTTTTAAATTTTTAAAATAATTATAATGATAACAAAAGAGCAAGTAATAGAAACTCAGAATTTATGGGGAGCAGGTGTAGTAAAAATTGGCTCATTAATGACAAATAGAGCAGAATGTGAAGCTTATACAAGTTCCTTTTTAGACGACAGATATGCTTTTCAAACAGGTGATGTTTTATTTAAACCTACCAAGTGTGAGTTTGAGCAATTTAGACCTACAAAAGAGAAAGCGCAATCTTATTTTATTGCAGGAGACGATAGAGCATGTGAAGAAGACGGAGGTTTTGCCATAAATCCTTGGACCAAAGTTAGGTTTGAGAATACTGGTTTTATTTTAGACGAAAAACGTGCTATTGCAATGGGAAATTATTTTTTTACAGATTTAGCTGGTAACGAAGCAAAAGTAGAGTATACTTTTGGATATAAATTGGTTGATGACGTTTTAAAAATTGATTTACATCATTCATCATTTCCTTACAACCCAGCACCTGCAGCTTAATGAAAAAGAGGTGAAATTTTTACCTTCAGACTATATGAAACCTCTAGGTTTTAAAAGGTTTGAGGGTGAAAATATTTTAAAACATATAAATGAAACACAATTGCTCTAGAAAAAAGATATTCTAGAGCAATTTTTATTAAGTCAGTGAATGTATCTAAACTAAATTATTAAATAAGATGATTACACAAAAATATTTTTGTTAGCGTTTTTAAATTTAGTTTAAAAAATTACCAAATTCTAACTCTAAGGTATTTGTATCTGCTAATTTTAATATCAAAATAGAGCCCATCATACCCTAAAGTATGAAGTTTATATTTTAATTTAGACCATAAATTTTGTTGAATCATGTTAATTATCTCAGTCAATATAAAAATTATGAATACCTTCAATTTACAAAAAATCCCTCAATTTATTAGCAAAAAAAGTGTTTAATTATTCTTTTGGATATCTATTGATGTCTTTATGTTGCCATATAAGATTTACAATACTCCAAGTGCCATCTTGCTTTATCAAATGCAAATATTCTACCCAATTATCGGAAATTAATCTTACAGTTGCTATTCTATTGTAAATATCTAATATAGTGAGATGATTAGTAGGATTAAAAGGAAATTTCGTATTTGATTTATTCCAAGAGGTAGCAAATTCTATCATTTGTGCTTTTGTTGTAGCTCTTGCATATTCTTTTTTGGTTTTTCTGTCCCAACCAATAGTTACCTTATTTAGACTGTCGTTCATTACTTCATTCATTAAATCTGGTCTTAAATCTTGCAACGCCACTAAATAACCTAATGATAATCTTTTAATTTCTATTGAATCTTTTTTAGAGGCAGCAGCAGCTAATTCAGGTTTTAAATTGGTTAGGATTTTTCCGCTGCGAATTCTTTTTTTGTTTACGTCAAATTGATCTAAACCAATATAATTACCAATACTATCGTATTTTTTTTCACCATAAGAAAAACCCCATTGATTGGTTACAAATGCTCCATTAGCATCATGATAGCTATAAACAATATGATTTCCCATTTTGTCATATACATCTTTATAAGATGCTGTGCCTTTATCATTAGTAATTACTTTTAAATTAGTATCCAAATTATAATGTGCAATTGGAAATCCTTTTTTATCTAAAAGAATTCCTGTTGTTTCAAACTTAAAATAAGGAGATAATGCAACAGCTTTGTTTTTTAAATTATAACGCTTTTCAATAATTAGCTTTCTGTGTTTTTCCCAGATATATTCAAATATTCCCCAATTAGATTCCATGGGATTGTTTTCTAGATCAAAAAATTCAAGTTTTGTCTTTGCTCCTTTTTTATTATAGCTGTAAACTTCTTTATAAACTTCCTTATCATTAGAGATTGGCTTATCGTTTTTATCAAAGAACCTTCTAGTTTCTTTATTGTCAGAATAGCTTATTTCAACTTTGTAAACTCCTAAAGAAGCTAGTGGGTGTTGTCTTTCTGTGTGATAATGATTATTGATGATTTCAATTATCCTATGTTTTGTATCATATTTAAAAATATAATGAGATGTAACTTCAGCTGTTTTTTTATCAATAGGATAGGTCCCGGCTAAATCTATATAAGGTGAGACATGATTATACCTAAGATGTCTATAAAATTCAGTTGAATTCTTATGTGCATTTAAAGTGGTTACTATGAATAGTAATATTATATTTTTTAAAATATTCATTTTTGATGGATTTAACGATGGATATTATTTAAGATGTTGGAGAACTTTTGCTTTGTAAAAATCACCTATTGGTATTTCTATCTTACCTATTTCTACATCTTGTTTTGTATAGGCTGTAATTTTAGTTGAATTAATTATGTAAGATCTATGTATTCTTAAGAAACGACTATCTAATTTTTCTTCGAAAGAAGTAATGCCGTGCTTAATCATTATGGAAGAATCTTGAAGATGAATTCTAATATAATCTTTAATGCTCTCAATATAATTTATATCATTAAAAAAGACTTTGATATTTTTCTTTTTACTTTGAATAAAAATATATGCATCTTGACTTTTTAAGTTTTCTGATTCTTTAACTGTAGACTTATTGTTATCTCTAAATTTTTCAATCGCTTGAAAAAAACGTTGAAATGTAATTGGTTTTAATATGTAGTCTACAGCATTTAAATTAAAACCTTCAATAGCATAATCTCGATATGCTGTAGTAAATATTACTTTTGGTTTATGTTTTAAGGTCTTTAAAAAGTCAGTTCCCTTTAGTACAGGCATTTCTATATCTAAAAACATTAAATCTATTGTTTCAGATTGCAATATTTTATGTGCTGCAATAGCTGAGGAACACGATGCGATTAATTTAAAATTATCAAGTTGAGATAAATGTGTTTCAATGAGCTCTCTTGCTAAACTCTCGTCATCAACGATTAGACATTTATATATCATTAGAGGTGATTTTTAAGTTTACTGAATACAATTTTTGTGTATTTTTAATTTCTAATTTATAATTATTTGAGTACAATAAATCTAGTTGTTTTTTGATGTTTTTTAAGCCTATAGCTTCTCGGCTATCATCATATTTTTTTTCGGAAATAGCTGGCTTTGTATTTTCTATTTTAAATTCAATATCTTTTATATCACCTTTAATATATAGATGAATGCTTGCTGTGTCTAACTCTTGGCTAACTCCGTGTTTAAATGCATTTTCTAAAAAAGTAAGCAAAATCAAAGGGGCTATTTTTGAATCATTGGTTATATCCTCAATAAAGCTCACTTTTACTCGATTACCATAACGAATTTCTTCAAGAGCTATGTAATTGTGTAAAAGTGCTACTTCATTTTTTAGTGGCATATAATTGTTATTACATTGATATAAAATATAATCTAATATGTCTGATAGTTTAGCAATTACTTCTGGTGTTTTATCGGATTTTTTTATGGCAAGTGCGTATAAATTATTTAAAGTATTGAATAAAAAATGAGGGTTTAATTGATTTTTTAAAGCATTTAATTCCGAAGTTCTTTTTTGCTCTAGTAATGTAGCTGTTTCCTTTTGATTTTTGTAATAATTGAAAATGACTAAAATAATTGTTGGAAAAAGATAGTCAGGAATACTGCCAATGTAAGCCGGAAAATTTGTAAATCTTTTGCTTAAAATAAACGGAGGTCTGTAGGAGAATTCTTCTGGATAAGATGGCATTAAGACGTATGATTTATGAACACCATACAATATAAATATAATATAGATTAAGGCTAAACAACTAACAAAAAAAAGAATTTTTCTATTATTATTTAACAAGTAAGGAATAAATAAACTGATAATAAAATATGCTAATATTATCTGTAGTAATAGCTTAAAAAAAACAGACTCAAATAAAAACATCTTATTTTTCTCATAGGGCCAAGATACACTCATAAAATAAATAAGTATGATTAACCAGAACAAGAGATGTCCCAATATTTTTTTATTTAAAAATGAATGCATAATGATTTAAAAATAGATTTTGATGTTCAAGTAAATCTACAATTTATAAGCACACTATTATTTATTAATAGACAGAATTAAGGTTAAAGCCCATAAAAAGTTATAATAAGTAAACAAAATAGTTTAAGGTTCCATTTCACATTTCTAGCTACGGGAAGTCTTTATTGGTCTACTTTTCAATTTTTGAGTTTATAAACTTGTTAATTTCCCAAACTTAATTTTAAATGAAAATAAGATGAAAATTAAATTGGCAGTAGTATTTGCATTCATTATTTTTTCGGTCAAGTCTGTTATTGCTCAAAAAACTAACTCTAAATATGTTGATTTAATGACACGTGGCTGGAAACTATACAAGGAAAAAGACTTTGTTGGCTCAGCAAAAATTTATGAGAAAGCCTTTAAGCTAAATAATAATGTGCCTTTAGGTGATCGATTCATTTTGTCATACATGTATACTTTGTCAGGGAACAAAGATTCTGCAATACATCAAATATTTATTATTGCAAATGAATATGCAAATAGGACAGTTTTCAGTTTAATTTTGCGTTTACTTTTGTCCTTAAAAATACTTTATAGCCTTTCTACGTGTAAATTTTAGTTGTCATTAAATTTATAATTAATGTTAAAGTAAAATTATCTATTAATTCATAGTAGTACTATTTTAATGTAAATTTTTAAATTACAATAAATTTATAAAGTAATAACAGCCATCCTAAAACTAAAAATAATCCTCCTATAGGAGTAATAGGACCTAAAATTTTTATTTTTTTATTTTTTGAAGAGGAAATTACCAAACCATAAATAGAAAAAGAAAAAAGAATTATACCAATTATAAAAACATAGAAAATAGAAGTATTTAAACTTGAATTATCTTTAAAGTTAAATCCTAAAACTACCAAAATAATTGCGTGATACATTTGATATTTTACTCCAGTTTCAAAGCTTTGTAGTTGCTCTTGAGTAAGTTTTTTTTTAAGTAAATGCGCTCCAAAGGCTCCCAAAATTATAGCTAATAGGCCAAAGGTGGCTCCAAAAATTAATGCAATCTGATTCATGTTTTTTTTATTGATTAAAAGCCAAACCCTAAGTTAAATGTAAATCGTGCACCATCGTTGCTGCCAAAAACTGCAATATTTCCAGCAATCATTTCAGCAATATCAAAAAATAAACCACCACCATAAGAGGTATTGAATTCTCTTGAGGTCATGGTTGGTTGTATCGTGAAATTTTGATGCCCCCAAACTTTCCCGTAATCAAAACCACCATAAATACCAAAATTTAGTGGAGCGATACCAGTTTTAAATTTTGTTAAATTCCATCGTATATCAGAGCTGTGATAAAAAGAATTTTTGCTAGTAAAGCGTTGATTTCTATATCCTCTTAAACCATCATTTCCACCTATGCTTGCTGCTTGATAAAATTCATAGGAGTTACCAAACGTAAAATGACTTTTTAATTTTGTAGCTAAAACCAAGTTGCCACTCGGGATTAATTTATAATCAAAAGAAATTGAAGGAATTAAATATCCAAAAGCGTTACTGTTTTCTGTATTTGAAGTGTATCCTAATTGTATTTCAGTTTTCATCCCCATGGTTGAAAAAGTTGTATGATTTGAATTTTCAAATTGATAACTAGCTTCTGTATTTAAGAATTGTTGGCCATTAAAAATGGGATTATTTGAAGTTATGGGTGATAGAGGAGAGTCTAAAAATCGACCAACACTATTTTCAACTTTTATATTTTGATAATTTACAGCCAGTTTAATTTTTGCATCTAAATCCCCTTTCCATTGAATATAAAAACCTCCTAATAGTTTTCTAATTTTAACTCTGTTAAAATCTAAATTTTTATCGTCTTTATTTGCTTCTGGATTTGGAGAATTATTGCCAAACCCAAAAAAGTTTGTAGCAAAATTAGGACTTGTAAAAGTCGCATCAATTCCTAAATTCCAGTTTTTAAATGTATTTGCAAATTCGCTAGAATAATTTAACTCAAACCCACTTGTGGCAAAATAGTATGAAGCGTTAAAACGATGTTGAGAGGTAAAAGGGTTTCTCTCAAAGCCGTAGTCGGTATATACATCAGAGAAACCAATTTTTATACCATCATCTGGATTAAAACCAATTGTAGGAGTTACAATATTATTACTATTTTTTAGTTTCTTGTAATCGTATACATTTACATCATAATCATCAGTCAATTTTTTTCTACCCTTATTGTTTTCAAAAGTATTTTTTTTAGATTTAAAATCATAGACGACTACTTTTTTACCATTTAAAATTTTATAAGTATCATTATTCTGACCGCCAATCAATTTTATTCTTATGAGCTTTTTTTGATTTCCTTTTACTACAAAAACGTCCTCTTCGTCTAAACCATAAATCCAAATTTCTTTGGTTTCGGTTTTATCGTAAGTTCTATTATGAATAATCTTATTTTTTTCTCCTTTTTTTATAGTGTAAACCGTAACCTTAGTTTTACCATTAGGCATTCTTTCAATATCAAACCAGTCATTTTTTTGAGTACCTTTTATTACTTGAGTTTTATTTAAATAATTAAAATATAGATCTGAAATTTTTTGTAAGTTTTTCTTTCTGCCTTTGAGTTTTCTTTTTATTTCTTGGATAGTTGCACCTTTTATTTCTTCTGGAATATTTTCAAAGGCTTCATCTATAACTTCGTCAGTGATGTTTTCTGTGATTAGTTTTACCTGTTTATTCCAAATACTTCTATCCGATTTTGTGATTAAGAACATATCTAAAGGATAAGGTTCTAAATTAAACCATTTCGGACTTTTAAGTTCCTCGTCATAAGATTTCATCAATCGTAAAGCGGGAATTAAACTTGTTGCAATATTTAGCAATGCACCATCACCAAAAATTGAAAATGCTTGATCTCTATCTCTTGGAATTGGTTTGTATATGGTTTGCTTTTTTGTTTTAAATACAGCCCATCTCCATTGATCTTCATGCCTGTCCCAATCACCAATAAGC
>Ga0206127_1002492_pt1 | contig 18142 bp, 18 predicted proteins | sample Helgoland_Spring_6_FD_148646 | JGI IMG/M metagenome (GOLD analysis project Ga0206127, IMG submission 148646) | Pelagic subsurface seawater microbial communities from Kabeltonne, Helgoland, North Sea - Helgoland_Spring_Bloom_20160419_1 | ecosystem: Environmental > Aquatic > Marine > Epipelagic ...
TCGATACCATTTTGGTCTACTTTCAATGTCCAACCAGCGTAGGAAACTGCAACGTCTGCATCGCCTACGTCATTGCCTTGTGCTTCAAGTTTATCATCATCGTTGTAGTCGATCTTGTTACCAGCGCCCATGTCGAAGCCAACGGATACGGAGATGCCGTTGTCTGACTCAGCGGATGCTGTAACGTTGAAGTCATAGTATGACTCAAAGAACATGCCGTCGCGTGACGCACGTGCTGTTGCAGCTGCGGCTGTGTTTGTGCCTGCTGGATCTGCGTCATAAGCGGCGAGTGCGGCAGTTGCAGCTACCATAGCAGTGTTCGTTGCCACTGCTGCAGCGTCGTTAGCAGCTTGTACGGCTGCTGTTTCTGCGGCGTCGCCAGCAGCTACCGTGTCTGCATTCGTATCTGCATTAATCGCTGCCCGTTCTGCTGCAACTAGCCCTGCACGTTGGTCAGCAGAGGCTGCTGCCATTGATGCACCGTTGTCGTCGATCAGTGCGATACCAGTTGCGCCAGAGAATGTGATGTCAGCTTGGGCAACGCCAGCGGCGAGAACCAAAGAAGTGGTTGTAAGGAGGATGTGTTTCGGTGTATAATCGATCGCGAAAATATTCTCCGCTTCGCAAGAATAAAAGTCTCTTAAAAAATATCAATTTATCAATAAGTTAAATTTAGAGATTTTTATCTTTAACAAATGAGAACTTTAAAACCGGTGCAAAATAGCATCATTCAGGATTTTAATTCCGAATTATAGAATAAAAGTGAGACTTAGTTAACAAAGTAGAATGGTAATCAGAGAATGATAAAAATTCTAAAAAAATTCAATAACTTCCAATCGATAAAGTTTGGAAAAAAAACCACGAATGAAGCTGAAGAAAATGTATCATTTGAATACTTTTTTTTACAAAGATATTATCCGTTTTCTCAATCCACTAAACGCAGAAGTAAACTAGATTGGTACGTGTATCACAAACACTTTGCAGAACCGTTTGCGCACAAATTATTAACAGAAATTTGTGCTGAAGATTTAGATACATGGATGACCCAACAAATTCAGCAAAAATACAAACCATCTACTGTCAATAAACATGCTGGGCTTTTAAATCGCATATTAAACGTTGCTGTAGAATGGGAATATCTCGAGAAAAATCCCTTTAATAAGTCAATAATAAAAAAGTTCCCAACTGGTGATCATGTTCAACGTTTTTTGGTTCCTGAAGAAATACGGCGGTTGCTAAGTGCCTGTTCCAATGAACCGCATCCATATCTCCATTCATTCATAAAATTATTATTGCTTACAGGTGCGCGAAGCAGTGAATTACGATTATGCAAATGGAGCGATGTGAACCTCCCAAAACAGGAATTATTTATCGGATTGTCAAAAAATGGACGAAGTCGACGCATTGTCTTAAGTAATTCTGCTATCGAAGAACTTTATTGCGTCAAAGAAAAATCCGAAAGTCTTGGAACCCCAACGGAGGCTTTAAACTGGGTTTTTACAAACCCAAAAACACAGCTGCCCTATACCAGTATGCAGGTATCCTTTGCAAAAGCGCGCAAAACAGCTCGGTTGGACAATGTAAGGATCCATGATCTCCGCCATACTTTTGCAAGTTTGCTAATTAATAACGGTGCTAGCATTTATGAAGTGCAAAAACTTCTTGGGCATCATCACGTCTCAATGACAGAGCGTTACGCACATTTATTGCCGAATACTCTAAAAGAGCGCGCAGAGATAATGGCTAGTTCACTATTAAATGTTTCAGAATTAAAATAGGATGGAAATTAGACGAATGTTTGAAATGCAGTGTTGCTTCCAGCCGTTTATTTGAGGGCGGTGGAGCGAGTGGAGCAATTTCCATGTAATTTATGCAACGCCACCGTGCTGCAAAACACTGCTATCCAATTACACCATAATATACATTGTAAAACATACTGTTATACATGCTTTATGTGTTTCGGTATAATTGCTCCACTCGCTCCACCGCTCCCCCCCCAATTGGGGAGGAAAGCGCGCATCGGTCGCTTGCTTCACAGCGTGTGCTAACTGTGTGTCGTTTACATCTATGTAGCGTTGAGTGGTGCTGATGTGCTTGTGGCCAGCAAGCTCAGCTAACAAGCGCACGTTGATGCCAGCATTTGCCAACTTGGTGATGTATGTCCTGCGTCCACCGTGACTGGTTGCACCTCGAACGGATTGCGGCAGCTGTTAGGAGGAGCATTTAATGTCAGATCTAAATAGTGTGCATCTATGCGCTGGCGCGTGGCGGACATAGGCTCGAAGATCAAGTACAGAAAAGCGTAATTACACGAAGTTCTACGTCACTTTGTCTCGCTGCGGAAAGGAGAGGCTTAGGCCGTTAAGCCTAAGCCTTTGTATAAGTGGTGAGCCCTGATGGGTTCGAACCATCGACCTACTGATTAAAAGTCAGTTGCTCTACCGGCTGAGCTAAGGGCCCTCTGAGGCGCTATCTAAAAAGGGTGGAGGGCGGGGTCAAGGGCTATTATGATCTATTGCTGGATTCCTTTTAATTACACCGATATATGGCCATCATGACGCAGCAGATTTCCTTTATGAAGATGCATGGGCTCGGCAATGACTTTGTTATTGTCGATTCGCGCGGGCATGGGCCAGTGATCTCGCCAGAAATTGCCCGCGGATTGGGGAACCGACATCTGGGTGTGGGGTTTGACCAGCTGGCGGTGATAAATGATTCGCCGCAGGCGGATGTCGCCTTAATCTTTTTCAACGCCGATGGCTCGACAGCGGGGGCTTGCGGCAATGCCACGCGCTGCGTCGCGCAATATGAGATGCAGCGTTTGGGGCGGGAGACTCTCTCTTTGATGACGGAGCGCGGCATCTTGCATGCGCGTCAGGAGGGCGCTTTGGTCAGCGTCAATATGGGCCAGCCTTTGCTTGCATGGGATGAGGTGCCTTTGGCGCGGGAAATGGAGACTTTGCACTTACCGCTTGAGGGCGAGCCGACGGCAACTGGCATGGGCAACCCGCATTGCACGTTTTTTGTCGAAGATGCCGATGCGGTAGATTTGCAGCAATTGGGGCCAAGGTTTGAACATGATCCGTTGTTTCCTGAGCGTACCAATGTGCAATTTGTCCATATGATCGGAGAGAACCGTCTGAGAATGCGGGTCTGGGAGCGCGGTGTAGGTGTGACCTTGGCCTCTGGCTCGTCATCTTGCGCCACAGCGGTCGCGGCGGCGCGTTTGGGCCTCACTGGACGGCGGGTTGAAATTCAGCTCGACGGTGGTTTGATTGACATCGATTGGCGCGACGATGGTGTTTGGATGACCGGCGCAACCATGCATGTGTTTAATGGCGTGCTGACCGTGCAGTTTTTGGAGAGCCTCCAATGAATGCGCCAGTCTTTTCAAATCATGGCTGCCGGTTAAACATGTATGAAACGGAGGCGATGAAAGAGCTGGTGAGTCAATCGGGGCTCACTGATACGGTTGTGGTGAATACTTGTGCTGTGACTGCGGAAGCGGTGCGTAAATCCAAGCAAGATATACGCAAGCTGCGCCGCACACACCCGCAAGCAAAATTGATTGTCACAGGCTGCGCTGCGCAGACTGAGCCTGAGAGTTTTGCGCAGATGTCCGAAGTGGATGTTGTACTGGGCAATACGGAAAAAATGCTGCCTGCAACTTGGGCCGGCTTGGCAGGAGAGTATGGCACAGAGCCGGTGCAGGTGGATGACATCATGTCCGTTACCGAAACAGCAGGCCATTTGATCGACGGCTTCGGAACCCGCAGCCGCGCTTATGTGCAAGTGCAAAATGGCTGTGATCACCGCTGTACCTTTTGCATAATCCCATTTGGTCGGGGCAACTCGCGCTCTGTGCCGGCCGGGGTTGTGGTGGATCAAATCAAAAGATTGGTGGATCGCGGCTATGCGGAAATTGTTCTAACAGGTGTGGATATGACCAGTTGGGGCGCCGATCTGCCAGCGACCCCGCGCTTGGGGGATTTGGTGCTTCGGATCCTAAAACTGGTTCCAGATTTGCCCCGCCTGCGGATTAGCTCGATTGATTCCATTGAAGTGGATCCTGCGTTGATGCAGGCTATTGCTACAGAGCCACGTTTGATGCCGCATTTGCATCTGTCCTTGCAGCATGGCGATGATCTTATTTTGAAGCGCATGAAACGCCGACATTTACGCGACGATGCTATTCGGTTCACTGAGGAGGCGCTGCGCGTGCGTCCTGAGATGACATTTGGCGCGGACATTATTGCGGGGTTTCCGACGGAGACCGAAGCACATTTTGAAAATTCCGTGGCGCTGGTGCGGGATTGCAACCTGACGTGGCTACACGTTTTTCCCTATTCTGTGCGCAAGGGCACGCCTGCCGCCCGCATGCCGCAGGTGAATGGTCGCGCCATCAAAGACCGCGCCGCCCGCCTGCGCCAGGCAGGAGAGGCGCAGGTTGAGCGCCATCTCGTGGCGCAGATCGGGCAAATTCACAGCGTGTTGATGGAGAGCCCGACGATGGGTCGCACACAGCAATTTACGGAAGTGACTTTTGATAAGGCTCAACCGGAAGGTCAGATTGTTTCTGCTGAGATCACAGCAACCTCTGGCACGCAATTGCTTGGGCGTGCCGTGTGAGCTTGGATGCGTCGTCGCCAGTTTTATACAGCTTTCGGCGCTGTCCCTATGCTATGCGTGCTCGGCTGGCGATTTTGGCGTCTGGTTTAACGGTTGAGCTGCGGGAGATCGTGTTGCGGGAGAAGGCGCCAGAATTACTCGCCAGCTCTCCGAAGGGCACCGTGCCTGTTTTGGTGACGCCCTCTGCGGTGATTGAGGAAAGCCTTGAGGTGATGCTTTGGGCCTTGGATCGATCAGATCCAGAAAGCTGGCTGGTCATGCCAGAGGCGGGATATGAATGGATTGCCCGCTGTGACGGGCCGTTCAAAACCGCGTTGGATCATACGAAATATGCCGTGCGCTATCCCGATCTCGATCCTAAACAAGAGCGCGGACGGGCGGCTGAATTTTTGTTGGATTTAAATTCGCAAATTGCCAGCTCAAGTTGGATTTTTGGCGCAACATGCACCTTGGCCGATATGGCAATTGTGCCATTCATACGTCAATTTGCCAACAGTGACCGCAGCTGGTTTGATGCCCAACCCTGGCCAAACTTGCAGCGCTGGCTGTGCAGATTTTTGGCGTCGGACCGTTTTGCTGGCATCATGACAAAATACCCCAATTGGCAGGCTGGCGACCGCCCGGTGATTTTCCCCAATCCAGCTTAACTATCTGCGTCGCAGCGTGTCACCATAGGCGATCTTCGGCGATAGCTCGATCACATTGCTCATAGGTTCCAGCGAAGGGTCGTTGCGCGCGGCAATAATTTTGGCTGCCATTTGACCGATCTCAAAACGACAGCTGTCCATCGTGGCCAATTTCTGCGGCAGACCGTCAATCAGTTCGACTTTGTTGAATCCCGCCAAACCCATTTGCCCGGGAACATTTATACCCTGTTCGCGCAGATGCAAAAGCCCGCCTGCACCAATCATATCATTGGAATAATACATAAAATCCAATTCTGGAGAGCGTTCCATCATTGCGGTGGTCATCTCGCGGCCTTTGGCCAAAGCAGAGCCGCCGGTGTAAAACTCCTGATCCATGATTTCGACACCCTGTTTGCCCAAGGCCTGGGTGAAGCCTTCAAAACGCTTGCGGGCCCGATGATCGAGCGGCATTTGTGTGCCCATGAACCCGATATTTTGGTAGCCAGACTTTAAAATCGCTTCTGCCATTTTGCGTCCAGCGCGCCGGTGGGAAATACCGACCATCGCATCAATGGGTTCGCCGTCAATATCCATGATTTGCACCACTGGGATACCGGAGTTTATGAGCATCGCGCATGACGTCTCCGATTGCTCAAGCCCGGCAATGATCACGCCGGAGGGGCGCCAAGAGAGCATTTCATAGAGAACTTTTTCTTCACGTTCGGGCAAATAATTAGTCACGCCGACAACAGGTTGCAAGGGTGTGTCATCCAGCGCATCGGATATGCCGGTCATCACTTCGGGGAAGACCATGTTTGACAAAGACGGAATAATTACCGCCACCAAATTCACCCGCTGAGAGGCCAAGGCCCCAGCAATTTTATTTGGCACATAGCCCAGGGTTTTGGTTGCGTTTAACACTTTCTCGCGGGTCGCGCTCGAGACATCACCTCGATTGCGCAACACACGGCTCACCGTCATCTCTGATACACCTGAAACTTCGGACACATCTCGGAGGGTCAGAGGGCGCTTTTGTTGACTCATTTTTTAATCCATATTTAACTTCCAAAACGTTACCCAAGCAAATGCGGAATGTCCAAGCCTAGTATGCATCCGGCCTGAATAAGCCAAAACGTAGACAATTCTGGCACTGGCATTCCCAAGATATTTTGGTACTAGGGATACCTGGCTCAGTGGCTCAACTGGATAGAGCAGCCCCCTCCTAAGGGGCAGGTTGCAGGTTCGAATCCTGCCTGGGTCGCCATAAAAATGTGTTTTAGTCGATCCTGGCCAAAATTCGTTGAAAGACACCTAACAGAACTGAACTAGGGTCATTGACTGACTCGAAAGCGCGCCAAGCGACATGGTGATCAGGTCTGACCAAAATGCAGCCAGTGTCTGAAATTTCACTGACCCTTGACCAATCCCCGCTGTGATCAACAGTTTCCTGACGTGGGCCAATGATGTGGGTTTGGATTTCGATCCCCAGCACATCGTAAATCGCTTTTGCCGCTTCGACCCAGTTTTCGCCACCGATCCCGGTCAAAAGCGTAAATTGCCCATGCCCACATAAGTCTAAGGTCGAAATCTGTTTTCCAGATTGGCCCTCAAAAACCCATGCATGGGGCAGTCTCGCACCAGGGCATGTCGTGGGTTGGTAGTGAAGTTCTGAGTCTTCGGCGAATTCCGGCATGGTTTGCCCGTCCGCAAAAACCGCATCGGACACATATCGTTGGTTCATCTCTACCCCGTGGGCGTCAAATTCATACTTTTTGAATTCAATGGCTTTGCATAACGCTTTCCGCTGTTCTTCTCCAGCACCACCGGCATCACATCGCGCATCCATATTCGCCTTGATATTGTCGATGTCAGATCCACCAGTCATGCCCAAGGCTTCAAAGATTGGTCCAAATTCCCCGATAGACTGGTTGGCGCGCGTCACAATTTGTTTGGCAATCGGCGCGCGTTCTTCGTTGTAAGACAGCAAAAGTTCTTCACCAGCTTGCCCCTTCAATACTGCAGCAAGTTTCCAAGCCAGGTTGAACCCATCTTGGATCGACGTATTCGATCCCAATCCATTCGATGGAGGATGGCGATGCGCCGCGTCGCCCATGATAAACACTCGATCTTTTTGCATCTGCGTTGCGTAAGCATCGTTCACAGTCCAAACACTGGCAGAGATCAGATCGATCTCAAGTTCTGGATCCCCCACTAATTGGCGTGCAACACCAGTTGCAAAGGCCTCGTCCACCTCTGGCGGGCGCTGATTAATATCGTATCCCCATACAATCAGCCATTCATTCCAGGGGCGGATCATTCGAACCAGGCCCATGCCAATGCCACCCACATCTGCACCGGGTTGCATGACCCAATATAAAACTGATGGGCGATGGGCGACGTATTTGCTTAGATCCGCTTTGAACAAAATGTTCATCGATCCACCAACACCCATCTTTCCTTCAATAGGCGTATTGATATCTTCGGCAACCTTACTGTTGCCCCCGTCAGCCCCGATCAAGTATTTTGAACGCACGGTAAATTCTCGGCCAGACATGCGGTCCAGCAGCGTCGTCGTGACCCCGTCTGCGTCTTGGACATGTGACAGATACTCTGTCGACATACGTGCTTGCGTGCCACGCTTACAGGCAGTTGAAAACAGGATGGGTTCCATAAAAGTTTGCGGCAGGTCGTTCATTTTAGAAGGTGATGACAATTGATGTTCTGCACGTGACAAGGGATGTGTGCCCCAGCTTTTCATGCGGCCAATTTCTTCGCCAGCCAGGCTTTCACAGAATACGTTTTCGCCCATCAGATCTTGTTCGGTGGCATGAAGATAAACTTCGTTCTCCACATCTTGGCCTAGGTCCCGCAACACTTCCATTGTGCGTTGGTTCGTGATGTGCGCACGCGGTGTATTTGCCAACCAACGATATTGGTTCACCACCATATTTTCGATGCCATAGCTGGACAACAAGGCTGCCGTGGCAGATCCCGCTGGACCCGTTCCAATGATCATTACGTCAATTTTGATTTCAGCCATTGGTCGGCTCCTTTTTTGCGTCTACTTTTTGTTGGTGTCCCGAACCCTGTAGCTGAGTGGGAAAAGTTCAAGATCGTAACGGTCTTTGATCAGACCCCAAACGCCCTTGGGCGCTTTCAACATAACGACGATTGCGACCAATCCTAAAACCATCAGATAGATTGTGCCAAAGTCTGCTAGAACTTCGCGCAGAGCAAAGAACAATAGGGTCCCAATGATTGGACCTTCTATTGTGCCAATGCCGCCAATCACAACGATAAAGATAACAAACGCGGTCCAGTCGTTAATTGAAAATGCAGCGTCAGGTGATATCCTAAGTTTTTGTAGAAAAATCATCCCACCAATGATCGCCGTAAACGCCGACGTCACGACATAAACCGCAAGCTTGGTCCGCCAGATATCGATGCCCAAACCGCTAGCGGCCGTTTCGCTGTCACGAATTGCAGTTAGGGCCAAACCACGACGCGACCGCAAGAAAAGATAGACCGCCAACAAAACCATTGCCGTAGCACCTAAGGCGAGCCAATAACTGTTGGCCTCCCGAATTGCTTTCTTGGCGCCCAATTCTTTAACGATGGCCACGGGGAGAGATGTCCCAGACCCACCACCCAGCGATTGCATTTGGGCAAAGAATAATCGGAACACCTCCGCCACCACCCAGGTTCCAATGGCAAAATATGCGCCTTTCAGTCGAAATATCAGCGTGGCCACGGGCACAGAAACCGCCGCGGCAATTAAGCCCCCCAATAAGATGGCGAATACAGGATGAAACCCACCGAATATGGTCAGGGCGAATAACAGATACCCGCCCAATCCGACAAAGGCCTGCTGCCCCACGGAAACCAGCCCAGCGTAACCCGCCATAAGGTTCCAGAGACACGCCAGGGACAGATACAGATAAATCTCACTCATCAATCGCATGTCAGCTCGTCCGGCCCACCAGGGCGCTGCAGCCAAGCCGATCAACAATAAGATCCCAATGACAAGTGCAGCCTTAGATGCCGTGGAAGTTCGGGTAACGGTGTAGTTGTTCAATGCTCTACTCTCGGGAAAAGTCCGTTTGGACGGACGGCTAGGACTAAAAGGAACGCGATGTGTCCAGACAGAATTTGATATCCGGGATCAAACTTCGCACCAATGGTTTGGGCGACACCCAATATTACCCCACCTGCAAGCGTCCCCCAGATATTGCCGAGTCCACCGATGATCACCGCCTCAAATCCAAAGATTAAGCGACCACCGCCGATCGCTGGATCAAAGCTGGTGCGCATGCCCAGTAAGATGCCGGCAACGGCAACCACTGCCAGGGCCATTGCCATCGCCAGCCCAAAAATGTGGGCTTTGTTCAGTCCCATCAGTTGTGCAATATCTTGATTATCACTGACCGCTCGGAAGCTGCGGCCCAGTTCGGTACGGTAAAAAATGTACTGAAGGCCGGCAATAATGCCTACCGCAATCGCAAAGGTTAAAAGCGGCAACCATCCAATTCCGACTCCAACCAAATCAATGCTGGCAGTTTCAATCGGGCCGCCATTCAATTTACGCGGATCGGCGGTAAACACCTCTAGTAGGGCGTTTTGGATAATTACGGACAGACCAAACGTGACCAACAGTGGTGGCAAAATATCAGACCCCAAAGTATGGTTTAGCAATCCTCGTTGCAGCAGATAGCCCAGCCCGGCCATCAACGGCACCACGATCAGGACAGCAACAAAAGGATGAACCCCCAGCAACATTGTCGTCGACAGCGCCATGTAGGCGGCAAAAATAATTAGATCACCGTGCGCGATATTCACAAGCCGCATCACACCAAAGATCAGTGACAAACCAGCCGCAAAAAGTGCGTACAAACCGCCTAATAAAATGCCCTGTACGATGGCTGAAATCCATTCCATTACGCTTCCACTCCGAAATAAGCGGCTGTTATTTGATCATGCGTCACTTCGGACGTTTTGCTTTCCAAGGCAATCCGGCCTTCCATCATGCAAAAGACGCGGGATGATACAGACAGGGCCTTGGAAATATCCTGTTCAACGATCAACGCTGACATGCCTTCGCCCACGATATCGGGTAAGGCGCTGTAAATTTGTTTGATCACTACTGGTGCCAAGCCAAGGGAGATTTCATCAAACAGGATCAGCTCGGGGTTCGCCATCAACGCGCGGCCAATTGCGACCATTTGCTGTTGCCCCCCTGACAAAGACGTCGAAGATTGGGATCGGCGTTCGCGCAAGACGGGAAAAAGATCATAAACCTTGGACAAATTCCAGGCACCTGACCTACCAACTTTCCCGCCGATCAAAAGATTTTCTTCGACGGACAAGGATGGGAACAATTGGCGCCCCTCTGGAACCAAGGCGATGCCCTTGGCGGCGATTTGATCTGCGCGCAGCGCACCAATACTGTCGCCATGAAATCTCACAGCACCTGGGTCATTAGAAATCATACCCGTGATAGACTTCATAAGGGTCGATTTTCCGGCCCCATTCGCACCAATCACCGCGACAACTTCATTGGGTTGAAGGGTCAGGTCAACGCCGTACAACGCTTGGAAGTCCCCATAGTAGGCGTTCAAATTCTGTAAGTCTAAAATTGGATCAGACATCTGGGTCTACGCCCAAATAGATCTCTTTTACTTCGGAACTTTCCATAATTTCTTTGGGTGCGCCTTCTGCTATCTTTTTGCCAAAGTCGATGACAACCAGTCGGTCAACCACAGCCAAAAGAGCATGCACCACATGTTCGATCCAAACGATCGTTGTGCCACGCGTATGGATGGATTGGATCGTTTCGATCAGGGATTTGCATTCTCCTTCAGTAAGGCCTCCCGCGATCTCATCTAAAAGCAAGAGCTTTGGTTTCGCAGCCAACGCCCGTGTCAATTCAAGCCGTTTACGTTCAAGTAGAGTCAGGGTGCCTGCCCTTTGATTCGCTTTGTGCAGCAAGCCCGTTTCGTTCAATACAGAAAGCGCATGTTGTTCGGCGTCTTGGCCATACAATCCTGCGCCTTGGGTTGCGCCAACCAAAGCGTTTTCAAAAACAGTCATTCCCCCAAACGGTTGGGGAATTTGAAACGACCGCGCAATGCCTGATTTGCACCGCGCAGCCGGAGAAGATTTGGTAATGTCAGTTCCTAGAAATTCAATTTTCCCAGCGTCCGGGCGCAATGTTCCCGCGATCAGATTGAACAGGGATGTCTTCCCGGCCCCGTTGGGGCCGAGAATGCCCAGCGCCTCACCCTTTGCTACGTCCAGGGACGTTTCATCGGCCACGACAACGGCGCCAAAGGACTTTTGCAGCCCCGAAACTGACAACAATGGTGTCACTTGTTTATCCAAGCAACTTTAGCTCACCACCCACAGGAATTTCCGGGGCCTGTTTGTTGTTGGTAATGACCAATTCAACACCATTTCCATTGTCTTGCCATTGGCCAGATACCAGAGGCGTTTTGGATACGTTGCGCACTGGACCGTTTGACCAATTCACATCACCGACGATGGTTGACATGTTTGTTCCACCGATGGCGGACGCAATAGCATCAGCATCATCCAGATCATCAGCACGCGAAATTACGTCTGCCACAACCTCGAATAACGCATGTTTAAAGCCGATTGGCTGCGTCCAAGGACGTCCTGTGGCGGCGGTATATCCACCGGCCAAATCGCCTGCGGATGCACCAGTCAGTGATGAATTAAACGGATGGCTTGGAGACCACCAAACTTCGGAAGACAGACCGATACCACGATCGCCCAACGCTTCAATCGCAGATGGGAACAACAGGGCTTTCCCGATTGTCACAACTTTTGGGTTGAACGCTTGTTGCGCCGCTTGGGCCCAGAATGTACCGAAATCAGGCGGAATCATAACGCCCGTTACAATTTCAACTCCTGCGTTTTTGAACGCGCTGATGTAGTTGGAAAAGTCATCTGTCAAAGGCTGGTAACGACCCGGATCGGTCAGTTCAAAACCTTGTGCGGCAAGTGCCGGTGGTAGGCCAAGTTTAGGATCACCCCAAGCGTTTCCGTCAGCATCATTCGGGAACAAGCCACCAACCTTTTTGGCGACACCGCTGTCGTCCCAAAGACCCGTGAAGTTGCCGATCACATCTTCTAGGCCCCAGAAAAAGTGGTAGGTGTAATCAAAACCAGCAGCAGGGTTTCCACCGCGACCAAAGAAGTATGGCTGCCAAGGGGCATCCGTTGTGATACAAGGAATTTCATTAATTTCTGCCTGATCAGCAACTGGGTTCGTCGTATCAGGTGTGGCTGCCGCGGTGATGATATCAACTTCGTCACTTAGGATAAGTTCGGCTGCAACTTCCGCTGCGCGGTTCGGGTTGGACTGGCTGTCTTTCTTGATAATTTCGATGTTGTAAGATTTTCCATTGTTGGAAATGCCACCGGCAAACTGCGCACGCAGACCTTCAAGAATGTAATCATCCGCTTCTGCAAACCCAGCCAATGGACCTGTGGAAGGAGTCACAAAACCAATCTTGATCGTTGGAGTATCCGCATAAGCACGCGTCGCAGTCAGTAATGCCGGCGCAGCAAGGCTTGCGGCCATGCCTCCTAAAAGTTTTCTTCTTGTTGTCATCTTTTCTCTCCCTGTTGGTTTCATTTTTTGAGCGCAAGACGCCGACTTCTTGAGAGATTGCATCTCGATCTGAGCATCTGTCAATGTTTTGTGCATCCTTTTCCAAACGTCGCTCTGAATCAATTGAAATTGGAGTTTTTTGGATTGTGAATGTTACCCACCACGCACGCCAAATTGGCAACGACGAAAGCAGTCCATACAATGTTGGTGGCAATTGAGGATCAACACCACCTTCAAAGTGCATTTCTAGCGACTTCCTTCAAATCACGCGCTTAAATTTTCCTACTGGTGACTTGATAGGCGTCGCCTGACGCGCAGTATTTCCAGCCCATCAAAGTAGATTTAAACACTGCGAACGTCAGCGTCACACCTATTCCAGCTATTGGCCCAAAATGAAATGAATTCCCTTTGTCCGCAAAGGTGCAACTCACTCTGATTTTCGACCCACTGGCCCAACCTCAATTCAAGCAAAGTTGCGTAGCAAAACCTCTGTCCGCAACCCGGCGGGCCATTCAACGCTTAACTTCAATTCCAAAACTTACATACTTAGTTACACATTTTGACACAAAAACAATTTTATATTTTATAAAATCAATATTTTGTACGGAATTCCTCCCCCTCCTAAGGGGCAGGTTGCAGGTTCGAATCCTGCCTGGGTCACCAGAGCTTTTATCGGTGCAATCTGCGCGTTTGATGCGACAAGTTGCTGTGAGGCTTATGAATTCTGCAGCGTTTTTTCTATGTAGGCTTCTAAGCCATCGAGATCGAGTGGATCAAAGTGACCGAAGCTTTGCATCCAAGCCCAGGCGGCTTGCATGGCGTCGGGATCGAGTTTGCACCATTTTACCCGGCCGCGGCGTTCTTGCTGGATCAGTCCGGCTTTGGTGAGTACAACTAAATGCTTCGAGATCGCCGCCAAAGACATCTCAAAAGGTTCCGCCACATCGGTCACAGCCATGTCATCTTCCAGCAGCAAGGTGAGGATTTCTCGCCTTGTTGGGTCTGAGAGGGCGGAAAAGATGAGATTAAGCGAGCTGGCCATATCCTGACTGATACCTAAAGCAATGCGATCGTCAACCAAATGGTTGAATATCTGTTTTGACTTGATTTGATGGATCTGGCCCTGCCCTGGCATCAGTGATAGGGGGGCATTTATTTAAAATAATTTAAAAACAACAATTTATATTGCGGGCACTCGTCAAAACTGGAATTGACTCTCCGCGCGGAGGCGATTACTTCCCTCGCATCACTCTTGGACAGGGGCTTTATGTGCCGACGCCAGATCCGCAGAAGCTCACTGAGCTCGAAAATCGCATTGCGAATATGAAGGCTGCGACGGCGCCAAAACCTGCTAAAGAGGAGCATTATACAATGGCCAATATGGCCTGGCGTATGGTGATAGAATTGGTGGCGGGTATCGCCATTGGATTTGGGATTGGGTATGGCTTGGATAGGCTGTTTGGCACACTGCCAATTTTCCTGATCTTGTTTATAGGTTTGGGCTTTGTGGCCGGTGTGCGCACGATGATGCGCACGGCCCAGGAAGTTCAAAACATACACTTGGCGCGAGCCGCAGACGAAAAAGAGGGTTAAGACCTTGGCAGCAGAAACACATGGCGAAGCCGAAGCAGGCCTCGTATTTCATCCGATGGATCAATTCCTGGTAACACCATTGTTTGGTGGGGGCCCGGTGGAATGGTTCACGATCACCAATGTGACGCTGTGGATGGGTCTATCAATTTTGGTGATCTTTGTAATTTTAGTTTTGGGAGCCCGCGGCCGAGCTTTGGTTCCAACACGCAGTCAGTCGATTGCAGAGTTGGCATACGGTTTTATTTACAAGATGGTTGAAGACGTGACCGGCAAAGACGGCGTAGTTTACTTTCCGTACATCATGACACTGTTCATGTTCATTGTTGTTGCTAACTTCCTCGGCCTTCTTCCTATGGCGTTCACGACCACAAGTCACATTGCGGTAACAGCAGTAATGGCTATGGCAGTGTTTCTAGCGGTGACCATCCTGGGGTTTGTAAAAAATGGCTTTGGCTTTCTAAGCGTGTTTTGGATTTCATCAGCCCCACTCGTACTGCGCCCAATCTTGGCGCTGATTGAGGTGATTTCTTACTTCGTGCGTCCCGTGAGCCACTCCATTCGGTTGGCTGGCAACATGATGGCGGGCCACGCTGTTATCAAAGTGTTCGCAGCGTTTGCGCCTCTGGTTCTTATTTCGACGGGTATTGGATTAGTGGTGACACCGCTGTCAATCCTCGCAATCACAGCTATATATGCGTTAGAAGTGCTTGTTTCCTTCATCCAAGCATATGTATTTGCAATTTTGACCTGTGTTTATTTGCGGGATGCACTGCATCCGCACCACTAGGGCAAGAGCTTCAACTTATCTATCCAAAATGTAATCAAGGAGACTATGAAATGACTGGCGATATTGTACAAATGGGTGCTTACATTGGTGCTGGCTTGGCATGTACTGGGATGGGCGGCGCAGCCGTTGGTGTTGGTCATGTTGTTGGCAACTTTATATCTGGCGCACTGCGCAACCCTTCTGCCGCTGGCGGCCAAACTGCAACGATGTTCATCGGTATTGCGTTTGCAGAAGCTTTGGGGATTTTCTCTTTCCTCGTAGCTCTGCTGCTAATGTTTGCAGTTTAACGAATCCGTTCCTTAGGTTCTGGGGTCCTATCCGGGCCCTGGATCGCCCTCAGGTATTGGAGGAATTGACATGGCAACACAGACGAATGATGCAGGCCAACCCGCCGTAGAAAAAGCTTCGGTTGGTATGCCACAGTTGGACTTTTCAACTTTTTCCAACCAAATATTTTGGTTGGTTATCACACTTGTTGTGATCTACTTTATTTTGTCGCGGATCGCGTTGCCTCGGATTGGCGACGCTTTAGCGAACCGTGCTGGGACCATCACGCATGATCTGGCTGAAGCTGAAGATTTGAAAAGTCAGGCACTTGCGGCAGAACAAGCCTATGAAAAAGCGCTGGCAGATGCGCGCTCCGAGGCTCAGAATATCAACGCAGCAATGCGTGCTGAGATTCAAGGTCAGTTGGATGAAGAATTGGCCACGGCCGACGCTCAGATCTCCACACGTACAGCAGAAGCGGCAGGAGCGTTGGCTGAAATTCGCAAATCAGCGAAAGCTAATGTGAAACATGTCGCCAAAGCAACCGCAAAAGAAATCGTTGCAGCGATGGGCGGTAAGGCAGATGCCAAAACCATAACAGCCGCTGTGACTGAACGGATGAAAGGCTAGGACATGAAATATCTCTCAGCCGTATTGTTGACAGTTGTGGCCTCACCGGCGTTTGCTGCCAGTGGCCCCTTCTTTTCGCTCTACAATACCGATTTCGTAGTCATGGTGGCGTTTATCGGCTTTGTGGCTTTGGTTCTGTATCTTGGTGTGCCGAGCATGCTCGGCAAGATGTTGGACGCCCGTGCAGATGGTATCCGGTCAGAGTTGGACGAAGCCCGTTCTCTGCGTGAAGAGGCGAAGGCTTTGCTGGCCTCTTACGAGAAAAAGCAAACTGAAGTCCAAGCGCAAGCTGACCGGATTGTGGAGGCAGCTCGTGTCGAGGCTGCTGCGGCGGCGGAGCAGGCCAAGTCTGACATCAAAAACTCCGTTGCACGACGCATGGTTGCTGCGGAAGAGCAAATTGCATCAGCAGAAGCCTCAGCGATCAAAGATGTGCGAGACGAAGCGATTATTGTGGCTGTAGCTGCAGCCCGCGACATCATCGAGGATCAAATGACCGCGGCCGATGGCAATGGTTTGATTGATGATGCCATTGAACAGGTTGGTTCAAAGCTACACTAGCTGGTCATCTAAATTGTGAAGAAAGCCCAAGGTGCGAACCTTGGGCTTTTTTGTGATTAATCGCATCTGTGTAGGTGGTATTTTGGTAGAGGTGATGTCAGGGGCGGTCTAACGCATGAGAAAAGCGCAGCTTGGCGACCTCTTCATTTTTGTTGGCGCGCTCTTGTTCTTGCAAAACGCCACCTACGAAATCTAAGTGGAGATGCACCGCATGCCTCGCTGCTTCTGGGTTGCGCGCTTGGATCGCATCATTGATTGCGCTATGCTGTTGTAGCAGTTGCGATCTGCCGCTTTTTTGTCGAAATGTTGCTTTGCGGTTGTAAAATACGCCGGTCTGTAGGAGCTCATACATGGAGCGCATCATATGCAGCATTACCACATTATGCCCTGCTTCGCAGATCGACATGTGAAACTGCGCATCCAATCGCGCCTCTTCTTCTGTTGAGCGTTTGGACTGCGCTGCCTCCATTTTTTTGTAAATGGCATTGATGACCTTGAGGTCGGTATCAGACCCGATGCGGGCAGCGCGTTCCGCGGCTAGACCCTCTAAATCTTTGCGAAATGCCAGATAGTCGTAAACAGCCTCATCGTGGGTTGAAAATAGCCGCATGAGGGCGGGGGAGAAGGCGGAGCCCAATACTTCTGCCACAAAAATTCCTGCTCCGGCGCGCGCCGTGAGGAGCCCAGCCTGCTGCAATTCACTCAGAGCTTCCCGAAGTGACGGTCGCGATACGGCCAGCTTTTCCGCCAGTTCCCGCTCTGAGGGCAAGCGTTCCCCAGGACGTAAAATACCACGCAGGATCAGTTGTTCGACCTGCCGAACAACTGATTTTGATAATTTTTCGGAATCTATTCTTTGAAACGGCATGAGTTCTCCCATAGATTGGCCAAATTATATGACCAGTCTATGAGAACACAACCGTTATAGAGAGAAACGGCGTTGCGTCACTTCAGCCAAGGGGTGACAGGCACCTGGATACGGGCAAGCTTAGACGCTTGGCCGGATTACAATTTCGACGCGGCGGTTCTGCGCACGGCCCGTGGCTGAAAGATTGCTGGCCACCGGTTCATTCTCACCCCTGCCGATCGTGCGCAAGCGTGCCGCAGGGACCCCGTTGTTTATCAGAACGTTTGCTACGGCATTTGCGCGGCGTTGCGACAGGGCTTGGTTGTAGTTGGCGCTTCCGGTGTTGTCCGTATGGCCTTCGATCGAGATCGTGGAGTTCGGGTAGGCCTGTAAATTGCCGGCCACAACGCCCAAGTCGCGGCGCAAATCACTGCGCACGGCGGCGCTGTCCAGGGCGAATAGAATGTCCTGTGGCATCGTGACGATCAGCTCGGATCCAGTGTTCGTAACATCGACTTGATCATTGTTGAGATCTCGGCGCAGATCCGCGGCTTGTTGATCCAGAGTTT
>Ga0206127_1002493_pt1 | contig 18137 bp, 12 predicted proteins | sample Helgoland_Spring_6_FD_148646 | JGI IMG/M metagenome (GOLD analysis project Ga0206127, IMG submission 148646) | Pelagic subsurface seawater microbial communities from Kabeltonne, Helgoland, North Sea - Helgoland_Spring_Bloom_20160419_1 | ecosystem: Environmental > Aquatic > Marine > Epipelagic ...
AAACGGACTAACGCCGTTCGACTATATGATGCATTTACTTGAACAAGTCTCGGTTCAAAACACCGATATCGAGCCACTGCTACCATGGCGATTTGCTAAAGACTAGGTGGGATTGCCGGACGCTTACAATTGAACTATCAAATAGTGCCAGTAATGAAGTGCAGGGACGAGTTCGTTCAAAGCAGACACTTCAAGTCCAACCTGACACTTTTCTAAAGGAATGTTCATATTCAATAGGTGATTAATCGCCTTTCGACGAATGCAACCGCTATCAAGCCTCACCACAAAACTTAACTTGTCTACATTCCAAGTAAAATTTTACACTCAGACATTGAAGTTATTTTTGGAAAACTCATTAACACGCTTTTTAAGTTGCGGCCCAAGCATGAATAATCGAGGGTAGCCAGTCAGTTCTATTAAGAAGCGCTTTATCATTCTAAACATACTAACGTTATCACTATAAGCAGCGATAAGCTCTTCTCCTTGGCCACCATAATTAGAAAATTCATCTGGGAAAAAGGCTTTGTTCACAATAGGCCATGACTTTCGTAGCTTAACGATTTCAACTTCACGTTTACCTAAAATTGTCGACTCATCAGGTATTTTAGGGGTGAATACCCAATTAGCGTTACAGTTTACCTTACCGAGTGAATGGACTTCATGCATATTGTATCTGGGGACAAATACAATATCTCCGGGTTTAGTGACAAAATCATAAAAGTCATATTGTTCAGGATCATAATGAAAATCTGTTCCAACAAGGGCTGTGAACATAAAAGGTGTGCAGGGCAGAGGCGTATTAGGAGAGGTGATAATCCAGCGTTTTTCGCCAAGTAGCTGCTGGTTTAGACCATGTAAACTATTCCCGTCATAGTGAGGTAAGGTAATATGTCCACCAGGTTGCATGAATACTCGCATAGGTGTCTCTCTTACTGCAAATTCATCTCGATTCATTATTTTTTTAACAAAGTCGGGGATCGCGATAATGTCATCGTCTACTAAGTTCGAATCAAACCAGCCAATTTCTTTCTTATTTACATCTGAAAATTTCTTCTTAACATACTCAGGCGTGACTTTTTCTTCATCAAAGGTGAATACACCTCTAATCACAACGGGCGTCGAAGTATGAATGTACTTGGTTAAATATTCATCATAATCAAATTCTGTATAGGGAATTATATCGATTTTTAAGTTCATAGTTTCACCTTTTCAATGTGACATATGCGTCTAATCTTAAGGGCAACACAATGGCTTCCCTAAGCCAAGAACAAATCCCTTTTGCCTAAAGTCCTATGTTTAACAATCGACTACCTTTGACATTCGAGCCGTATAATTCAAGCTTTTGGTTGAACTCTTTTAAGCTCTGCCAAAATAAAATTTAGCTTGTGTGCTAATTTTTTCTGCCATAATGTCGTTATCAATTGTCATTAATGAGTATAGGTAATACAGAATATAATTTTACATAAATTCTAATATATTATTTAGCTAAAGTTTTCTATTTCACCTCTTTTTCATTTCAATGAAAGAGCGATAGTCAGCCACTTCTCTTCGTAACAGTCACCAAAGGCATATTGACACGATTTTCAACTTTATTTTCAGGTACAAGCCCGTTAATAATCATTGTCGACGTCGACATACTAACTGTAAAAAATATCGACACATTATTGATACTGCCGATGTTTTTCAAGATAGTTGTACCCCTTAGTTAGTTTTATGCCGCCTTCTTCCGCACACCATCTAGATTTATACCCGTTATCCTTGAAACTGCAGCTTTGTTGGCTGCGTTCGCTCGCCCCAATCACAAAGTGGATCTATGCTCAAGGGGGCTCGCGTACTTACCGCCTACCTGCATTTCCAATGCTTTTGGGTATAGAGTGATCGGGGCGATTGGGTGGCAGTTTTTTACTTCTTTTGAGCATCGTAAGGCGTTTACCGTTTTAGCCGCTTCAAACAACACTTTGCGTTTGGCCAATATCATTCCATCACTCCCTTCATACTACACATTGAGCAGTAGTTCTGATGCCGTTTAGTAGAGTTTTTAGATGATGTGTAGTGCACACAAAGGCATCTATGAAGTCGCTTGCATCAAATTCAGAGCTGCGCATCATAGGTCGTAGGGCATAACAAAATGCACTGCGATGAACTTTTTACAGTCGGTATTGCTTGTTTATTGGTGCTAATAAGGCCTGCAGGAGAGTTTGCAAGTGACAGCGGAGGCACGACAAGGTATTTCAAAATCCTTAACCTCCATATCCTTTAATAATGAATAAGTCGACTACACACATCCAACTTATTCAACTCGTTCAAATTAACTCTACTTTACAGAGTTTAACAACTTATGACCTCAGTTACATAGACAGGATATAACGTGCATATTAGGAGCGGCGAAATTTTCTAGCACCCAAACCGAGTAATCCTAGTCCAAGCAAGGCAAGTGAACCTGGCTCTGGTACCTCTTTTACTGCCTGAACATCACTGGTGTGGTTGATAGCTAAGCTGTAGCTTACGCCGGCAGTCAGCGCGCCTAAACTTGTGGCACTGAAAGCACCTCCTAAATTTCGTGTGAAGTCGTTACCTGCAAATGTAGCGGGCAAGGTATCGTTTAGGTTAGCGCCATCCACACTATCATTGGCAAACGTAGCATTATTAATTTTACCGTCAGGAGACCAAGAGAATACTATATCACCATTGTTGTCATTATCGATAATGGTGATGGTAAGGTTCACTGACGCCTGGGCGTTAGATGGTGGCACATTGTTTTCTGGATTTTGCATTGCATGCAAGCCACCAGTAGTATCGAATGTAAAACCAACGACCCCAGCGCCTGCCAGTGTGAAGTCGAAACCCGCATTCAATTGAATGTTGGAATTGGCAATAGCTTGGTCGTTTTTAATTAACTGGGTTTCACCCACTGTTTGCGCCGTCGCACCACCTGCACCCTGACCAAGCCCATCTACTATGGTACCGCTTAGGTCGGAAAGCGCGCGAGCGAAGTGCTGTGTGCCAATAGGCGCTTGTTCAGTATAACCACTCACCCCACCACAAGCAGGACCTTGACAAGCTTGCACGCCGAAAGTGTTGTTGATATTGCTGCCCGGGACGCTAAACAAATTTGCATCATTAGTTGTGCCGAGCAGGATACCTCCCACAATGATGTTCCCACTACCTGGCGTAGCATCAAATATAACCCCATTTGAGTCAACAAATTTGAGGCCTAGTACGTTTAGGTTAGAGTAAGCCAGTGAGCCTGCTTGTGCCACACCAGCGAACCCCGAAGCCATCACTGCCAGCGTCGCTAACGTCAGTGAATTTCTTGCAAATTTTTTCATTTTTTAAATCTCCGAAAACTAAAATTTTAAAAGCCGGGTCATTATTATTACACCTACTACTGACCTACAAAAGCTGCGGCAGTATTATTACCCCTACGACTACTAACCTACGTAAAATTATAAGCACAGTTCATGCCAAAAAACTCCTATATTTGATTAAGTGATTGATTAATAAATAAATATATATTATTTGAATGATTCAACTATTTTTGGCTAACTTAATGTGTAAAGTTTTTTGACGATCCAGTAGAGAATTTAACTATCACTCACCGCAATAGGCCCTGTAAATTTGCGCTTTTAGTGTGTCGATACTGGATCTTACATCCCTATAATGAGGGAGTTTTCTTAGATTAGAAGCATGGTGTGTTAAGTGAAGGGGGTGAGTGAGTCTTAATGAAATAGCCGCTACGTTATGTTTTCTCTACGTTATTGTGCCTCTGCGAGATTTTTTTTAATTATACCAGTGAAATGAATAGACTAACTTTTTCTCTCGCAGAGGCGCCGAAATTCGGTTATCTTTTTCCTTTCGCAGAGGCGCTAAGAACGCAGAGGTAAAAAGCTGACGACAGGCCATTGATTTATTTCACCGAGAATTGCTGTGCTTGAACCGATGGGGGGCTTGCAATTTATTCTTTCATCTTTTAATGTTAGAACTTGATATATTATATCTTGTATATGGAGATGTAAATAATTTGGTGTGTGTTGGGGGGTTTTGTTAACAAAGCAGTCCAATACAGTGGTCACTACTGTAAATAACTATTATTGATATTTATCTTCGAAATCATGAATATTTGTTATAAGTGGATCCCCTATGGCCAGCACTAAGAAAAGTAATGATCGGCAAAGCCAGTCAAAAAAACCGACATCTACCTCATCATCTGAAAATTTTCATCGATATTTCCGTTTACAGTTTGCTAATAGTAAAGCCCTTCGTCGACATGCTTGCAAGATTAGACATAAGGTCTATTGCAATGAGTTAGGGTGGGAAGATATGATAAGCAAACAAATCGAAGCTGATGATTTTTCTGAGCCTGCTTATCATTGTGTGCTGGAACACAAGGTCAGTGAAACCTATGCCCGTTGTGTCCCTGTCGTCACTCCTCCTCTCTATGAATTTGCAAAAGTAAAACCTTTCGAAGTGCACTGCGTGGATAGTCTAAAAGTACAAACGTTTGGTCTGCAGAAGTTATCTAGAGGGCGTTTTAAAGAAACGTCTAGGCTTGCAGACCCTGCTGTTCGTTAAGCAATGTCACTGCTGCTAAAACAGAAATATAAGGAGACATTTCTATGATGAAAAAGGTCAGTGATTTTATCAGCTTTTACAAGACGATTGAAATTCATGCCAAACAAGAAGGGTATACAATAGATTGTAGTGCCGATGGTCAGGGGACGTTTTCTACCACTACGACCGGCGTTAGTAAGTCAGTCGTCGCTAGATTGTTCCCAATCAGCACCAAACAAATACAATTTATCGTGCAGCAGGCAAATAAATATTCTGTACCCTTACAGCCCATTAGTTGTGGTAAAAATTGGGGATACACCGATGCGACACCTTCCTGTGATAATAGTGTTGTTATAGATTTATCTAAGAAAAATAAAATATTGCAGATTGACGAAATCAATAAATTTGCCATTATCGAACCTGGGGTAACACAAAAACAACTGAGCGAAGCGCTAGCCAATACACAACTATTTATGGACTGCACCGGATCGTCTACAAACTCTAGCGTAGTGGGTAACATTCTTGAACGCGGCTTTGGCTATAGTCCGTTCGGTGATCGCTTCGGCCATTCATGTTCTTATGAAATAATACTGGGGAATGGTACGATATTACAGACCGGTTCCTTGGCCTACAATCAACTCAATGTCCATAAACCTGACACCTGTCATACTCAGAGAACAGCGGGTCCCATGATCGAAGGCTTATTTAGCCAATCAAACTTCGGTATCGTAAGTAAGTTGTGTATTTGGTTAATGCCACGACCTCAAAAAGTTCTTCCTTTCATTGCCCTATTTAAAAGTTACGAGGACTTTCTCAGTGCGATTGAACCCATATCGCGCTTGAAATCACTTGGCGTTGCTAATAGCACCATACATATTGGCAACAGCATGCGAATTTTATCTTCTAATGTTAGCTGGCAAGGAATTACGGGTATCGTGCCAGAAGAAGAAATCAATATGCAACTTACAAAATTAGGCATCGGCCAATGGGTAATGTCCGGTGCCTTGTATGGCACCCGCGCCATGGTTAAGGTGTATAAAAAAGAGCTGATAAAACAACTCAAAGCCAGTGGCGACGTGAAAATAAATTTTCTAGAGCCGCAGTTGATAAAGAAGGTATCGGCTTTGCTAAATCGGTTACCAAGAAACTTGCTAATAACTCTCAAGAGTCAACTCGAATTTGCACAGGGCTTGATAGACATACACACCGGGAAGCCGACCAATATTTTTTTAAAAAGCTGCTACCATCTCCACCCAAAAGGGTTTCCTAACACCTTTGATGAAAAGTTGAATATTGCAAAGGATGGGTGCGGACTTATTTGGGTATCACCTACAAGCTCAGCAAACAGACAGAGCGTTAATCAGTTATTGTCCATGTTGAAAGAGACATTTGAAGCCCAAGGCTTTCATTTGTATGCGACCCTTTCTTTTATAAATGACCGTTCAATTGCGATTATATGTAATCCAATATTTGACGTAACTAACGATAATGAAATATCAAGAGCGCAAAAATGTACTGCAATGGCATTACAAAACTGCATTGATGACGGCTTTCCTCCCTACCGTGTGGCCAATGCACATTGGGATTTATTTTATCAACAACTCTCTCCGGAACACCAAAATTTAATAACAGCGGTAAAAAAACAACTCGACCCTAATAGTATTGTGTCACCAGGGCGCTATGGTATAGAGTAACGAGTAGAACACATGCTTTCTCATTAAATTTTATTTTTATGAGGATGCGTGACTGGTTGTATGGATAATAAATTGACATAAGGAGCGTGCGGAAATGGCACCTAATATATTGACTCGAGAAAAACTAAAGTTTGTTGCTGTATTTATACTTGTCGGCGGCTTATTGGGGGGATGCAATAAACCTTCCGATAATAGTGCGGCCTATTTAAATAAAGCCCGTCAGCATTATGAAGCTGGAGAATTTTCAAGTGCGATAATTGAATTGAAAAATGTTTCAAAGGTCGATCAAAACAACGTTGCAGCACGAAAGCTTTTAGGCGATATTTATTTCCAACAAGGAAAGTTTTTAGACGCCGAAAAAGAACTGGAACGAGCACACCGATTGGACACTTTAAACGCAGAGATAATATTATCCTATGCAAATACATTGCTGCGACTTGATAGTTTTAAGCAGTTGAAAGACGTATTGAAGAGCAAAGAAAATTGGAATGAAACTGAAAAAAATCTGGTGCTAAGTATTCGATTATTATCCTATATCAAACAAAATAAAGAGGAAGCTGCTAAAAAAATAGTTAACACACCTCAGTTTATGGAGGGGAAAGAGGCGGAAGTTATCTATGCAAGGGCCTTATTCTATCGGGTAGACAATCAACTTCAGAATTCCCAGAAATGGGTCGCAGTGTTATTGGAAGAAAAGCCAAACCATCTCGAAGGATTATTACTTCAAGGGGACCTATTTTATATAGCTAACGACTACGATAATGCACTGTCCTATTATCAGAAATCGGTTGATATACAGCAGTCCAACCTCCGTCTTAAAATCAAGCTTGTACAAGCACTAATTGGGAAACAAGAATTTTCACAGGCAGAAAAAATTCTACGTGAGGTGGTAAGTCGCGCCCCTTTATTTCATGAAGCAAATTATTATTACGCGTTTGTAAAATTGCAAAGTAAAGATTATGAATCAGCGCTAATTTATGCAAAAAAAGTCCTAAAACTTATCCCAGGTCATGATGAATCAATCTATATTGCAGCACAGGCGGCATATTTTTTAAAGCAATTTGAAACTTCCCTTCGTTTTACCAAAAAATTAGCCAATGCCTATCCTAGGGACAATTCCATATTAAAATTATTGGCGGCAAACCAGCTTAAACTCAAACAACACCAAGATGCAGCAGCGACACTGGGCAGGATCAATAATGAGAAGTTAGATGAGAAGGACGCTTCGCTTTTTGTTGCGGCAGCCAATATGCTATCAGATACAAAAGACCTATTAGCTCGAAAACAACTGTATCTGCGGGCCGCCGATGCAGATCCAACAGACACTACGAGTAGATGGGGATTAGCAGTCACTTCCTATTCTCTAGGGAATGGTGAAGAGGGTAATCAATATTTATCGGATGCACTAGAAAATGAGCCTGACTCATTGGTTTTTAAGGCCGCGCTAATATCAAGTTACATAAGAAATAATCAATTGGAAAAGGCTGAAACTGCTATCAAAGAATTAATAGCCAGTGATGATACCAAACCTGATGGATATGCGCTTCAGGGATTATTATACCTCAATCAGAACAACACAAAATCGGCTGTTGCTTCTTTCGAAAGAGCGCTAAGGCTAAATCCAAATGAGGAAAATGCCAATCACAATCTAGCAATCATAGATATTGTTAACAATGATTTTGTTTCAGCAAAATCTCGTTATGAGAAAATATTAGTGGCCAAACCGGACAATCTACGGGCAATGAAGCAGATGTGGTTGTTGGAAAAAAAGCTGGGTAATGATCTTCAGTCAATATATTGGTTAGAAAAAGCAGCTGAGGTAAATCCAAACGACGTTGCTGTCAATATAGGTTTGGCAGAGCACTACATTCTCGAGAAGGACTACCTCTCCGCAGTTCGATTGCTCAAACCAGTAGAAAAAGACTTAGGCAATGTGCTTAAAATACGCCTTCTTCTTGGACAAGCTTATTATTTAGCCGGTAATGCTGAATCTGCCTTGAGGCAATTCACCCAAGCTGGAGAATTATCACCAAAAGATCCAACCAATCATTTTTGGACGGCATTGGTACTTGAAAAGGAGGGGGATACCAACAAAGCTCTTGTCGCTGCCAATAAAGCGTTAAAGATCCTACCCGAAGACAAGCTAATTCAAATCATGGTGGTGCGTTTATCATTGAAAAGTGACAACCTTGACGTCGCGAAGCCAATAATAGATAAACTTATGGCAAACTTTCCCGAAGATGTCGTTGTTGAGGAACTAAAGGCAAAGTATGCATTGCAAAACGGCGAATATGCAAAAGCCGCATCCTTATTTAGCTCACTTTTCGAGCGCCATGAAACTAACTTTGTTTTAGTCCAGTGGGCTAATGCGTTGGTTATCAGTGGGCAAGATGAAAAAGCTCTAGAGCAACTGGGCGGCTGGCTTAAAAAGTATCCCAATGATTTGCTGGTACTTAACGTGTTGGCCAACGAATACCTGAACCGGAACCAACTGCCCGAAGCTAAGGCATATTTTACCGTCATATCAGAGTTAAGCCCTGAAAACCCATTGGCTCAAAACAATCTTGCTTGGTTGCTATATAAAGAGGGAGATATTTCTCAAGCTCAGATCCATGCAGAACTGGCTTATGAAGCCTTCCCTGATTCGCCAATGATAGTCGATACTTTGGGACAAATATTGCTTGACCAAGGCGAGTATGAAAGATCTAAGTTGATGCTGAGACTGGCCAATAAAAAAATGCCTGATAACCTTGAGACCAAATATTATCTGGCACAGGCCACGGCGCAAGGTGGCGATAAAGCAACAGCCAGAATGTTGTTGAAACAAATACTATCGCAAAAAAATAATAACTCCGAGGCGGAACAAAAATTACAACGTGAGAGCCAAATATTGCTCACCAAATTAGGGAATTAGTTGTCCCATTGCCAAGCGAGAACAAAAAAAGTGACCACAGTATCACTATGCATAGCAATGAGTATAGGTAGTGGTAAGTCCAAAACGGACAGAGCTTAATGGGTTGCCCGCATGCGAATACGAGAGTATTAGTTCATGGTTTGCATCTGCTTCGCGATCAGACAGTAAATGTTCAAGTCGACAATAAGGGCGTCTATACGAGGTATAGCAAACTGTATAGACGGGTGTGACTAAGGTGACTAAGGAGACTAAGGTGTCGAAGGTAACTAAATATGGCCGGCCTTAAATAAGGCAAATCAATCAGCATCCCTCTTAGCATAAAAATCTAATCTGTAGCCATAACGCAGCCCAAGTACTATCAAGGCAAAAATGGGGGTGTCTAAAAATTTTATAGTTTTGAAAACTGGTATATATTGAATGTTTTTTAACAGGAAATTGAATATCTTCTCCGTAATTACCCTTCAGCAAGAAAATAGCAATACTTCACCTGTATTACTGGGTTAATTTTTGTTTCATCCAGGGCTCAGGAGGGTAATCTTGATACAAATCCCATAAATCGTGTCAATTTATTACAAAAAAGGGTGGTCACCCAAGCTTTCTGTAGGCTGAGTGCCTTGAGTTGCAATGGTGAATGCATCGCTATTCTTGATATCCCCACTGGAATTAGAGTTAAATGCTAATAATAGTGAGTAAAATATCGTGTTTGAGCCATGGTTGTCATCTATTATATGTGGGTCAGCTGGTATTGAAAAAGATCTACTGCGGCCTTAAAAATTCGCATGGATAATTCAAAAACCGCATTTAAACTGCATTATTTTTTCTACTACAAAGTAGGATGCATTTAGCCAAATTTTCTTTTCATATTAAGTTTGAAATCATTTGTCATATGCCTCAAAAACGCCTTAAATGTGCTTAATCGAGGCTCGGGGGTTAACCCTTTGGATAACCGAATAATTTGCCAATAATAAAACCCTACCTGACCAAAACTATTGATGGCTTTTATCAGATTTGAAGAGCTGTTATTACCCCAAAAGCCGGTACCTAAAACCAATTTATCCTCATAACAGTCGATACTCTGAATCGTCTGTTGGATAAGCTTTGCTGAGCAATCAGGTTGGGTACACAGCGGCCTCGCCAGTCCAATGACGTCTACTTCGCCACTTTCAATTGCCCGTTCCATGACATCACGGCTACGAAAACCTCCTGTGATCATCACAGGAATTTGCGCGGACTGTTTGATACGTTCAGCATATTCGATAAAGTAGGCTTCACGTTTGCGAGTGCTTTCTCGCACGTCTGTGGGTTCAACTCCTATTAAGCTTAACTGTTCATAGGTGCCACCTGATATTTCTAGTAAATCGACCCCATCTTCACCCAGCCAGCTAGCGACGGTGATACAATCTTCAAGGCTGAAACCGCCTTTTTGAAAATCTGCTGAGTTGAGTTTTACACCTATGGGAAAGTCAGCACCTACGGCTGCGCGCACACCGACAATAATACGGCGAATAATCCGTGCTCTGTTTTCAAGAGAGCCCCCCCATTGATCCTGACGTTGATTAATTTTAGGTGATAAAAACTGACTGAGTAAATAGCCGTGGGCGCAATGAATTTGCACACCGGTAAAGCCCGCTTCTTTTACTAGTCGAGCCGATGTTATAAAACGCTCAACTACCTGTTCTATATCACTTTGATCCATAGGGCGCGGCCTAGCAAAATTTCCAAGCATAGCTAACTGTACATCTGAAGGGGATAAAGGTTCTGTAGATACCATTTTGGGGCATTGACGACCGGGATGATTAAGCTGCACCCACAGATGGTTACCTCCTGTGGTGCCTTGTTTGGCCCAGGTGCGAAATAGATCCAAGTTTTTATCATCTTCTAACACAACATTTCCAGCCCGTTCGAGGTAACGTCGGTCAACCATCACATTGCCTGTGATATGCAAGCCTGTTCCACCTTGTGACCAAGTTTTATAAAGTTGTATAAGTGCAGGCGTGGGTAGGTCAAACTTGTCAGCAAGACCCTCTGTCATGGCACTTTTACATAAACGATTTGGAAGTACGCTGCCATTTGGTAAGGAAATAGGGGATGCAAGTGGACTGGTCATTTTAGCGTCTTGGTGAAGTCAAATATAGTCTATTGTAAGGCAGATATCGATATAATTACAAATTTCTAATCTCACCGATATCTTAAAAACAAGGTTAAAGTCTGCGGTTGTTCATCTACTACAGTCAGTCGTTACCCACTGCCCATTTGTTGAGTAGGTTTAACGCCTGTTCAGACTATCACTCACAATTCATTGACACATCATTTTAAATCAACAAACCCATTTATCATACCCACATAAAATAGGCACTGGGCTTATTAGAAAAATAAAAAAGCGTTTTGGGCTAATAACCTAGCATGGAACAATATTTATTCAGGATCATTATTGGCCAAAAAAACCTCATGTTTGAGCTTGGAAAATTGACTGAGGTCTAGCGTTGATTTATCTAATCCTGTGGCGTTAAGTAATTTTTTAATTAAATACTTGTTGAATACACTGTTGTGGTTATCTGCCAAGTAATTTTGGGGTAATTCCCATTTTGCATCGTTAATTTCGTGGGTATCTTGAATATTGATTTGGGTGGTTAGCGGGTCAAGTTTACACACTATGTATATGTTGGATTTTCCAAATCGGTAAGGGTGGGTACTGGCCATCCCTAATATAGAACTAAAGGTGGTCTGAATGCCTGTTTCTTCTAGTACTTCCCTGATCACGGCATCTTCAATGGTTTCACCTAATTCAATATGGCCACCGGGTAACTTATAAGTTGTGGCGCCGCGTTCGCGGATCACCAATATTTCACCCTGTGAATTTTGCACTAAACCACCCGCCCCAAGTGAATGTGTGGGAACAAAAGGCACAAAATCTTGTGGTTGAGATTTAAATGTCAGGGTGACTTCGTTGGGTAAACAATTATGAAAAGTGAAGCCCTGGGTGGTGGCTATTGTTATCAAATGAGCTAAATCAATGGGTAAGGTTAACCAGATAACCGCCTTATTCTGTTGCTTGGCATGGCTCAGTAAAGCGTCTAACTGTGGTAAAAAAACCTCTATGTCTTCAGGAATTTGATCGCTGTTGATTATGATACCGTTGAATTTGTTGTACTCAAATGCTAACAAAATTTCTCACTTATAAATAAACGTGTCACTTTTTAGACATTATAGGATAAATGCATATTGTCCGCAGTGTTAAGCTGACGAACTAAGTAAAATATAGGCATAGAATATATTGAGAAAATTAATCAGAACAGGGCAATGTTAATAGTATTAGATATAAAACTGCTCACAATTCATTGAGTGGGTCATCATTGAAAGCTTTGATAACAGAGCAAACTTTTAAGTCAGCTCAATTCGAGCAGGTATTGGTGACAAGCCTAGATAAGCTTTGTGGTGCAGGTGTATGTAGGGTTTAATACTTACCATGGTAAATCTGCAATATTAAATGCATTACCATTATTCCTTGTATTTGGTGTGATTGCCGCTAGTTTGGCCATGTTCATTGCAGGTCGTACTGTGGTGATTATGACCCCAGAAGGGTTTAGAAACTCTAATACAGTGAAGAACTGGTGGTATTTTGTGAATAAATATCAGGTGTGTTGGTTCCCTACTATCCCTACCATCACGTCTGTTTTACTGCTGCAGCCGGATGAAGAAATTGATTTCAGTTGTTTTGAATATGCGGCTTGTGGATCAGCATATTAACCCCTTGAGTTGAAATTATCTTTTCGACGTCGATTTAATTGCAATGTGACTAATGGTTATGGCATGACTGAGTTTCCTTGTTTGATTGCTAAAGTATTACCTGTCTCTGAGATTGTGGAGTTCGCCGTGGGTAAAGGTATAGCAAACACCCGCGTGATTGCAGCAAACTTTTGGCTACCAAATTAGCCGTGTTTGTGTATTGGTTGAATCGGGCATTATTTTGGTGAAAGAACCTAATATTTTTGAAGGCTATCTGAATGGAAGTGATAATGCGGGTACATGGGTCGAAGGTGGGTGGTTTACGCTTTTGGTTATAGATTCCCAGCCTACCGAGGAGGGCCCATGTATTATGCGGATAGCATTGGATTAGGAAGAAATGTTAGTACCATCAGTGAATTTGGCGACACCTGCGGTGAACAATTTTGGGAACCCACTTTTTTATTAAAGCACTTTTTCATAGAAGGAAAATCTTAACTCAGTGGGCCAATGACTAAATAAGTTTAAAATGCGTTATGTTGGTCTTATGATATAACGTATTTTTTGTTGATTACATCGAATACCTTTTAGAGGACAAATATGTCAATTCCAAAGACATTACAAAATACATTATCTTTGCCTATCATCAGTGCGCCGATGTTTATTATTTCGGGACCAGAATTAGTTATTGCACAATGTAAAGCCGGTATAGTCGGTTCTTTTCCCGCACTCAATGCTCGCCCAAAATCATTACTTGGTAAGTGGCTTACAACCATCATAACTGAGTTAGGCGCATATCAGGCAGCCAATCCTAAGGCTATCGTTTCACCCTATGCGGTTAATTTAATTGTGCATAAGAGCAATGACCGTTTAGAGGATGATGTGAACACCTGCATCGAATTCAAGGTGCCGATTATTATTACCAGCTTGCGCGCCTTAGATCCTAATTTGGTTGAACGTATTCATGCTTACGGTGGCATCATCTTTCATGATGTTATTAATGTGCGTCATGCCCAAAAAGCCATAGAAGTCGGAGTTGATGGTTTAGTGTTGGTGTGCGCTGGTGCTGGTGGTCATGCGGGAACGTTAAGTCCTTTTGCTTTAGTGAGTGAAATTAAACAATTTTTTGATGGCCCTATTGCGTTATCAGGCTCGATTGCTAATGGTGCCGCTATCTTGTCAGCACAAGCCTTAGGTGCTGATTTTGCGTATATTGGCACGCGCTTTATTGCCAGCAAAGAAGCCAATGCCGAGCAAGCATATAAAACTATGTTGGTTGAAAGTAGCGCTAAAGATATTGTGTATAGTTCATTATTTACGGGTGTGCATGGCAATTATCTTAAACCCAGCATCAGTAATGCAGGCCTGGATCCTGATGATTTAAAACAGGGTGATAAAAACAAAATGAAATTTGGCTCTGAAGGCGGCAGTAAGTCTAAGGCTTGGAAAGATATTTGGGGTGCAGGTCAAGGACTAGGTAGAATTGTGGATATTACTGATGTGGCTACTATTGTAGCCCGCTTCAAAACAGAATACGACCTAGCATTATCCCGTTTAAATGGTCTGAATAATCAATAAGTGCAGTCAGCACTTGTAATTAACTAGTGCAATAGATAGGCACAACAAATATGGAATCTGAAGAAAACGTACTCATATACACTGATAGTGGTGTTTTGCATATTGGGATTCATCGTCCCAAGAAAAAAAATGCGTTAACCCGCTCAATGTATCTTGCTATGGCTAAAGCACTAAAAGACAGTGTGTCCGATGACAGTGTTAAAGTGGTGTTGATCCACGGCACTCAAGATGCGTTCTCAGCGGGAAACGATTTAAACGATTTTAACACTCGTGATTTTGATCAACCCTCACCGGCATCCATTTTATTACGTGAACTAAATCACTTTCCTAAGCCAATTGTCGGGGCGGTATCTGGCGTAGCTGTTGGCATAGGCGTCACTATGCTGCTGCACTTTGACTTGGTTTATGCATCAGACACGTCTTTTAAAATGCCTTTTGTCGATTTAGGTGCTTGCCCTGAAGGCGGCTCAAGTCTGCTTATTCCCTTGTTGGCAGGTCATCGTAAAGCCGCAGAAGTATTAATGCTGGGTGATGCTTTCAATACGCAATCAGCTATTAATATGGGTATTGTCAACCAGCAAATAGACAAATCTGAAGTATTTGAGTTTGCCTTATCTAAAGCAAAAGTATTGGCACTTAAGCCTCAAAATGCGTTGCGAACCACTAAAAGATTACTAAAAGCACCGCAACAGACACTTCTTGGTCAAATTATTGAAGATGAGTTAGTGATTTTTTCTGAGTTACTGCAAAGCGAAGAGTCACAAATCGCAAGAAAAAAAATATAAGCACCAAAATGACACCTTATGCATATAGTGATGCCAGATTGAATATAGAAAAGCTCTGACGTTATGGTTAAACATCAATTTTTAGGACAAGCACAGTCCAACAAACTCTATGCCATTGTTAAAGTGATAGCTTGTGTATAAGGAGTATTTAGATATAGACAATAAAGCATTAATGTTAACAGACAGAAACACAGTGAACATGCACCTATAAGAAGTGTAGTCATTTTAAAGGCTATATAAGTGTTAATTAGTGGTATCAGCCAAATATAAGTCGGTTTGAATAAATACGTTTATCGTCATAAATCAACAGCCTATAGAGCTGGCTCTACAACAGCAAAAGGCGTTTGTCTCTATTTTAAATTTTGTTAGAAAAGTTAAGTAATATTGTATGACTTTCTCGTCTTCAAGTTTATAAAAGAAGGAGATATATGAAAAGTGACGTTTTATTTTACCTACACTCTTAGACCCAGAATCAGGTCGCCCATGCTTCCTGGACAACAAGCATGAGTCTCATCGCAGAAAAAATATATTCTATTATTGTTACTGCGTCATTTTGTTGTTAATTATGTAACACTCGATCGGGTTGTAGTGTCTTTCAGGGAGTAGTAATAAATATCCCAAAAAATGAAGCCTCATAAAAACGATGGGAAAAGATGTAGATGCGAGCTTCCAATGAAGTGCGTTTTAAAAAGGATTGACAGCAATCAAGGCTGGAAAGAATGATGTCGCGTTTAGGCCGCTATTCTCATTTTCTGACTACCCAGCAGGTATGATACCGAAAGGTAGTGCTCAAGGCCGGAAAATGCGCCCTTGGAAAAATCTGGTACGTGGTCATGTATCTTGAAGTCGACTTTCAGAGCCGAGTGGCACTGACGGTAGAAGCGGGCATTTCGCAGGGAACTTAATATCGCCGCATATTGGTAGCCCGCTTTTCGGGAATATTCAATCAGGTGCCCCACAAAGTCTCGTATTAACTGTAGTGAGCGCAAAGCTGGGTCAATCACAAAACGTTCCCACATACAGGAGGCCCCTGGATTGAGTGCTAGATCCCGCAACTGGCCATCCAGTGGAGAACCATTAGCGATACGGGCGCCGCCCACGCAACGACCACCTTGGCGGGCGATTACTATTTCCCCCTGCAGGTCGCGCTCATCTTCGCCACCGTCAAAGTCTGGTAAACCCAGTTCTTTTCGGAAACATTTTTCACGCAGGTCGTAATATTGCTCAAGCAGCATGCTTTCTCGGCATAGTTCGAATGTAATAGACAAGGTAACCACCTCCTGATTAACGAAACACCCACCCCTAATGGTTGGATTGTAGTTATAGCAATTACAAGAACTGGGCCAGAAAAAAATAATCCTTTTAAAACAAGAATGTAAAATAAATGACACGAATTGAAGCTGCTTTAATGTGAAATGTTACCGGTTAGCTGTCTGTGCTAGCCGACAGTGCGAACGGGTATAAATTAAATAGCTAATAAAAACAGCGAGATGTGATGTCTCTAAAAAGTAACATACGCGATTATTTATCTTTGAACTGCCCAGGATTGAAGTTGTACAGGACGATCACAGCATACTTGAAAAGGGAGAACTCCGGAAAGCTGCAGCAATCAGTGCTTTTGCAGTCATCGTTATTGGTTCTTTACAAAAAAGACTTACTTGGTCGCACTTTACTTTATCCATTAAGGATATTTTTACACAAACCACTTCTATCTTCTTTACTACTGCATCTGCCAATATTTTTGTTGGGTTTGTGCCATTAACTGGCATGGCACCCACATTGGGTGGAATTGTCGAGGATGCAGATGTATCTCTCGCTGGTGACACCATTACATTGACTGAAAGGACAATGAATCAAGGCAATATTGCATCAGCTTCTTCGGTGACTCGTTATTACCTATCTAATACAACCCCTATTGATATAGAAACTGCTTCTGTTGTTGGTGAGCGAGAGATCGCAGGTTTACAGCCCGGTGAAATGGCAGAACGATTTCAAACAACATTTATAGTACCTCCAGATTTACCCGAAGGTATGTATACCTTAAAAGCTTGTGCGGACGCAGATAAGAATGTTGTCGAAACCCATGAGAATAATAATTGCTCTGATATTGAACTGGCAACAATTCTTTATAAGACCATCCCCGTGGTCAGAAATGGAGTGACGTCTTCGGTAAGTATCACTGACATATCTCAAGCGGAAGGAGATTTTGGCGAATCTTTATTTGTTTTTAATGTGTCATTAGATGATAGCGATCTATTAGAGGATTTAACTATTGATTGGCAAACACTTAATGGAGATGCGGTAGCCATAGATGATTTTGAGGCTGCATCAGGAACGCTCACTTTCTTAGCTAACACATCAGAAATTACACAAACAATTTCAGTAACTGTCTATGGTGATCAACTAGTGGAGATGAATGAATCTTTCAATGTGCTTTTGAGCAATCCCAGCGAGTTTCTTTCGATTGGAAAATCACAGGGCATAGGGATTATTTTAAATGACGATGCTGATGTTGAATTAATGGATTGCTCCAATGCTTTTTCCTTGCCATCAACATTATGGCCACCTAATCATAAATTTAGAACAATTAATATTGAGGGTATAACTCACTTACAAGGTGCTGATTTTAGCCTAACGGTCACTGGTATATTTCAAGATGAATTAGTTAATGAACTTGGAGATGGTAGCACTGAGTCAGATGCTAGATTTTTAAATACAGCTCAACCACAGGTTCGAAGTGAACGATCAGGATTGGGAGATGGCAGAATTTACGAGCTTTCTTTTAGTGCCTCAACAGAGTCAGGTGATAGCTGTGAGGGATCAGTTCTGATGGGAGTACCTCATGATCGTAATGACACACCTATTGATAGCCTAATTCGTCATAACTCTATC
>Ga0206127_1002502_pt1 | contig 18108 bp, 18 predicted proteins | sample Helgoland_Spring_6_FD_148646 | JGI IMG/M metagenome (GOLD analysis project Ga0206127, IMG submission 148646) | Pelagic subsurface seawater microbial communities from Kabeltonne, Helgoland, North Sea - Helgoland_Spring_Bloom_20160419_1 | ecosystem: Environmental > Aquatic > Marine > Epipelagic ...
GCATAAATGAGCATTCGGAGCGGCATGAAAGCGTGACAGGTCCACTAAGATGAGTCAAAAGCAGATCAATCGACGTGAATGCTCATAGGTTTTTGTTGCTTCGCGAAGCGCGCAAAGCTGATCACTCGCGCAAGAATTCCAACGACCGCGTTGTGGCGCTTTGTCGATCTCGAACACCGCAGACTTGGAGCAGCTGCAGCGAATGATTCTGTGTGGATGGCTCCTGCATAGCAAGACATATTTGATCAGATTTGTGCATTTGTCAGAAGCAGTCATGTGTCCGGCCTGTTTGCGCGGTTTTGACCGCTGGCCCTGATGGGTTCCGCAAACCAAGTTCCTATCAGCTTTGCGGGCTGTAACGCCCGGGCCATTCGGCGGAGTATCTTGGTTTTCGCGGCAGACTTATGCACCATCATCTCGCGGGTCTTGCTAACTCGCTGTTCCTTTCTTCTTAGGTCAGAGCGCATGGGCTGTAAGGTTCGTTGCGAGTAAGCACTGCCCAAACAATTCGGGCAGTCTTGTTAGCCATCCCGAGGCATTCAGGCCGATGGGTCTCATCGTACGCCAGACCCGGCAGCGATGGGGGTCTATGTCACCGGCCGGACGTTTGCTACTCAATCGTCGTCTAGTTCAGGCCCCTGTCGACGCCAATGACTACGTGATCACCCATGAACTCTGCCATGTGGCCGAGCCTCATCACGGAGCGGCGTTCTTTGAACTTCTCGACAAGGTGATGCCCGATTGGGAGCGTCGGAAGCAAAGGCTCGAACGGGCCATGGCCTGAGAAATTCCGAAACCGGTCGCAACAGACGCTAACGCGACTCCAATCCAAGCAATTCCCGACGCTGGATTTTCTTTCTCTCTTACATGGACTTATAAGAATTTCACCAAATCGACGCAGTCATGAGGTCCGGAGAATATCGGCCCGGAGAGACCGCTTCCGAGGCTTCTGGCTCCGGGGCCAGTGCTCAGCCCCTCCCGCATAACCCTCGAATACAACGGAAAAATCCGGCCCCGGCCGGATCGGGAGAACGCTTTCGCGGGGGCAAGTGGCGGACAGAGAGCAAGTTTGTTCGAACACCCTTTTTGAGGAATTGGAGAACTGGAATGATGTTCTCAAGCCGCACAAAAAACACCTGCGAGGGCCACGTCCATGAGCCGCCTCGCACCGTTTTCATTACGCCTTACGCCAGAAGAACGTTCTCGGCTTGAATCTCAGGCTGGGGCAATGCCGCTGTCCTCGTACATCAAATCCGTGGTTTTTGCCCCTGAGGCTCCCAAATATCGGAGGCGGCGGACACCACCTGTTGCGGAGCAACAGCTCTTGGCTGTCCTGCCGGAAGTTCCGCGACAACGCGGTGCGGCTGCAGTTGCACGCGCGGGCCTACAATTTGGCCATCGTCCTGCGCTGCATCGAGTTGCCCGAGGCCATGGCCGATTGGTCCCTCACCAGCCTGCAACTGAAACTGATCAAGATCGGGGCGCGTGTCGTCCGCCACGGCCGCGCCATCACCTTCCAGCTGGCCGAGGCGGCCGTCACCGGCCCGATGGTCCGCGCCATCCTCGCCGCGATCCGCCGCCTTCGAGCGCCACCGCTATGCGCATGACCGAGATCAAAGCCCAAACCGAACGAAAGCGGCAGGACAGGTCTGCCCGCCGCGCTGAAAAACACCGCCGCCGCGCCGGGATGTGCGGGTTTACGGGCCCATTCACCCAACTTCGGGCGTTTGCGCGACGACAGACGCCGTTCGGGGCAGAAAAAACGCTTGATCAGGTGGCGCAGTTAGGCGACTGTAACGCCCGAAGGCAGGCCACTTGGGGAATGTCGGCTACAGGCAATCTCTAATATACTTGACACATGAAAAAATCGATTGCACCCGATCGGTGTATTTTCCAAGAGTCGTATCGAAGCTCACGCTTGGCGTTTAAAAAACAGGCCGTGCTTTCTGGAGGCGAAATTGATTTCGTCCGTCACCCGCGTGCATTGGCTGACGACCACGCCGCATATGGTATAGACATCGCCTGGTTTGGACCGCGCGATGCAGCAAAGGTGCTGGTGATGATTAGCGGCACCCACGGACCAGAGTTGCTCGCCGGCAGCGCCATGCAATTCATGTGGATGGCGGAATTCAGCGCGGTCCGCAACCCCGATACTGCCATTTTCTTGATCCACGGCGCCAACCCCTACGGCTGCGCCAGCATCCGACGCACAACAGAAAACAACGTGGATTTAAACCGCAACTTTATTGATTTTGCGAACGTCCCGCAGCGATCTGTCCTGTCCAAGCAAGTGCAGGATGTATTGTGCGCTAGGGGTCTGCGCGGTCCACAATCACGCAGGACGTTGCTGTATCTGTTATACCTTGGCTGGAGGCATGGGCTTTCAAAAATCTCCAACGAGATTACAGCTGGTCAATACTTTCGACCTGACGGTGTCGGGTTCGGCGGAGCCGCACCGGAATGGGCGCACGGTCGACTGCGCGCCGTGTGGGAGAGCAACCTTGCGCATGCGCGTCGCGTAGCGATTGTCGACTGGCACACCGGGATCGGCGGCTACGGCACGCCCTCGTTTCTTTGCTTCGACGACCCCGCATCGCCGGAATTCGCCCGCGCCGCCGCTTGGTGGGGCGCGGCGGTGAATCAAAGCAACGCGCATTTCGAGGTTGGCGCACGCCCGTCCTATCAAGGACTGCTTGTGCGCGCTGTCCAGGACATCGCGTTACAGTCCGGTGCCGAGACCACGGCGGCGGTCATCGAGTTCGGCACATATTCCAACAAGACGATGCTCAAAGGGTTGCTGATCGACCGATGGCTGCAAAACGCCCCGGCCGACGCCTGCCACGCGACCAAGACGAAGTTGGAAAGGGAGCTGATGGGTCTTTTCTACCCGACGGATCCGAAATGGCGACGCTCGGTCGCTTACGAAGGCAGAGGGATCATCACCCAAACTCTCGCAGGCCTGCAGCACTGGGAAAATGCAGTATGATTTCCACCACGTTCGACCATGCCGTCATCACTGTCGCCGATCTGGATCGTGCCATCGCGGAGTTCTCGGATCTCGGGTTCCACGTGACGCCCGGGGGCGCACATGGCCGAACCGCGATGGCGATGGTTCTCTTTCAGGATGGGACCTACATAGAATTGATCGCCCTGCAGTCAGGTGTCTTGCGCGGCCTTCTCAGGCTCGCGGGAAAGACCGGTTTGTTGCGCCGGATCCTCGCAAAGAAACCTGATGTATACCGCAGACTGATCGCGTGGTTCGGCAGCCTTCAGGGGCCTATGGATTGGTGTATTCGGGTTGAAGACCTGAACGAGGCCGTCGAGCGTTGGCGTCAACTCGGCATAACGTGCCTGCAAAGCGGCGCCTTCCACCGTACGTGTCCCGATGGACAGACCGCAAAATGGCTTTTGGGAAGCCCAACGAGCACTGTCCTGCCGTTCGCCATCGAAGATCTCACCGACATCCGGATCAGGGTTCCGGCCGATCCTTCCTCCCGCCATCCGAATGGTGCGCTAGGGATCAGATCCATCCGGATCGCTGTCGCCAACGAGCAAGCCGCGCGACGGGAGTTCGCAACAGCCTTTCAAACAAATCGGATCGCAGATCGAGGTTGCTTCCGGCTCGGGCAAACCGTGATCCAGCTGTCCGAAAATGTGCGGAGCAATGCGAAATTTGAACTGGAGCTGACCTGCGATGGGCAAGAATGCACGCTTGTCGCTGCCAACGCGCGCATCAATCTCGTAAACGCGTAACCCGGCGAGGGTCTCCCGATCGCTTAATGATCGCGCTGGCGTTGGCGGAACGGCCCAAGCTGATCACGATTGGCGGCAGCCTGAACCTGTTTGAGCACCCCGTGGCCGACATTCGCGCGATTGCGGATGACGTCGGTGCGAAGGTGATGTTAGACGCGGCCCACCGATGCGGGATCATCGCGTGCCGTAGTTGCCGAGCGGCAGATCTTCGAAAACGACATATGCGGTGCCGCGAGATGCTGGCGTGTTGTCCACGCCCATCTTCGCGGCGATGAACGGATCGGCCGTTTGGCTCTCGTCGCCCGGATACCAGCGCCATGTGATCCCGGCGGCGTCCAGCAGCTTCCCGTCGGCCCAGATGCGGCCAATGCCCGTGATCGGCCCCTCGCACAGTGCGACCGCAAAGCTCGCATAATGCGGAGAATAGATTAGATAATCTCCGCACAGCACGCCAACTCTATCCAGGAACGTTGGCTAGAACTGAAATGTGAAAAGTTCACTGTGAGCGGGAGAGTCATCTGTTGATCTCAGTCTCAAACGCTTCGATCGTGGCGAGGATTTCATCGAACTTTGGTGCGTCACCGATGATCATTTCCCGCATGCCAGCATAGTCTTTTCGAAGCGCGGCGGCGAGGTTGGCGTTCGGTACCAAGCGCAAGGAGCCGGGCTTGGCCTCATTGTAGTTTGCCCAGGCAGATTTGAAAAATACCGATTTGTGATGCGCGACTTGGGTCAGCAAATCAAGCTTTCCGAGGGCTCGCTTTTTGGCCTCATGCCCAATCAGTTGAGCCATATCGTAGTAATGGCGGGACATGCGATCTGCGAGGGGTTTGGTTGCATCTTGGTGGAACAGCATATGCAAAATGGTGGCTTTCTCCCAGAACGTGCGCTCGACCCCTAACACTTTCACCTCGACCAGACCGTCTGTCAGAAGATCCGGGAAAGCCTGATGGAGGTATGGTGCAATTTCGATCTGCTCGGCAGGCAATTGGACGCCACGGGCACCGAACTCAAAGCGTACAACCGGTTTGACATAGCCCGCAGCGTTTTCTGCCAATGTAGGGTAGGTGAAGAGAATGGTCTGCGGGTCGGTTAGATCAACCGATAGGGTGAAGCTTTGTTCTAGACTGTAGCCAAACGCTGTTTGAATCTCGGCCAGCAGTGGGCCACCGACGGCTTCTTTCGCTGCTGCCTCCAGTTCCTGTAGCACCCTTTTTTGTTTCTTGCCCTTCAGGTCTGGGCCTTCTGGGTCACGGCCCCCTACAAACCCGAGTTGTTCGCGGTCTATTGAGAGGTCCACGTCCTCAGAGAAGCGGTGGATCACGTCATAGGCTTTGGACAGGGAGGTTCCTCCCTTGAAGATCAACTGCTTGCCGAAAGTTGGCAGTGCAAAGAGTTGCTTGAGGGACCAGCAAACCCAGAAATCTTTTTCGATGATTGCCTTTGACATTCCAAGCTGCGCTGCAGTTTCTTGAAAGGCTTCATCTCTGAGCTTAGGCGCATCGTTGGCGAAATTTTCCATGCTTAAGCGTTTGACACAATCTGTTGAATAATGGGGTGCATCCATGCAGGAACGTGCCTGCTTTGCTTTGCCAAAAGCTTCAGATCATTATAGTCCAGTGCGCGTGCAAGCTGGTCGACGACTTGAGTGTTCACACGGTCCTTGCCGACATAACGCAATGCCTGGAAGACAACCCCGGTTTTCTGGCCTGCGCCGACGAGCGTCTTGGAGGACGCGTTCCGGAATTGGATGACTTGCCGTCCAACTTTTTTGGTGCGGGTCGGACCGTCGGTCATATAGGTCGGCTTGGAGGGTACCTGAGTGGAAAGGCCCAACTGATTAGCAGCCATCGAAGGAGATGGTTGCAAGATCTGACCGTCCTTTCGTGCGACAGCCTTTGCTATGTCATCTGCGGAAGGCGACAGAAATCCGAAGCGCGGGCTCTTCTTTGGGTAGTCATACAGCCCCCGTGTCAGCCGCCGGATCACACCTTGATCCGCAAGGCGTGATAGGGCCTGATCTACGCTTGCGCGGGATCCTACACCGAGAAAGTCGCTGGGTGCGAAGATGGCCCCACGACCTTTGTCAATGATCCGTTGTTTGATGCTTGAAGTGATCATGCTTATGCCCTCTGTCAGAAAATACGGTATATTTTTCTGAAAATCAATAGGCGACTGCGAACCTCCTGTAGTATCGCTTGCATCGATAGTTTTCAGAAGGCCTTAGCTATGAGCAACGCGACTGACCAACGCTTTCAGCAAGAAGGCCGAGAACCATGCCTATGCGGTAGTCGCTATATCCACCCGCCTCCGGAAGCCTTGGTCGTTACAACATACTATAGTCATGATCTGGCCTCTAACCTGGGATCCTGTTGACCGCGACGTGGGTCGTGACTCACATGAATGCCATCAACATCTAGGCGCGACATCGAGACCGTTGCGTTCAAACTTCCTGATGAACACCGCGAAGGAACCTTTGGACGGCTACGACCCATTTGCAGGCTTCCGGGCTGAACATGAAGGCAACAAACAAGATATAAGCATCTTTCATTCGAATGTCGTCAAAATCTCTGATAATACCTCGATAGCGACGCCTTGTAACTTAAAAACGACAAAAATTTTGCCTCATACCTGCGACCTTCAGGGCAAACCCTGAACCCGTTTTTTGCGCTGTTTTTAGCCGATTTTACCCATAAAATAGCCAAAAAAACCCCAATTCACGCCACCCAAATAGAATTAAAGGCACAATTAAGCATTTGAAATAAAACGAAAAAATATAATGAAAAATTGTACCCTCTCATAACCTGAAGGTCGGTGGTTCAAATCCTACTCCCGCAACCAATATTACAGCGCCAAAACAATAGCTTAGGCCTCGCATCGCGCGGGGCTTTTTGCTTATGCGCAATTCATGTCAACGCCATGTCAACGTTTGACGAGTCGTTCAACAAATACTCGACCCTACCGGGAACGAATTTCTTCCACCAAAAGGAAGATACTGGCCCTATAGCCGCCAAACTATGGCACAGAAAGTTTCTGAAGGGGTGGGACAACCCCAATGTCTTTGTCATGTGCATGTTGAAGCACAGCGACAATACGATCTCTCGACGCCAGGAAGTGGGTCGGGGTTTGCGGCTACGCGACCTCGCGCTGTTTAACCTCGCGATTGATAGCAAGCTGCGAGGGTGCGATCTGGTCAAACTCTCAGTGGCCGATTTGGTCAAAGATGACCGCGTCCGCGAACGGGTTTCAGTGATCCAAAATAAAACCAAAAAACCCGTTCAGTTCGAAGTTACTGAAAACACTCGTGATACTGTCATTGCATGGGTAAAATCACCTGAAATGATCGGGTGCCGGTTCATGTTTCCGAGCCGTTTCCATGACCGCTCGCATATCTCAACACGTCAATACGGTCGACTTGTGCGCGACTGGGTTACATCGATTGGCGTGGAACCTAGCGGATATACGAGACACACTCAATGCGCCGAACCAAAGCTGCGGAGATTTACCGCAAGACGGGCAACCTTCGCACCGTGCAACTTTTGTTAGGCCACACCAAGGTTGATAGCACAGTGCGTTATCTGGGCGTCGAATTAGACGATGCGCTAAGCATCGCGGAACGCGATCGACATCTAAATGACGTTGGCGAACGGCTATTGCCGTTCGCCAATCCAGTCCACGTTGCTGTGCATCCCGGAGATGCCGACCGGATCAGAACCGCTTAGACTACCCCGGGGCTTTTCCCCAAGTCGACGCTGACGACAGCGACGCGCCCTATCCCAAGGCCCCGTTGAACCTGACCCTCGGGTTTGATCTCGAAACTTTCCAGATCCCGCTTGAAGAGCTGATGCCCTCGAAAAAAGTCCCAGACGGCGTGATGACCACGCGTAAATTCAAGCAGATCGTGTCCTCGATCCGGGAAATTGGCCTGATCGAGCCGCTCTCGGTGATCAAGCCGGATCCGGAGGCGGCGGGGTTTCTGCTGCTGGACGGCAATTTGCGGGTGCTGGCCCTGAAGGAGCTGGGTCAGGACACCGCGCCCTGCCTGATCGCCAAGGATTTTGAGACCTACACCTACAACCACCGGATCAACCGCCTCTCGACGGTGCAGGAGCATTACATGCTGCGCCGCGCCATCGACAAAGGCGTCAGCAAGGAACGGCTCGCGCGGGCCTTCAACGTCAACCTGTCGACCATCAACAGTCGGATCAACCTACTGCATGGGATCTGCCCAAAGGCGGTGGAGCTGTTGCAGGACCATCAATTCACGCCGGATGTCACGCGGCACCTCCGCAAGATGAAGGCCGCGCGGCAGATCGAGGCGGTCGAGCTGATGATCGCGGCCAACACCATCACCGCCGCCCATGCGGACGCCCTCCTGAAGGCTACGCCGCCGGAACAGCGCACCGACTACAAGCCGCCGCAGCCGGAACAACCGAAAGGCGATCCGCTGGAACAGATCGTCAAGCTCGAGCGCGAGATGAGCCAAGTGCAGGAAAAGTACAAACATGCCGAGGAAAACTACGGGTCAGAGCTGCTGAACCTGGTCGTCGCCAAGGGCTACCTGAAAAAGCTAATGGAGAACGAGGCCGTTAGGTCCTATGTGGCGCGGCACGCGCCCGAGATCCTTGAGCAGTTCGACCTGGTGCTGAATACGGTCAGCATGGAGGAAGCAGTTGAACAAGCCGAGAGAGAGGATGGGCCGAGCACGGCCAATACGGTGGCTCAGACTTACCCAGCGCAAGACGGCACCGAGGCAATATCGGACCTGGGCATGGATGGTCAACGCGGCTGATAGATATAGCTCGGGATGAGCCTCAGAAATCTTTGCCCAAGTGGCTGATCCCAAAGCGACGTGTGGCCGTGTGTCGAGGAGCTATCGCCACGCCGCCGCGCACGGGATCGACGACCAACCAAGATCATGATGTGGCCTTGTGTTGACGGGGTCGTTCAGTTATGAGCTTGTTACATTCAAGATCTACGGATTTAAAGTGGGCATGAGTTCCAGCCACAGCCTCCCACCGGGGCAAGGCTCCGCTTACGTCTGAGCGCCGAACTCGCAGAGCGACTACTGCGAGCTACTTGACGCAAACCTCATGTATCTCTGAATTTTCCTCTTGCTTGCGCGCGCAGCATTTGCTAACGCTCAAATCTGAACGATGCGGAACATATTCTCATCATCTCCTTTGCATCCAACAAGGCGCCCAGCAGGCAGTCCTTGTGCGGTACCGCGCAAGAGATGTGCGCCGAAATGGTCGCTCACGACCTGCAAAACGCGCGTCGCACACGTCTTTTGCGCGAACATGGGCTGGACCTGCCCATTTCGATCGAGGGCTAGGGCAATGCGCAAGATATACCTCGCAGGTCACCGTGGCATGGTTGGGGGGGCAATCCTACGGCAGTTGCGTGCACGCGGCGAAACCAACATCGTAACGCGCTCCCATGCCGAGCTGGACCTGACCGATCAGGCTGCTGTGCGGGCGTTTATGCAGGTCGAGCGCCCCGATGTGGTGATCCTTGCCGCCGCCAAGGTGGGGGGCATCTTTGCAAACAACAGCTCCCCCGCCGAGTTCATCTACGAAAATCTGATGATCGAGGCGAATGTTATCCATCAGGCCTATGCCGCTGGTGTGACACGGCTTTTGCAGCTTGGATCGTCGTGCATCTACCCCCGCGCGGTGCCACAGCCAATGCGCGAGGATGCGCTGCTGACCGGCGTGCTGGAGCCGACGAACGAACCCTATGCGATCGCCAAGATCGCTGGCATTAAGCTTTGCGAAAGCTATAACCGCCAACATGGGACAGACTATCGCGCGGTCATGCCGACGAATCTTTACGGGCCGGGTGACAACTTCCACCCGGAAAACAGCCACGTCCTGCCCGCCCTGATCCGTCGTTTCCACGAAGCCGCGCAATCAAGAACCGAAGAGGTGACGATCTGGGGCACCGGCACTCCGCGCCGCGAGTTCCTGCATGTCGACGATATGGCAGCTGCATCGCTCTTCGTACTGGACCTCCCCAAGACCGACTATGAAGCCAACACGCAGCCCATGCTCAGCCACATCAACGTCGGCTCTGGCACCGATATCTCGATCCTTGAACTGGCGCAGAAGGTCGCGACTGTTACGGGTTACACGGGCCGCATTATAACGGACCCGAGCAAACCGGACGGAACGCCGCGCAAGCTGATGGATGTTTCGCGGCTGACCCAGATGGGCTGGTCGGCACAGATCGGATTGGATCAAGGGCTTGCGGAAACCTACCAATGGTTTCTGGCCAATTCCGAGTCCTTCAGGCGTTAAGAGTTCATTATGACAAATCTAATTCACCCCATTCTCCTCTGTGGTGGCTCCGGCACGCGGCTTTGGCCCCTTTCGCGAAAGTCATACCCAAAGCAGTTCGTCAAGCTGACCGGCGAGCAAAGTCTCTATCAGGCCTCGGCGCAGCGCTTGTCTGGCCCGGGGTTTTCTGCGCCCACAATTGTCACCGCCGCCGATTTCCGCTTCATCGTGATCGAACAGCTTGCCGCACTTGAAATCGTACCCGCCGACATCCTGATCGAGCCTTCCGCAAAGAACACCGCCGCCGCCATCTGCGCCGCCGCCCTTGCACTTGACGCCCGTGCGTCGGGTGCGCTGATGCTGGTGGCGCCTTCGGACCATGTGATCCCCGATGCCGTCCGTTTTCGCGATGCCGTTAAGGCCGCAGCACCTGCCGCATCTGCGGGGCAGCTTGTCACCTTCGGTATCCGCCCCAACCGGGCTGAGACGGGCTATGGCTGGCTTGAGCTTTCGACCCCAACGCCCGATTTCGCCCCACTGCCGCAGCCGCTTCGCAGCTTTGTCGAAAAGCCCGATCTTGCAAAGGCCGAGGCGCTTCTGGCTGGCGGCATGCACTTGTGGAACGCAGGGATCTTCCTCTTCTCCACAAACGCGATCCTCGAGGCCTTTGCCAACCTCGCGCCCGAGGTTCTGGGCGCCACCCGCACTGCCTTTGAGGCGGCCGAAAAGGACCTGTCCTTCACCCGCCTTGCGCCTGAGCCATGGGCGGAACTCCCCGATATCTCCATCGACTACTCGGTGATGGAGCGCGCGCCGAACCTGACCGTTGTCCCATACTCAGGTGCGTGGTCCGACCTTGGCGACTGGCAAGCCGTCTGGCGCGAGGCCGAGGCTGACGCCTCCGGCACTGTCACCGCTGGCCCCGCGAGTGCGCTTGATTGCCACGACACGCTTTTGCAAGCGACGAGCAAGGCGCAGCAGCTTGTCGGCATTGGCCTCAAAGACATTATCGCAGTGGCCATGCCGGATGCGGTCCTCGTCGCCCACAAGGACCGAGCACAAGAGGTCAAACAGGCCGTCGCCGCGCTGAAAGCCAAAGCCGCCCCACAGGCAGAAACGCTGCCGCGCGACTACCGCCCTTGGGGTTGGTACGAAAGCCTTGTCGTCGGCCCGCGGTTTCAGGTGAAACGCATCGTCGTCCACCCCGGCGCCTCACTGTCGCTGCAATCGCATCACCATCGCGCCGAACACTGGATCGTAGTAGAGGGCACGGCCAAGGTGACAGTCGATAGCGAAGTGAAGCTCGTTGCGGAAAACCAGTCCGTCTACATTCCCCTGGGCGCCGTTCATCGTATGGAAAACCCAGGAAAGGTGCCATTAACCTTAATCGAAGTCCAAACCGGCAGTTACCTCGGCGAGGACGACATCATCCGCTACGAAGATGTCTATGCCCGCGGGCAGGGAGCCAAAGGATGACAGATCTAAGTTCCAAAAAGATTGTCGTTGTCGGTATCGGTTACGTCGGTCTCTCGAACGCAGTATTGCTCGCACAGCACAACGACGTCACTGCCGTTGACCTGTCGTCTGAACGCGTTGACATGGTAAAGGCGCGAAAAAGCCCTATCGTAGACCCAGAATTAGAAGAGTTTCTTTCAACGCGCGCTCTGAACCTTGACGCGACAACAGACTTATTGGCCGCATTACCCAGCGCTGACATTGTCCTCATTGCCACACCCACAGACTACGATCCCAATACTAATTATTTCGATGTTTCGTCTGTCGAGAAAGTTGCGTTCGTCGCTTCTCAGCACGCCCCAGATGCGACGATTGTCATCAAATCGACAATTTCCGTTGGATGCGTCGAAAAGCTGCGTAACCTGACCGGCAATCCCAATATTATTTTCAGCCCCGAATTTTTGCGCGAGGGACGAGCCCTTTATGATAATTTAAATCCCAGTCGGATCATTGTGGGCGACACGTCGGAACGAGCAAAGAAATTCTCTCAACTGCTGGTACAAGGTGCCGAGAAGACTGACATTCCACTACTGTTTACCGGACCCTCTGAGGCTGAAGCTATCAAGCTTTTTGCCAACACCTATCTCGCGATGCGCGTGGCCTTCTTTAACGAATTGGACAGCTACTCAATTGCTCACGGTTTGGACTCTCGCCAAATTATCGATGGGGTCGGCTTGGATCCCAGAATTGGAAGCCACTACAACAACCCCTCATTTGGTTACGGCGGATACTGTCTGCCGAAAGATACCAAGCAGCTTCTCGCCAACTATTCGTCGGTACCGCAAAACCTTATTACGGCCATAGTCGACGCCAACCGCACGCGAAAGGACTTCTTGGCAGAACAAATCCTATCTAGAAGCCCAAAAGTAGTGGGCATCCATCGCCTCGTGATGAAGGCGGGGTCTGACAACTTTCGGCAATCATCAATACAGGGGATCATGAAGCGCATAAAAGCGAAGGGTATTGGGGTGATCGTGTATGAACCGGCACTGGATGAGGCCACGTTTTTTGGCTCCCGTGTAGTCACTGACCTTAGCGCCTTCAAAGACGAAGCTGATGTGATCGTAGCAAACCGCCTGTCTGACGAGCTACATGACGTTCAGGCGAAAGTTTTCACTCGGGATCTATTTGGAGCGGACTAACTTGGCACTCACTTGCTTCAAAGCCTACGATATCCGAGGTCGTCTGGGCATAGATCTGGACAAAAACATCGCCTACCGCATCGGCGCAGCCTTTGCCGTTGCACTGAATGCAAAAACCGTCGTTCTTGGACGAGATGCCCGAGCATCCTCGGAGGCGCTGACCCAAGCCGTCGCTCAAGGTCTGATTGACCAAGGATGCGATGTACTTGACCTTGGGCTCTCAGGCACCGAGGAAATGTATTTCGCGACTACGCATTTTGGTGCTGATGGCGGGATCTGCGTCACCGCTTCACACAACCCGATGGATTACAACGGCATGAAGATGGTGCGCGCCGGCTCGGCACCGCTTGGTGCAGGCGCTGGTCTGGCGCGCATAAAAGAACTGGCCGAAGAAAATGCGTTCAAGAAACGCGTTACTCTCGGACAGATCCACGACATCGCCGAAGAAGCACGCGCAGCGTATGTGGACCGCGTTTGCCAGTTTGTCGACATCTCCGCTCTAAAGTCGTTGAAAATCTTAGTGAATGCCGGCCATGGCACTGCTGGCCCGACTTTCGATGCCATAGCGGCACGGCTTGCAGACCTTGGGTCCCAATTGGCCTTCGAGCGCCTATTCCACGAACCCGACGGTAGCTTTCCGCAAGGCATCCCAAACCCGCTCCTACCAGACAACCGGCCAATGACCGCAGAAGCTGTCCTCGCTTCAGGCGCTGATTTCGGCGTGGCGTGGGACGGTGATTTTGATCGCTGCTTCTTCTTTGATCACACTGGAGCCTTCGTCGACGGCGAATATGTCGTCGGTCTGCTTGCGGATGCGTTCCTCGCAAAAGATCCAGGCGCCACAATAATTCACGATCCCCGGATTATCTGGAACACGCAGGACTTGGTTGCGAAGGCTGGTGGGCGGGCGGTCCAAACCCGCACGGGCCACGCCTTCATCAAACAAGCCATGCGTGATGAAAACGCCATCTATGGCGGTGAGATGTCCGCGCATCACTATTTCCGCGACTTCGTCTACTGCGACAGTGGCATGATCCCATGGTTGCTTGTTGCTGAACTGGTTAGCCGGCACGGTCCTCTTGCGGATCTTGTCGCACACCGAAAAGCGGCGTTCCCATCCTCTGGTGAGATCAATTTCACGTTGGAAGATCCCAAAACTGCCATCGCAAGGGTTCGATCAGAATTTAAATCCGAAGCAGTATCCATCGACGAAATGGACGGCTTTGGTTTCGACATGGGCGATTGGCGTTTCAATCTGCGCAGCTCGAACACCGAACCGGTTGTGCGGCTGAACGTCGAAACGCGTGGCGACGCAGAACTGGTTCTGAAGGGCGTGGATCGGGTGAAACGGGCCTTGCTCGGGTGAGATGGCGATTCACTTTCAGCGTAAAAAGAACATTTCGCGAACAAAAGTCAGTTTTGATTATCTATGGCATTCACCCCAACCACCACCATCCCCGTCAAATGCCAAACCGCCACCATCATTATCCCCATGTTGAAAGCAAACTCATTGGCGCAGCTCTGCTTGAAAAATTCCCCCTCAAGGAACATGCAGGACCCCTTGCAAAGCTGAACGACGGGGCATGACATGCATTCTGCCCCATCAGCGCTGTCGCTAGACCCCCAGCTTCTACAGCGTCGTTCGGAGATCGAGGCGCGTCTAGCAACTTTGGAAGAACAATTACGCACCGCAGAGCGGCGGGTGATTGCCGCGCAACTGACAGCCCCGATGGATGGAGTGGTCGATCAGTTGGAAGTCTTCACGATTGGTGCAGTAGCACGAGGCGGCGAACAAATCTTGCGTGTTGTTCCTGAGGATCAGGATGTCGAGATCGTGGCGATCTTTACCAATAACGATATCGGTTTTGTTGAGATCGGCCAGCAGGCGAATATCAATCTTGATGCTTATAGGCGATCTTCATCGTGTCTGAATCCTTCTTAACTTGAAGGATTCGGCCTACCTCATTTGGAAAGACATTTGTGCGAAGGTCATGTCCGATCCGTAGCGCATCCCCAAGGCGATCGACTCGCCCGCGCGAGAGCCGAACCAGCTGGATCAACTGCACAGCATAATGACAAAGGACATTTACAAAGTACCGTACGGCTATCTTGATCAAGCGTGGCGCCGATCTGCCCTCATGTTACCGATCGCGAAAGATGACAGCGAAAGGCAGGTTCTTCATTCAATCTACATGAGTGCGTACAGGCGCATTCAAAGGATCCATATGGAGAGCCGCCCATAGCCAAAATTCCCAGCCCCCAAATTCGCAAGTAAAATCAGACTTAGAGGATTACTCGGTGAAAAATATCTCGCGCTTCGGATTTGGCGAAATAAATTCGCTCTTGAGAGTTCGATCGATCCCTTCTTGGAGTGCGAAAGGTGGAGTGAACCCATCCAACTCTTCTTTTGCTGATTCAAAAGCGGTCGATGAGCAAAACTTTTTCACGCGTATAGAGCTCAGCGGCAATTTTTTCCCTGTGAGGCTCGTAAAGCCATCTGCAGCATAACCCAAGATCACACCGATCCATTGCGGAAGACGCAACCCAACGCTGTCCTTGCCTTTTAGCACCTTACGGACCTGGCAAACGAGCGTGTTCATGTCCAAGTCTGGCGTGTCGACATAATTGAAAACTGCATATTTTCGTTCGGCTTCAATGCACTTCTCAAGGAATGCTACGATATTTCCTATATAGGCCATGGATTTGCGGTTTTTTCCTGAACCGACCATAACAAAATTTCCAGACGCAATCTGCCTCAACAGATTGTAAACATTGCCCCTGTTCCCTTCTCCGAAAATCACAGTAGGTCGAACAATGATCAGCTCATTGTCCCCTGATGAGTTCCAAGCACGAAGTTTTTCTTCGGCCTGGTATTTAGTTTTTCCATACTCGTTGAATGGGTTGATTGCGCCGGCTTCATCGGTGCCAGGCTCCGCGAATCCGTAAACTGCAACAGAGCTCGTAAACACTATTTTCCTGATATTCTTCTCTGAGCAAACCTTCGCGACGTTTTCTGCTCCATCAACATTTGTGCGTACGTATTCTGTCTTGTCTCGAATGTCATCACGGTGGACGGCAGCAAGGTTTACCACAACATCGCCGGTGATTGCCTCACGCAAGCTTTGGAGGTCACGCACGTCGCCGATCTTGCACTTTTCGGGAAAACGTTGGCTCTGCTTGATGTCAATGATTTCGAATGGAATTTGGCGATCCGCCAACGTCTGACATAAATTAGTGCCGACGAAGCCAGAACCTCCAATAACAGTAATTTTGTTAGATACTTTCATATCGAAAACCTCAGGAAATATGGCGTTCAGAAGCGCCTGCATCGCCTAGTCGCCAAGTTCACATTGCACTAGCACCACTGTCAGATGTGGTCAAAGAAGTAGTACGCGGAAAAATGTCCACTTTGCAGGATTGCTCTACACCAACCCGTCGCGCTGCGCCACATGCATGATGGCCTGCAAGAACCCTTTCACAGACCCGCAGTCGAACCGTTGGCCGTTCAGCGTCACAGCTTCCACCTGGCCGGCTGCGGCTTGACTGTTGATCGCGTCTGCAAGTTGGATTTCACCGTCGGCGCCGGGTGCTTGGCCACGGAGGATCTCGAAGATGTCAGGCGTCAGCACATAGCGACCGATTGAAGCCAGGTTCGACGGCGCCTGCTCGAAGGCGGGCTTCTCTACCAGGCCAGCGACGCCGCCAGTGGTGGCACCGGGCTGCACTACGCCGTATTTCGAGATATCAGGACCATTGACCTCCATGACCGACAGCTGCGTGCGCCCTGAGGCTTCATAGCCTTTGATGAGATCAGCGGTCACGCCTGCCCCCTCGCAGGTCAGAAAATCGTCGGCCAAGAGCACGGCAAAGGGATCATTACCCACTGCGCGCTCGGCACACAGGACGGCATGGCCAAGGCCCAGCTGTTCCGGCTGCCGGACGAAGATGCATTCAACGCCATCAGGCAGCATACTGCGCACCATCTGCGCTTGCTCGCTCTTGCCTTTGGCCCGCAGCGCGGCTTCCAGTTCCTGGTTGCTGTCGAAATGGTCCTCGATCGCGCGCTTGTTGCGCCCGGTCACAAAGATCAGCGTGTCGATCCCGGCCGCGATGGCTTCTTCAGCTGCATATTGGATGAGCGGCTTGTCGACGATTGGCAGTAGCTCTTTCGGCATGGCCTTGGTGGCCGGCAAGAAACGGGTGCCGAAACCGGCGACGGGAAATACGGCTTTGCGAACGGGTTTCATAATGAGTCTTCTCAATTATTCTTGGGTGTAGCCATTGGGATTGGTCGATTGCCAATTCCAGGTGGTCCTGCACATGTCGGCAACGTCGAGCTTGGCCTTCCATCCGAGAAGGCGCTCAGCTTTGTCTACCGCCGCCAGACTGCGCGCTACATCGCCTTCGCGGCGCGGTGCAATTTCATAGGGCACAGGTCGCCCTGAGGCATGCTCAAATGCTTTCACCATCTCAAGCACCGTGGCGCCGTGGCCCGTGCCAACATTTATGGCTTCACACCCAGTGGAGGTCGCAGAAAATTCAATAGCAGCCAAATGTGCTAGAGCCAGATCTTCGACATGGATGTAATCTCGTTCTCCGGTTCCATCTCGAGTTTCATAATCAGCGCCAAAAACATTCAGGTGTTTTAAACGCCCAACTGCGACCTGCGAGATGTACGGAACGAGATTGTTCGGAATGCCATTGGGATCTTCACCGATGCGGCCCGAAGCATCAGCTCCCACGGGGTTGAAATACCGCAGCAATACCGCACTCGCTTCCTTCCAAGGGGCAGCCCAATCGCGAATGATTTCCTCGATAAAGTACTTGGTGCGACCATACGGGTTCGTCGGTTGAAGCGGGTGTTGCTCGTCATACGGTAAATATTTTGCTTCCCCGTAGACTGTCGCTGAGGAGGAAAATACGATCCTACGGCAGTCATGCCGTTGCATTGCCTTCAAAAGCTCAATCGAACCAGAAACATTCTGAGCATAATATTCGAGCGGCTTATCGTTGGATTCTCCAACAGCCTTTAGTCCTGCGAAATGGATAACGGCTTCGGGTCTGAAACTCCCGAATGCCTCACCCAGCTTGCCAGCGTCCCTAATATCACCTTCGCAGATCTCGAAGGCGGCATTTGCAAGCTGTTTGACGCGCTTCAGTGCTTCAGGCGAGCTATTTGAATAGTTATCAAATACGAGAACTTCATGGTGCTCGCGCAGCAGCTGCAGCAACGTGTGGCTTCCGATATCCGTCAGCAGTCCAGTGACCAGAATTTTCATTTGAGCTCCGCCAATCTTTTCAATGTTATGTGCCGATAGCGTGTGAGGCCTCAGCAGTTCAATGCGTTGTTACACGGACCGCAACTGATCCGCCCCGACCGCGACCCGTGTCTGCGCCCCCATGATTTCCATCAGGACCCA